>Ga0315551_10002695_pt1 | contig 12838 bp, 6 predicted proteins | sample SalMarSW160290MG_FD_203678 | JGI IMG/M metagenome (GOLD analysis project Ga0315551, IMG submission 203678) | Salt marsh sediment microbial communities from the Plum Island Ecosystem LTER, Massachusetts, United States - Salt Marsh Sediment SW1602-90 ... | reverse complement strand
CTTAATCGTACGGTTCTCTTTCTCGGCCTGGCCGGATTTTTTTTCATCCTGGTGGTCATCGTACTGATTGCTGGCTCGATAACACGACCGCTCAGGACCCTGTCAGGGGCAAGCGAAGATATTGCCAGGGGAAATCTGGATATCGAACTTCCTTTGATCAGATCACGAGATGAGGTAGGGAAACTGGCAGATTCCTTTGACTATATGAGAAGCTCCCTGAAGCAATATATCAAGGAATTAACGGAGACCACAGCCGCCAAAGAAAGAATAGAGAGTGAGCTAAAGATCGCCCATGACATACAGATGGGTATCTTGCCCAAAATATTCCCTCCGTTTCCGGACAGGTCCGAATTTGACATTTATGCCACGCTGGAGCCGGCAAAAGAGGTTGGTGGGGATCTCTATGATTTCTTCTTTATGGATGATGATCATCTCTGCTTTGCCGTTGGCGATGTCTCTGGAAAGGGGGTGCCTGCATCCCTGTTTATGGCTGTGACCAAGACGCTTACCAAGACAAAAGCTACTAAAGGACTAACACCTGATACGGTTTTGAGCAGAGTCAATGAAGACCTTTCCATGGACAATGATGCGTCAATGTTTGTAACGCTTTTTTTGGGTATTCTTAATATTCGGACCGGAGAATTGGCGTACTGCAACGGTGGCCATAATCATCCATACCTTATCCGTAAGGATGGTGATTTAGGGGAGCTGGAAACCACCAATGGGATGGCGCTTGGAGTGATGGGAGATTTTCCATATCAATCAAGAAAGGTTGTTCTTCAAAAGGAAGATACCATTTTCCTTTACACCGATGGCGTCACAGAGGCCATGAATGAAAGGGAAGAACTGTTTTCAGAAGAGAGGTTGGAAAAGGAGATAACTGTTCTCAATAGCGCGCCTATAGAGGAATTCGCTGCTGGTGTCATGGAAAAGATCAGGGCCTTTTCTTACGGGGTGCCACAGACTGACGATATCACCATAATGCTATTGCGATTTTACGGGCAATAGTGTACCCCTCCATTGTTTTCTTTGAGGTATAAGGGATGCAGAATGAACCATCGCTCGATGAGGTGCTAAGAGAATTGATTTCCTTATGCAAAGAATTTGCACAAGGCAAATATCAGAAGACCGAAGATCTCTTTGAACTCACAAAAAAAGGGGCCTATCCGGACCTCATACCGGAACTCGCGGAATCATTCGGGATGATGGTTGTTCAGATCGAGGCAAGAGAATTTCGCCTGGAACAAATTATCGAGGATCTGGAGAAGACCAAGGCCGATCTTGAAATTGCCAGGCAAAAGCTGGCCCAGGAAAACATTCGGCTCAAGAGCGAGGTCCAGAAACTGCGCATCGGAATTGACCATACCAAAAAGGCCGAAGAGGTGGCTAAGATTACGGACACGGATTATTTTAAGGATTTACGGAAACGAGCAGAAAAAATCAAGGGCAGCCGGAAGTGAGGACTACTTTCTTTTGCGCCTGCCTGCAACCTTGTAAACATCGATTTTGGAGGAAATATGAGCAAAATAGTCTCCATACACTCTTTTAGAGGCGGAACAGGCAAATCCAACATCACCGCCAATCTGGCGGTGACCGTTGCATTACAGGGCCATCGTGTTGCCATCGTAGATACGGATATCCAGTCACCTGGTATCCACGTCCTTTTCGGGATGGACGTGGAAAAAATCGACCGAACCCTGAATGACTATCTGTGGGGGAACTGCTCCATTGAGGAGACCGCATCGGATGTCGGTTCATCCCTGGTTCTTCCGAACGGAGAGCCCGCCCTGGATAAAGGCATAGTTTATCTCATCCCTTCCAGCAACAATGCCGGGGAGATTGCCCGGATTTTGCGTGAAGGCTACGACGTGGGATTGCTCAACGACGGATTAAATGAGCTGATCAACAGGCTTAGCCTCGATTTTCTGTTCATCGACACCCATCCGGGGCTCAACGAGGAGACACTTCTCTCCATGGCCATCTCCGATATCCTGATCATCATTCTCCGCCCGGACAACCAGGACTACCAAGGTACCGCGGTGACCGTGGAAGTAGCCCGCAAGCTGGCTGTTTCCAACACGTTTCTAGTAATGAACAAGGTTTTGCCCGATTTTGATTTTGAGGATGTCAAACGCCAGATGCAGTCAACCTATGACACGCAGGTGGCCGGGCTATTGCCCATTTCCATGGATATGCTGCGCCTGGCCAGCAGCGGGATATTTTGCCTGAAAGAACCGGAACACGACATCTCCAAAGAGATTCGCAATATCAGCAAAGTTATTACCACTACAGAATGACATTGCTTTAGATCATGGCACCGAACGATCTTATTTCCCGTGAGGAGATTCTGGGCGGGCTGCCGGCCAAAAGGGCCAGGACCCTTCTTTTTCTCATCGAGAACCGCACCGGGTTGTTGGTTAGCAGGGCGAAACACGCCATGGATCTTTTCGACACCCCGGAGGTATCTCGCGAACGGGACCTGGCCTTTATCGAGGCCTTTAGCACCGGCCGCGAGCCGCCGGTTCCGCTGGCAATCCAGGACCTGGAGCGCTTCGCCCACCGGTGGGCTAATCTGGTGCCGGACAATCCCAGGCTTCGTGCGGCCCTGGCCCACATGCTTTCCCAGAAGTATGCACTCACCTATGGGGATGTGCCTCGGATCAGGGCCTCTTTAGGGCTTGAACAGGAGGCGGTAAAAAAGGCCTATCACCAACTATACAAGCAACCACTTGAATCCATCTATGCCACTCATGTCCGCCACCAGGATAGGTTACGCTGGTCGTTTTCCAGACTTGCCACATGGTTTGAGTCGCTGTCGCCGTTCTGGACAGTTTTCTTTCTTACACTGACAGAGACCGTGGGTGCCACCATTCTGGCCCTGCCCATTGCTTTGGCCAGGATCGGCCCACTAGGCGGAATCGTGCTCCTGATTGTGCTCGGGCTGGTCAACATCCTGACCATTGGTTGCATGGCAGAGGCTATCTCTCGAAGCGGCACTATCCGCCATGGTCAGGCCTTTATCGGCAGGGTATTGACGGATTATCTTGGTGGGGTAGCCTCGGCAGTCCTGTCTCTCGCACTCGGGCTCATCTGTTTTCTTGTACTTCAGGCGTATTACATCGGTTTTTCCATAACCCTGGCCGATGCCACCCATGTCCCACCCACTGTCTGGACTGCGGTGCTGTTCTTCATCGGTATGTATTTTGTCAGCCGGGAGTCCCTGAATATGACCGTAGTCTCAGCGTTTTTGATTGGAGCGGTGAACATGGCTCTGATACTGTTCATCTCTGCCCTGGCCTTTACTCATCTGAGGCCCGAGTACATATGGGGATTGAACATTCCGTTCTTGGGAGGCAGGGGGCTTGACCCCTCTATCCTGGAGCTGATTTTTGGCGTTATCCTGGCCGCCTATTTTGGCCATCTTTCCATCAGCAATTGCGCAAGGGTCGTGCTGCGACGCGACCCCAGTGCCCGCTCCCTGATCTGGGGTAGCATGGCCGCCCTGGCCGTGGCAATGGTGATCTATTGTATCTGGGTCCTGGCGGTGAATGGGGCCGTTTCCCCAGCCTCGTTTGAAGGACTGCCGGGCACAGCCTTGAGCCCGCTGGCCGAGAAAATCGGTCCGATCATCCACGTCCTGGGTGCAATATTCGTTACCCTGGGCATGGGCATGTCTTCTGTCCATTTTTCCTTAGGCCTGCTCAACCTGATGGGGGAAAGATTGCCAGCCCGGAAATCTCCAGTGGTGGTTCTTCCCCGGGGGAAAGGGCAGATTGTCTTCCACAGACGCAGGCGTAAGGCCGGGCCTCGAATAGGGTTGACCTATCTGGGCCTTAAGAAATCAAAAGCCAGGTTTCTTTTGGAGGTGCAGTGGTCAGGCAGAATCCATCGGGAAGAGATATTCTTTGCTAAAACCTGGAATATCGACCAAATTGTTGAGCGCTATGAAGAGCTCAGCGGCGAGGGGATCAACCTGGCACTGGAAATATTGAATGTAGATCCGGAAAGCGTATACTTGAAATGTATTTCCTCTCTGGCTATGGCCTATGAGGGAGACTTGGAAGCAGTCAGCAAGGGCATGGCCGACATCTTGAGCCTTCCAAACGAAGAGCGGAATCTGTTGCACTGGATGATGCGCCACAACGATATCACCGCAGACCAGGCAGCGGTCGGTATCAGGATGCCGAGGAATAAGACCCTGGAAATACTGAAGACGCTTTCCGGCAAAGGGTTTGTCCTGGAACATCAGGCAAACGGCGTTTCCAGGTACCGTGTCCTTATGGGACGAAGACGTGCCAGTACCCTGCCTGAGCATATCTGGAAGGCCCTGGACGAGACAGTCGGAACCAGTGATACTGATACCGGAGATATAAAACCTCACGGCGCATTGGCGACTGTGAACTATTGGGTCCGGGAGTTGATTTCCAGCAGACATGGACGTTTTGTCATTTGCATCAGCCCGATAATATTGGCATTTCTGGTAACCGAGTGGATGCTTTACACCGGCAAGGGATCTTTTGCCGGGTTACTGAGCTTCCTCGGTGTGGTTGTTGTGCCGCTTTTGGGAGGGATGTTCCCGGTGCTCATGGTTGTCTCCAGCCGCAGGAAAGGTGAGTACAAACCCGGTATCGAACCCCGTCTTTTTGGCAACCGCATTGTTTTAACGGGCGTTTACCTTCTTTTTCTTCTAAGCCTCCTGGCCCACGGTCTGTTTATATGGAAGGCCACCCTGCCTCGAATTGCGGTACTGCTCGTCGCAGTCCTGGTTCTGGCCCTGACCATCTGGATCGTCCGTCGTAAGGTCTATCTCTTGCGCACAGTGGTTGAATTCCAGATAGACGAAGAAAAGCCTGATGAGGCTGCCTTCAGGGTTATATCGGGCGGTGAGCCCACCCCAGCAAAGATCTACCTGGAGTATCCGGAAGGTGAAAAGACCATGGACTCTGCGGGCGGAAAGGTAGAGCGCCCCTCAATGCTGAAAAGCATAAGCGTCTTGATTCCCACCACCGGGGTCAGCGAACTCAAGGTGCTGGCCCAAAGGATCACGGCTGATGCTGATGCAAAGCCTATTCCTGGCACTGTTGAGGTTCAAACCGGCACGGATACCCTGCATCTGAATCTCAAACTCACAGACACACAGCTCCCTCTACCCATCGCATGTGACACCTGCCGTGTGAAGATCTCGTTTGGGGAGAAGCCGGATGACTGGTCTTGACCTCTTCTTCCTTTTTCATTTCACTTACCTCTTTTTATTAGGGTTTTTAATACCCCGCAGCGACTCGACTGAGCTCGCCGAATCCGCCCCCTCCTCTTCTGCCTTTCGTTGGCCCTCCTGAGCTGTAGTGATGCGGAGTCCGATCCGGTCTCCATGGTGGAGGAGGGAAGCAACAAGCTTCTCCCCAACCTCGATTCACAGACAGGGCCCTCAGGTGTTCCACGGGACTTATGGGTATCGCGAGCGAGCCGTCGGAAACCGCTTTGGGGCAGTGATGATCACGGGAGCTTTCCGAAGCATCCGGCCACACCCCTAGCCCCGCGGGGTCCATACCACCTCCTCCAGGATTGGTGGATCATCGTCGGCCCTTACACGAGCGCGGAGGTGGCAGGCGTCCAAGAGATAATCGGCGCCTCAAATAGCCTCCTCATCAGCCCCGGCTCCACATCGTTGGCCCTGGCCGGTGCCGGCGACCACATCTTCCGCCTGGCCCCCAACGATTCCTACATGGTTGCCGAGCTGGTGGATCTCATCTGGGCTCGGGGGCACCGGTACCTAGCCCTCGTGTACCGGGACGACTCCTGGGGGAACTCGGTGGCGGACGAGATGCAGGCCCAGTTCACCCAGAAGGGGGCGACGGTAATCTCGGCATACGAGTACAGGTCTTTGAGGACCAGCGAGCTCAGGGAGGTCCTGGAGGAAGTGGTCGCGGACATCGATGCCGAAGCCGGGGTGACCGCCGGCACCTATGCTCTCCTGACCTACGACGCCATGCGGATCGCGGCCAAGACTCTGGCCGAGGCCGGGAGCAACGCCTCCTACGAGGAGCTGGAGACCACACTGGAGGAGGTCCTCCAGGAATACGAAGGTCTCTCCGGCCAGATCGAGCTGGACGCCATGGGGGACCGAGTCGGTGGGACCTACGACTTCTACACTATCCAGAACGTGGGCGGGACTTACCAGTGGGTCCTGGTGAACGAAGGGTGAGGCCCTCCAGGGCCTGGAGCTCAAGGGATTCATCGAGTCCGATGCAAAATAGCAAGCCCGTGTCATTTCCGGGAGCATAGCGACGAGAAATCTTGCATTTAAGTGTGTATCCCGGTTAAACAAATTAAATAGGACGCAGATTTTCGCCCTGGCCCAGACCTGGTACTAAAGGACTTAATTCTATAGCCTAAGCTTTGAAATTATTATAGCGACAATATAATACTCAATTCATGTCGCACCAGGGCGGGCAGATACACCCAGATAATAATTCTTAATCCAACAAATCTGCGTTCATCCCTGGCCCAGACCTGGCTTTCGTAAACCTGAGGGCTCTATGAACCCGTCGCGCCTCCCGATCCCGTCCCGGTCTCGGGACGGGGAGGGCGGGCTGCGTCCAAAATGGGATTTCCTGTACTTTCAAGCTATTCGAATACAAATGGTTGTCTTAATTTTGGGTGTATATAATATCCTTCCTCATTTACAACTGCTGTATCGTTATCAATCCGCGGACTCATTGCCTGAGCAGAAGATACAGATACCTCATGAGTGCCTATCTCGCCTCTGAGCAATATGCCGGTAACTTTATTCATTCTATGCGGCCACCTCCAGTAAGTGTAAAGGCCTTCCAGGAAAGAGTTGCTGCTGCTTCTAAATTTCCATAAATACATAATTTTGCCTCTGTCCCATGCACCGTCAACTGCGGTTATAGCGAGAAGGTCAGGTATACCTTCATCATATTGCGCGATAGCCTTACCTACAACATGATAATGGCTTAGTTTATAGTACAACCAGGCGCAATTGGGCTTGACGAAAAAACGCTAGACCGGCTCGTAAAGGCCCGCGTGTTCCCAAATCTAAGCAAGGCAATTCAGGGAGCAATTGAAGAAAATTTGGAGAGGTTGGAATGGAGTCGGGTAGCCCGCGAGTGCGCTAAGCTTGATGGGGGATTTGAAAAGGCTATGGCCGAGGAGGGAACGTCTGAGGAGTTGGGGCGATGACCCCTTTTCCTTACAGCTCCTTGCCTGTCTTTATCTTTTTGCCTTTCCCAAAGACATTTACCTCAACCTCTTTGCCATCGACCCTAATAGAATCTCTTCCCAACTCATCTACTTCTATTCCATGGTACTTTTCTATACAGGCGGGAAGCACATCATAGGATACATCCTCAAGGGAGCCTCCCATCCTATCGCTTAGGCCCCCTACCTGCCGGGCAAGGTTTCTAAGCTCCTTTTCAGTGCGCTTCTGGGCTTGAGCCAACTCGTGCTGGGACTGAGCCAACCCCTCCACACGTTTTTCTGTTCGACCCTGGGCCTGAGCCAACTCCTGCTGGGACTGAGCCAACTCCTGGACAATCGATTTCAGTTCCGAAAAATCCTCTCGAGTGGGTAGGCGGTCTTTGAGCTTCTCCTCAATGCGACGAAGGTGTTGGCTATTTGTAAACTGAGATTTAAGATTTTTGCCTAGAGATTTCATACTACTTAGAGGGCAATTTATCAAAGTATTTGTTCTTTCTTATCTTTCTGTATCAACTAGTTATGCCTCTTATGTGGATGAAAAGAAGAAGGGTAACCCATTTTTAGGTTTACCTAAACATTTCGCTGTGTGATATACTTCTTAGGAATCAACGCCAACCTAAGCCAAACAGGATAACCAAGGAAATTCCCATAATGACGCTCAGACTCTTTACCAGCAACCGATTAGAGATCCTGGCCGAGGCATTGGCCGATGTCCTCAGGACACCTTTGGCATCAGTCCTGGATAAGGAAGAAATTGTTGTCCAGAGTCAGGGCATGAAGCGCTGGGTATCCATGCAACTTGCCGAGCGCCATGGTATCTGCGCAAACTGCGGGTTTTCTTTTCCCAACGCCTTTATCTATGATCTTTTCCGGAAAACCATTTCAGGTCTTCCTGAATTTTCGCCCTTTGATCCTAAAATAATGACCTGGAGGATCATGGAGATCCTCCCGTCCTGCGTCACAAGGCCGGGATTTGAGAGCCTCAGGATCTATCTCGGAGACACCCTGGCGAATCTCAAGCGTTTCCAGGTTTCCGAGCGGATTGCAGACACATTTGACCAGTACCTGCTTTTTCGACCGGAGATGATTTTCCGATGGGAAAGTGGAAAGGAAGACCACTGGCAGGCCGTGCTCTGGAGAGAAATGGTCAAAGGGAGTGAAGTGAAGCATCGTGCGGCACTCGGGAGGGCCTTTCTTGAGGCTATCGAGGAACCCTCCACCGAGATGAAGGGGCTTCCCGAGAGAGTTTTGGTCTTTGGAATATCTGCACTCCCCCGGTTTCACATGCGGCTGCTTGCCGGCATATCACGGATAAGGGAGGTAAACCTGTTTCTCATGAATCCCTGTAGGGAATACTGGGGCGATATCCTCTCTGACCGCGAGATGAAAAGAACAGCGGCCAGGCAGGGCACGCAGGATTTGAGCGTTGAAGAGCTCCACCTTGAAAAAGGAAACAGCCTCCTTGCCTCCATGGGAACACTTGGCAGGGACTTTTTTGATCTGGTAAACGAGTTTGAGTGTGAGGAATTCCCATCGTTTAAGGATCCCGGTGCGGATAATCTGCTCTGCTGCCTTCAGTCCGACATTCTGAATCTCCGGGAGGGGCAGCAGGGATTGGATGGGAAAAAGACTGTTGCGGCCCATGACACCTCCGTCCAGATCCATTCATGCCACAGCCCCATGCGGGAGATAGAGGTCCTCCGCGACCAGCTTCTTGATATGTTTGAGAGGGATCCAGGCCTGCTGCCCAAGGATATCCTGGTGATGACGCCGGATATAGAAACCTACGCCCCATATATCCAGGCCGTATTTGACTCCCCTCGTGATGACCCGGGGAGGATCCCCTTCAGCATCTCAGATCGGAGTATCAGGAAAGAGAGCGAGATTATAGATACGTTCCTGGCGATTTTGGATCTCCATGGCAGCCGTTTTGGTGCCTCAGCGGTTTTTTCCATTCTGGAGTCGCCGGCGCTCCAGCGCAAGTTTGGTTTTCTGGAAATGGATCTTGACCTTGTTCGGAGATGGGTGCGTGAAACCAGGATACGGTGGGGAATCGACGGGCAAAGCCGGGCTCAACTGGACCTGCCTGAATTGGGGGAAAACACCTGGCAGGCCGGCCTTGACAGGCTCATGCTGGGCTATGCCATGCCCGGGCAGGACGAGAGCATGTTCGGCGGTGTCCTGCCCTACGACCATATCGAGGGCAGTGAGGCCTCGGTTCTGGGGAGGCTTCTTGAATTTACGGAGCTGCTCTTTACCCATGTCACATCCCTTGGTCAAGCGCGCAGCCTGGATGGGTGGTCCAGGACCCTAACCGGCCTCCTTGAGGGGTTCTTTGTGCCTGATGAAGATACAGAAAGGGAAATGCAGATGATACGGTGCGCGCTCAATGATCTGGGCAACATGTCCGCCTACTGCGGATCAGTTCTGGATGAAGAGATTGATGTGAACGTCATCAGGTGGTACCTGCGGCATTACCTTGAATCGGAAGGCTTTGGGTTCGGTTTTATCACCGGGGGTGTTACCTTCTGCGCCATGTTGCCCATGCGTAGCATTCCCTGCAAGATCATCTGCCTTGTGGGTATGAACGGTGATGCCTATCCAAGGCAGGCCAAACCGTTGGGTTTTGATCTCATGGCAAGGCATCCTCAGCCAGGGGACCGGTCCCGCCGCAATGACGATAGATATCTCTTTCTGGAGGCAATGCTTTCGGCCAGAGAGAACCTGTATATCAGTTATGTGGGGCAGAGTATCCAGGAGAACAGCCTTATCCCTCCATCTGTCCTGGTGAGCGAACTCATGGATTATATTGAACATGGCTTTACGATCCAGGGGGAGAAGATCCTTGAAAACATCTTTACGAGGCATCGCCTTCAGGCCTTCAGTCCGGCGTATTTCAAGGAGAACGAGAGACTGTTCAGCTATTCCGAGGAAAATCTCCAGGCGGCCCAATGCATTCTGAAAGCCCGCGAGGTCCCTGTGCCGTTTATCTCGAGCGGTCTCACTGATCCGGAAGAGGAATGGAAAATGGTTGATTTTGCTGATTTCTGCGCCTTTTTTGGCAATCCGGCACGATTTGTCCTTAAAAGGCGCCTGGGGATTCATCTTGAGGAACGGGCCTCGATCCTGGAAGAGAGAGAGGCATTTGATATCAAGGGCCTGGAAAGATATCTGCTTGAAGAGAACCTGGTGGAAAGGAGACTTGCGGGAGGCAACCTCAAGGATTTCTTGCCTCTTATACGGGCCTCTGGAAGGCTCCCGCACGGGACCCCGGGAGACTGCATGTATGAGGATCTAACTCGGGGGGTCGAGCGTTTTGTAGAGAGGACAGGACCCTACATACGGGAAATATCCCTTGAGCCCCTTGAGGTGGATCTGAGTATATCAGGTTTCAGGCTGGCGGGGCGGATCGATGCCATTTACCCGGAAAGGCTGCTGCACTACCGCTATGCAGGGGTGAAGCCCAGAGACCGTCTCAGGATATGGATCCATCACCTGGCACTGAATAGCCTCATGGCTGATGGGTATCCCCGGACCAGCGTGTTGGCAGGCTTGCGTCCTAAGGGCGGGGAAACCGAATGGGCAGCCTGGGAATACTCCCCGGTGGAAAACAGCGAAGAGATCCTTGGAAGGCTATTGGAGCAATACTGGGCAGGGCTCGTCAGGCCCCTTCATTTTTTTCCTGATTCCTCCTGGACATATGCTCATATGATCCTGGAAAAAAACAAACCCGGCGAGAATGCCCTCAGTAGCGCCCGCAAGACCTGGACAGGGAGCGAATATAACCGGGGTGAGTGCGAAGACCCTTCCTATCAACGCTGCTTTAGAAACACGGACCCCCTTGATTCGGAATTCAGGCGCATCGCAGAAGAGGTGTTTAGCCCCTTGATAGAGCAGCAGAGAGAGATTGGGTGAAAGCTTAGGGTATCTCGGGATGAAGCATGACAAAAGCCAAGAACTTTGATCTTTTTAACAGTCCCCTTGAGGGAACAAACCTCATAGAGGCCAGTGCCGGCACGGGAAAAACCTATGCTATTGCTGGCTTGTTTCTCAGGCTCATCCTCGAGAAAGGCCTCTCCGTAAACGAGATACTCGTGGTTACCTTTACTGTACCTGCCACTGAGGAGCTGAGAGACAGGATTCGCACGAGGCTGCGGGAAGCCCTGGAGGCATTCTCCGGTGTGCGGACGGAAGATGCCTTTCTGAACGATCTGGTCAAAAGATATGGCAACTCCAAGACTGCGTTACGAAACCTCGGAGAGGCACTTCGGGCCTTTGATCAAGCTGCCATATTTACTATACACGGGTTTTGCATGAGAATGCTCCATGAGAACGCCTTTGAAAGCGGCAGCCTCTTTGATACCGAACTGGTTACAGACCAAGAAGATCTTAAAAAGGAAATCGTTGATGATTTCTGGCGCAGGCATTTCTACCATGCATCGCCTCTTTTTGTAAGCTATGCCATTCACAACAGATTCAGCCCGGAGGGCCTCCTTTCTCTCCTCGGCAACAGGGATGCCCAGCCATACCTGAAAATCATTCCCCAGGTCGAAATTCCCGACTCCTCGTTACAGGAAAGGGAATTTCAGGAGTATTTCAACAAGGTTCGCAGCAACTGGAAATCAGCAAGAACGGAAGTCGGAAAGATCCTTACAAGCGATGAAGGTCTCAATAGAAGCAAATACAAACATGCGAATATCCCCATTTGGATTCAGGGTATGGACGATATGACGGCTTGGGGAGGCAACAGTCCGGTATTGTTTAACGGTTTCGAGAAGTTCACCTCAGGCGAACTCCAGGGATCAGTCAAGAAAAACCATACCCCTCCGGGTCATCCATTCTTTGAACTCTGTCAAAGGCTAAGGGAGAAACAAGGGGAACTGGAGAGGGTTTTTGACCAGCGTCTCCTCGGGCTCAAGGTGGGATTATTTCACTACGCGCACGATGAGCTTGCCAGGAGAAAAGGGGAGAGAAATATCCAGTTTTTTGATGATCTTCTCCTCAGGCTGCACCGAGCCCTGGAGGAAAAGGGTGGAGAAACCCTTGCAAGGGCCATGAGGACTAAATTCGGGGCTGCCTTGATAGATGAATTCCAGGACACGGATCCCATTCAGTATGCCATTTTCAAAAAGGTCTTTGGCACCGGAGATAGCATCCTTTTCCTTATCGGTGATCCAAAACAGGCCATATACGGTTTCCGTAGCGCTGATGTCTTTGCCTACATGGATGCTGCCGGAGACGTGGAATCCCGGTACACCCTCGGGGAGAACTGGCGGTCCGAGCCCGATTTGATTGCCGCAATCAGTGCCATCTTTGCCAGGGCGGACCGCCCTTTTGTGTATGATGAGATCCCATTTCAACCAGCTGCACCGGCAACAGATAAGGACCCTGAATTTCTCAGGATGGATGGACAAAGGGAACCGCCTCTGCAGCTATGGTTTCTGGATGCCGGCAAGGTAACAGAACCAGGAAAGACCATCACAAAGACCCAGGCACGGGAACTCATTCCCAGGGCCGTGGCAGATGAAATCTCACGGCTTATCAGTCTCGGCAGAAGCGGTAGAACTTCCATAGGAAAAACACCCCTGAGAGAAGGGGATATTGCTGTTTTGGTGAGGAC
>Ga0315551_10002691_pt1 | contig 12846 bp, 10 predicted proteins | sample SalMarSW160290MG_FD_203678 | JGI IMG/M metagenome (GOLD analysis project Ga0315551, IMG submission 203678) | Salt marsh sediment microbial communities from the Plum Island Ecosystem LTER, Massachusetts, United States - Salt Marsh Sediment SW1602-90 ... | reverse complement strand
TCGCGGCTGGCCTTGTGCACCTTTTTCATATTCTTTTCGAGATTGGTTTCCAGCTTGGTGGCTTGTTCATTCAAGTCCTTGCGAATGTCATCGATGTTGCCAGACTTGGAGAGATTCTCTATCCACACCTTGAGTCGCTCTGCAAGCAGCTTGCGTTGCGTAGTAAAATCCTTCTTTGTCAAAAACTCCTTGCGTTGGAAATCCTTTTTGGGGTCAAGCCATTCGACACCCCGTACCAGGTCGCCATCGGCTGTCTTGAATGATGGCAGCAAGCTGGCCAGTTTGCTGAAGTCGCCAAAGGAATCGCTCAGGATTGATGTGAACTCCTCCTCGGATACTTTTTCAGCTACTGCCGGTTCCGGCTGAGCTTCGGCAGCCTTTTCCGGCTGCGGTTGTTTTTCCTGTTCACCCATGTATGCTCACCTCCTTCTTTCTACTCGCTGATAAGGTCAATGTAATATTGTGCCACTTTCAAGAGTGCTTCTTTCTTCTCTTTGTCCTTTAGCATTTTCTTGAGGGCATTGTTCTTTTTCAACTGTTTGTCCAGGTCGGCCATCATCTCCTTGCGATAGTATGTCGTCTGGAGATTATCGTTTTTCTCAATCAGCTCCTTCGAAGTGAAGTCTTTCATAGCTTTGATTTCGAAGTGGGCGTTGACCGGCTCCCCCTCGGGTGTTTCCAGTTCGGCCGAAAATGATGGCCGGAACTTCTCGAAAACCTCTTTGAGATTATTGCACCTGGTCGGCGTTACATCAGGGTCTTCATCGCTATTCAAGCGCGCGGCGTAGAGCAACTTGTTGGAAGGAAGGAGCTCGACCGGAATGGATTCATCTCTCTGAATCCGTTCTGTTGCTCCGAGTATGAATTTTGCCATTTATTCCTCCAATTAGCTATGTTATTTTGTATCAGCTTTATCTTTCCTGGTAAAGACATAGGCACCGTCTTTGACATCGATCATGACATGATCGCCGGGCGACACCTGCCCGGTGATAATATCTACCGAGAGTTTGTTAATAATATCCCTTTCGATAATTCGTTGAATGGGTCTGGCGCCTAACTCAATAGTATACCCGTCCTTAGCAAGTTTGTTTTGGGACTGGGGGCTGAGAGTTGCTTGTATGTTTTGATCTTTTAGCAAAGCGCACACCTGATCGAATTCGAGCCCGGCAATCAGTTCCACTTGCTCCTGAGTGAAAGAATGAAAAATGATAATATCATTCAAACGATTTAGGAACTCCGGACGAAACTTACTGAAAAGAAAACCGCGCACTTCCTCCATGTCAACCTCCCGTCCCTCGCGGTCAGCCTCGAGAATTCGGTCGGCAGCATAGTTAGAGGTCAGCACCACGATGCAGTTGGAGAAGTCGACCGTGCGACTCTGCCCGTCGGTCAGGCGACCATCGTCGAGGAGTTGTAAGAGGACATTGAATACGTCAGGATGGGCTTTTTCAACTTCGTCAAAAAGAACAATCGAGAATGGTTTGCGCTTGACCGCTTCCGTGAGAACGCCACCTTCCTCGTAGCCCACATACCCCGGCGGTGCACCGATCATCTTGGCTACCGAGTGGGACTCCATGAATTCGGACATATCCAGCCGCACCATAGCGTTTTTGTCATCGAAGAGAAATTCCGCCAGCAGCTTGGCCAAATAGGTTTTACCAGTGCCGGTCGGTCCCAAAAAGAGAAACGACCCCACCGGCCGGTTCGGCAGTTTCAAACCAGCCCGTGACTTGCGGACAGCGTTCGCAATTGCCTTGATCGGTTCCTCCTGACCGATAATCCGCGCTGAAAGAAAAGACTCCATATTGACCAACCGGTCTTTTTCAGCAGTCAACATTTTGGATAAGGGGATCCCGGTCCGGCGAGCGACAACAGCAGCAACATCAGCATCGTCGATTTTGTGTTCCAGGGTGTCCACCACCGACTTCAAGGCGTTCAGGCGTTCGACCTTCTCTTGTAAATCTTTCTTGAGTTCGGTCAGCTTCATGGCATTGGCGGTCATTTATCCGCTCCCGTAGCGACCTCCAAACGGTGTCCCCAAAACCCGTGCAGTCGGTCCACACCTCGCGAGAAAACATCGTAGGCCGTCTGCAATTTTTCAAAATTTTCGGTGTCCTTGTGCGGATCTTTTCCTTCGCACACTCCAATCAGCTTTTCAATCTCAGAAATCTGCTCCGTCAACTGGGGAATCGCATTTCGAGCGAACTCCTCTTTCACACTGAACTCCGAACCAGCCTCGTCGACCAAGTCTAAAGCAACATCCGGCAGGTTGCGTTCGCTCAGATAGCGCCGGGCATACTTCACCGCTCCCTCTACAGCCTCAGAAGTATAGGCAATCTTGTGGTGCTCTTCATACTTGGAAAGAACACCCCTGACGATTCGCACCGCTTCTTCCTCATTCGGCGGCTCGACTTTTACTTTTTCAAAGCGCCGGTCGAGTGCTTTGTCCTTCTCAAGATATTTGGTGTACTCTTCCTCGGTAGTGGCGCCGATGAGACGAATCTGGCCGCGAGCCAGGGCCGGTTTTATAAGATTAGCGGCATCCATCCCGCCACCACCGCTTCCGGCGGAGGTGATGGTGTGAATTTCATCAATAAAAAGAACTACTCTACCGCCTGACTTGACCACCTCGCCCACGAGGGTTTTGAAACGTTCCTCGAATTCCCCCTTGTATTTGGCGCCGGCCACCAGTGATCCCATGTCGACCTGCATGACCTTCACGCCGTCAAGCGCTTTCGGCACTCCGTTATCGACTACTGCCTGGGCGAAACCTTCCACAATGGCCGACTTACCCACTCCGGCGCCGCCGACCAGGACCGGGCTGTTTTTGCGCCGCCGCAGCAGAATCTGAATCATCTGCTGCAGTTCCTTTTCACGACCGATCATCGGGTCAAACTCGCCGGCAGCAGCCTGATTGGTCAGGTCGACGCAGTAGCGAAGAGTCCCGGCGACATCTTTTCTGATCTCCCCTGCCGGTCTTCCTTCTTCCGATACAGGCGCAGTAGTAGCGATCTCAGCTACTGACTTGCTGTCGGCAATCGCTCTATAGATGTTCTCTTTAGTGATGTCAATCTTGTCGCGGAGGTAGGGGGAGAGCTTCGATTTTGGGTCAAATATGGCTATGAAGATATGCTCCGGCTCAACCAGGGGGTCATACAACTTGGCCTTTTCTTCCATTGCCTGTGTGAGCACTTCCTGTACGGAGGGGGCAATACTGAGATTCTCACGCGCCGTAGAGCGACTCGACTGCTCTTTGAGATGGTCTTCTACTACCGACTCGATGAATGCCCGACTTTTTCCGAGCTGATTGAGAATCGACTCGACTTCGGAGCCTTCGTGCCTGATCACAGCGACGAGCAGGTGCTCAACCTCTATTTCCGGATGTCTGAACACCCCGGCCACTTCTCTGGCGTTTTTGATGACCGCCCGCGAATCTGACGAATAACTGGCTATGTCCATAAAACTACAATCTGCCTAAGCCTTGCAATAGGTGCCTCAAAATCAATTTCCGAAAACGGCGATACCCAAATGCTTCTCAAACCTTCCTTATAATAAATCCCTATTGCAAAGTCAAGAAGTTTGTTGCTTACTTATCTTTTTATTCGACAATATGTTCTCTTCACTCGGCGGCCGCTGTAATTCAGACTGAATCTATACGTTGTCGACTTTCGGGGCTGTTGAAAAAATCCTGTTCTCGTCCGCCCGAGGCGGACTCGCTTTGACGCTTGTTAAGTTTTTTTAACACGCCCTCTCGAGCACAACATGACCGTTTGCTAACTACAGACTCCATCTACTCAGATGAAAATCTGTCGGAGTTTATGTAGGTTACGTTCTTAGCATCTATATCAATCTTATCGTCTAATTTTACGTTCTTCAATGCGAGGTTCTCAAATGTGGCGCCTGTCAAAACAAGATAATCATCGAAAGAGCTGTTTTCGATCGTCAGACCCTTCACTTTTGCCGTCATAAAAGTGGCACCGGAGATGATGCTGTTGCTGATCTCGAACGGAGGGTCATATTCCGACTCGTCGCAATCAAGATAGGCTAGACGACTATTTTTGATGAATAGGCCGGCAAACTTCGAAAGATAGAATTGGGCTTCTGAAAAGCCGGGGCAGTCTATGATTTCTATCTGACGACATTCGCACGCAGTGACAGTCAAAGAGTTGAAGCCATCACAGGCGATAAAACTTAGATTGTCTATTTTGGCTTTGCCGAAGGTGATCCCATCACTATTGCATTTTTCGAAGGACGCACGGTCCGTCACAGCTTCCTGAAAACTACAGGCATCAATAGTCAGATCGGAAAATTTAACGTTGGTCAGCCTGGCATTGCTGAACTGGACCTTGTCCAAGACGCCGGATGTAAATACACTGGAATCTAAGTGGGCATAGTAAAGAGAGCTTTTCAGCCAGTCCGCATGTGTCAGTCGGCACTCGAGGAATTCGGCCCGGGTGTAGATGCCTGATCTGTCGGTGAAACGATCGAAGGTACACTCCTTGAACGTGACGTCCTCCATCTTTAACCGTTCCGCTCGACACTTATTAAACGTGCACTTGGAGAATCGCGACTTCATGAAGTCTGACCCCGTTAAGTCGCAATCTGTAAACTCGACGTTGGTGAAACTGGAATTGGGGAAATCGCAGTCGACAAACTTCACTTTTTCGAATTTTGAATTGACGATGACCGCTTCTCTACCGGGAACGCGCAACAAGTCCACATCAACCATCGAGGAACCGGTCAATTCGACCCGGGAAAGTTTTTGCTCCTCGATTCGTTTGTTCTTGACATGCCAGCCCTGTCGTCCCGTCGTGGAGTTGAACTTCTCAATATCTTGCAGCTGCTGTTTTTCTTGATCACTTAATTCGGACTTCATACATCCAGCTCCTCCCAGGCCAATTATTATAGTGAGGGTTGCCCACCGCATCCAACTATCTATATTTGTCAAACTTCTTTCTCCATTCAAAATCGGGTATCTCGGCGTAGTCCTCGTCACGCTCAATTATATACTTCTTGTGCGTCCGCTTCCACGGCCACCCACCCGACGTATCGTCATCCACCTGGAACTCAAAATTCCACCGGTAATCAAAATCATAATGAGCCACCAAACCGCTCTTTTTTTTAAACTTCATTGATAGGTAATTAGACCGATCCTTGTTGCGGGCGATTATCTTTCTAAAAATCTTTGCATCACCAACGTTGTCGATTACCCAGCGGCCAGCGCCGTTATACCGTAACGGAACCATTCTCCATTCTCCATCAGGGCCATAGGAATACATGGCGACGCTTTCGAGATAAATCAACTCGACAATGTTGTTCAGCATCCGGATGTCAAACGCGTAAGTCACCAGCCCCCTCTTTTCCATGTTGATAAGAAACTTGTCGCATTCAAACTTCGTGATTACACGATCGATAAGGATATCATAATAATCCAGCGATACAATAAACCGCGGTTGTGTCCTGGTCTGTACGGTATTGACAGTTTGTACGCTCCCTTGAGAATTAAACAGGACTTTCGCCCCCGCGGCGCGATCACTGCCAAACTGTCTTAGTTCATTCTTCTGGTTCAACCGTGGCAGCGGCCCCGCCGAGTCAGGCACCATTATCAACGGTACCGCACCAACGTTGTCGCCGCCGAAATCGGAGAAGGTTGTTTTCACGGAATTTTGCCCCCATTCCGTTATAGCGTACAATCCGCGACGGTGCGAATGCCCATTCAACACAAGAGGAATTTTGAAGTTGCCAAGTTGTTCCGAAAAAAGAGCTTTTCGATTTATCTCAAATGTGCCCATGTTGTAATCGGAATACTTGCCTACCGCCCGATCTTTGATGTCGATCTCTCCCTCGCGGGCAATCTGCATGGGGATTGTTTCCACCCAACTCACGAAGGTGAAGTGTGATGTCAGTATGAGAGCCCTGCCGGTGGTACAACTCCTCAAAAGCGAAAGCTGCTCATCAGTCACGGCGTCGTCCGATCGAGGCAGATGCCCCACTCCCTGACCTTGCCAAGGATCAATCAGGTCCTCTTCGTCTCCCCAGGCCAGACCGACAAAGACCTGCTTAGGCGACGGAACCGCAAAGTCGGCAAATGGTGTTAACACGGTATAAAACCACTTCAACTTTTCCTTTTCAAAATTCCCCGCAGTCAAAGAGAACTTGAGCTCGTCATAGGTCTCGCCAAAGGCCAGAATTGCCTCGTAAAACGTCAGATTATGATCTGCCGGTATCCCCTCATTTGGCCGCTTGTTAAACCAACTCAGCGGCGCTGAAAGTCTGGGTGATATCCCATAGGGATTGGCGTAACAGTCATGATTGCCGGAGACGACAAAAATCGGCTTGCCGTACCGGCGGCAGAAGTATACTACCAGTGAATAGATAGAAATATAGTCAACGTAGTCTTGATACCGCTTTTCAAACGAGTCATCAAGTCCCACTTCATCCCAGACCTGTTTCACTGTGGATGCCACCTTGCCCGAGACAGGGAAGTAGCTCTTGATATAATCAACCAGATCGCCACTGAGAACCAGAACGTGTATATCTTTGTCTTTGCCGATAGCGTCGAGCAACTCCTTGATGTTTCTCGAAGAGACACCGATCATGGAACCGATTTCGGGAGAGACTTCGGTCGCTTTCGAGGGTGGAGCAATAGAAAGGGTGACTTGGATTGTCTGGGGTGTGTTGGTCGCCTCTGCCGCTGAGACTGAAACAGTCTCCGAGTAACTCCCTCTTGCCAGACCGGTGGTATTTACGACAAACTCGATCGTGCTGGGCGCTGTACCCGTGAGGGGCGCCGCTGACAGCCATGGGCTTTGAGGACGGGCAACGGTCCACTCCAACGAACCACCCCCTGAATTGGTGACTTGCACTCTCTGAGGTTCAGGATTGTCCCCCTCCTCCGTGGCCACAAAGGCTAAGGCTGTTGGTGATAAAGCTATGCACGGCTTAGTTTCTTGGCTGCCTCCACCTCCCTGATGCGGCACAACAATCTCTTCCCCCGGATAGATCAAATCCGGGTCGCCGCTTTTAAGGCGGATTTTGTTTGGACGTCCCGTACCCCCGTCATAATCCCACAACTGCTTCCAGGTCATCCCGTAGCGCTTGGCAATCTTGGAGAGATAGTCCCCCTTCACAATCGTATAGATGTCATAAACCGGGGGAGGTGACTGTTCTTGCTGGGATGTCGGTTCGGAGGACGACGACTGAGCCGTCGGAGAGGCAGCAGGCCCCGACTCAGCAGGAGCACTCGCCTCAAATGGATACTCAATCACTCTTGCTGGACTTTTACACAGGACATTCTGCCGCGCACAGATGTGCAGGTCTGCAAGCTGTCCGATGTTCAGGTATTCCGCTCCCTTGGAAAAATAGGCCACAGGATGATAAGACTGGATAGGGTTATTAACATCGACATTAGTGATGTCTATGTCATCCTTTCCCACCTTAAAGCAGTACTTACCACCGGCTGCGATTTGCTTTCCGTTTAACTCTTGCAGAACATTCTGAATAAGGGTGTCCTGGAGTTCTTGGGGGATTAGTTTTCCATCGGACAACTTATTCAGGGTGTACAATGAAGATAAACCCCCTGGCCGGAGAGATGCATACAGCCAGAACAGGTTATACAGACCCTCACTCCACTGAGAAAGGCCTGGAATATTCTCGACATCGGTAATGTTGTCAATGCTGACACGATATATCTGGTCATATTCGACATGTTTAAGAAGATCCAGAGCTCTTTTATCCAACAGGCCAGCGAATCTTTCACGAGCGAAGATGATGTCGCCATTTAAGGTCGTTTGCTTAAAATCACCACTGTGCCCCTTTTCGCCTGGATCGATCTTTATGTGCGTTTCTGCATCCCCGGCAAACAGAGGCTTGTCATGAAAGCTTTTTTTCTCATCAAGCCCCTTCGTGATCTTTAGCTGCCAGTTTACATTGTCCGTGGTAATAGGATAGTTTTTCTTCCCCAGGATCAAAATCTCAAGGCTTTCCGAACCCACCAATATTGCCGGTGTCAACAGATAGGGGTAGAGTATGATGGCTGGAACATGGTAGACCAACTCATGAGACTTCCCTGAAGCGCACCGGTATCTTAGTGTATCCTGTCCCACCGACACTGTTTTACCCCTCTCTCTCAACCTCGATTGAATACTTCCCTGGTGGGATATTATCCTCTTTTAGTATTCCATCCTGATTAAAGCTGCCCCGGCGTTCGCTTCCATCGGGGAAACGGAGAATGTACTTATCCTTGCCAGTTGGATTCAAAAGTTTAATTTCTATCCAATCCTTAAACTCCAGCAGCCCTGACTCCTGCTTCACTCCGAACTCGGTCTCCTCAACCTTGACTGTGAAAAAGTACTCTGGAGGATTGTACTTGCCCCCGTATTTGTCAAGCTCTTCCTGGGTGGGGATTTCGTCGGTGTCCTCGTGGTACTCGTACTCCCATTGGAGTTCAATGCGCTTGTTCATTACCGTCGCCGGGAGTTCAATGATCTTGTCGTGAGCGCTATCACGGTCATACTCATAAATGATAACGGTAACTTCCTCGTGATCTCTCATCCCGTTAACATCAGCCGACAGCGTTAGAATATCCCCGCGCCGCGCCTCCTTCGCGCTCCATTTCAGGTTGAAGACCTGCACCGGCGGGAAAACGGGGATGCGGTTGGACTCACCCTCGAGGTCGTTTTTCGGGAGCTTGACTTCAAAGTAAACCATGTCATCAAGCTCGGTGTCCTCGGGAATCTCAAACTCGCCGACGTATTTGTTTCGCTTAATGACATCCTTGATCGTGCCCAGCTTTTTGCCCTTTTCGCTTTTCCCCTTGATCTTTATCGTAGCCCCCTCGCCGACAAAGGCGGTTAGAACCTCAAAGGTGGCAGTCTGCCCGGCAATCGCCTTGCCTGAGCGCCACGAGGTGGAAATCAGTGCTGATTCAAGCTCGATTTCATGTTCAGTATCGGTCGCTTTGGTGAATTTTAGGTTCATGTTTGTCAGTCAACATCTTGTCCGGTAGAGCCAGGTTCAAAGCTCTCTATGATCCTGTCCACTTCTACGCCGATAGTCTTGATCGTTTTCTTGGAAAAGTTGGCACTGAAGGCGTAGGCGACACCGTCACGGATCATATACGCCAGCTTTTGAAACGTCACCTTGCCATTCGGCGGCACCCACTTGTAAATTGCCTGATACGCCTCGACTCCATTGGCGAGAGTCTTTTCTTCTTCCTTGAGAATTTCCGCCGCCGGCATCGACTCGACTATTTGATCGATCCGATCCCTGGCATACTCGGCCACGTCATCAGTTTGCACATTACGGTCAACGACGAGATTGAGCATGTGCTGCACACCGCTGTCTTCCGGCCCCATAAAATAGTGCACCGTCCTATCCTCCCAGTCATCTGGAAGTTCAAGGATAAACTGCGAGTTGGTTGTCTGCTGTGTCATCTGCAGGTCTCCATCAAGGTAATCTCTTCAGCCAAACTGTCACTCCGACACACCGTAGTGGCCGCGGTCATACAAGTTCGGAACAACTAAGTTTCCGTTAGCGTCCCTAAGAGGCTGACGCACTTCAACCCGGCAACGGTGGCCGGTAAAATAGACCCTCCAGTGACCCCACTTCTTCTTGTATTTACTTTTCCCTACGGACCATAGCCAATCATCGGTAGTAGTATCGTATGAATCCGCAGGATCGTCCGGCCATGCGCTCTTCAGGTCATCCAACCACTGAGCACGGGTCTTTTTCGGCGGTTTTTCGTCATAGCGAATGTGAAACACCCATTTCTCCTTGACGATCTTGCGGATCTTATCTTTTCTATGGAGTCGGTCGCCTTTGTTCTGCAAAAGCTGGCGCCACTTTTTCTTGTCAAACTGGTCAGGGTACTTGTCCATCATCATCCTCACGCGCTCGTTGAGTTTGGGTGGCTTGGTACCCCGGACGTAGAAAAACCAATAATCCCAGAAGCACTCAGCCGGACCTGCTTGACGTTGACTGACGGGCTGGTACCATTGAATGTACCTGGGTGCATACACTGTGGCCCGACCACCGAACAAAGTCTTGATGCGATTGAGCAGATCCTGGTTATCGCCCAGGACACAACCCCTTATCACCACGCGCGAGTTGCGATCAAGAACATCGGCACCTGGTGTGCTAAACCTGTCGTCGTTTGCCAAATCCCGCAGAGACCTGATGTCAACAACACCGGGTTTCCTGCCCGCAGAATAGAACATGCGAATTAACCACTGGTTGATATTAGCATGGCTGACTACGTTTAGTTCACCCAGCGGACTATCTACGTTATTCTGAAGGTAATCGAAGACGGCTTCAACGGTGTGCCTTCTAAGAACGCCGTCGGCTCGACGTTTCCAATACCTTTGAGCCAGACGCTTATAGCCGTCGAGCTTACCACTGAGAAACGTCAACACCGGACGAGGCAAAGGAACGTTTTTCCCGTAATTGCGATAGAAGACAGGATAGTCGTTATTATAGTAATATCGCTGATAGTAAACGTATTCCACCCTTTCTTTCTTCCTGGATCCCTCGACTCTTCGCCATCTCTTTGTTGTTACCTTCCGGTAGGCATTGAACTGCAGGGCGAACTCCAGCTCTCCCGACTCCGTCCTGAGCGAAGCATCAGGAATAGCGAGCTCGGCGTCAGCGTAAGCAGTGCCTTTGCGGTCGCAGAACTGCAGTTTCAGGATCGGAGGATTATCGATTTTTGTATCTGATATCTTCAAGGAGGTCCATTCGAATTTGCCATCGTTCAATGACCCGAAAAAGTGAGCAATGGTCTGTTGTTCCGTCGATCCTCCCTCGGCCAACTGCTTAGGCGTTTTCTTGGTCCCGCCATACTTCCAGACATCCATCTCCACAACACGCAAACGAACGTCGTCAATATTCTTGGGCTTCTTAGGAAAGATGACTTTCAACGGCGTCTCCGACTTTTTGATCACTCGCGGGTAATGGCTCACCCGTAGCCGGTAGACCTTGCGGGAAAGAGGTTCCGGACGATCCTTCTCGACCTTAGTGACGGGATCATCAGCCATCAGTAGAATCCTCAGCATCGGAAGTCTGAGATTCTGCAGCCATAGCATGGTCGTCTAAATCGCCCAGCAGGATCTCGTCGTCGTAGTCAGAGTCATCTTCGGGTTCATTGCAACGAGAGTCTTCATGAAACAGCATATACCCAGGGACACGAATTGGCTCGCGGTCAACACCGATTGGAAGCGAAGGGATTTTGACGGAACCGTCGTATCCCTCCAATTCCATGGGGTACTCGCCAATGGCAACGTTTTCGTGATGGACATAACCCTTGTCGTCAGTCGTTCCTTCCAGCACGCGATCGCGACTTACACGAATACGGTACTTCAGATTTTTTAGCGGGGCGAAACCGGAATTGCTATACAACTCCACGGAGATGTGGCCAGGCGCAGCGGTGCGGAAAGTCCTTTTCTTGACTTTGGTGTTATCAGGTTTGGTAGGGCTCATGGCTCAACTGTGGGTGGATACTTGCCTTTCAGTCCTCATCGACAGTTCCGTAATCAGGGAATTCGACACGCCATTTCCCCGGCGGAACATTCTCGACTTTCTTGTAACCGTTCCCGTCGAGATTTCCTTCTCGCACTTCACCGTTGGATAAAAACACCCTGAATAAGGCGTTGGCTGCCGGCTGGTCGTCGTCATCACACAGAGACAACTCTATGAAATCCTTGTACTCCAGAATCGGGGATCGAGCTGAACAGGTACCAACTGTGACAACAAAGAAGTAACTTGGGGCATAGTAACCACGATCTCCAACATCACTGGCGTCCTCGTCGACTTCCCAGTCATCGTCAGCGATATTGTCCGCTACCGGCAGGTCTTCTTCGTAGAAATATTCCCATTCGGCTTCCAGCTTGTCGTCCGACACGGACAGATTATCTATGGTTTCAATACATTGATCGGGGTTGTTGACGTTCCTTTCATAGATTTCAAATTTAGCTTCTGTCCCGTCCTCAATGCCGGCCGTTTCTACCAACATCTTCACCGTTTCACCGTCGCGGACCTTCTTCTTGGACCACTCAGCTTTGGTGATTGCATTTAGCTCAATCTCATGGCTTCCGGGTTTGACGCCGGTCTTCTTCACTTTGCCGTAAAGGTTACCTTGATCAGTCAGATTGTCAGGATCTTTGATCTTGTACGCTACACCGCTGATTTCCTTACCTCCTTTGTCCTTGAACTTGACGTCAAGATAGTGATTCTCCGCTTCCGCTTTATCCTCCGCGCCCGAGCTGTCAGTCAGCTCCTTGGATTTGCCAGCCTCGGCGCCTTTCTCGCCTTCGCCCTTCTTGCCACCTTTTCCCGCCATTCCAGCCCCCCCGCCTCCGCCGCCGTCGCCTATCAAGACGGTAGTGCAGCCCATGACGATAGAGTCCGGGGGGCCGGTACAGGTGCACATATCGCCGACACGCGCCGCCGGCTTCCCGCCGATCAAAACGGTAAAACTGCCCAAGATAATTGGCCCGCCGACATGTGGTGGGGGAGGCGCCCCGGGGATAGGACAAGTGTGCATGTCACCTAACCGAGCAGCAGGCATACCGCCGATCAGCACTGTCGGTTCGCCGGCGACAATAACGCCCCCGTGAGCGGTGGTGTCACCTATCCTGGCTGCTGGCTGTCCCACTATCTTTGCCTTCTTAAAGAAGAATCACTCATGCACAGTTGAATATAAACATTGCCAGCACACTGAGTCAATAATATGTTTTTTTACTGCGTTGACGATGGTAGGTCGTGTGAATATGGGTGGCCAAGTGAGGGTTAGAGGAACGCTAAGGCTGGTATGGGCAAACTATCCGGTTGGTCAAGATGTTTTAGAATCGT
>Ga0315551_10002690_pt1 | contig 12851 bp, 11 predicted proteins | sample SalMarSW160290MG_FD_203678 | JGI IMG/M metagenome (GOLD analysis project Ga0315551, IMG submission 203678) | Salt marsh sediment microbial communities from the Plum Island Ecosystem LTER, Massachusetts, United States - Salt Marsh Sediment SW1602-90 ... | reverse complement strand
CTTACCCAATTTGACACCAGCGCCGAGATAGGGTCCTTCGACGCGGTTGAAGTGAAAGAAATCGTAATTGCCGCCCGTGCCAAGATAGAAGGCTCCTATCCCCAAACGAATGAACCTCTTGTAAAGCGGCTTGGGAGCATTCACAATTGAATCGATTCTCTGGTAACCTCTAATCTCTTCTGTTGTCAGGGGGATAAGCTGGCCGGCGTTCCATGTTGCCGAGTCGACATCGTCCACATCCTCAGCGACTTCAATCCAGTACTCATCGAAAGTGCTTTTGGGGTGAGCGATGTTGAATGTGAAATTGTGCAGGGCAATCACGTAATCAAGCGACATGACGGGAATACCGGGAAGGGAAATATTCACCAGGCCGGAAAAGCATATCTCAATCGGCATCCAGTACTCGCCTTTAAACTGGGCGTAATGCTCACTGTAACGCAGGTCAATCATGTAAGGAATATCGAACGCTTCATTGAATCCGACATCCACCCCCACCACAGAAAAGCTGGAATCGGCAATATCGATAGTGCCGATAAACAAGGGGTCGGCATCGCTCTTCGGTTCAATCTCAAGTCTGAAGATCCGCTGGTTGTCAATGTAAATGGTGTCCAGCAAATAAAAGTTGTAGTGATCGAGAGCATCTTTGGCGGTTGGGGATACCACCAGATACTCACCAAAGTCCAGCCGATTCTGGTTGAAGTTTGTTAATTCTCCAACAGCGGTCAAGACTTCAACCCCCTGCAAATTCGAGGAATGCTTCCTGGCGATGACTATCTCTTTGTACTTGTGTGGATATTCCCAGTGGGAAATAAGCTGGTTTTCGGTGATAATCATAATGTCGCTGGAATCATCCTTGGCCGTATCGCGAACGACCAGCTTGCTGTAAGCCTCAAAACTGTAAGCGTGAATTTTGGCCAGGATCTCTTCCTTATGGGCTATGGCTTCTCGAATGATCTTCTGCGCGGGGTCATACGCCCGTTCATACACTTTTATTCCCTCAACTGGAATCAAGGCGGGGCGAAGATGGACATCTTGAACGACAACGGAGTCAAAAGCCTTGACGGAGAGCTGTTGGGAGTAGTGAGCCACATGGCTGAACTTCAATTGATAGGCACCTTCGGGGAGGTACAAGCGGTACTGCCCGTTTTCATTGGCGATCATCGACCGTCCGGTTCCTTCTATCCGCACCGTAGCAAATGAGACCGGCTGGCCGGTTTCGATATCGTAGATTGTGCCTTTGATTACCCCGGCCAACGATAACTTCACAACGAACTGCATTATGATAAGCGTAGTAACTATGTAACGCGCCAAACCTCTACTTGGCCGTGGTTGTTGAAAAGTGTTTTTTGTATTTGTACTTTGCATGTTAAGAGAAACCTACAAATTCCGTGCCACAAAATAAACGTTAGGCATGATAGTTAATTACGAACGTCTCCGCATCCGGTTTCGGGTAATGTTGACACGCCGGGAAACAATTATTGGTCATTGGCGTGCCCTTGTAAACAATAATTTGTTGCTATCAAGTTGCATTCGATGTGACATTATTACCAGCTTTCCGGTGCCTCGATGCCCGACCATCGACCCGACCTTCAGAGCCGACAGATCGCTTCTTTATTGTAGTGCCGGCGACGCTGATTGCGACTCTTGAATTGAGTGTCAAATTGGTTATATTGATAACTGTTGTAAGCTTGGTTGTGTGAGCACAGCCAAGTAACCAATTGGGTAGTATACCTAGTATGAAGCAGATAACAAAATCAATCATGGATGACACTTCATCTTCTCCAAACAAAGTTACTCCTTCTCGCGCCGATGTCTGGAAAATGTTCGACAAGATTGCCCATCGCTATGACCTTTTGAATCGGTTGCTGTCACTGAGACGGGATGTTGCCTGGCGTAAGCGGCTGGCTGCCTATCTCCCCGATCGTAGTCATCAGATAGTGCTGGACCTGGCCACCGGTACGGGTGATGTTCTCTTTTCCCTGTTTCAAACAAGCAAACTAGTACAAGCTGCGGTTGGGATGGATATGTCACCTAAGATGCTTCAGTTGGGCCAAAGAAAAGCCGCCCAGGGCGGCCTGGGCGACCGGATTTCTTTTGTACGCGCTGATGCTAAGTGCCTGCCTTTCGCTGACGGTAGTTTCGATACCGTTACTATTTCCTTTGGAATCAGGAACGTAGCTGACGTACCTAAAGCGCTGGCAGAAATGCAGCGAGTTCTCAACCCAGGCGGCAAGGCGCTGATTCTTGAGTTCTCAATGCCACGGAGCCTGCTTATCCGTAAGTTGTACCCGTTTTATCTGCAAGAAATCATCCCTCGCTTAGGCGGGATGATATCAGGCGACCGCTATGCTTATCGGTACCTGAACAGAACGGTTGAAACCTTCCCCTTTGGCGAACAGTTTTGCGAAATGATGAAAAAAGCTGGCTTCGTTGGTGTTAAAGCAACACCACTTACTTTTGGCATCAGTACCATTTATCGGGGGAGCAAGCTACTTTCACTTAATGAGAGGAAAGTTGACTAACTACAGGCGGCAGATGTCAATGATCTTAGAGCGGGACGCAGCCTGCACATTAGACCAAGCCAAAAGCGAAATGGCGGACAAAATAGAACAAGCCTATACTGTTCATACCTCCTCTGCTCACCCTACTAGCAAATCCACAGTTGTCAGACTCCAGGTCAACATCGAATATACCCCTCCCCTGGCGTGGCTCACGGCCCAAAAGAGTCCCGTAAAGACCTACTGGTCAGGCCGCGACAATGGATTTGAGATGGCCGGCATCGGAGTGTCGGATATTGTTGCAGGCGAAGACCGGACTAATTACAATTCGTTGTTCAATCGCCTCAACAAGCTTCTTCCCACTGACAATGACGACATTCGTTACTATGGCGGATTCAGATTCAGCGAGGAAAACAAAAGTACGGGCAAATCCAATGATGTGCTATGGAAGAGATTTGGTAGTTATCGATTTGTTATCCCTCGCTTTGAGCTGCTTTGTCGGCCAGATGAAACGCTCTTGGTGAGCAATATCGTCTTCGGCAGAGGACAATGTGAGAAAGCCGAAATCCTTGCCGAACTCGGGAACATTGTCTCTCTCGTTGAATCGCCTTATACAGAAGTCCCTCGTATAATTGCCCGTTCTGACAATCCTGACAAAGAAGTATGGAACGTCATGGTTCGGGCAGCCCTTGAATCCTTCGACAGCAGTGATCTGGAAAAGCTCGTGTTGGCCAGACAAACATTGTTTGAATTCTCCAGCCCGTTGAATGCGTTGCAGCTTTTACAGAAATTAAAAACTGCAACGCCCGATTGCTACCATTACTGTTTTCAATTTGGTGACACTGTCAGCAACAGTGTCGCTTTTATTGGCGCTTCACCCGAACGACTTTATGAGCGTTTTGGTCAAAATATCAGAAGCGAAGCAGTAGCCGGCACCCGTCCGCGAGGTCGGTCGAGTGAAGCAGATGAAGTTATCGGGCGGGAGCTTCTCAGCTCGGAAAAAGAACGACGAGAACATCAATACGTTGTACGGAGTGTAAAAGAAGCACTCGAACAATTGGGTTGTTCAGTGTCCAGTGATGACAAAGTTTTCCTGTTGAAACTGGCCCGACTTCAACACCTGATAACCCAATTTGAAGGCGAGTTGAGTGAAGGCATTACCGACGCCGACATACTGGCTACTATGCATCCGACTCCCGCTGTAGGCGGGTATCCTACAGACCTCGCAATTGATAAGATTGCAGCCCTGGAACCCTTTGATCGAGGGTGGTACGCCGGCCCGGTCGGCTGGGTAGGACGTAGTGCCGCTGAGTTTGCCGTAGGCATTCGTTCGGGCTTGGTCGATAGGAACAAACTTCTCCTCTATGCAGGGGCGGGGATAGTCAAGGGTTCTAACCTTGAGAGTGAGTGGAATGAGATCGAAAACAAGCTCAACAGTTTCACTAAGGTTCTCACAGAATAATGAAGACTGAGGCTGCCAGTCTGAACGCTCTCTGGGCGAACCTTATTGTTGAGGAACTGGTACGCAGCAAAGTTGACTATTTTTGTCTGTCACCCGGATCCCGGAACTCTCCCCTAACTGTAGCGATAGCCTACAACAAAAAAAACTGCCGTGTTATTCACTATGATGAGAGAGGAACGGCCTTTCATGCTTTGGGGTACGCGCGCGCCACCCGTCGCCCGGCCGTGTTGGTCTGTACTTCCGGCACAGCGGTGGCCAACTTTCTGCCGGCGGTTATTGAGGCCTCAATGGACATGGTGCCGCTGATTGTCCTCACTGCGGATCGCCCGCCTGAACTTCGTCACACCGGAGCCAACCAAACGATTGATCAAGTGAAGATCTTTGGCAGTTACACAAAATGGTTCTTTGACTTACCCTGTCCGGACGAGAAGATCGCACCGGAAGTCGTGCTTACGACAATTGACCAGGCCGTCTATCGGGCGATACGCGCTCCTGCCGGGCCAGTGCACGTCAACTGCATGTTTCGCGAACCACTGGCGCCTATTAGTACCCAAAAGGACTTCGGACGCTACCTTTCAAGTATCATGGGGTGGATAGATAACCACAAACCTTATACGGAATATAGTTCTCCTTGCATTAGGCCACATGTTGATGTAGTTGAACATGTAACCGGCATACTTAGTAATGTCGACAGAGGGATTCTTGTGGTTGGCAGGCTCACTTCCAAGAAGGAACGAGAAGCGGCTCAAAAAATATCTCAGGTACTTAACTGGCCTACTTTTGCAGACATTTCCTCGGGTTTACGGTTGGGAGTTGCAGATGATAACGTCATCGTCCATTTCGACCAGTTATTGTTGTCCGATGAATTTGTTGAAAACTGCCGGCCATTTTCAGTGGTCCATTTCGGTGGTGTCCCCACATCAAAGCGGCTGCTGCAGTTATTAGAAAAAGGCCAACCGGAGAACTACATAATGGTGGCTGCTCACCCTTTCCGCCATGACCCCGGTCACCGTGTAACCATGCGCCTTGAGGCAGACATCACTGAATTCTGCGAGGAGCTTATCGCACATCTGGGAAAGCAAAAACGTACTTCATGGCTCGATGGTTTTGTTGCTCGATCACAGCTCATCGAACGAATTCTTAAAGAGGCAATCGACACCGATGATACACTGAGCGAACCGGCAGTGGCAAGATTGATTTCACAGCATATCCACACCGGCTCCGGTTTGTTTCTGGCCAGCAGTATGCCGATCCGTGACATGGACATGTATGCTGATCCGCAAGGGTCGAGCGTCACAGTTGGATGCAATAGGGGTGCAAGCGGGATTGACGGCACTATCGCCTCTGCGGCAGGTTTCACCCACGGCCTGAACAAGCCGGTCACGCTGCTGATCGGTGACCTGGCTTTCCTCCACGATGTGAATTCACTCGCGCTGCTTAAATCGCTTGCAAAGCCCCTTATTACTGTGGTGATAAACAATGATGGAGGAGCTCTCTTTTCCTTCTTGCCAATTGCGCAAGTGAAAGAGGTGTTTGAGCCTTTCTTTGGAACCCCGCACGGACTGAGTTTTGATAAGGCAACCGATATGTTCGGCATTGACTACTATTGCCCCGACTCCAAAGAGTCATTTATTACGTCCTATATTTCAGCACAGAAAGAAAACCGTTCGGCCATCATCGAGATAAAAAGTGACCGAAGCAAAAACTTCAGGATTCACCAGGAGATAGAAAAGAGGATAAAATCGACTCTGGGAAATGTTTTGTAGGGCGGGTTTCTCCGAGACCTGCCCTACAACACTTTTATCGCAATAAAAGAAAGGTACATGATGGTTACCGTCAAATGGGTTGAAGCCGGCAGGTTTACTGACATAAAGTATCACAAGGCAGAAGGAATTGCTAAAATAACTATCAACCGCCCGGAGGTGCGCAACGCTTTCAGACCCTTGACAGTTAATGAAATGTCGCAGGCTCTCGCCGATGCCCGCGAAGACCCCCAGGTAGGAGTTATCATTCTGACTGGCGAAGGAGATAAGGCCTTTTGCTCCGGCGGCGACCAGAATATCCGCGGTAACTCCGGCTACAAGGACGAAAAGGGCGTCCCCCGCCTGAATGTGCTGGATCTTCAGCGGCAGATGCGCACCTGCCCTAAACCGATCATCGCTATGGTGGCCGGTTACGCCATCGGGGGCGGGCACGTGCTGCATTTGATGTGCGATCTGACTATCGCCGCCGACAATGCCATTTTCGGTCAGACTGGCCCGAAAGTTGGTTCCTTCGATGGCGGCTACGGCGCCAGCTACATGGCTCGTGTAGTGGGACAAAAAAAGGCGCGGGAAATCTGGTTTCTGTGTCGCCAGTACAGCGCTGCGGAGGCGCTTCGGATGGGACTGGTTAATACTGTCGTCCCACTTGAAAAACTTGAAGAAGAAACGCTTAAATGGTGCCGTGAAATCCTGGCCAATTCGCCGACAGCCATCCGCTGTCTTAAGGCTGCCTTGAACGCCGACTGTGATGGCCAAGCCGGTTTGCAGGAGCTGGCCGGCAATACTACAATGCTCTATTATATGAGCGAAGAGGCGCAAGAAGGGCGCAATGCCTTCAATGAGAGGCGCAAACCCGACTTTTCCAAATTCCCCCGCCAACCGTAAAAAGCACGATGCACTTATGAGGATACATCAGAAATCGGTTTTACAAGGTTATATCCACGTTAGATCGAGTTGGGGCGCAGTATACAATGAAACCTGTCATTCCTGCGAAAGCAGGAATCCAGAAGAGGTGAGTATAAATTCAAAATACCACATGGATGGTTGGACTGAGTTGTCGAGACACATGGATTCCCGTTTTCACGGGAATGACAGAAGGATAGTCTTTTCTTCGTTCTGCATCTTTGAGGCAACTTCTTATGTCTGAATCTAAGTTGCGCATCTGGATATGGGCAACTCGCCCCAAGACATTGTGGGTGGCTATCGCCCCCGTACTGATCGGAACCGCCATGGCGTTCGAAGATAAAGCGGGGCATTGGCCCTCGGCGCTGGCGGCTCTTGCTGGGTCAGTGTTGATTCAGATCGGGACTAACTTCGCTAACGACTACTTCGACTTCAAAAAAGGAGCCGACCAGCATGAGCGCCTTGGCCCCACAAGAATGACTCAGGCCGGTTTGATCAAACCACAGTCGATGAAAGCAGCTACTGCTGTTGCTTTTTCACTGGCTCTACTGGTTGGAGTCTATCTTGTTTGGCGGGGCGGCTGGCCGATAGTGGTCATCGGTCTGTTTTCGATCCTTTTTGGAATTATGTACACCGCCGGGCCGTATCCACTCGGGTATCGTGGACTGGGAGAGATTTTTGTGCTGATTTTCTTTGGCCCGGTGGCGGTGGGCGGAACCTATTATGTTCAGGCTCTCGATATGAATACCATCGTCTTACTGGCAGGGTTATCTCCCGGTCTCTTTTCTGTTGCCATATTGACCGTGAACAATCTGCGTGATATCAAATCCGATTCGCTCACGGGCAAAAGAACACTGGCGGTGCGATTTGGTCGAGACTTTGCCCGAATGCAGTACTTACTTTCAACCGTCGTAGCTTCACTCCTGCCGATTTTCTTCTACATAGTAACCCGCCAGCATCAATATGCAATGGCAACGGTACTAGTGCCGTTCGCTGCTATCCCAGTCATCAAATCTGTATTTAGGAAGAGTGATGGATTGGTTTTGAATAACGCCCTTGCCGCGACCGGAAAGCTGCTGCTGTTGTACAGCATACTATTCTCCATCGGGTGGCTGTTATGAAAATCGTTGACTTTAACGTCTTCAAATTCACACTCCCCCTTGCTCGACCGCTCAACGTGAAAGACGTGAACCTAACCGAGAGGTCCGGCTTGATTGTTGAACTCATTAACGAACACGGCCATACAGGCCTTGGTGAGGTCTCGCCGTTACTTGGCCTGAGCTCCGAAAACATAGAGATTGCTAAATCTCAGTTGCTTTCCCTGCGCTATTCACTGCGAGGTAACGAGATACCACAAAACCTTGAGGAGTTGTCCGGCGGCTTCACTCAATGGCTGGAACGATTCGATCTGGCAGCGTCAGTTCGGTTTGGATTTGAGACGGCTATTTTGAATCTCATGGCCGACAGCCGACAGTTGCCTTTGCGTAGAGTTATTTCAGACACTTGTCGTGATTCCATCTCAATCAACGGACTTCTGTCGGGTTCTATGGATGAAATTCTTAGTAAAGCAGTTAGGCTTCGTCAAGAAGGATACAAAGCAGTTAAATTGAAGGTGGGAAGAAGTTCTATAGACGATGAAATCCGTCTCGTGCATGAGGTTCGCAAGCGGATAGGTGACAACATTGCCCTGCGTTTAGACGCCAACCGCGTCTGGGATGTCGATGACGCTCTTACCTTCCTGCGTGAGGTGTGCGATTGCAATATAGATTATATTGAAGAACCGGTGCAGAATTATAAAATCCTGGTCTCGATAAGCAATAAAAGCGATTTGCCGCCGCTCGCATTGGATGAAAGTCTGCTGGAGCTGACACCCGAGGAATTGACGCCTCTGCCGAACCTGAAAGCGATTGTGCTAAAACCGACCTTGTTAGGCCTTGAAAGAAGCATGCAATTGGGTCGCAAAGCGACTTTTATGAGAATCACCCCTGTCGTCAGCTCAACCTTTGAAACCGGCCTTGGCTTGATAGCTTTAGCCGAGCTGGCCGCCTGCCTTAACACAACCGACATCCCGGTCGGCCTTGACACGTTGGAGTGGTTCAAAGAAGAACTGCTTACACATCATCTACAAATTGAAAGAGGCTGTCTGAACCTCTCCGAGTCAGTCGCAATCTCCAACGAAATCCGACGAGATTCACTGCGGGAGGTCTTACATGGCTGATATGCAATGTCCGCTTGCCCAAGCCGCGGAGATATTCAAGGACCTACCTGCGCTCATTACAAACAATCAAACCATCACGTACGCCGAATACTATCAACTAGTCGCAACCGCAGCCGCTAAGCTACATAGAAGCGGCGTTGTCGCCGACCAGCGGGTGGCTATTGTTTCTGTAAATTCTGTTGAATACACGATCCTTTTGATGGCGCTTTTTCACCTCGGCGCTGTCGCCTGCCCGATCAGTCCGCGACTGCCTGAAAAGTCAATTCTTGAGTACATGGAAAAGATCAAATGCACCAAATTGTTCGATCTGTCACATCAACTGACAATCGACATGCCGCTACAATTTCAAAAGTTAGCCGCCGCCGAGATTGTCGATTTCACTGCCACAGACAAGGCACCAAGAAATGACTCTTTCATCTCTTTAGACCAAGACGCAACTATCATCGGTACCTCCGGCACTTCCGGGCAGCCTAAAGCTGTTTTACACACCTACGGCAACCATTACTACAGCGCCGTTGGGTCTAATAAGAATATAAAGGTACAACCGGGTAATCGCTGGCTGCTGTCACTTCCGCTGTACCATATCGGCGGGCTGGCGATTCTGTTTCGCACGATGCTCGGTGGGGGAGCGGTTGTGATTGCAGATAGCAATGTGGACCTGCTTGATATGATCCGTCGATATCAGATCACGCATCTTTCACTGGTTCACACGCAGCTTTATCGCCTCTTGCAGGAGTCGTCTCTTGCTGAAGAAATGAAGCAACTGAAAGCTGTATTGGTAGGAGGGAGCCACGTAGTCAAGTCGCTCATCAAGAAAGCACATGAACATGGCTTGCCGCTCTTTACCACCTATGGGCTAACGGAAATGGCATCGCAAGTAACAACGACCAGTCCTGGTGATTCGCTGGAAAAGCTGCTCACCTCGGGCAGACTACTTAAGCACCGTCAGATCAAAATTTCTACTGAGGGGGAAATCATCGTCAAAGGTGAGACGCTCTTTCGGGGGTATGCAGAACACGATCAGGTTGTCCTTCCAGTCGACAGCAATGGCTGGTTTCACACTGGCGATACCGGACATCTTAACGGAGCCAGCTACCTGACAGTTCTGGGACGAAAAGACAATATGTTTATCTCCGGCGGTGAGAATGTCTACCCTGAAGAAATCGAAGGAGCGTTGTGTCTTTCAGATGATGTTTCGGAAGCCGTTGTGGTACCTATGGAAGATAATGAATTTGGCTTCCGACCGGTGGCTTTCCTTCGCACCGCAGGTAACAAGTACGTTCGTAAGAGCGACTTAGTTGCCCGACTGGAGCACCATCTCCCCCGCTTCAAAATTCCAGTTCGCTTCTACGAATGGCCTGAAAAAACATCAGACAACAGCCTGAAGCCTGCTTGCCACTTCTTCCGCGAGCTGGCGAGAACAACGGAATTGACCGAAATCACCTGAAGCTTTCAAGCTTTTCCTTAAGTTTCTCAGGCAAGGGGATTTTATCCTCGTTCTCTTTGTCTACCGTCACATGAACGGTTTTGACTGTCGCGGCAACGTTTTGTAGTGAATCTTTCAAAACATACGACAGAACGAACGATGTTCGCCCCATACTTTCCACCATCAACTCAACCGTCGCTTTATCCCCCAGTCGCAGAGGCGTTTTGTAATTCGTCTCGGCATGGGCGATTAAGACCAGAAAGTCGGCTTTCTGTATGATTTGCGAGAGATCAAATCCGATTGATTCCATGAAAGCTTCATAAGTGTCATGAGCCACTCTGAAATAGTTGCCGAAAAAGAGTATTCCAGCCGCGTCAGTATCAGGTAGCCTCACTGAGAAATCCATAGTGAACATAATTTAACCGTGTGGTTGCTTTTGACTATTTTCCATGCGCCGACGCGATAAAGTATTTATATTAATTTTCAATGTATGGTAATGCAATCAAGGTTCAAACAACAAAAAACAAAAACAGCAACGCGGATACCAAAAGCGCCCTCAGGCTGTCACATCAGGCCGGTGCCATCGCGAGCGACACCGCCTAAGGCGGACTCGCCATGACATAGAGGAAAGATTTACGAATTATTCGGGATAAGAGAGTTGGTACGTGAGGCACCAGCAGGAGACACGAGAGCGGGTGAATCTTGAGATTCACCCGCCACAAAAACTTCAGCTTACCTTCTCAGGCTGGCGAGGGGTCGGTTCGGTCGAAAACTCTTTGGTTTGTTGAGAGCCGCTGAAAGCCAATACCCCAATTGAAACGAAATTAATGAAGGGCAGAATTGTCAGAAATCCCCAGACCGGCGATTGGTTACAGGCCTTAGCAACGTCAATCCACATAACAGCAAGAACGATGACGTTAACAACCGGAATGAGACAGAACCAGAACCAGTACATCGGCCTGTTGGCCATCTTGACCAACAAAACGATGTTGAGAATCGGGATAAAAGCCCACCAGGCACTGTTGCGATAGCCAATCTTCTGAGCGATTTTGAACTGCGTATAGGCGAAGTACAGATAGGCCGCCAGAATGATCAGCCACATCACTCCCCCTATACCGCTCCCATGATAGGTAGTCTCGTACATAATTAGTTCCTCCTCCAAGAATTGAGTGAAAAAAAGACACAAGTTGTCACTAGTTCAGTGCTATAGATAGTATGTCGACCATATAGCAATGAGCCTTTAGGCTTTCCTGTGCTTACAACCGGTTGGTAAACAGGGAGTTAGATTTGAGCCCGGCTTCTCCCCTCAATTCCAGGCAAATCCGAGGTTCGATTCGCGTTGGATAACGCCTCTCTCGACTGTACCCGGCCTGCTAATACAACGCTTGTAACAAAACCTTCCTTCCCCTATTTTAATTTCATGTACATTGTCAAGCAATTCATTATAAAGTGACAATGGGAACCACCAGAACCAAATCGTTTTATGGAGCAGCTTACCAAATGAGACCCTTTGCATTTTCTAGAAATACCGCCTCTTTTGTCTGCTCTTCCTTGCTGCTAGTCCTCTTAGCAGGATGTGTTCCCCATCGACCGATCAGAGAAGCAGCCCAAGTTTGTTACCCTTATGATCTCAAAGTGGAAGCCGACAATCAGCAGATGACAGTCGTCTGGAAAATCAAATGTAATCGCCTAATGAGTGGGTACAATATTTATATCAGCGAACAACCGATGACGGACAAATATCCCGGTTCAGAGCTGCCCGCTTCTCTCAAGCCGTTCAACCCCACTCCCTTCCCCGGTGACACCAACCCTGATGATGGAATCGAGCATTTTCTTGCCGAGGGTCTTAAGAATGGAGTTAAGTACTATGTCTCTGTCCGTGTGGTCAATCCCGACCGTACATTGTCAAAACCGTCCAATGAAGTGGTGACAGTGTGCGGACCACGAGGGGAGATGGAACTTTCGATACGTTTCAAGTCTGACCACGATGGCTTCTCCTTTAAAAAGAATACCTATATCCGAGCTGATAACATTGATAACGATATGTACTTCTATTCCAAAGATGGCACGGACTACCTCGCCTCACCGAACCGGCTTGATGGCTTTTTGAAGGCCAACAGATTCGGCATTCTGCCGTTCAAAGGAGATTTTGACCAGGTGAAAATAAAACTTCTCAACCTTGACGACAAGCCTACCAAGGATCGCGTGGCTGTCAGCCAGGGAGATTGGGTGCATATCCTCACCTCTGACGACAAGCACGTTCTGGTGAATGTATTGGATACCACGGGAAAAGATGAGCACCGCAGCCTGAGGCTGTTTTACGCATTTTCACCGTTGGCGCATGAGGCCATATTCTAAGGCAAGGATCTGTTTCGCCGGTCGCCAGCCATGCAGGTGCAATCTGCAATTAACCTGTACGAAAAGCGAGCCGATATGACAACTAAGGCCCGAAGCGAAAAATAAAGTTGACAAAGAATGAATCGGACTCGCAACTATATCAATTGTGGAAAGAGAAAGGCGTATTGGAATTCAATAAAGACAGTCTCAAGATAGACGCCAAAAGGGTTGCTGAGCAGCTCAG
>Ga0315551_10002685_pt1 | contig 12861 bp, 12 predicted proteins | sample SalMarSW160290MG_FD_203678 | JGI IMG/M metagenome (GOLD analysis project Ga0315551, IMG submission 203678) | Salt marsh sediment microbial communities from the Plum Island Ecosystem LTER, Massachusetts, United States - Salt Marsh Sediment SW1602-90 ... | reverse complement strand
AGAAGTACTCCTTCTTCTAATTGCCTCTTAACTGCTTGGTTTACCTTAGGGTATGCGTACCCCAAGATGATGGGGCCAAAGGAAAGAATAAAATCAATAAACTCGTTACCATCTACATCCCAACAGCGAGAACCTTTTCCTTTGGTAATATAAACTGGAGAAGAGCCATAAATAAGTTGAAATCTAGAGGCTTGAACTCCTCCCGGAAAGACTTGCTTTGCTAATTCCAGCATTTGCTCTGATTTTTCAAAACTGTAAAGTTTCATTTCTTATCTCCTCCTTCCAACGTAATTTTTCTCAAAAGGCGAGCACCTCCCTGGGATTGTCGACAAGCAACGTATTTACCTCCCTTTGAGATACTCCCAACTGTTTCAATCTAGGTACTATATTAACTAGCAAATGCTCATACCCACCCCCTCCATACTTATGCAAGTTCATTTTAAAACAGGTGTCGCAGGAAAGTAGTATTCGGGACAGAAACCCCCGTTCAATCAGATTAATCAAAGCTTTTATTCTTTCCTCATCGGTGGGAAGAGCAATATTCCATCGGGGATTACGGTACAAATGCCCAAATGCGAAAAAGCCAACATAGGCACTTCTTTTGGCAACAATTTCACAGTCATCCAGGAAGCTGTCCCGGACCAGGTCATCTTCTAAATGACACAGGATAACTTTGTTCAGGTCCGCTCCTTCGGCTTCCAAAATATCTAGAACTTCAAAAGCATGTCCCGCTCCAGGGCAGAGATGTACCGAAATGGCTAAACCTGTTTTTTTGTGTGCTATAGCTGCAGCAATCAGCACTTTCTCCTCTTGGGGAAGTATCTGCTCACTGGTACCGATCTCTCCTATTATGCCGGCCTTTACGCCAGTGCCTTCTACTCCCTCCATTATTTCCCCAACCATTTGTTGAGCTATCTCCCCAGTGGTCTTCTCCTGAATATTCTCGGGATGGCACTTACCTACGTAATATCCACAAGCCATGATAATATTGAGACTGGTTCTTTGAGCTACCCGCTCAAGGAAGTTAGCATCCCGACCCATTCCTGTGTTGGTCATTTCCACGATCAAACTTCCACCTACTCTTTTGAATCTCGTTAATTCCTGAACTGCTACGTTCTCATCGTTTAATACGAGATTATCCTTAATAGCATAGGGATTATTTTGCAAAATATCTATCTTGGAAAGATCTACTGTTTGATTTTGAAGTCTTCGCTCCTCGTTACTAAGCGGCTCTGGACAATTACACCGTATGTCCACGCATACATGCTCGTGAGCCTCAGTAACTCCCAATTCTTCTGGCTCTATCGGTCCTAACACTGTCATTATCTTCATACCTCTCTCCCTCCAGGAGAGAGGTGAAAAAGTCCCCAGGATATTTTAAAGTGGGACAACTTTGCTAAAAATAATCCATTTCTATTGTTTCTATCCCTAAAAAGGCCTTAAAATGAGCCTAAAGTGGGAGAAATTTTTGGATAAAAGGTTAAATTTTGGGTTTTTCGCCAGTCTCCTAGTTATATATTTCCATATCTGTTTTCAAAATTGTGCACAATTTGCTCCATTTTTTTCTTTACTTTTGCCGGTAAAGGCTTTGGGTAATGAGAGTCGAGAATTTCCTCTACCTTCCGATTCGCCGTCTCGACGATACTAGGAAATCCCAACTCTTTCCAGTGCTCATATATTTCCCGATTGGACAAACTGGGTTCCCAATGTTCTTTACTTCTGAGATATTTTAAGGTATGTTCTTCCATGAGGAATTGCCCTCTGGGACCCACCTTCTTCATTAGGTCTAGGGCTATTGTGTCTTTTGAAACCGTTATCCCTTCAATGAATCGCTCGGTCATCTGGGCTATTTCGTGATCCAAGATGAGTCGCTCAAAGCTCACGTTTAATCCAGTTCCAGACATACCGGCACTAAAAGATAAATCCGTTCCCGAGTTACGAGCACTCAGAATGGCAAAGGTTCTCTCCCAAGTATTTTGATCATCATCACATTGAGAGTCCCCGGCTTCTATAGTTGTGTGGTACGGCATCTTATAAAAATGAGCCATTTGTGCTCCGGCTATCCTTAATAGAGAGGCTTCTGGAGATCCAACTAAGACGGTGCCCTTTTTCATATCAAACGTACTGCACGCGCTTCCATAAACTACAGGGGTACCTTCTCTCAATAATTGAGAAATAACAACGCCGGAGAGAAGCTCAGCGTTATGCATAGTTAAAGTTCCCGCTAAAGTAATGGGAGCGGTAACTCCTGAGTAGGGCTCCGGGAGTACAACGCAAGGAACTCCAGCCTGGGCTGTTTCAATCAAAGCATCTCCAGCTCCTTTCTCCCAGCTAAGAGGAGCAGTGGAGGATAACTGACAAGTCAGTATAGGATAAGCTGATAGATCATTCTCATTTGCAACCACTCTTGCCATATTAAATATAGCTTTGGTCTCTTCGACGCTTGCAGGAGAAAAATACAAATGCTTCTCTGTATTGTTAAACACTGCCTCAACCGCGTGCAGTAAGGATGCTTTTTTGTTAACATCCTGGGGCATAGCTTGTATACCCACTACATCTATACCGTCCAGAGCATCTGCTAACCGGGCAAAATTACCTACATCTTCTTTCGTAGCAGGTCTTCTATCTCTCTTGAGTGGATCAAAAACATATATAGCATTATGCCCGCTTCCTAACAAAGGTTGTGAACCTCCCAGAATCACCTTGGATTTTTTGTCCCGGGTATAAAGAGGAATAGTTGATGGAATAGTTTTTAAAGATTTTTTAATTAATTGGGGAGGGATTCTTACCTGGTTTTTGTCGAAATTAACCTTTGCACCCACTTCATTTAACAAATGTAAGACCCTCTCACTGTAAATAATCATTCCCGCTTCGGAAAGTAAATCAACAGAAGCTTGGTGAATTTCCAAAATTTCTTCCTGAGACAAAACCTGGAACTCGCTTAACTTCATTTTTTCCTCCTTTGACGAAATATTATGTAGCTCTTTCAATGGTGTATCCAAGTCAGTGCTCTCCTTACGAGGCGTTTACTCTACTCATAAATCATAAAAAGATTATTGATTTTTGACTCTCACACTGAAGATTCAATATATTTTCTTCTGCTCCAGCGATAATTGAGCCCTAAAATTAATGATTCTTATCAGCCTTTAACCGCTCCCAAGGTTATTCCTCTTATAATGTGTTTGTGAAGTAATGCTACTATTACTATCAGGGGTAACAAACACACCACAACACCAGCACTCATACCTCCCCAATCCATTCTGAATTGCCCCCTAAAAGCTGCAAAAGCTACGGTTATTGGAATGACGTTACGTGTGGTGAGCACCAAAGGAACAAAGAATTCATTCCAGGTAAATAGGAAAACAAATATGGCCGTAACTGCAATTGCTGGTTTTGCTATAGGAATTACTACATGCCACAAAATCCGAAGATCACCACACCCATCTATTTTTGCTGCATCGTCTATTTCTCGAGGAATCTCAACAAAAAATCCTCGTAATAACCAGATACTGAAAGCCAAATTTGGAGTAAGATTTGCTAAGATTACACCAAGGTAAGAATCACATAAACCAAGCCACCTATAGAACAAAAAAACGGGGATTATAATCGCTACTACGGGGAGAAACCGATTACTGAGTATCCAAACAGGCAAGAAATCCTTTCCTACTCGATATCGTGCAAGACTAAACGCTGCCAAAGATCCAGCTGCTATACAAATACCGGTTGTTGCAGAAGCAATAACCAAGCTATTAAACATTTTCTTCAAAAAGGCCAATTCTGTGAAAAGTCGGAAAAAATGATCAAGGATAGGTCTAAATAGCAAAACTGGTGGTCTAACCACCATGAGAGGAATTGGTTTAAATGCATTTATGATTACCCAAACAAGGGGTAAAAGATAAATACCTGCTATAACATAGTAACTTGCAATTCTCAATTTCTTCACTATTCTATTCTTTTCTTTAATGTTTTTGGACTGCATTTTATCCCGTCTCCTCGCGGAGTACATTCAGAAACAAGAGAACAATAACATTGATGGGGATGAGAATAAGGTAAGAATATGCGGCAGCCTCTCCCATTTCAAAATGTTTAAAAGCAAGCATATAAGCATTAAAACTAATAACCCGCGTAGCGGTAATGGGTCCTCCATAAGTGATGGCATACACGAGATCTATTGTCTTAATAAGCTCTATACTTCTTATCAGTAAAATGACCAAAATACTTCTTTTTATTCCGGGTAAGATTATATACAGCAATCTTTCCCAACTACCAGTTCCATCCACGTTTGCCGCCTCAAGACGTTCTTTGGGGATAGATAGTATTGCCGCTAATAGAACCAGAAAGGAAAAAGGTGACCACTCCCATACATCGGCGATTATTAAAGAGACCAAAGCTAAAGAGGGATTAGTTAACCATTTAAGAATGGGTAATCTAAGCGATGCCAATAGATAATTTATAAAACCATACTGATACTGATAGAGGAAATTCCATGCATAACCTATTACTACTGGAGCTAAAAGTATGGGGAGAAAAAACAATATCTTTAATAACCAAAGTTCGCTTGAGCGCTCTCTGGAGATCAACAGAGCGATAAGCAAGCCTATGATTATCTCCAAAAATAAAGAAACTCCAACAAATACTGTAGTAATCCAGAGACTTTGCAGAAAAGTGATCCGAAGAACACCCTGTTCGTGAAATAGTTTAACGAAATTATTTAATCCAACAAATTTAATACCTCTACCCATATCTAAAAGACTATAACTCTGCAGACTAAGCCACAGAGAGTAAACTAATGGAAAAACTCCTAACCCTAAAAATATAAGAATACTAGGGAGTACCATCACCCAAGCTATTTTTTTAGTCATCTCTATTGAGGTAGTTTAAGAACTCCTCCCTCTGTATTTTTGGGCTACTTCAACCCACCAAGATTCCAAACAACCCACCTGACAAAGTAATTTCGTGACTATTTAGGCACTCCCGTATCAGCTCAAATACACAACTTAATCCAATCCTGAAAAAAGTGATCATTTTTTGGATTAGCTGGACTCTCTTTTCTTTTTATGCTACCCTTGAGTTATGGAAAAAACCATGATTATTCAAGGACGAGAAGTAAGTTCTAAAGATATCGAATTTATTCGAGAAATGATCAAGCTCAATCCTTCCTGGGGTCGCACCCGGCTTTCTAAAGAGCTAGTGCTCCTCTGGAACTGGCGAGCAGCCAACGGTCAACTCAAGGATATGGCCTGCCGTACCTTCCTTTTGAAGTTAGAAAGACGAGGCTATCTTACCTTGCCTCCTCGCCTGTACTCTTACCGTAAAGTCCGAAAGAGGCTCCCTTCTCCCTATGTTCCCCATAAGACTACCCTGATTACTGGTAAACTTGATCGCCTTCTTCCCCTCAAGATCCAGGCAGTTAAAGAGAAAAATCTTCTCAAACTCTTCAAATGTCTGCTTTCTTCTTACCATTATCTGGGGTTTAGCGGGATTGTCGGAGAGAACATGAAGTACCTGGTCTTTGATGAGAAAGATAATCCAGTGGCTTGCCTTCTCTTTGGCTCAGCGGCCTGGAAGACTCTCCCCCGAGATAGCTTTATTGGCTGGGATGAGGCAAGAAGAAAAGCAAACCTTCACCTTCTCACTAACAACATGCGGTTTTTGATTTTGCCCTCCCGTTAAGGTCCCCCATCTAGCCAGTCATATCTTAGGAAGAGTGGCCCGGCGTATCAGCTCCGACTGGATAGAAAGGTACCAGCATCCTATCTATCTCTTGGAGACCTTTGTTGAAAAAGAGCGCTTCCGGGGTACCTCTTATCAAGCCGCCAACTGGATCTATGTCGGCCAGAGTAAGGGGCGCAGCCGCAACGACCGCTACAGGAGACTCAAGGTGCCGATCAAGGATATTTACCTCCTGCCCTTGGTAAAGAGATTTCGGGACGCCTTAGGCGATAAAAGGTAAAGTTCTTCCAGTAGCCGGGGAAGCTAATTTCCCGACGGCCGTTGGCGAGCCTTATTGAGAGTAATTATTAACGAACTCAAAGAGCGAATAAAGCTTCTTAAAGGGCCTAAAGAGGCATTGAAGAAAAATAGCTACCCCGAGGGCAAGCCTTATTGTTGTAGGATAGAGCTTGCCCTCCAAGGAGAGATCGTTTGAAAGATCTCACTCCCTTTTCCTTAAAAGAGATTCAAAGAAAGCTAAATTCCGTCAACGTTAAGATCAATCTTAAGCACCAAAGAGCCTTTCCTAAAGAAAGATCTCGGCTTCTATCTTTTTACCAATACAAGAGGCGATTTGTCAATATCAGTCCTCAAGGGTACTTTTCCTTCTCTAAACTGGCTACCTCTCTTATAGATTTTTCTTTTGTGAGATCCTTAGTAGCCTCCTCATACAAAAGATGTGGAGGAGACTGCTTTGATCCTGCCTCTATCTTTCTTCTTCATCTTTCGAGGTATCTGGATCGGTTCAAATCTCAGAGAGATTTTATCTCCTTACTTCATGATCAGGATCAAGGACGCTGCTACCGGGCCTATGCCGGAATATCCTCGTGAAGAGCATTCCCTGTGAGGCTGACTTTACCAACTTCAAAAAGCGAATTGGGCCGGAAAAGTTTGATGAGATCTTTCACGTCTTAGTAGAGATCGTCAAAGAAGTGGGTCTGGTCACTGGAAAAATTCTCTCCTACGATGGAACTCTTTTTCCCACTTTTGCTAATTACAAAGGGTGCAATTATGCCTGTGAGGAATGCGGGAGTATTCCCTTAAAAGAAAATTTTCTAAAGAGTCTAGGCTATAGAGTAATCGATTCTTTAAACCATCCTTCAAAGATCATCCTCGGTAAAGAGAGACGCTCCTTTGCCATCTGCCCTAAAGATGATCTTCCTGCCTGCGTGAAAAAAAGGCCCACTTTCCGAGCTCTCTCTTTTTGTTTTGTTCCAAAGGAGGAAGACCAAAGACAAAGTGAGCTCGCATATATTCTCGGTTTAGAGAAAAGACTATCTCAAAAAGGACTTTATCTTAAGCTTATCGACTCTTGTATCTCCAGGATAGATCTTACGAGAGATGAGCCCTTAATTTACGTTAGCTGTCCAAAAATACCGGCTGATCTTGAGGCAAAAACTGGCTACCGAAGATCAAATCATAACCCTAATAAAAAGATTAAGGTGTTTGGTTACCAGGCGATGATAACTACCAACATTGAGTTAGAAATTGGCCTTGAGCTTCCCGTAGGATGTGTAAGTAGTCCGGCAGATGAGTTAGACGGATCCTATCTTATCCCTGAAAGAGAAAAACTTATCAAAGAGCACGGGTTTCTACCTTATTTTGATATTGGTGACTGTGGTCTTGACATCAAGAAGAACTTTAGTCACATCAGGAGCACCTCTTCCATTCCCATTATTGACTACAACAGGCGAGGGGAAAAGATTGATTTAGAATCTCTTCGAGAAAGAGGCTATGATGAGAAAGGAACTCCTTTTGCTCCTTGTGGAGTATTATGCAGGCCCAATGGATACGATAAGAAAAAGAAAAGAGCATCCTTTGTCTGTCAAAAGCAATGTTTAACCTCACCCCTAGCTGTACCTGATCCCATCGAGGCTTGTAAGTACCTGGGCACTGAATGTGGCTACTCTACTCATATGTCCATTAAAGCTCATCCACGTCTAGTCTCAGAGATTCCCCGGTGCTCAGATCGCTGGAAAAAGATTAGAAACCTTCGCTAGAGCCTTAAGAGCGCTCTAATGGAACTTGTAAATCCTCTGATTTAGACATTTTAGAATCTCCCCGCATTTATGGGTTAACTATGGCTTCCATTGAGGCCACCATGGCCTGTATTACTACTCTCCTAAAACGGGTGATGGGATTTGTTATGGGAATTACCCTTAACCTCATGAGGTATCTCAAGACCTGGGACAGAACCTACAAGAAAAAGCTGCAAACCCCTAAGATATCAGCTTTTCTCCTTTCGGTGATCCAGAGAAAAAGATCTCCTCCCTAATACCAATTCCTTCCGATAGTTCGGTAAGTCTAGTCTCTTTCTTCTCTCTCTATGAAGGGGTCTTTTTTGTTTTGTCAAAGAGCTGCTGAGATAAGCAGGATTCTTCAGATACTCGTCCTTTTTTGCCCAACTTCTACTTTTTTCTTCCAGCTTACCTGTTATCTACAGATTCCTTATCCATTTTTCAAGTGCAAAAAGAGAGTTCTTAAACCACCTCATCTCTATTTCTTAATCTTGCATATAAATTATTATGCTCAAGGTCCCCCGGCCACCGTAGTTATCTTCACTACGGTGGCCGACAAGACCCAGTTACCGTTTCAATTATTGTTTAATCCTACCTCTTTCTTTCATTACGTCATACACTGCTTTATTTGCGTCCATCATAGCTTGTTCAGGAGATTTTTCTCCGGTGATGGCCTTGACGACCTCAAGCCCGACGATTTCCATCACCGAAGAATACTCTGGAATAACTGGACGAGCTTTAGCAAATTTCAACGATCCGGCTACGGCCTTTAGATGACGCGTCGTTTCCAGATTTACAGGATCAGTGAGGGCTGATATTCTCGATGGTTGCCCGGTATATTTTACATAATCTCTCATATTTTCTTTTGCTGTCAGGTACATGATGAATTTCCAACATTCATCCTGTTTTATTTTCGAGATCCTACTATTTATACCCACTCCGTATCCACCTTGAGGACAACCCCGTTTCCCATTAAGTTCAAGGACCTCAGTTACTTCAATTTTATCTGCGAGCAATGACACATCTGGATTCGTTAGCAGATTTTCACCCCATCCCCCAACAGGCCACATAGCAAAAGCCCCAGTAGATCCCATAACATCCGCCACATCAAAATACATCCAACTAAGTACATCTTCAGGAGCGTACTGATACAGCTTCTTTACAATCTCAGTTGCCCTGATCGCTGTTTCGCTGTCAAGCTGGGGAACAAAATTCTCATCCCAATATGTATCCCCTAAGGTGAAAAAAACAGTCTCAAATGGTTCAATGGTATTCCAACCTTTTGCTTGAAAACCAACAGCATACATATCAGGTGGGTTATGAACTTTGGGAGCAATTCGGAAAAGCTCATCGTAACTGGATGGAATTTCTACACCCGCCTTATCCAGTACATCCTTTCTAAAATAGGCGATGTGAGTATTAGCATCTGCAGCTACTGCCCAATAGGCATCCCTATATTTGTACAAATCTAAAACAAGAGGATAAATATCTGCCTTTAGACCGTTCCAATACTCCGGATTTTTGGAGATGTATTCATCCAGTGGAAGTAAATACCCACCATCCACATAACCACCCAAAAGCATGTAATCAATCCATATCAGATCGTATGACGTTCCACCTACAGATGCATCTAAGGCTATCTTGGCCATGTGTTGTTCCCAGGGAAATTCCAGGACTTCTATATTCACGTTTGGATGAGTGGCCATATACTTTTTTGCCATAGCTTTCGCAGTGATTCCGTATCGAGGCCCCGTCATTTGCACAAAGGTTAATGTAATCTCTTTCCCCAATGCCATCGAAGGGATAACGCAACACACCAATAACCCCATTGCAAAAGCTAAACTAAGCACTTTTCTTAATTTTTTACTTCTGATATCCATTTCCTAACCTCCTCGTATAATATGTTTAGAAACGTATATCCTTAAATACTCACCGTCACCTCGTCATGTGTTATTTAGGACATGGTTCATTTTCCTATGGAAAGCTCCCAAAAAAGAAGTTAATCTTTCAACACTTCTCTTTTTGGAAAGCCTTCTTTTATTTCCCAGCTAATGGCCATATTTACTCTCTCACCTCCCTCTGGCCCTATTTTTAGCTCTTTTCTTGCCAAAAGACCTAACTTCATCAGTAAAACCTGATTCAATTTTTCCTGCAAGCTCCTTCAGAGGAATTTCCCATTCTACGGGGGTGCAGTTCATATACCTAACATTTTTTTTGCTATGTTCGGTGCTTCTGGTGCTGTTGCCCCATATCCGTTTGCCCCAATGCTTTTTGCAAACTCTTCAGTTATAGCACCTCCACCCACCATTATCTTCACTTTATCTCTGAGTTTTTCTTTTTCTAAGACTTCAATGACTTTTTTCTGCATGGGTGCAGTTGTGGTCATCAGGGACGACATAGCTAAAACATCAGCTTTATGTTTTCTTACCGCCTCTAAAAATGTCTCACTGGCAATATTGACACCCAGATCAACCACCTTAAAACCTTCAGTGATGAGGAATGTAGATACCAAGTTTTTTCCTAATATTATGGATGTCTCCCTAAACGGTGCCTAAAACAACAATACCTAAAGTTTTGAGTTGTTCTGTTTCTCTAACCTCTCCTTGGATAACCGACATAGCACTTTTCATAGCCTCCGCTGCCCCCATCAGCTCAGGAAGAAAAAGGTCTCCTCGAGCAAAAGCAGTGCCGACTCCTCTCATAGCTTCTGTAACCGCATCTATGATGTCGATAAGAGCTATTTTCTCCTCCACCGCTTTTTCAGCCCACTTCTTACTTTCTTCAGCATCACCTTGTATAAGCGCCCTCTTTAACTTTCGCAGAACATCAAGCTCCACGGTCTTTCTCTCCCTATGTTTTACTTAAATTGTAACTTCAAAACCATTATTTTGGCAGATGAAGTTCAATAGTTTTCATGGACTCTATTTCTATTCCCAATATTGATTTACTTTCTTTTTAATGAAAGCTACTGAACTTCTAAATCCTTCATCACCGTAGGGATTCCCATCTTCTATGGATACCCAACCATTGAATCCCACCTCTTTGAGTATTCTAAAAGTGGCATCAAAGTCTACTTCTCCCTCTCCCACGACAGAGTGCTGATAACTACCTTTAAACCGATCACTGGCATGTATACTTACCACCCTATCTTTTACTTCGTTTAAGATGGTTAGGGGGTCTTCCTTTATCATAATCTGATTGGAGGCGTCGAAGTTTACCATGATGGGGGTATTCTTTAAGCGTCGAAATACCTCAAGAAATACTTCTGCTTTTTGTGCAAGATCTGGCCACGTCCAGCCACTAATCCTATCTCTATAATGGTTTTCTAAAGCCGCAACTACACCCTTAGTCTGTCCGAATTCTGCCAGAGTGGTTAAATTATCTACCACCCAGGGTATGGCATCCTCTGTCCTCACCATAGGGTGCCGAATCCCCGTGGTTACTCTGACTCCAAAAGCCCCTAAGTCATGGGCTGCTTGAATATTAGATTTCATTTCTTCTAGATATCTTTCTCGAGTAGCTGGATCGGGATGGGCAAAATCTGGGGAACAGGTGATAAGAGAAACCTTTATATTTATCTCCTCCAGTACTCTAACAATCATTTTTAGGTATTCCTTATCTCTTGACTCAAGCAGGGTATGATGCACTTCCACTCCATCTAAACCATACTTAGGTGCACTTCTTAGCCATTCCTCCCAAGATAACCTTCCTTTTTGCATATCATCCAGCAATCTAACAGGCATCCAGCTTATACGAGATTTTTCCATTGTTATTCCCTCTTTACAGTTTTTTGTAAAATTTTACTTTTACACCCAATACATTAAAATAATTAGCGGACAGCTCCAAATGTCATCCCTTTGACCAAGTGCTTTTGTACAAAGAATAACATAACCAGTAAGGGAGCCATCACGAAAACACAAGAAGCAAACGTAGGACCCCAGAGTATCTCAAATTTACTCTAAATTTTCAGGAGTCTTCTTATATTTCCGGATAATATTTTTTCTTTTGATTCTTCGGGGATTTGAGCATGAGTTACTTTCGCCAACTCTACAGCTATATTTAAAGCAGGTGAATCCGATCCCCATACTATCCTTTCATCCGTACACTCCTCTACAGCTGTCTGGATTACCAGCCAAGATGAAGGAGACTCAGTGGTATCAAGATAAATATTGTTGTGTTCCTTAGCCACATATATTCCTTCTAACCACGCTTCTCCTCCTATATGTCCCATAATCAACTTAGCTTCAGGAAATCTCCTCGCTAGGTTTCCTATGCGGCTCGGATGTGAGTATTCCCCGGGATCACTGTGAATAAGAACAGGAACGTCATATTGGATTGCCTTCTCTATAACCGGATCTACTATCTTAGAATCTGCATAAAACTCATTTACTGAAGGGTGTAACTTTAAACCCTTCATCCCGTAATCATTTATACATCTATCTATCTCCTGTTCCACAGCTTTTCTCCCATAACGGGGAGAAATTACTGCAAATCCAATCAGACGATCAGGATATCTTCTTACAGCTTCAAATACCTCTTTATTTCCTGCCACCGGATCATAAACAATTAACCAAGAGTTGACACACGCCTTGTCAACATGATACTTATCATATAGCTTGATTAACTCATCCACATTCATGAAGCGGTCGCTCCAACCTAACCAACTGACGCCAATATGAGCATGAGCATCAATAATCATATTTTCCTCCGATTAGAACTTATCAAAGCTTTTACTTACGTTGCCAGCTTTTACCCTTTCTAATGTCTCTTCCACACCCTCAACAAATATTCTTATCATCTGATCTAATTCTTCTTTGGTTACAATTAAAGGAGGAGCAAAGGCAATCCAATTAGGATCGCATCGAAGTATAAGTCCTTTTTGAATAAGTATCTTTTCCACTTCCTTTCCAAATGGTATATCAAAAGATTCTTTAGTTTCAAGATTATTAACAAATTCTACCCCTATCATAAGACCTTTCCCTCTAATATCTCCTATAATATCTCCTAAGGTATCCGAATTTTTAAGTTTTTTCAGCTCTGCACGTAAGTATCCTCCCATTTCTCGAGCATTAGTAACTAAATCTCTCTCTCGAATTTCTTCAATACTAGCAAGAGTTGCAGTACTAGAAAG
>Ga0315551_10002681_pt1 | contig 12875 bp, 14 predicted proteins | sample SalMarSW160290MG_FD_203678 | JGI IMG/M metagenome (GOLD analysis project Ga0315551, IMG submission 203678) | Salt marsh sediment microbial communities from the Plum Island Ecosystem LTER, Massachusetts, United States - Salt Marsh Sediment SW1602-90 ... | reverse complement strand
AAGATAAGAAGCCTGCCCGGTCCGTCAACCGATATGCTTAGGGCATTGGGGGCCACGGTACTTCCCATCCCCGGAGCCGAGCTTTATACCTCACTGGATACCGGTGTTATTGATGGCTGTGAGTTTGTTGGCTTTAAGGAGAACTGGGACGTCGGTCTCCACGAGGTTATCAAGTATGCTCTGTGGCCTTCCCCCCACAATATAGTTTGCCAGAGGGCTGTTATCGTTGGGCTGGATGCCTGGAATAGCCTGCCCGATGACCTCAAGACTGCCCTTAGAGCGGCGTGTGCTGAATATGACCGTTATGATTTCTACTCAGAGTTGGGCACTTCTGAGGTATATCTGAAGAAGATGAAGGATTATGGTATCATAATCCAGACCTGGACAGATGAGGAGTGGGATGAGGTCAATGCGTTGGGCCGCCAGCTTGCCGAGGAGTGGAAGAAGCAGAGCCCCCTGGCTAAGAAGATAATTGAGAGCCAGATAGCTATGTTGAAAGAGCTGGGCAGGTGGTAGTTAAAATAGCTCGGTGAAGAGTTGTAGATCTGGAGACAGGGGGTATGGGTCAATTTCATCATATCCTCTGTCTCATTAACTAATCAGTAGCTTTGGTCAAAAACCAAGGTAATTGGAGAAATATGATGAAGTTTTTATCCAGCATCCGCCGCCAGATGCCCTCGCTATCTACCATTGACAAGATTAGCCAGTGGATCGGCAAGTCGTTTAGCTGGTTGTTTCCCATAGCCAGCATTATCGTGGTCTACGCAGTGATAATGAGGTATGTCTTTAATTCCCCTCCTGTCTGGGGGCTGGAGCTTACCCTGTGGCTGCTTATCGCTGCCTATCTCTTTTCTGGAGCCTATGCCACTCACCTTCATGCCCACATCAGGTTAGATACCTTATATATGCGCTGGCCGCCGCGGGTAAAGGCTCTTGTAGATGTGGTGGTTACCGGTCCCCTTCTCTTTATCTTTTGCGGAGTATTGATATGGCAGAGTGGAATATGGGCATGGAAAGCCATAGTTACTGGGGAACACTCCTACAGCTTGTGGGGTGCCATTTACTGGCCGGTCAAGATAACACTCCCAATAGGCGCGTTTCTCGTCTTTGTCCAGGGGATAGCTGAATTTATCCGTGACCTTAGAGTGCTTTGTGGGAAGGGGAGGGGAGCATGAGTATAGAGCTTCTTACCATCCTCATGTTTGGCTCCTTCTTTGCCCTGCTGGCTCTGGGGGTGCCTCTTGGCTGGATTATGGGGGTGGTGGGTCTCATCTTTGGTTTCATTGCCATCGGCCCTAAGGTTCTGTCCCTTTCTACCTACCGCGTCTGGACGGTAACAGCTAGTTTTGGCCTGATGGCTATCCCCCTGTTTATGTTTATGGCTAGTATGCTGCAACATGCTGGCATCGCTGATGAGCTGTTTGAGGCTATTCACCTGTGGATGGGTCGGGTTAAGGGTGGGGTGGCAATGGCTACGGTGATTGCCTGTGCTATCATGGGGGCTATGCTGGGGAGTGCTGGTTCCGGTATCATTATAATGGGGCTTATTGCTCTTCCCTATATGTTTCGCCACGGCTATGACAAGAGATTAGTCCTGGGGAGTATTATGTCTGGGGGTGGTCTTGGGGTTCTCATCCCCCCGAGCATAATGTTTATCCTTTACGGCACGCTTGCCGGGGTATCAATAGGCAAGCTATTTATGGGAGGGGTAGGCACGGGCTTACTGCTTGCCATTCTATACTGTATCTATATTGGTATCAGGTGTTACCTCAATCCCAAGATGGGGCCTCCCCTGCCTAAGGAAGAGTTGGGAATTCCATTCAGAGCCAAGCTTGCTCTGATCAGGCACCTGGTTATGCCCGCCTTCCTCATCCTGGCGGTTATGGGCAGTATCTTTGCCGGGGTATGCACCCCGACCGAGGCAGCCGGTATGGGGGCGGTAGGGGCAATGATATGCTGTGCTGTCCGTGGTAAGCTTAGCTTGACCAACCTAAAGTCGGCATGTTTCGGAACGATGAGGGTTATTGGTCTTATGTGGTGGCTTGTTTTCGGGTCCAGCATCTTTGTCGGCGTTTATACCCTTGCCGGTGGTGCTGAGTTCGTAAGGGAGGTGCTCTTTGCCCTGCCCCTGGGTCCGTGGGGCATCCTGATAATAATCAACTTCATTCTAATCATACTGGGAATGGTTATTGACCTTGTTGGTCTTACCATATTAGCTGTGCCTATCTTCGTCCCCGTTATTATCGCTCTGGGCTTTGACCCCTTGTGGTTCGGTGTGCTATTTAATGTCAACTTGCAGATAGCCTATCTATCTCCGCCCTTTGGCACCTCTATGTTCTATCTGAAAGGGGTAACTCCCGATGATGTCACTATGACCGATATCTACCGTTCTGTCTGGCCGTTTATGGGACTTCAAGTTAGCGGGCTGATTTTATGTATGCTCTTCCCACCAATAATTACCTGGCTCCCCAGTGTGATGCTGGGAGGGTAAGGAATTTTATCCTGAGATTAAACCGGGACGTCCTTAAATAATTGTACGAGGTCGCGAGACCGTTATCTTGTAACCTGAAAGGAGGTTATCATATCAATTGCCCTTACGGATATGTAGGCTGAGGGCGGGTTCGTGTGGTAACACACGGGCTGAACTTGCCCCGACAAGGTGCCGAGACGGCTCGCAGAGATGCGGGTTTTACCCAGTCAGGGGTGCTGGCCGAAACCGCAGGCCGTAGCATAAAGCGAATGGTGCAGCTTCGTAAAAGGCGACTGGACGGTGATAGCTGGGAGAGTCCGGTTGAGGGATAAACCTCGCTAAGCGAGGATACGCGCCGATCCTCTAATTATTGGGAGAAGGCCGGAGCCGTCAGGGAAGCAAAGGGCGTATGCACCTGATGGGGACCCGGGGTATGGCCAATGGCATGCGGTGAAAGATAACGGAGGTAGGACCTGAGATCCCAGCGTCTCCGCAGGACTCCAACTGCGGTAAGCACGAGTCAAGTCAGGTGAAACCGGCAAGATTCGTGCGACGGGCGTAGGGAAGTCGGAGTGGCCTTGAAGTGATGAAGGGTAAGACAATATAACTTACCTGGAGCGTGGGGCCATACTTCGACCGCGTTTGGAAGGTAGGTTGAGGTGTGAAACGGTGTAGATATCTATTTGTAAGGATAATCAGCGGGTTTAGAGGAGTCCCGCGGAACAAAACCCAACTGTGGTGGCAGGAGAACGGAGCCACTGCAGGCAAAGAAAAGGCCGTTCTCGAATTACAAAAGATATATGCATGAGTTACATTTCTATCCATGTATGTGGTAAGAAGGCATGAGTGCTCAAGGAGCTATGAACGTGCGTAATAAGGTTTCTGACTTACAGTCCAAACTATCCCATGCAGCGAAGCAGTCGCTGGATAGGAAATTCGGAGCGCTTTACGATAAGATATATCGTGAAGATGTTATACTGGAGGCCTGGAAGCGAGTAAAGGCCAACAAAGGAGCGCCTGGAGTCGATAAACAGGATTTTGAATACATCGAAAATGTAATTGGTGTGGATCAATTTCTGTTGGAAGTGCGTGAGCAACTGAAAAGCGAGCTGTATAGGCCGCAACCAGTGCTGCGATGTTATATCGAAAAGCCAGGCAAACCTGAGAAGAGGCCGCTTGGAATTCCGGTCATTTTAGACCGCGTATGCCAGATGGCGAGCAAACTGGTGATCGAACCGATATTTGAGGCCAATTTTTTGGATTGTTCTCACGGATTTCGACCTGGGCGAAGCGCCCATGACGCAATTCGCATAATAGACAGGACGATCACTTTTAAAGGCAAGCATATCGTGGTAGACGCTGATATAACTGGATTTTTCGATAACATCCGGCAGGACATCTTGATGAAGCTGGTCGAACGCCGCATTTCAGATCCTCGCGTGCTGAGGCTGATCCGTATGTGGCTTGAGGCCGGTGTTATGGAGGACGGGAAATATATCGAAACGAATGGGCTGGGAACGCCGCAAGGTGGGGTGATTTCACCGTTGCTAAGTAATATATATCTCCACTCATTCGATAAAATGTTCCAGTTGTCAGGAATACCGGGAACGCTGGTCAGATACGCCGATGATTTCGTTATCCTGCTGCGGCGTAATGGCAAGAAAGTGGTGAGAGAGGTAGAAAGGATGCTGGGACGCCTCGGACTCAAACTGCACCCTGAGAAAACGCGTGTAGTAAGGGCAGAGGATGGGTTTGATTTTCTCGGCATACACTTTCAACTGTGCCCGGTGCGTATGAAGAATGCGAAAGAACAGAACTACTGTGCATTATGGCCTTCAGACAGATCGATGAAACGGATAAAAGAGGGTATTAAAAATGTGATAGGGCGACGTTACAGCCAGTCACTGGAAGAGATGATTAAGGAGCTAACCCCGGTGTTAAGGGGGTGGGACAATTATCAACGTAAAGCAATGTCTGCCCGAAAACGGGTGCTTAAGCTCAATGGATTTGTCCGGGATCGACTGCGAATATTCCTGAAGCGGAAGTACAGTGATCAATCGAGGGGCACACGGAGGGTCCACGACAATCTACCTGTTCGACTGGGATTATACCAGTTCGGTTAATCGAAGTACTTCAACGACAACGGTTATTGATAAGTTCATGGGGAAGGTCGTCGGTGAGCCGTAACGGGGAAAACTCGACTTACGGTTCGACGAGGGGGCTAAGGGAAGGAAGGTATGGAAGTCGGATTGAGGTCCACCGGGAAACCTGTGGAGAAACTACCGAATCCTGGAGCCACTGCACCGAGGTTCTACTCTACCAGTTACTGATAGCAAGGGAGGCGAGGATGTGCTTGGCACCGGCCGAGCTTGTGAAATGAGCGCTTAGGAGGCAATATTTAGCTGGAGGCGAGAAAACCAGCACCAAAGACAATAAATATCAAGAGGTTGTTTGCTTATTGAATTATTGAAGGGCGTGCCCCTTTTGTCCCCCTTTTCGTCCCTTTTTAGCCAGCGACAACTCCCAGAACTCGGCGATCAAGTCATGGCCGAAACTGGTGTGCGGTTTTTGCTCAACTAATTCAAAGCCCGCCTTGGCATATAAATGCCGAGCTTCCAGCAGGTTACTCTGAGTCCACAACCTGATTTTTCGGTAGCGGTTGCGCCTTGAGAAGTTGATGCACTCGTTGATAAGCCGCTTGCCGATACCTTTGCCCCTTGCCTTTGGTTCAACCAAAAGCAGGCGCAATTGCGCAACATGATCGCCCGCGTCCACGATCATCACTGAGCCGACCCGTTGCCCATCCTGCTCCGTGATCCAGATCCGTTCCAGCTTCGGATCATGCTTCCGTATGAATTGTGTCAGGATTTCCGCAACTAAGGCCTCGAAAGTCTCATCGAAGCCGTATTCTTCCGAATAGAGCAAACCGTGGCGGTGTATGATCCAACCGATGTCGCCAGGTTCATGGGGCCGAAGCAGATAGGGCCCCAGTGGCTTTGGTTCGTTTCCAAGGATGTTCTCGATTGTCTGCATGGCATGCAGGAGCCGGTGCCGATCTTCCCCGGACAGGCCAAGCAACAGGGTCTCTGCTTCTTTCGTTGATCGTTCATCGAGCACCGAAAAGGATTTCTTGCCTTGGGCGGTGAGTTTCAGGATCCGCTGGCGGGAATCTGACTTTGACCGGGTTTTGCGGACCAAGGCGTCTTTTTCAAAAGTGCTCAGGATGCGACTGAGATAACCAGGGTCGATGTTGAGCTCTCTGGCAATGCTATTGGCGGTGGATTGCTCGTATTGGGCCAGCTCATAAAGGATACGTGCCTGGGTTAAGGGGAAACGGGTTTTTAATAACCCCTGGGTCAGAAGGCCGATCTGTTTGGTATAAAATCGGTTGAATCTGCGAAACGCAGCAACACTTTCATTGAGTTTGTTTTCGGCCATAGTAATACTCCTCTAAAATATGCCATTTCATGGTGGAGCATAAGATACAGTGTTTATTTGACAAAGTCAAGTAATTATATGGCAATAGCAACCCAATACGCCACTGAATTATTAAACCGGCGCATAATCGAGGGGTTAAACCTACGTTTGACTCTTTTCCTTCTTCTGTTCTGAGTCTTGACAAGGGGCAGCATATAATGAAATCTCATAAATCCCATTTTGGACGCAGATTAACCCGCCTGACTTATGGCGGGTGAATCCGTCTCTGGCGGATAAACGCAGATTTTTTGGATTAAGAATATAAAGATTATTAATATCTGCGTGTATCTGCGAAAATCTGCGTCCTATTTAACTTGACGGGATTTAGGTATCTGGTAAAAAGATGGGGGTCTACATAGTACATAACGTTAGCCAGAGGAAAGGAATCGGTTCAAAATGAGTAATTCATCAAAAAGTGTATGTAGATGGTACAATGAGACATCGGGAATGAAAAGAGCATGTGACAAGGGATTATTGGATAAGAAATGGATCGAGCAATACTGTTTCAGTGGAGGAAATCATTGTGTGCGAAAGAAGCGATTTGAGCAGGAGGGGTATGTGTCTCCGGATTACGTACTTCCGGATGGCACTGTGGATGAGAATTTAAAGAAACTTAAGGAGGAGGGGAAGTGGTAATCTTAACTGAGAGGCACGCTTTTTATGTACCTATAGAAGATATGCTCTCTCAATTTAAGTTACCGTCGCTTTTCCGGCCCCCTTACCAGCTGGCTAACCCAAATGTCGGACTTTCAACTGCTATTTATGTTGTTAGTACAGTTATGTTTTGGGTACTTGGTTCTTTTCGCCTGAAAAACATCATGAACCAAGGTAAATCATTCCATACACTCCCCACTCTCATTTTCGCTTTGATACCCCGCAGCGACTCGGCTGAGCTCGCCGAAGTCTTGCTGCGGGGAGCTTCATTGGATTATAGAGATCTGATCCGACATGATGTGAGTGATCATTGTTGACACACAACCGTAATTTCCCTATATTTGCTCCACTAAAAAGGGTCTTTTCATTTTTCTGTGAAAATCTATACTCTATAAATGCATAGGAAAGGGGAGATGAGGTGAGCCGCATTAACCGTTATGAAATTAGGATAGCAGGATTTGGCGGCCAAGGTGTTGTGACCATAGGGAAGATACTGGGGGAGGCCTTCACCCTATATGAAGGCAAAAATTCGGTGAATACTCAATCCTACGGTCCGGAATCACGTGGTGGTGCTTGTAAATCGGAAGTCGTGGTTTCGGATGGAGAAATCCGTTACCCAAATGTGAGAAAAGCAGATGTCTTGATTGCTCTTTCCCAGGTGGCTCTTGACGCTTATATGGCTGATTTGAAAGAAGGAGGTATACTATTACTCGACCCGCATTCTATTAAACATATGCCGGACCGCCACAGATATCAGGTATATGAAGTGCCTACGATGGAGATAGCCTATGATGTAGGAGGAGTAAGATTCCAGAACTCTGTTGCCCTGGGGGCACTATACCCACTGATTGCAGATATCATCAATGAATCGTCGTTGCTGCGGGCGATATCGGAAAACGTTCCTGCCGAAACGGTTGAGATCAATATAGAGGCCTTTAAGAGAGGGATGAGTCATGTCAAAAGAGATGAAGGCACATAATACGAATAAGAGATTGCATAACGTGCATCTCTTGAAAGCGGGAGAATATTATCTTCAGGGTAGTCAGGCCTGCATTGAGGGGGCAATTATGGCAGGATGCCGTGTTTATGGCGGGTACCCCATAACACCGGCATCTGAAATCATGGAATATGCCTCTCGAAGGTTACCCCAAGTTGGAGGCCGCTTCATCCAGATGGAAGATGAAATTGCATCTGCCTCTCTCCTCATAGGGGCTTCCTGGGGAGGCGCAAAGGCATTAACGGCAACATCGAGTCCGGGATTTTCATTGATGCAAGAAGCCATATCCATTGCAATCATGTCAGAGACGCCAATGGTCATCATCGATGTTCAGCGACCTGGCCCGGGGCAAGGTTATATCACGGCAAGCCAGGAAGATGTAATGCAGGCGAGATGGGGACACCACGGCGAGGGGTCTATCATTGCCCTTGCTCCCTCCTCTGTGCAGGAGATGTTTGATATGACCATTGAGGCCTTTAATTTATCGGAGCAGTGGAGGACACCGGTTTTGGTTATGGCAGAGGAACCCGTAGCACATATGCGCGAACGCCTGCTGATTCCACCATGGAATGAAATAGAAATCATAGAGAGGAAAAAACCTCAGGATTTGGGAATAATGCCTGAAGATTATCTGCCTTGGGGTCATGATATTGTGGCTCCTATGGCAAATTGGGGTGAAGGGTATAGTGTGAATTTCGTTGGGTTAGTCCATCTTGAAGATGGAAATATCACAAAATACAGCCCCCAGATGCACTATGATTGCATTGAAAGATTATTGAGAAAGATAGAAGGTAACGTGAATGAGATTGCCCGCATTGAAACAGAATTTTTAGAAGGCTGCAAAAATCTTGTGATCTGTTACGGATGTGTAGCCAGGACAGCACTTGAAGCAGTCATTGAAGCACGTCAGGAGGGCGGATTGGATGTCGGTTATGTGAGACTGACCACACTGTGGCCTTTTCCTCACGAAAAATTGAGAGATATCGTTGGCAATGTCAACACGATCTTTGTACCTGAAATGAATTTAGGGATGATGAAACATCCCATAACCGAGGCACTTCGGGACCGGTCTGAAAAGATCGTATCCATACCCAGCTTGGGCGTATTGCATTCACCCGAATATATACTCTCTAAGATCTATGAGGAAATAAGATGAAAAAGCATCCCATGTTGAAATATCTCAAGGAAGAAGGACCTTTGGGGCAGCGAATGCCGCTGATTATGTGCCCTGGTTGTGGTGCAGGACAGGTATTGAACTATACCTTGCATGCTGTGGAAAGGGTAATGAATGAAGACAAAATCGGAAAAGAGAACTTCCTCTTCATCTCAGGTGTCGGATGCTCTGCCAGGCTGACGAGTCATTATCTAAATTTTGACTCGGCGTGGACGATCCACGGCAGGACCCTGGCTATCGCCACAGGATCGCTTCTGGCAAATCCGGCGTTCAAAATCATTGTTTTCACCGGTGATGGAGACACCGGTTCTATCGGGGGGAATCATTTCATTCATGCCTGTCGGCGAAACATCGATGTGACTATTGTGTGCATAAACAACGGTGTCTATGGCATGACCGGAGGTCAGGTTGCTCCCACAACGCCGGTGGGAGCGATCACAACCACAACGCCATACGGAAACATAGAAGAGGCCTTTGATCTATGCAAACTGGCCGAGACAGCAGGAGCAAGTTTTGTGGCTCGATGGACAACGGCACATCCCCATCAGGTCATCAAATCAATTACCAAGGGGCTCAGAAAGAAAGGCACAGCCTTTATTGAGATCTTATCCCAATGCCCTGTGCATAGCAAGTCATCGCCGGTGGCTATGTTGAGGGAGCTGAAGGAGAACACGATACAGATCAGCAAAAAAAAGGAATCCGGTGAGGGTAAAACTCTCATCGGGGAATTCTGCGATTTGGATAAACCAGAATGGAATGAATCGTATCAAAAGCTCATCGATCAATTTGACCATGAAGAAGGGAAAAGTTGATGAATAAATTGTGGATTGACGAAAGATATTGCAAAGGGTGTTTGATATGTGTGGATGTATGTCCGACAAAGGCCATTAAGGCATCTAAAGAGATAAATGATTGGGGTTACATTCTTCCCACAGAGCACGATATGAATAGCTGTAAAGCCTGTGGATTGTGTGAATTAATGTGTCCAGACTTTGCCATTGCGATCGAAGAGGTTAACGGATAGCTTTTGTACCATACTCATCTATTATCTTCAAAGTGTTTCGATGGATCTTATCTGACCACTACAAAGGCTACAGAATGAAATATAAAATATGAAATAACTATGGGGTTTTGTGTGAATTTTCGGTTTCGTCTAATTAGAGACTCCTGCTGACACATAACCACCTTTTACCTATTCCCCATTCATGTGAAAGTAAGTTCATAGTATAGGAAATCCCATTTTTTAGACAGGATAGACGGGATGTTCAGGCCTTCGACAGGCTCAGGCCCCGAGCTTGTCGAGGGGATATAAAGAAAATCTTGTTAATCGTGCCTGTCGAGAGCCTCTAGGTCGAACGATTAATCCTGTCAAAAAAGTTCCGCCGCAGGCGGCTAAGTTCTTATCATTCATTTTGACATCTCTTAGAATTTCTGGTAAGTTATCCCCTCAGTAAAGAGGGATACCAAGTGAACTGTTATGTTGAGCGCTCGAATACCCGCTGATTTTCACAAGAAAGTCAAGTTTCTATGTATTGAGCGATGTATTCCATAATGTGCTTAGTAGGATGCAGGAGGTTTAAATTTGGCTACTAAAATGGAGAAACGCACAAGTGACAGAATCAGAGTCAGATGGCCCGTTACTGTATTAACTGGTCACAGTGCGACACAAGGAGAAACAAGAAATATTACTGTTAACGGTGTATTCATCTGCTGCGAGGAGCCGCTACAGCTCAATGAGGTTTTTTCCCTGTCCATCAGCCCTCCCAATCACAACCCTGTAGAGGTTACTGGAAAGGTGATCTGGTCGGATCTCTATGCTGTTGATGAGCAGAATACTGCCTTTGGTACCGGCATCTGCTTTGTAAAAATCTCTGACAGAGACCGCCATTTTTTTGAAGATGTGGTCTCAGCTCATCCCGAGTAATGAAAGAAACAGGGAACAACCCTCAGGGCGCCACAGTCTAACCCCTTAAACAACCATAATGAGGGTCGAGGTCAGACTTTCATTATGACAATCCACTGATACAGTATTTGACGAGGCACAGATTTTTCGGATTAAAAGATCTGACCCGGTGAGAGATTTGACGATGTCCCAAAGAAAAGGAGAAGACCAAATTGGATCGTGCCCCAGACACCCCTGCTTCACCTACCAAGGGATATTTCTATGAAGCTCTGGTCAGGGGAATAGTTCAAAAAAGGTAAAGAGCTAAGGGAGAGCTCACATGCTTGATCAGATTTGCCCGTATATGTGTACATTGCAATCAAGAGCCAAGCCCTGTATCTCACTGAATCTAGGTCGCTTTGGCTTTTCGGAAATCCGGATATAGCCATTTTTATCTTAACCTTACACAGGTCTTTCTTATTGCAAAATATGCGCTAGCTGGAAAAAGCTGGACTTATGGCAGTCCAATTGGATTTTTCGATGTGGTTTGGTGGGTGACATTCGGTGCCTGGAATGAATCAAGGTATTCCAAGAAAAAGAGTCTACTCACTCTCCCAAATAGGCCTTTCTCACTTGCTCGTTTGTAAGTAAATCCTCCGAGGTGCCGGCCAATGCAATCCTACCGGTTTCAAGTACGTAGCCTCTGTCAGAGTATTGTAAAGCAAGTTGGGCGTTCTGCTCAACTAGGAGAATGGTGGTGCCTTGCTCATTGATCTGCTGGATGGTCTCAAAGATGGAACCAACAAAGATCGGGGCCAAGCCCAGTGAGGGTTCGTCCAGCAACATGAGTTTTGGGCGCCCCATGAGGGCCCGAGCGATGGCCAGCATCTGCTGCTCACCACCGGAAAGAGTGCCACCGTATTGTTTTCGACGCTCACTCATGGCAGGGAAAAGCTCAAAAACCCTATTTTCAGCCTCTTTGATGCCCTCCTTGTCCTTTCTCAGATAGGCGCCCAGATCAAGGTTCTCCATGACCGTGAGCAGGGGAAAAATCATCCGCCCCTCTGGCACCTGGCAGATCCCCATCCGAACAATATTGTCCGCACGTACCCCTACGATCGACTGGCCTTGAAAAAAGACATCGCCTTCCACCGGTGTAAGAACGCCGCTGATGGTCATCAGGGTGGTGGATTTGCCTGCGCCATTCCCCCCGATAAGACAGACGATCTCATTTTCGTCCACCTCGATGGATATTCCCTTCAGCGCCCGGATATTTCCGTAGTAGGTCTTGATGTTATCCAGTTTAAGCAGCATTTGCAGCTCCAGTTCCCAAGTAAGCCTCAATCACTTTGGGATCGTTTTGGATCTCCTGGGGTTCCCCCTCGGTCAGCCATTCACCGTGATTGATTACCACTACCCGTTCGCAGACGCCCATAACCACTTTCATATCATGTTCGATCAACAAAATCGTGATGCCTTTGTCCCTGATGCGACGAATCAGGTCCATGAGATCTCGGGATTCCTGGGGGTTCATTCCGGCTGCCGGTTCATCAAGCATAAGCAGGTGGGGCTCGGTAGCCAACGCCCTGGCGATCTCGAGGCGGCGCTGGTCACCGTAAGGCATGGAGCTGGCGATCTCTTGGCCTCGGCCCTTGAGTCCGACGAACTCAAGGAACTGGCGGGCGGTTTCGGTAATCGCCTTTTCTTCTGACCGCTGGAATCTGTTCCGGACGACGGCACCGAAAAAGGTTGATTTGGTTCGGCAGTGACGGCCGATTTTGACGTTATCGAGCACAGTCAGGTTGTCAAAGAGCCGGATGTTTTGAAATGTGCGGGCAATTCCCAGGGCAGTAACAGCTTCTGGCTTCTTCCCCCCTATAGAAATGCTACGGTCACTGTTTGTAAAGATAATCTCACCATCAGTCGGCTTCTCAATCCCGGCAACGCAATTGAAGAGTGTTGTCTTCCCGGCGCCGTTTGGACCGATAAGTCCAAGGATCTCACCCTTGTTGATCTCAAAGGTGATATCTCGAAGGGCCTCTAAGCCTCCAAAGTTTTTATATAGCTTCTTTATTTCTAAAATTTGTGTCATTTTTTTATAAGCGCAGCAACCTTAACTTTCTTTCTTTTCATTCTACCGACCCTCATCTGAGCAGCTACCGCCGGGATGGGCATCAGACCGGCCGGACGATAACGCATCATAAGAACCATAATGAGACCA
>Ga0315551_10002676_pt1 | contig 12900 bp, 5 predicted proteins | sample SalMarSW160290MG_FD_203678 | JGI IMG/M metagenome (GOLD analysis project Ga0315551, IMG submission 203678) | Salt marsh sediment microbial communities from the Plum Island Ecosystem LTER, Massachusetts, United States - Salt Marsh Sediment SW1602-90 ... | reverse complement strand
CATTCAATTATAAACAGATTGCAAAAAGACTTAATATCGCCAGTCACGATGAAAAACTGGAAATCTCTGATATACTGAAAGATCTCAAAAGAGCAGGAAATATCAAGGAAGTTTACCAGGGGAAATATAAGGCTAAGTTAATCAGAGGTTATATAACCGGTACTGTTGATATGACAAGAATGGGGTATGGCTTTGTTATATCTGATGAGATTGAGGAAGATGTATTTGTAACAGCTAAAAACCTGCGTACCGCACTTCATGGTGATAAGGTGAGAGTATGGCTTTTTGCCAGGAAGAAGGGTACAAGACCCGAAGGTGAGGTTGTTGAGATTATTGAAAGATGGAAAACATCCTTTGTAGGTACGGTTGAGATCATGCCTAATTTTGCTTTTCTGATCCCTGATAATAAAAATATGCCGTTTGACCTCTTTATTCCTGCTTCGAAAATAAACGGAGCAAAACAGGGGCAGAAAGCAGTGGCCAGGGTGATTGACTGGGATCCCAAATCAAAAAACCCTGTTGCAGAGATCATTAATGTACTGGGTGATCCGGGTCTGCATGAAACCGAGATGCATGCTATCCTTGCGGAATTTGAACTTCCCTATCATTTTCCGGAAGAGGTAATAAAGGATGCTGATAAAATACCGGGTGAGATTACCAAGGCTGATATAAAGTCCCGCAGGGATTTCCGCCAGGTTCCGACTTTCACTATCGATCCGGCCGATGCACGTGATTTTGATGATGCTCTTTCCATCAGGCAACTTGATAATGGCAACTGGGAGGTCGGAGTTCATATAGCTGATGTTACTTATTATGTAAAGGCAGGATCCCTGACTGAGGAGGAAGCCAGACATCGGGCTACATCAGTATATCTGGTCGACAGGGTGGTCCCTATGCTTCCGGAACGGCTTTCAAACAACATATGTTCTCTTAATCCATCCGAAGATAAGCTTACTTACTCAGTCGTTCTCGAGATGAATGATAAATCTGAAGTACTTTCTGAATGGTTAGGGAGAACTGTCATTAACTCCGACAGACGGTTCTCTTACACTGAGGCTCAAAAAGTTATCGATGATGAAGAGGTGGATATGAAAGAGGAAATGCTTACGCTTCACCGGCTGGCACAGAAACTCAGAACAAAAAGGTTCAATGCAGGTGCTTTTAACTTTGAAAAAATTGAAGTGCAGTTTGATCTTGATGATGAAGGCAAACCTCTGGCCATACGGTTCCGCGACATGGGTACGGCAAATGAGCTTATTGAAGAGTTCATGCTTCTGGCAAACAGAAGGGTGGCTGAATTTGTTGGGAAGGAACTGAAACGAAGGACATTTGTTTACCGTGTTCATGATAAACCAGATCCAGAAAAGATCAGCAACTTCAGGCAGTTCATCAAACGGTTTGGCTATAAACTTCCAGAGGATGGTAAAACATCACTGTCAAAAGCAATGAATAGTCTGATGAATGATATTGAAGGCAGAAATGAGCAGAATTTAATTGAAACCCTCGCTCTGAGGGCAATGGCCAAAGCTGTCTATTCAACAGATAATATCGGACATTACGGACTGGCATTTAAATATTATACACACTTTACATCACCAATAAGAAGATATCCCGATATGATGGTTCACAGGCTTCTCACTGCTTATCTTGCACATGAGAATCCGGGTAAGAGAGATAAATATGAAAAATATTGTGACCATTCTTCGAAGATGGAACGGCTCGCCACAGATGCGGAAAGAGCTTCGATCAAATACAAGCAGGTTGAATATATGAGTGATAAAACAGGAAAAGAATTTGAAGGGATAATCTCAGGGGTAACTGAATGGGGAATTTATGTGGAAATTATTGAGAATCAGTGTGAGGGAATGGTGAATATAAGAGAGCTTGCAGATGATTACTATGAATACGACGAAGATAATTACTGTATACGCGGACGTTCTACGGGGAAAAAATATACACTTGGCGATAAGGTAACGATTGAGGTGGTTAAAGCAGATCTTCAGAAAAAGCAACTTGACTACAAACTTGTTTGATCATCCTCAATTACTTTAAGCAATTCTTCAGCAGCATACTCCTGTGGTACGTTCTTCAGGACAGGTTCTGTACCTTTGTAGATATGTACCTTCCCTTCAGAAGCTCCCACGTATCCGTAGTCAGCACCTGCCATTTCACCCGGTCCGTTGACAATACATCCCATAACTGCTATTTTGAGACCTTTTAGATGAGCTGTCAGGGATTTTACTTTTTTAACGGCATCCTGAAGGTCGAATTTTGTGCGGCCACAGGTCGGACAGGAAATATAAATTGTTCTTGTTATACGTGCTTCAGTACTCTGAAGTATTGAAAAACATAATGAAACCGATTCCTTAATGCCTGTTCCTTTTTTATTTGTGATGCATATACCTGCTATGTTTCTGTCGGTAATATAACGTCCCAGAAGAGCTGCTGCCTTGATCTGAATATTTTCAGGATCGCTTTCGCTGAAAACCGGATTAAGGATAATATTGAAGGCAAGATTATGTTCATCAAGCTCATTCAGGAAAATATCTGCAGCATACCTCTCTTCTTCTGCATCAAACTGAAACAGAAGCAAAGATTTTGCAGTGTCAATTTTTTTTATCAACTCAATATTATAATCCGGTCCGGAAAATACAAGGTTAAGGTCATCTGATTTTTCCCGGCTCTCTGAATAACTTTCGGGTGAGAACAGAGGATAACATCTTTCTACATTCCGGTTTTTAATCCACTCATTAAAAGGCAGGACAATAAATCCGTCACGGGGCATTTCACCAGGTAGCCTGTTTGTAATTAAAATATCGGCGGAATTGTCTGTTCCGGTTACTTCACCAGTTGTTTTATCAATATTGTACCCGGCCTCTGCAAAGGAATTATCATCAATAAAACTTCGGGATGTCAGATCTGCCACCACTAATGGTCCGCGTATCCTGCTGATTATGGCTGGTTTATGAGGAGGAGTCCGGAATGATAATTTGCCGGCGGGATTTTCAGCAGCGATTCTCTTTGGGAAAAATCCGGCTAATTTTTTTGCAACAGGTATTTCATTTTCAGGTGGTTCAGATAAAGAGACTCGTATAGTATCTCCGATTCCTTCTGATAGCAAAGTGCCGATACCCGCAGCAGATCTTATTCTTCCGTCTTCCCCTTCGCCGGCTTCGGTAACACCGAGATGAACAGGATAGGTCATGCCTTCATCCTGCATAAACCTGACAAGCATTCTGTTGGCCTCAATCATTACTCCCGGGTCTGATGATTTCATTGAAAGGACGAGGTCGTTAAAATTCTCAGCCCGGAATATCTCTATGAATTCCATTGCTGATTTGACCATACCCGAGGGGGTATTTCCGTAACGTGTCATAATCCGGTCTGACAGGGAACCATGGTTAATACCTATACGGATAGCTGTTTTATTTTGCCGGCATATCCTGATTAACGGAAGAAGCCGTTCATGGATACGTTCGAGCTCCTCGTTATATTGTTTTTCTGTAAGCTCATTCTTAATAAAAGAGGCTCTCCTGTCAGAATAATTACCCGGATTTATCCTTACTTTCTCCACTATTCGTGCAGCAGTCTCAGCAGCAGCAGGATTAAAGTGAATATCTGCAATAAGGGGAGTAAAGAAGCCGGCCTTGTGAAGCTTTTTTTTTATGTTTGCCAGGTTTTCCGCTTCTCTTCTGCCCTGAGCAGTAAGCCTGACATAATCGGCTCCTGCTTCGATAATCCTTATACATTGAAGTACAGAAGAGTTGGTATCTAGGGTATCGGTGTTTGTCATCGACTGAAGACGGATAGGATAGTCGCCACCGAGGGGGGTGGAACCGATGAATACCGGAGTGGTACTGAAGTAATGCCACCTGTTGTCATCATTGTGAGTAGCAAAGCTGCTATTTAAAAACTTACTAGTCATTTGTTAGACCCCCTCACTCCAGCTCCCAGTTTACTCCATCTTTCAGGTCTTTTAATATTATCCCTGACTTATTCAGCTCCTCCCTTATCTTATCAGATGTACGCCAGTCTTTGTTGTTTCTTGCAGCCTGCCGAAGATCAATTATTATTCTCATCAGTTCCCCTGTAAGTCTTTCATCTCCTTTTGATGCTGTTTCATCTTTCAGGCCAAGAATTTCAAAAACAAATATCTCGAATATTTCTTTTAAATAATCGATATCTGAAGAGCTCAGTTTTTCATTTCCATCATGTACAGAGTTAATATATTTAACTCCTTCAAAAAGATGTGCTATTAATACCGGACTATTAAGATCGTCATTAAGAGCTTCATAACACTTCTCTTTAAAGTTGCCGATATCGACTGTTGAAGAATCAGCCGGTTTCAGTTCATTAAGTGTATCGATGGCTTTCATCAGCTTCTGGAGTCCTTTTTCTGCAGCCATCAGTGCTTCGTTGGAAAAGTCGACGGTGCTCCGGTAGTGAGCCTGAAGGATAAAAAACCTTATGGTCATCGGGCTGTATGGTTGCTCAAGCATCGGGTGATCACCGCTAAATAGCTGATCGAGTGTAATGAAATTACCGAGCGATCGCGCCATCTTCTGGCCGTTGATGGTAATCATATTATTATGCATCCAGTATTTAACTGATTCCTTTCCGAGAGCTGCAGTGGACTGTGCAATTTCGCATTCATGATGCGGGAACTGAAGATCCATCCCTCCTCCGTGAATATCAAAGATTTCCCCAAGATATTTGGTGCTCATTACCGAACATTCCACATGCCAGCCCGGATATCCTTTACTCCATAGTGAAGGCCATCTCATTAGATGTTCGGGAGTGGCTTTTTTCCAGAGGGCAAAATCTATCGGATTGCGTTTTTCATCCTGCCCTTCAAGTTCGCGGGTGTTTGCCTGGAGTTCATCAATAACTCTTCCCGATAGTTTCCCGTAGTTATATTTATTGTTGTATTTAAGTACATCAAAATATACCGATCCGTTAACCTCGTAGGCAAATCCCTCCTTAAGGATTTTCTTAATAAATTCCTGTTGTTCAATGATATGTCCTGTAGCTCTCGGTTCAATTGAGGGGGGCAGAGTGTTAAGTTGAACCATGTTCTTATGATAGGTATTCATGTATTTCTGCACAACCTCCATAGGTTCAAGGTGTTCAAGACGTGCTTCCTTTTCAATCTTATCCTCCCCATCATCAGCATCATTCTCAAGATGTCCGACATCTGTAATGTTGCGCACATACCTGACTTTATAGCCCAGGTGCAAAAGGTAGCGAAACAAAAGATCAAAAGTTATTGCCGGCCGGGCATGACCAAGATGGGCATCGCTGTATACTGTCGGACCGCATACATATAAGCCGACAAAAGGGGGATTAACTGGTTCAAAGTGCTCTTTCTGCCTTGAAAGGCTGTTAAATATGGATAGATTGCTTTGCATTGAAGATTTATTATTTATAACAAAAGTAAGTTAAAATGAATAATTCTCCATAATTCTTAAGGCCGCCAAACCTGTTCAAGAAAGATTTTGCCTTTTAGATTTATGCCCCCAACCCCCTAAAGGGGGCAAAAACTATAAAGCAGGGGGGTTGGAGGCAGAATAGGGTTGGGTGGCAAAAAGGGTTTGGAGGCGTATTTTTTTTGTATTCAAGGGAAACATTTATACATTTACAGTCACAAATCAAATAATCCTGCCGTTTAAGGGTGTTTGGTTTTTATTAAGAAGGGTGGAGAGATTAGGCTCTGCGAAACCCTGGCAACCAATCCGCCAACTGGAGGATAACGGTGCCAAAACCTAATCCCGTAAAGCCGGGAGATGATAAAAATTAACACAATAACAATGAATGCATTTCATCAGATTCACAACAACTTCATAATGCCGCTTATGCCTATGCGCATGTGCTGGTAATGTTCCAATTTACGTCCATAGCATCAAACCGGAGATTTATTTAAGGTATCCGAGCGAAAAGGACAGGTAATTATTTGGATTTAAGGAAGTGTCAGAATATTTTAGCGGGCACTTAAATTATATATTGTCGGAGTGGTTAATCCTTTTGCTTCAGCCCGCGGACGGCAACAAACAAGGAAGCAAAAGGAAGAAAAACTGAACTGAAATTAAGAAAAATGATGAAAAATTCTCTTGAAAATATTATACAACAGAAGATCCTGATCCTTGATGGCGCTATGGGTACCATGATCCAGAAAAACAAACTTCAGGAACAGGATTTTCGCGGGGATAGATTTAAAGATCATTCACGGCCCCTGAAGGGGAATAATGATCTGTTATCCCTCACCAGACCTGATATCATTAAGGATATTCATAAGGGATACCTTGAGGCAGGGGCGGATATTATCACAACCAATACTTTCAATGCCAATGCAGTTTCGATGGGCGATTATGGTATGGAAGATCTTGTTTATGAAATAAATTTTCAGTCGGTACGGATTGCTGTTGAATCAATTCTTCAATATGAAAATTCTGAAGAACCTGAAGAGCACTTCATTGCAGGAACCCTCGGACCGACTAACCGTACAGCATCAATGTCGGCGGATGTTAATGATCCGGGAGCACGAAACGTCTCCTTTGATGATCTTGTGGCAGCATACTCAGAACAAGCACGGGGATTGATTGACGGAGGAGTACATATCCTTCTGGTTGAGACGGTTTTTGATGTGCTGAATTGTAAGGCTGCTCTTTATGCAATCGATACTGTTTTTAATGAGAAAGGCATCCGTCTTCCTGTCATGGTGTCGGGAACAATCACCGATGCAAGCGGCAGGACACTGACAGGCCAGACCCTGGAAGCTTTTCTGATATCGGTTTCTCATTTTCCTTTGTTCAGCATCGGGCTTAATTGTTCCCTGGGAGCAGAGCAACTGAGACCTTTCGTTGAGGAATTATCCGCCAAGGCCGGTTTTTATGTTTCAGTGCACCCTAATGCAGGGCTTCCGAACCAGTTTGGAGAGTATGATCAATCAGCAGAATTTATGGCTTCGATAGCTGAGGATTTTATGAAGGAGGGCTGGGTTAACATAATCGGAGGCTGTTGCGGAACAACTCCTCAACATATCCGGGAAATTGCAGAAGCATCAAAAAAATATAATCCGAGAGTAATACCGGAAATTACAAGATATACACGGCTCAGCGGACTGGAACCGCTTACAATAACTCCCGAAACCAATTTTGTTAATGTTGGCGAACGTACAAATGTTTCAGGATCAATAAAATTTGCCCGTCTTATAAGGGAAGAAAAATACGATGAAGCACTGAGCATTGCCAGAAATCAGGTTGAAGGCGGTGCACAGATAATCGATATCTGTATGGATGAAGCCATGCTTGATTCCGAAAAAGCAATGGTAAGGTTTGTTAACCTGATAATGGCTGAACCCGATATTGCAAAACTTCCTTTAATGATCGATTCGTCACAATGGAATGTTATTGAATCGGCACTTAAATGCATCCAGGGCAAGTCGGTTGTTAATTCCATAAGCCTTAAGGAAGGTGAAACAACGTTTATTGAGCATGCCCGGAAAATCAGGAAGTACGGTGCAGCAACCGTTGTAATGTTGTTTGATGAAAAGGGTCAGGCTGATACTTTTGAACGAAAGATAGCAGTTGCCGAGCGATTATGGTACCTGCTTACCGAAGAGGCCGGATTCCCGCCTGAGGATATAATATTTGATCCCAACGTGCTGGCTGTTGCCACTGGTATAGAAGAGCATAATAATTATGCAGTAAGCTTCATCAGGGCCACGGAATGGATAAAGAAAAACCTTCCGTTCTCGAAAGTGAGCGGTGGCGTAAGTAATCTTTCGTTTTCTTTCAGAGGTATTGATAAGGTGAGGGAAGCAATGCATTCTGTTTTTCTGTATCATGCTATTAATTCCGGGCTTGATATGGGTATTGTGAATCCGGGAATGTTGCAGGTATATAGCGAAATAGATCCTGATCTTCTTCGTCTGACCGAGGATGTTGTCCTCAATAGAAGGAAAGATGCCACTGAAAGGCTTGTTAAATTTGCCGAGGCAATAAAAAATGAAGGCAGGAAAGAGGAAAAAGCGGATGAATGGCGCTCTCTTCCTGTAATTGAACGGATCAAGTATTCATTGATCAGGGGCCTGGATGAGTTTATCGAACAGGATATTGGGGAGGCGCGCCCTCTGTTTAAAAGATCAATAGAGCTTATTGAAGGACCTCTGATGGGGGGAATGAAAGAGATTGGTGATCTTTTCGGATCAGGGAAAATGTTCCTTCCCCAGGTAGTAAAAAGTGCCAGGGTGATGAAGAAAGCTGTTTCAACACTTGCACCTTATATCGAAAAAGAGAGTGAAGGAGAAGATAAAAAGATTGCAGGAAAGGTTCTGCTTGCAACCGTAAAAGGAGATGTCCATGATATAGGTAAGAATATTGTGGGTGTGGTCTTATCATGCAATAATTATGAAATAACGGACCTGGGTGTAATGGTTCCTGCAGAAAAAATAATAGATACCGCGATTGAACAGAAAGCGGATTTTATCGGACTCAGCGGATTAATTACCCCTTCACTTGAAGAGATGGTACATGTTGCCTCCGAAATGGAGAGAAGAAAGATTCACATTCCTCTTCTTATTGGAGGAGCAACCACCTCGGAAATACATGCAGCTGTGAAAATAGCTCCTGCGTATTCAAATACGGTTATTCATGTTAAGGATGCATCTAGAGCATCAGGGATCATTTCTGAACTTCTTGATGTAAACAACACCTCTTATGTTTCAGATGTACGGGGAAAGTACAGAAAGATCAGGGAAGAGCATATCCGCAGACAGATTGAAAGAACCTTACTCCCCATCGAAGAAGCAAGGAAAAACAGACTTTTTACCGACTGGAAATCAGCGGAACTGTTTAATCCGGTTAAACCGGGACTTCATCTTATTGAGGAATTTGATCTTGGGGAGCTTTATAAATATATCGACTGGACATTCTTCTTTTTTGCATGGAAAATATCCGGCAAATATCCTGCCGTATTACGTGATCCTGTAAAAGGAGCAGAGGCTCAAAAGCTGTTTGATGATGCCCGAAATTATTACCAGGAGATTATTAAAAGGAAATTAGTGGCAGCAAAGGGAGTATTAGGGCTGTTTCCTGCTGTTGCTGATGGAGACGATATTAAAGTGTTTTCTGAAAACAAAAGGGAAGTAGCAACAATCTTCAGGTTTTTAAGGAATCAGGAGCAAAAAGAAAAAGGAGTCCCGAATCTTTCCCTGTCAGACTTTATCGCTCCTGAATCAACGGGATTAACTGATAACATTGGTGCATTTGTTGTAACAGCAGCACTTGATAATGAGTCACTTGCAGGGTTTAAAAATGATGATTATTCCGTAATAATGATAAGGATTCTAAGTGATCGTATTGCTGAAGCGGCAGCAGAACTGCTGCACGAAAAAATCCGCAGGGAATACTGGGGCTATGCAGCTGATGAGAAACTGGCGCCGGAAGATTTGTTCAGGTTAAAGTTCAGGGGAATCAGGCCTGCTCCGGGTTACCCGGCATGTCCTGATCATACGGAAAAACGCATTATATTTGACCTTCTTGATGCAGAAGAACTGATAGGAGTCGGACTTACTGAAAACTTCGCCATGACACCGCCCTCATCGATAAGTGGTTATATCTTTTCACATCCGGCTTCATCCTATTTTAATATAGGTAAAATTGGGCGCGACCAGTTAACTGACTATGCATCGCGAAAAAAAATGACAGTAGAGGAGGCAGCCAGATGGCTCGCTCCTAATTTATGAGTATTTGATAAAATGAGTGTTATTGATAAGATCAGGAATGGTGGTGGGACACTGTTTACATTTGAATTATTACCCCCACTAAAAGGGCACAGTATTGAAAGAGTATATTCAACTATCGACAGGTTAATTGAGTTTGATCCTGCTTATATAAACTTTACTTCACACCGCAATGAGACCATATACCACGAGAGACCGGATGGTCTGATTGAAAAGAAGGTGGTCAGGAAGCGACCTGGCACGATATCCCTGGCTGCTGCAGTAAAGTATAAATACAATATACCTGTAGTTCCGCATGTTTTATGTGGTGGTTTTACAAAGGAAGAGACTGAAAATGTCCTTATAGACATGAATTTTCTGGGCATTAACGATGTTCTTGCCCTGCGAGGAGATCCGCCAAAAGGTTTCAGGACATTTATTCCGGAGAAGAACGGGCATACACATACCTATGAGCTGGTGAAGCAGATAGTCAATATGAATAATGGCAGGTATCTCGAAGAGTCACTTATTGATACTTCACCAACCTCATTTTGCATCGGAGTAGCGGGTTACCCTGAGAAACATTTTGAAGCACCTAATCTTCAGGTTGATATGGAAAACCTGACATTGAAGGTTGAAGCCGGAGCCAGTTACATTGTTACGCAGATGTTTTTTGACAACAGCAAGTTTTTCCGGTTCAGGGAAGCCTGCAGAAAAGCAGGTATAACCGTTCCTGTTATTGCCGGGATCAAACCCATTTCAGCACTTCATGATATAAATTTATTACCTCAGACTTTTCATGTAGAGGTGCCCAACGAACTGGTGTCAGAATTGAAAAAATGCACTACTGATGCTGAAGCAAAGGAAGCCGGTATTGAATGGGCAACAATGCAGTCGAAAGAGCTGATTAAAGAGGGTGTTCCGGGGATCCATTATTATACTCTCGGACGATCAGATAATATAGCAAGGATTGTAAAAGGAGCTTTCTAATTAAAATATTTGTTAACCACAGGGTTACACGGAGTAATATGCTTCGTTTCCTGCCCTTCACTCTGAGTCCTGCGTCCTGCGTCTTTCTTTTAGAACTTAAAAACACTTTTTATTTTATCGACATAATCAAGCTTCTCCCAGGCAAAAAACTCGACTTTTTTATGCCAGACTTTTTTGCCGTTAGCATTTACCATTTTAGGTTTACAGCCTGGTACTTCGTAATAGACTTCGACATTTTTAACAACATGATCTCTTCCGAAATGTCCGTACGAAGCTGCTGGGAGGAAGACAGGATTCTTCAGTCCAAAACGCTGTACTATAGAGTAGGGTCTCAGATCGAACAACTTACTGATTTTTAGAGCAATATCTTCGTCATGAAGAATATTACCTTTATTATCGCGGACTTTTGCTGTGCCGAAGGTATTAAGATAAAGGCCTACAGGATGGGAAACACCAATAGCATATGCAACCTGAATCAAAGCCTGGTCGCATACACCTGCAGCTACAAGGTTTTTTGCCATATGTCGTGCCGCATAAGCTGCCGACCTGTCAACCTTGGATGAATCTTTACCTGAAAATGCACCGCCTCCATGGGCTCCATGACCGCCATATGTATCAACAATAATCTTACGTCCTGTAAGGCCGGTATCACCATGAGGTCCTCCAATAACAAATTTACCCGTCGGATTGACCAGAAGCCTGAAATCGCCCTTAAAAAGCTCCCGTATTCTTAAGGGGAGACTCTTTATTACTCCTGGGATGAGAATATTGCGGAGATCATCTTCAATCTTATTTTGCATTGCCTTATCAGCACTCTTTTCTGCTTCGTGCGATTTGTTTTCAGGAAGAATAAACTCATCATGTTGAGTGCTTATAACTATTGTGTCGATCCGCAGTGGGTTATTGTTATCGTCATACTCAATGGTAACCTGCGATTTACTGTCAGGTCTGAGGTATTTCATCTGTTTTCCTTCACGTCTGATTTCGGCAAGCTGCTGAAGAAGAATATGTGCAAGTTCGCTGCTGAGAGGCATAAAGTTGTCCATTTCGCGGCAGGCGTAGCCAAACATCATCCCCTGGTCACCTGCTCCCTGATCTTCAGGCTTGTCGCGGATAACACCCTGTCGGATCTCTTTTGATTGTTCATGTATGGTTGAAATGACACCGCAAGAATCGCAGTCGAAGCGGTATTCAGCTTTTGTATAACCGATATCCCTGATCACCCTGCGGGCAGTCTCCTGAACATCAACCCATCCTTCAGTCCTGACTTCACCACCGCAAATAACCAGACCGGTCGTGACAAAAGTCTCGCAGGCTACCTTTGATTCAGGATCCCACCTCAGAAATTCATCAAGCAGTGCATCTGAAATCTGGTCTGCAATCTTATCGGGGTGTCCTTCAGATACTGATTCGGATGTAAACAAATATCCCATAATTTAAGTTTTTTAGTTAAACAGAGGATGGATAGTTTGGTTGACTGTTGAAACGGAAATTTACTGTTTTAGCATTTTTTCCTGTGGTTGCAATCAGAACAAATCTTTCCACCAGAATTAATTATGCAAAACAAATAAAAATAATCAGGAAAACAAAAATTTTATCTTTTCGTCAGTTGCCTGAATACTTCTTCGAGATTGTTTTCCCTTTTGCTGAGGGAAAGAACGGTGAGATTATTCTTAACTGCAAAAGAGAAGAGGGCAGGACGTATATCTTCATCTCCTTCAGCTTCGATGAGCCATGTATTATCTTTTATCTGCCTGGCGGCAGTAACACCGGCAATCTGGATTAACATCTGAACATCCGTTTCTTTGTCAAATTCAAGCTGAACAACCTGTTTTGTATGTTGAATTTTTGAATAGATCCTGCTTTTCTCTTCATCGGCTACTATTATACCTTTATCGATGATTATCACCCTGTCGCAAATTGCTTCAACCTCCTGCATTATATGTGTTGAAAGCAATATGGTTTTTTCCCTGCCTGTTTCTTTAATCAGGTTCCTTATTTCAATAATCTGATTCGGATCGAGACCGGATGTCGCCTCATCGAGTATAAGTACTTCGGGATTATGAATTAATGCCTGGGCAAGACCAACCCTCTGGCGGAAGCCTTTTGAGAGCGATCCGATTTTTTTATTCTGTTCGGCAGTTAATCCTGTCACCGATATGATATTACTGACAGCATCTTTTTTCAAAATG
>Ga0315551_10002674_pt1 | contig 12917 bp, 12 predicted proteins | sample SalMarSW160290MG_FD_203678 | JGI IMG/M metagenome (GOLD analysis project Ga0315551, IMG submission 203678) | Salt marsh sediment microbial communities from the Plum Island Ecosystem LTER, Massachusetts, United States - Salt Marsh Sediment SW1602-90 ... | reverse complement strand
AAAAAATGGTAATGTCAATCACTTAGACAAAGAGAGATTGGGCATGGGGATTGGCTGGTGGGTATTACTTGTCTCCCAGGACCGATAATACCAGAAGTCCGGGACCGGTGTGGGTGCCGATTACCGGGGTTGCTTTTGAACGGAATATTCGTTCTCTGGGAAATATAGAACCCAGCCGTTCAATCAGTATTTCCGCCTCATCAACAGCGGTTGCGTATTCCACAGCTATCTCCTCGATTTTGGAATAGCTACTGGCATAATTAAATAAGCTCTCCAGGGCTTTAACCCGGGAACGCTCTCTTGAAATCGGCACCACTTCGCCGTCCTGCAGCCCGATTATGGGATTTATTTTAAGGATTGACCCTAATAAAGACTGGGCCTTGCCGATACGGCCACCCCGCTTGAGATATTCCAAGGTATCAAAAGTGGCACGCATTTCTACACGCGGGATGTTGCGGTATACATCATCTCTAACTTCGTTAAAACCAGCTCCCGTTTGAGCCAGTCTGGCAGCGGTGATTACTAACAAACCCAGCGCCATCGCCGCTGATTTCGTATCTATGACCTCTACCCTGCACTGCTTTTTCATGAGTCCTACACTCTGCACCGCTACGTCGTAGGTACCACTCAGTTTGGAGGTAAGGGACAGCACCAGAATTTCCTTCGTTTCTTCTGCCAGTTTATCGTATACCTCGGCAAAGGCACCCGGGGACGGCACTGATGACACCGGTAAAGCCTCGCTATGTGTTATTCTCTCGAAAAATTCATCAGCAGTCAGGTCAATACCATCAAGGTATACTTCGGTACCAAAGCGAACATGCAGAGGAACTACAGTTATCCCCAGCTCTTCAACGATATGAGGTGGAATGTCGGAAACGCTATCGGTAACAATTTTTACTGTCATTAGAAATTAATCCTGAATATGAAATTCGATTTCAGTTCTTGAGTGTAATTCACTAAGGAAGGAATGTCAATACTTAAAGAGTGAGATGGCTGGATGATAGAGAGAACTTAGAACCAGAGTATTGCCACTTTGCCAGTATGTATTATGCGGTCATTGAAGTGTGGTAATATGAGTGTAAAAAAATGGTGCCCCCAAGCGAATTCGAATCGCTGTCTACACCTTGAAAGGGTGTCATCCTAGGCCTCTAGACGATGGGGGCACGCCAGTAAAGTATAGCAGACGGACAGTCCAGCAGGCAATGTCGGTGAGTAATACAGCCACCAAAGGCAAGCAAGCCGGAGCGGCGGACAGGGGTAAGTGGGGGAGAAGGCTTATCTCCCTGTCAACGATACTCCTGGTGATAGCCATTACCGTGGCTTTGTTTATATACCGGGAACGGGTGGCTGAGTTAAGAGGTTACGGCTACCTCGGCGCTTTTCTTATCAGCCTGGTTGCCAATGCCACCATAATCCTGCCCATGCCGGGACTGCTGATACTCATCGCCCTCGGCGCCGCCTTCAATCCGTTTCTGGTGGCGGTTGCCGGTGCTGCGGGAGGGACTCTGGGCGAGATTACCGGATACGCGCTTGGCCGGAGCGGACGGGGGATTACCAGCGAGAATAAGTGGTATATAAGGATAGAAGGCTGGATGAAGAAAAAGAGGGGTTTTCTGGTCATTTTCCTCTTTGCTCTGCTTCCCGTTCTGCCCCTCGACGTTGCCGGTCTGGTAGCCGGTGTTTCCCGTTACTCCATATGGAAATTTTTTGTTGCCTGCTTCCTGGGTAAGCTTATCCTGTATTTCGTTATTATACAGACCGGTTACTGGGGCTGGGATGCCTTATTACGCTTCTTCACCTAGACTTTAACATAAGCCGCAAACCAAAACTGAATAGTACCGTAAATATACAGGCTTGGCTTGATTTTGGTATCAATATGAAGTATACTCGCCTTCGATGAGGTCTGATATCAGGTGGCATGGCGCGGGTATTCACTGAAAACCGGGGGTGAAGAATGAGAATCTTGGGTATTGACCCGGGAACGGTTTCCTTCGACCTCTGTCTGCTCGAAGACAGCGATATAACGTATGAAGACAGCATACCCGCTACCGCGGTGGCGGAACAGCCGGAAGAATTTGCCCGGAAATGCCTCGATTTGAAACTCGACGTAATGATAGCTCCATCCGGGATGGGGCTCAATAACCGCAGGCTGACCGAGCTGACAGAAAGGGAAATGTTCGAGCTTACGCTGGTCAGAGAGGGCGAACAAGTACCGGTACTAGACGGAATGAAAAGGTTCCTGGCCATAATGCGCGATACTGGTCTGGAGATTTTTTTCCTGCCGGGAATTATCCAGCTTCCCACCGTTCCCCGGTGGCGGAAGTACAACAAGATTGACATGGGTACGGCGGACAAGATGTGCATCGGCGCCCTCTCCGTGGAAATGGTCTCCCGTAAAAAGGAGACGGGTTATTCCGGTGTCAGCCATCTCGTTGTCGAACTCGGCGGCGGATACAACTCCCTCATTGCCATAGAGAACGGCAGGATTATCAACGGAATCGGCGGCACCCTGTTTCCGGGACCCGGTTTTATGAACGCCGGTGCCATGGACGGGGAGGTTGCCTACCTGCTGAGAGGGTTTGAAAAAGCTCTTCTCTTCGAGGGGGGTGTCGGCTATATGATTGATTCCGGCAGCCTGAAGATAGAAGATTTTACCCGTGAATCGTATCCGGACGCCTTCGATACCTTCCTGGAGGGTATCCTGTTTGCCGTGTGCAGCCAGCGTGCCGTGGTGCAGACCAGTGAGGTTTATCTTTCCGGTCGGCTGACCAGGTATGATAATGTGTATCTGCCGGTAAAAAACAGCCTGGAGGAACTGGGATACTCTGTTAACCCCCTGCCCAGGCTCTCAGACAAAACCAAGGAAGCCGCCCAGGGATACGCTATCGTCGGTAACGGACTGTACGGGGGTTCATATGAGCCTCTGGTGAAGCATATGGAAATAGATAAGTCTGAAGGCTCTGTAATAGATTACGTGTACTGGAAGGAGAGAATGTGACTGGCCCGATTTATGTGGACTGGGTAATCACCAGCAGGTGTAACCTGCACTGCAAGCATTGCGTGGGTATGGAAGCAGGTGAACTTACCCATGACGAGGCGATTAAGATAGCCAACGAAATTATTGACCTGTCGCCGCAGTGGGTGATACTGGAAGGCGGCGAACCGCTGATGCGACCCGACTTCTTCGAGCTAGGAAGGCTGTTTCAGAAAGCGGGGATAGATGTCTACCCGATAACCAATGGCAACGCCTTCACCGAGGAAAGGTTGCGGGAACTGGCATCTTTCTCCCCCAAGGTACTTTTCGGCATCGACGGGGCGGATGCAGAGGTGTATGAGTACACAAAAACGGGAGCCAGCTTCGATACCGTTAAAGAATGGGCGGAGAGATGCGCGTCTCTGGGGATTTTCCATGGCATAACCTGTGTTCTATCAAAGCTCAATATCGGGCAAATAAGGGAGCTTATACGCCTGATTGAGGACCTTGGTGGTAAGAGGATTATCTTTATACCGCTAAAACCTTTCGGTGAAGATGATATATCCAGGTCCTATTATGAGGAGAATGCGCTTACTCCCGAGCAGCAGGAGGAAGCTGTAAAGGAAATTTACGGCTGTGAGACCACGCTGGATATATTTTATGATGAGCCTTTCCTCTGGAACCTCGTCGCCAAGCACGGTCTATCTCTCAGCAGTGCCGATAGCGGAATCACTATACCGGAGATTCAGGGGTGTGCTGCTTCCTATTCCCTGTATATCCAGTCCGGCGGAAGTGTCAGGCCATGTATGTTCTCCCCGGATGAACTGACTTTCGGTAACGCCGCAAAGGAGCCCCTGGGGGATATCTGGTTGAGGATGAGCCAGAGCGATATCCTGACCAAATGGGCGGATAGGAGTGAGAGAGAGGGTGCCTGCGGGGAATGTGAGCAGTTCGATACCTGCCGGGGTTGTCTGTCCCGTACCACCAGGCTTATGGGAGACCCGCTGAAATCGGACCCGTGCTGTCCGTTTGCCGCCAGGCTTGCATCAAAAAGTATATAGCCGTACCGCCTGACTTACCAGAAATCGATCAGTGTGGTGTTTTCGCGTGCCTGAATAGCCTGTCTGATTCCGGCTCTTTCCTTCTTGTCCCGTACCGGTTCCACTTCCGATACCGGCAAACCGTCTTCGTTTTTAGTGTTCTGCCAGTTAACAATGTAACCGGGCACGAGCGTGTAGGTCCAGTCTGTACTGATGCTGCAGCAGGACGATTCAAGTACTACCTGACCGATTATATACAGGACTTCTCTGCCGTTATATTCCAGCCTTACTTCCTGCTGCGGGGTATAAAAACCGGCTATACCGAATACAACGTCCTTGCCCGGTTCAAGATGGGTATACCTGGTGGTCTTGGATGCAATTACCACGGGGAACTCTACTCCTTGGCAGTCACAGGCTTAATTGACAGCTACAACCTCTTTGACTTCAGGGATTTCCTGCTTGAGTAGCTTTTCAATCCCCATTTTCAGTGTAAGGCTTGCCATGGCGCAGCCGTCACAGGCACCGGTCAGCTTGACCTGAACGGTACCGTCATCGTCAACGTTTACCAGTTCCACATCACCGCCGTCGCGTACCAGCATCGGTCTTATCAATGCCAGTATTTCTTCCACTTTCTCTCGCATCGGGGTTTCCTCCTCACGTTCCAATAAAATTTGTCCTCCATTTCCAGCTTAACACAGTGGGGAATGGATGGTCAATTTGAACCTTTTCAGGTTATGCTTAAAAATATCAACTGAAACAGAACGATACTAGCCTCCTGACTATTTTGATAATAATCAGCCTGCTGTGATATTATGTTATATAATCAACAAAATAAGGGCAGGCGGATGAATTCGGCACGAAGGGTAGTTTGGGGAACACTCGCCCTGGTCGCTACAATCGTCATAGGCACCATCGGCTATATCGTTATCGAAGACTGGTCATTTCTCGATTCCGTTTTCATGACCATAACGACCATAACCACCGTGGGCTACAACGAGGTTCATCCGCTATCCACCGCCGGGAGGATTTTCAGTATCTTCTTAATCCTCGGCGGTATGGGCGGGGCATTTTACGCCCTTACCGGAGTCATAGAATACATTGTGGAAGGCAACATTGGAGCCAAATGGGGGAGGAGAAGAATGGAAAATAAGATTTCTCAACTGAAAGGACATTTCATTCTCTGCGGCTTTGGCAGGGTCGGAGAGGAAATCGCCAATATTTTCAAAGAAGAAGAAGTGCCGTTCGTGGTGATAGATAACAGACCGGAATGCGCCGCCCGGGCGGAACAGGCGGGATACCTCTGTGTGGAGGGCGATGCCACCAGCGATGAGGTGTTGAAAGAAGCCGGTATTGAAAACGCTCACGGACTGGTAGTTGCGCTCGGCTCCGATGTCGATAATACCTATATTACGTTATCAGCCCGGGGGCTTTACCCTGAGTTGTTTATCACGGCGCGGGCTTCAGACTCAAAGGTCGAGGCGAAGCTTAAGGGGATAGGTGCCAACCGTATCGTGTCACCGAACAGTATCGGCGCTCGCCGCATGGCTATGCTTGCCCTGAGACCGATGGTGGTCGACTTTCTGGACACGATAAGCCGCCGCCGCGGTCCCGAAATTCAGATGGAAAACGTGGCTATAACCGGAGGTTCTTCACTGGATGGTCAAACCGTGGACGATATCCGCCATTGCTCCAAAGCCACTATACTGGCGATAAATAAAAAAACCGGCAGGCTTCTATCGAACCCGTCAGGGGAGGAATCGGTTTCGGCTGGAGACAGCCTTATTGTCATGGGCACAAGCGAACAGCTTTCTTCACTGGAAGCCATTTGTGGCGGAGCCAATCCCGACTAGTAAAACCAGAGAAGGTGATATAAATGAAAAGATCAGTTTTCGTTGACGGTCAGCACGGCACAACCGGCTTGAAAATCCGCCAGCGCCTGTCCGGCCGAGACGATATTGAAATCATAGAAATCGCAGAGTCCAGACGCAAGGACCCTGCCGCCCGCGAAAAGCTAATTAACGAAGTGGACATCGTTTTTCTCTGCCTTCCCGATAACGCCGCTCGCGAGTCCGTCAACCTGATAAAAAATTCTTCCGTCTGCGTTATCGACGGCTCTACAGCACACCGGACTGCTGACGGCTGGACTTACGGTCTGCCGGAACTGAAAAAGGGCCAGCGCGACCTGATTAAAGCATCAAAGAGAATCACCGTCCCCGGCTGCCACGCCACCGGTTTTATCCTGATGCTTTATCCGCTGGTGGCTCAGGGCATCGTGGCGCCGGATTACCCCATTACCACTCACGCCGTGGCGGGTTATAGCGGCGGCGGCAGGTCAATGGTTGCTGATTATGAGACAAAGAACGCGCCCGACTATATTAAGGAACCACGCCCGTATGCGCTCACGCTTGAGCATAAGCATCTCCCGGAAATGACTAAATACACCGGGCTGACCCAGCCGCCCGTTTTCGCCCCAACCGTGGTCAACGTGTATAGCAGCGAAATTATCTCTATCCCGCTCGTGGCGAGCCATTTGAAAAAGAGGCTTTCCGCTGAAGACATCAGAAAAGTCCTGGCGGACTATTACGCCGGGGAGCAGTTTATAAAAATCATGCCTTACCCGGCTGACAGCTACCTTAAAAACGGCTTCCTGACCTTCACCGACTGCAATGATACGAACGACCTGGAAATTTTCGTCTTCGGCAACGATGACCGGATACTGCTGTCTGCCCGGTATGATAATCTGGGCAAGGGAGCCTCCGGCGCCGCTGTCCAGAACATGAACATCATTCTCGGCTTGCCTGAAGAAACTGGACTCGTATAAACGGAAGTCTTTACGTAAAACCTGTAATAAACTACCTGTTAGCGGAAATTTATTGGTATTCTGTTTCAGTTGATATTTGTACGAATTTAATGGGTCTGTTTTCTTCTGGTAGTTTGTTTGTGCCTCGCCCCTTGCCCCCTCTCTTAAAACTTACCCCCTCTCATCCCGATTTTATCGGGATGAGGGGGATACAGGGGGTGAGTATTTCATTCAGCCGAAACAAAACGGAACACTTACCCGCTGTTGTTTGCTGGCAGACTGTTAAGGGTGATATAATTGGTAGCAATAATTAGTGAGGGAGCGGGGGGACAAAGTCCGCTGCGGCGGACTGCGCCTCCCCTTTCATTTGGAGAGGTTGGGATAGAGGGGGTGAGGCTGATGGATAGTCATTATCAGCAGGCTCTGGACTATATCTACAGTTTTATTGACTATGAGGCAGAGCCCCGACCCCGCGACGCAGTTCACTACGACCTCAGGCGTATGGATGAACTTCTAGCCAGGTTAGGTAATCCACACCTGAAGACCAGAACGGTTCATATCGCCGGCACCAAGGGGAAGGGCAGCGTTGCGGCTATGATGACATCCGTTCTCACTGAGTCCGGTTATGTTACCGGTCTTTACACATCGCCGCATCTGCACACCTTTAATGAGCGTATCAGGGTTGACGGTAATCTAATCTCCGATGCGGAAATTGTGACTCTGGTGGATAAGCTTAGACCCGAGGTCGAGGCGGTAAACGAGAGGGCAGCCTATGGTGAGTTGACAACCTTCGAACTGATTACTGCTCTGGGTTTTATGTTCTTTAACATGAAAAAGGTGGATTTTCAGGTTATTGAAGTCGGACTGGGAGGCAGGCTTGATGCCACCAATGTTGTGCAGCCTGAAATAAGTGTCATTACCACAATCGGGTTCGACCATACAGAGGTACTGGGCAATACGCTTACAGAAATCGCCACCGAGAAAGCCGGCATCATTAAGCCCGCTGTCACCGTGGTCTCCTCTTCCCAGGTTGAAGAGGCTGATAGGGTAATCGAGGAAGTCTGCCTTGCTCGTGAGGCGGAGCTGATAAAGGCAGGTCGGGATGTAGCCTGGCAGGGCTTAAAGCATGACCATAAAGGGCAATCGTTCAGAGTGAAAGGAAGGCTGGACAGCTATGAATTATCGATGCCACTCCTGGGTGACCACCAGTTGAATAATGCCGCCACGGCGGTGGCTGCCCTGGAAGTGCTGACCGAGAAAGGATACAACATCACCAGTGATAGTATTGCCAGAGGGCTGGCGCGGGTAAACTGGCCGGGTCGACTGCAGGTTATGAGCCTTCATCCCCTTGTGGTGGTTGATGGCGCTCACACTCCGGACTCGGCAAGAAAGCTAAGGGAATCGCTTGAAAGGTATTTCGATTTCGACCAGGCTATCCTGGTTATCGGGACTTCGGCTGATAAGGACATACCCGGAATTCTCGCCGAACTGGTGCCATTGTTCAGGAGAGTAATAGCCACCCGCTCTACCCATCCCCGGTCCATGCCAACGGAACCTTTCATGATTGAGCTTGGACGGCGGGGGGTAGAAGCTCAGGAAGTTGAAGATATCTCAGACGCCCTGCCTCTGGCGCTGTCTATGGCTGGAGAGAACGACCTCATTTGCGTTACCGGGTCACTGTTCGTGGTTGCCGGAGCTATCGAGGAATCGGAGAAACTCGGTCTGACGACGTAACCTTCAGGGAGGAATAAATATAATAATTGGATGATTCGGTTAGTCCGGCAGAAGAAGAGACCAGGTACACCAGAGACTGGACAAAAGGCAGTGTGATAGGCAACCTCTGGTTTTTATCCTGGCCGCTAATGATAGGCCAGAGTCTCAACCAGATAGGGCCTACAATCGACATGATATGGGTTGGCAGGCTGGGAGCGGCTGCCATTGCCGGAGTCGGAGTTGGCGGTATGGCTGTCATGATGCTGAACGCGGTAATGATGGCTCTCAGCATGGGGTCAAGGGCAATAATTGCCCGTTTTATTGGCGCCGGCGATAGACCGGGCGCGATTCACGCGGCGAGACAGGCGTATATTGTAAGCATTATCTTCGCCCTGATTATGGTACCGGTGGGCATATTCCTTTCCAGGTCGGTAATGGAGCTCTTCGGGGTCGAGCCCGATGTCGTCGCCGAGGGTGCAGCGTACCTGCAGATACTGCTTGTCGGCTCGGCGGCTATGGTCCTGTGGACGATAACCGAGAGTGTTATGCAGGCCTCGGGCGACAGCGTACACCCGATGAGGATTGCCGTTTTTTTCAGGATTCTCCATATTGGTCTTTGCCCGATGCTTATATTCGGCTGGTGGGTTTTCCCGGAAATGGGTGTCAGGGGAGCAGCCCTGACCAATATAGTTACTCAGGGGCTGGGTCTGGGCATTGGACTATGGATACTATTTAGCGGGAGGACTCGTCTCCGTTTGTCGTTGAGAGAATTACGTATCGACCTCTCCATGGTATGGCGTATCGTGAGGATTGGAATCCCCGCTGTTATCAGTGGTATGCAGAGGAGTTTAGGCGATATTATCATAATGTGGTTAATCGTGCCTTTCGGTACTTTTGCCGTTGCGGCACATACGATAAGCATGAGGGTGATGATGTTTGCCATGATGCCGGCGATGGGATTCGGGACAGGTGCCGGCGTGCTGGCAGGGCAGAATCTTGGTGCGGGCCAGCCCGACCGGGCGGAGAGAAGCGGCTGGATAGCAGCGGGAGCTGTCGAGGTCTGGTTCATATGCTTTGCTGTCATAATTCTGGTATTTGCGGAAGAGTTTATCGAAATCTTCGGGCCGGAGCCCGGCGTGGTTGCACTGGGAGCTGATTTCCTGAGAATAGCTACAGCCGGCTTCCTGTTTTTCGGGCTTGAACCCACAATGTTTTCCGTACTGTCCAGCGTGGGCGATACCGTGCCGCCGATGGTGGTAACCGTGTTGAATTTCTGGGTATTGCAGATTCCTCTCGCGTACTTCCTCTCACAGTTCGCGGGTTTCGGGGTATATGGAGTAAGATGGGGAATGGTTGCCGGTATGGTCGGGGCTGCGGTCGCTATGACGATATATTTCAAGACTGGCCGGTGGAAGCGTAAGAAAGTGTAGTGACCACCCTTCTTTCCACTTGTTTAGTGGCGTTTACTTGTCTGCAGAACGATTTGTTCGCATGTTTTCGTTTGAAAGGAGCTACCTCTGAAAAGCACCGGAGAGAATGAATATAACGATATAAGAAGCCTTCAATATAGCGGTGGCAGGTTTGACAGGGACTGGACACAGGGTGGCATAATGCGGAACCTATTATCCCTGTCCTGGCCCATGGTCGTGACTAATACCCTGATGATGCTTGGCCCTACCATTGACATGATATGGGTAGGAAGGCTGGGTTCTGCCTCCATTGCCGGAGTGGGCGTCGCCGGCATGGCTGTTATGCTGCTGAACTCGATGATGATGGGACTGGCGCAGGGTATGCGTGCCGTTGTTGCCCGTTTTGTAGGGGCCGGTAATAATCCAGGTGCCAGTCATGCCGCGCAGCAGGCTTTTGCCATCTGTGCTACCTTCTCGATAATTATGGCGGTAATCGGTATTTTCCTTGCCGAGCCGATTTTAATACTGCTGGGTCTGGAGGCTGATGTTGTCTCAGAAGGGGCGGCATACATGCGTATACTGTTCGTCGGCTCGGTAGCCATGTCTTTCCGTATGCTGATTGAGAGTATTATGCAGGCTTCAGGCGATACCGTAAGCCCGATGAAGATAACGATAGGGTATCGAATGTTCCACGTTATACTTTGCCCGTTCCTCATCTTCGGCTGGTGGATATTTCCTGCTCTGGGTGTCAGCGGAGCGGCTCTGACAAACGTGATTTCTCAGAGTCTGGGTACGGTTATCGGATTCTGGTTTCTTTTCTCCGGGCGTACCCGTCTGCGTCTAACCTTGAAGAACTTTAGTCTTGACTTCTCAATGATATGGCGCATAGTACGGATAGGGTTTCCTGCTCTTGTTTCCGGGGTGCAGAGGAATGCCAGCCAGTTAATATTGATGTGGTTTATGGTCCCGTTCGGTACATTGGCGGTAGCATCGCACACGTTAAACCAGCGGATAGAGATGATATTGTTTATGCCGGCAATGGCGTTCGGCATGGCGAGTGGCGTGCTGACGGGGCAGAACCTGGGAGCGGAAAAACCGGAGCGAGCAGAGAAAAGCGCCTGGCTGGCAGTGGTTCTGGTGGAGGGGTTAATGATAGTCGCCTCAGTAGCAATTCTGATTGGGGCGGAAAACATAGTGCGGATATTCAATAACGAGCCTGGTCTGGTGGATACGGCAGCTTCATTCTTGAGGATAGCGGTAACCGGTTACATTGTACTAGGCTTTGTTGCAGTGCTGATGAATGCTCTGTCCGGCGCCGGAGATACCCTGCCACCGATGGTTGTCGGTCTGGCAACGGTATGCCTGATTACGCTGCCTCTGGCTTATTTATTGCCCAGGTTCACTACCCTCGGTTTGTACGGAGTGCGCTGGGCGATGGTGGCTGACCTGCTCATCCCGGCAATCTTCTTTACGATATATTTTAGAATGGGTAAGTGGAAGTACAAGTACGTGTAATATCCGTAGTATATTTAGAGTGTAGCCATAAGGAAGGAACGACCGAACAGGATGGACGGTAGGACTGATGAAGTCCGTATCGGAGGCAGGACTTTTGACAGGGACTGGACGCAGGGCAGCATACTGAAGAGCCTTTTGTCTCTGTCATGGCCCATGGTCATTACCAATACCCTGATGATGCTTGGTCCCACCATTGACATGGTATGGGTGGGCAGGCTTGGTTCAGCGTCCATTGCCGGGGTTGGTGTTTCCGGTATGGCTGTCCAGCTGGCGAGCGGAGCGATGATGGGACTGGCTCAGGGTATGCGGGCATTGGTCGCTCGCTTCATCGGAGCGGGGGATATAGCCGGAGCCAATCACGCAGCGAGACAGGGTTTCACGATTAGTGCCTCTTTTGCCGTGGTTATGGCGCTGATTGGTATCTTCCTGGCTGAGAAAATTTTAATAGCTTTCGGACTGGAGCCGGATGTGGTTGCCGAAGGAGCGGCATACATGCGTATTCTGTTCGTCGGCATGATTGCGATGTCCTTACGGATGATGGCGGAGGGTATCATGCAGGCTTCAGGCGATACCTTGAGCCCGATGAAAATAACCATCGGATACAGGATTTTTCACATAGCGCTGTGTCCTTTCCTTGTTTTCGGATTATGGATATTTCCTCAGCTAGGCGTTAGAGGAGCGGCAATAACCAATGTTGTATCGCAGAGTATAGGGACGATAATCTGTCTGTGGGTCCTCTTCAGCGGGAGAACCCGGATAAAGCTCAATATGAAGAACTTCCGTATCGACCCTAATATGATATGGCGTATCTTCAGAATCGGTTTTCCTGCTCTTGTCTCCGGTATCCAGAGGACTTTCAGCAATTTCTTCCTGATGTATCTGGTGGTACCTTTCGGTACTATAGCGGTTGCAGCCCATACCATAAACCAGAGGGTTGAGATGGTAATCATGATGCCGGCAATGGCATTCGGCATGGCAAGCGGTGTGCTGGCGGGGCAAAATCTGGGGGCGAATAAGCCGGAACGGGCGGAGAAGAGTGCCTGGCTGGCGGTGGGTATGGTGGAAGTCTGGGCGGTAATTGCATCGATAGTGATACTTTTTGCGGCTGAGAATGTGGTTCGCATTTTTAACTCCGAGCCTGATATGGTGGAGATGGCAGCCAGGTTTTTAATAATAGCCGTTGCCGGTTATATTGTGCTTGGTTTCCAGGCGGGGACGATGAACGCTCTGTCAGGTGCCGGGGATACCGTGCCGCCGATGATTGCCAGCATCCTTACCGTCTGGCTGGTCACGTTACCTCTGGCATACTTCCTGCCCAAGTATACCTCTCTTGGCGTTTATGGAATACGATGGGCAATGGTGGCAGGTATGGTTGTACCGTCGGTCGCCCTGACGATTTATTTCAAGCTGGGCAGATGGAAGCGTAAGAAAGTATAGAGGGTACGGGTTTTAACACGTGTACAGAA
>Ga0315551_10002672_pt1 | contig 12918 bp, 10 predicted proteins | sample SalMarSW160290MG_FD_203678 | JGI IMG/M metagenome (GOLD analysis project Ga0315551, IMG submission 203678) | Salt marsh sediment microbial communities from the Plum Island Ecosystem LTER, Massachusetts, United States - Salt Marsh Sediment SW1602-90 ... | reverse complement strand
GGGCGAGATCTACTTCAACCTCCACCGGGTAGGCATCTATTCCCTGAATCCCACTAGAGTAAACTTTGGCCAGCATCCTTTTTATCCTGTTATAATCTAGTGCAATTCAGGGGTGATGTCAAGCACCGTAGGCTCTAATGTTGCTATTGTTGCACCTGCGCGTAAGTTATCCGAGATTACCCACAGGTATCTAAGGAGGAAAGGATTCAATGAGGAACGTTCTTATATACCATTCAGAAGGTAAATATTTCTCTAGTGCCCTCACAAGTTTTAACCTCTTTGGGTTTGGTTAACGATTAGGAACAAAGGTTCGGATAGTTTTCTTGTGTCGGCCAAAGTGACTAAGAGAAGATTGATTTCAAGAGATCAGAAACCGACGGACCTAACTGCTAGTTTTTCGGAAAATTACTCTTTTAGAACTCCCTTGCGTTATATTTTAAGCGTGATCAAATGATTCTCTCATAGAAACGAAACAAGTCTATGCACTCTCTGACCATCTGGTCTAGAATATCCCCCGAAACTCGTTCGAAAAGAGCTGCATAGGGATTTGATAGAGGAGGAAGAGGTTCCATGGCTAGGGAATACTGATAATCTATTTCTTTTAAAGCTATCATTATTTGTCGGAAATCAATATGTCCTCGGCCTGGTGATTGCCGGTTGCTGTCGGCTACGTGAACGTGGACTAGATTCCTGCCGGCCTTCCTTATAGCGAGACCAAAATCGGCATCCTCCAAGTTCATGTGGAAAGTATCCGCCATTATCTTTACTGAATCTAATTCGACCTCATTGATAAAGCAAAGTGCATCATCTATGGAACTGATAAGATAGGTTTCGTATCGGTTTATGGGCTCGATGGCCAAAAGTATTCCCTTCTCTCCAGCATAACTACCGGCCTCCTTCACCGACTGCACTGCCCATTTCCATTCTTTCTCGGCGGTAGCCAAAGGGGTATTCTTTCCTACAGGGCAGGGAGTAACTATTACCATAGGAGCAGCTAAAGCTTTGGCTAGGTCAACCAGCTCTTTTACGTAACTAATGGCCCGTTTTCTAATGTCGAGCTTAGGATGAGAAAGATCTCTCAACAGACTCTTTTCGGGACCGGGATACATCCCGCAAATTGATAACACTTTGATTTTATGCCTATCCATCAAGTTTTGTATTTCACCTGCCTTGTATAACTGAGGCTCACCTCTCAGTTCAATACCATCGTATCCAAATTTAGCCAAACGCTGGAAACCGTCTTCCAGTGGTTCCTTTCCAAAAATCCAGTTGCTCACCGAATATTTCATTTATTCTTCCTCCATAAATTTTTCTTTTACCATTTTCTTTTCTCAAGTATTTCAATTGCTTCAAAAATTGCTTTATTACTGCGCTTGAAATCGTGTTTTCCAAGACGAGCACTAATTCCTTCACAAATAATCTTAACTTTATGGTTATCATTAACGGGTACTCCTAGGTCAGTTAAGTTCCGGGGCAATCCCAATCTTTGAAAGAATCCATCGAGCATTTTTAGTTCAGTAGTCGGCAATTGTTCCAGTATAATTTGGAGTAGAATCCCCACAGCTACCAGCTCTCCATGAAGATTCCTCTTTCCATAACCCTCGTTATAGAGAACATTTGCTATACTGTGTGCCCCTACAAGGCCTCCATTCTCAAAAAGCAATCCACTGAGAAGGATGATTGAAGTTATTACTGTCTCTACTATCTTATTGGTTTCTTTGCGCTCGATACTCTTTTTCGCCTTTAGGCCATACTTCAACAGTGTTTCATGGCATACATCGAGGAGGTTAGTAATAAAAAAAATCGGTTTTCCTCCGAAAAAATTCTTCTCTCCAACCGAAATAGAAGTAAGAACCTCGTATTTCTTGGAAATAGCATCACCGATACCAGAAACAAAATAACGTACCGGTGCCTTAGCAATTATTTCACTGTCAACCAAGATAAGATCTGGATTGAATAAATGATCTTCGACGGCAATCTGACCATTTTCGTCCACCGCCACTGCTAGATGACTAGGGGGGGCGTCAGTAGCAGCAATGGTAGGGACAATGATATTTCTGGCTCCGAGCCGGTGAGTAATCATCTTAGACATATCTATGGTTTTACCTCCCCCCACTCCAACGATGACATCTGGTTGATTCTTCTTTTTGATTTCTTGAGAAAGTTTGTCTGCTTTCTGAAATCTTATGTCACCTTCAAATGTGCTTATAGAGAAATCTATCCCCTCTCCTTGTAACGACACCTTAATGCTGTCCACCAGAAAACCGACCCCTGAATCTATCAGAACCCAGGCCTTTTTCTTCTCGCTCAACTGCGCAACATAGTGTCCCAGGGACTTGATTGCGCCCGGCCCCTGAATATATCTCCCTGGAGAACCAAAAATCAACAATTTATCGGTTTTCATAGTAGAAATCCTTTCCTCTTGCGATACGGCCCGCAAAATTTTGCAATCCTCGCTCCCATCGTTATTACTGTCCTCCCGATACTGTTCTCAGGTTCACCTTTCAGAGCATCATCTAAAGTCGTGACGAAACCAATTCTGCTATGTCCAGAATCTCTACATCGTTTTGATGTACCCTGGAAAAGACTGTTTTACAGTTTTGACATGCCGTGATGATCAACTTTGCCCCTTCTTCTCGTGCTGAGTCAAGTCGCAGTTTCGCTACTCTTTCCGAGATTTCAAGATCTGTGAGGAACATAGTCGTTCCTGCTCCACAGCATTCAGCTTTGTTCCTGTTATGAAATAACTCAATCGGTGAACTACCAGTTAGCTTTTCGATTAGTTTTCTCGGAGGGTCATACACTCCCAGTTTCCTGCCTAATTGACATGGGTCATGGTAGCTGACTGAGTGTACTGTTACATCGGTCTTGAACTGCAACTTTCCATTCAAAGCATTCTCATACAAGTATTCAGCGGTATGAACTATTTTAATATCCAGAGGAAGCTGGACCCCCCATTCAGCAAACTTCTCTCTGAAGGTTCTGTAACAGTGAGCACACCCGGTGAGAAGGATCTTTGCCCCTGAGTGAGATATTTTATCAGCTAGTTTTGCGGCTACCTTCTTCGCATCTTCAGTATAACCCAAATCAAAAAGAGTCATGCCACAGCATCCTTCATTTTCCAACACCGACCAGCTCGTACCAATACGATCAAGGATCGTGCTCATAGCTTCCATAATTTCGGGGTGGTTCTGTCGGGTTGAGCATCCCGCGAAATACAGAACATCTGAGTTTTTCTTCCCCATGTGTTGTGGGGAGAAATTCCATTTTTTCTCTTGTTCATAGGGAGTTCCTTTATTGACGATGGAATTGGCAATCTGTGCTACGGTTTTAGGTTCTTTTCCAGCAGCAACGATCTCTTCTCGTGCGTTGCGGACCAATTCATCCTCGGGCCAATGAAATTCACAGTCCTCTCTGCATAAACCGCATTGGCTGCACTGATAAAACCGGGCAACACTATCGTCGTTCCACTCCCGAATACCTTCAGCTACCGCTGATAAAAGAAGCGCGTATCCCCTCGGGGTATTTGAATCTAATTTTGTGGCTAAGAACGTCGGGCATGCATGCCGACACATAAAACAAAATCGACACATCTTCATGGTTTCTTTAATCTCTTTAATACCCATAGTTTTAATCTCCTAATCCAAGCTTCCCAGGATTCATGATATTATGGGGGTCGAGTGCTCTTTTAATAGTGAGAGCCAGGTCATAACTTTCTCCATAGATTTCCCGCATTAATCGCCCACTACGCATTCCTATACCATGATGCTCATTAATCACACCCCCATTGCGTATCGATGCTCTCTCACAGGTGTCAAGTAATCCATTGAATAAGTTAAGAGCTACTTCTCTATCGTCGGGCACATTTTTGATTAAAAAAGTAGGATAAAGACTGGTACCCCAATCATACCAATGGGAAAAATGAGCATGGAACCGGGCACCCCACTGTTTAAATCCTTCTTCGACAGTCTTCTTCATTGCCCAATAGATTCTTTCGATAGCTTCATAAGGGGCAATGGTGTCAGGAACTGCAGTCATCCATGGTTCACATATATAATCATTGGGAGGATAATAGGACTTATAACGGTTTGCCCACCAGGTTTTCCCTAGTTCGTCTCCGATGTCTTTTCCCCCAGCTTCTGTAAGGATATCGAATGCTACTTCCATCTGGGCGTTGACAATTCTTTCCAGTCCATCAAAGCCCAAAAGCAGGGTACATCCCTCTTGATTCAGGTCAAACTGGTTTTTTAAGATATGCCTGGTATCTGCCTCGTCGTACAACCGCATGAGAGAAGGCATGAGCTGATTTACCATTATCTTTCTTCCCACCTCTATGCCTTCACTTAAATTAGGCAAAACAAAAGACCGGAAAACTCTTTTCTCGGGGAGATGATAAATCTTGCACAGTGCTTCGGTTACGATCCCTAAGGTTCCTTCGGCTCCGAAGAACAAGCGGGAGTAATCCGGTCCGGTCGAATGAAGTCTCACCGGCAAACTTTTAAATACCTTTCCATTGGGAAGTACCACTTCCAACTGGTGGACCATCTGACTGATTTTGCCGTATCTTGAAGAAAGGACACCTGTACCGTTCGTACTTATAAAACCGCCCAGGGTCGAGGTAGTAAACGAGGCCGGAAAATGGTTCATTGTGTACCCACGGCGATTAAGATACTCTTCCAAGTGCTTTTGAATAATTCCCGGCTGTACCCGGACCGTTAGAGATTTTTCATTTAATTCCAAAACCTGGTTCATTCGCTTTAAATCAATAATGATCCCACCCTTGAGAGCCAGTGAGCCCCCCGAATCACCAGCACCACCGCCTCGTGGAACAAAGGGTACTTTATGCTCGTTACAAAGCTTTACCAGTCGAACGATTTCCTCTCTATTCCCCGGGAAAACAATTGCAAATGGTTGAGGCAAACCTGTCCCTTTGAAAAACCAGTATCGAGTAACCCACCACACATCAATTGACTGACAATCTATCTCAGATTGGTCGGTCACCACATGGTCAGCTCCCACAATTTCTTCTAATTCATATTTGAGGAATTTCTTGAGATAATCTGTTTTTTCCTGCATCATCTTACCATCCTTCCTTTTAGAACTTAGAATAGTGCCACAATAGTTTGTTCTAGCGGCTCGCGTGCTCCTTGCCCCAGGGCTGTTACCCATTCATCTATTTTGGAAAATGGATCTCGCCAATCTCTTCTTCTAAGGTACGAGAAACATGTTGAATCTCTCTATGAATTTTCTTAAAAGCCTTTATCATGCTTTGATACTGAAGATAGCTCTTTTTATGGTACAATACCTTCCGTTTTCTTCTCACACACTTTGTTATGGCTTCCCTAAAATTCTTGAATATGGAACTGCCAACTCCAGCTAGCATTGCCGCTCCCAAGGAGGCGTCGCAATTTTCCAATATCAAAGCATCCGTCCCCATTACATCACAAACGATTTGACGCCATAGACTACTTTTTGAGCCTCCACCTACAAGAATGTACTCTCTTAACTCACATTTGGTTAGGTTTTTTAAAAGTGTAAAGGAGTCGTTGAGACAAAAAACTGTTCCTTCCAGTACCGCTCGTGCAAAATGTTTCTTTTTATGGTTTGGGGTAATACCAAAAAAACCTCCCTTAAGATAAGGGACCCAGTAGGGAGAACCGGCGACGAAGGGATGAAAAAAAAGACCATCAGCTCCGACGGGTGTTTGCGTTACCATTTGCTCGATAAGCTCATAGGGACTTTTTTTTAGCTTTTTAGCTTTGGTTACTTCGCTGTTACAAAAGACATCTTTAAACCACCGGTAGGCCAGCCCGAATGTGTGTGTTCCCACCTCAACGATGTACTTACCGGGAATACAATGGGCACAAGAGAAGCAGATTTCTTGCCAATCAAGCACCGGTCTATCGATTACCACGGAGGTGCTCCCCGCCGTTCCCATTCTTGTTACCCATTGATGAGGCTCCGTGATGCCGGCTGCAAAATTATCTGCAGACAAATCAGCAGCGCCGGCAACGACCGGTGTACCTTCTTTAATTCCTAATTCATTAGAGGCTTCTCTATAGACATGACCAACAACTTGAGGGGAAGGAACGACTTTTGGTAGTTTATCGAGAGGAAATTGGACCATCTCACAGATTTCTCGGGACCACTTAAGATTAGCCAAATCGAATAGCATCGTACCCGACGCATCGGTATAATCTGTAACCCAACTCTTGGTTAATCTAAACCTTATATAATCCTTCGGTAGCTGGAACTTGTACATTTGTTTGTAGAGATGAGGCTCGTGCTCCTTCAGCCAAAGAATCTTAGGAAGGGTAAAGGATTGATTAATGGGAACATAGGTGACCGTGCGAATCCTTTTTTCGAAATTCTCCTTGAGCCATTCAACCTGGGGAGCAGCTCGCTGGTCCATCCATAGAATAGTCTTTCTCAAGACAGTGCCTTCTTGATCAAGGCAGGTTAGCCCAACCATCTGGCCAGTCACGCCAATAGCTGAAATTTTATCGGGAGAAATGTTAGCCTGTCTCGTCATTTCAGCAAATGCAGTTTTAAAAGCAGAATACCAATCCTCTGGATTCTGTTCTGCCCATCCTGGACGAGGGTAGTAAGTAGGATATTCCCTAGAAGCAGTTCCCACAATTTCACCTTCAGAATTGATCAAAATTGTCTTACAACTATTAGTGCCTATATCTACGCCTATTAGATATCTTGTTTCCACTTGTTTGAGTTGCCTTAAAGATTTTTCCTCTTTATTCTTATCCTGATTTAAGGACTTCGTACATATTATCTGCTCTACCAAATACTTAAATAGTAGAGCTTTTATCTCATACCGTGGTTTAGTATCTGCTCGGGGCAAATCTCCATTCTGGAGTAATTCCTGCCTGACGAGCAATTTCATAAATCGCTTCTAAAGACTTTACGCCATCCTCTATGGAAGGAGAGGGAGTTACATTTTTTTTTGCACATTCGATAAAATGTAAAATTTCTCCTACATATCCATTTAAAACGTGACTCTGGTTGGCCAAATTAGGGTTCCAATCGGGGCGCCATCTTCGACCCCAGAATGCATCATAGAAAACTAAACCATAGGCATTTTCTACAATTACACCTTTTCCTTTATCTCCCATAATCTCCAGGCGCTCACAATAAGGTCCTGGACCCCCAAAAGTGCCCCAACCTACAGTAGCTATAGCTCCTTCTTTAAACCTTAGAAGGAATGCCAACGAGGCAGTGTTGTCACCGTACTTTTGAGACATAACTGATATTTCCTCAATATCTCCTCCAAATGCACGGAGCAAGTCAATATTATGTATTTGCCACTCCAGCAAGCAAGAAAAAGTTGTAGGAAACCATTGCATACCATGCATTTTTGCTTCTATTTGGACTATACAGCCAAAGTTCTCTTTATCGCTCACGATTTCTTTGGCTTTTTTGTATACGGTGGCGTGTCTTTTTTGATGAGCTATCATCACTATTTTGCCTGTAGATTGGGAAACGGCTAGCATTTCCTTTGCTTCCTCTACAGTGCAAGCGGGAGGTTTTTCCACCAACACATGAATCCCCATACGCAGACATTCTATCACTATCTGAGGATGTAATTTAGCATTGAGACATACTATCACTCCATCTGGTTTCTCTTTTTGGATCATTTCCTTGAAATTCGAATAGGTATTTTTAAACCCACTTATGGCAGCCATTCTTCTGGCTTTTGTTTCATCAAGATCACAAACTGCCAGCTTTTTGATGTGCCTTAAAAGATGATTTCCTAAACTGGGATAAATATTAGTTTCGGCATGGATTCCCGCACCAATAATGACTAAACGAAAATTACTTTCCACCTGCTCGCTATCTTTAGTCATTTTAACCTCGTTTTGTATCCTAAGAGAACGGTAAGTCCTCTTTTTTGGTATTTTGCAAAATTAGCTGAAGTGTAAAAATAAAGGAGTTTAAAAACTCCTTTTCATTAAGCTCACTAAATAGGATACTGGCCATACTTCTTTCCTGCTTCAAACATGGCGCAAATATTTTCCGGTGGTATGTCCGGAACCATGTTATGGACAGCCGCCAGAACATAACCCCCACCTGGGGCTAGATCTTGGATTCTTCTTCTCACTTCACGGCGAACCTCATCCACTGATCCAAAGGGCATGACCTTCTGCGTATCAATAGCTCCCCAGAAACAAAGACCGTCACCGAATTCTTTTTTTAGTCTAGCCGTATCCCCCATCTCTCCGGCAGATACCTGCACAGGGTTGAGAATATCAACCCCCACCTCAATCAAGTCCTCGATTAAAGCATAGACATTACCACAACTATGATAAAAGAGTTTAGCCTTAGTTAGGGAGTGAACTAAATTGAACAGCTCCCGCTGGTATGGTTTGATCATCTCCCGGTAAAGAGTCGGAGAAATAGCCAGACCTTGATGGATAGCCAGATCGTCCCCTGTATTAATCACATCAAGATAATTCCCTACTTTCTCAAGAAAGTTTGTCATCCTTTTTTTCTTGATATCCGTTATCTTCCTCAGCAATGCGTGAGCAAATTCTTTATCCAAAACTAAATCCATGAGAAACTGATCGTACCCTCGAAGATACCACGATTGTTCAAATATGGACGCACTACACCTTCCGATGATGGCATAATCGGTGTTTTTGCCAAGGCTTTCTGCCTCTTCAACAATACCGTCCGTGTGACCAGGATCCAAGGGATCAGGCCAGGGATATTTTTCCAGATCCTCAATCCGGGCCTCTTTGAGAGGAAACTTGATAATGTCATAGTAGTATCCAATTTTTCTTCTCTCCACCCCCCATTCATCAATAAAGGTATCCGCACAGATTTCTTTATCTTTGCGGTACTTTGGTCCTTTTTCAACCACATAGCGGGTATCAATGCTAAGACGCTCCGCTACAAGCTCATCCACAAATACGTATTGCCACACCCTTGAGCCTACACGAGTTTTGTTTTTCACACCAAGATAGCTTTTTAGATTTTCATAGGTATCTACCAGTAGTGAAGTAGCCCCTCCCCCCAAATCTAGAGGAACACGATCAGGTTCCCGGTGATCGAGGGCCAGCTGCACTCTTTCTCGTGGTGTCATCATTTTCTTTTTTCTTCCAAAAATTCTTTTAATCCTATTGCTTTACAGCACCCATGGTAAGTCCACGGACAATATATTTCTGAGTAAAAGCAATAAAAACAATAGCCGGTATGATCGCAACAACAGCAGAACTTGAAAGTTTTCCCCAATATAAATAATAGTGGCCTAGGGAGGAATGGATTTCTATTGGCAGCGTTCTGGTAGCCCTGCCAGTAATAAAAAGAGCAATCATAAATTCATTCCACAGAAGAACAAATGATAATATTGCAGAGGCAAAAATACCAGGAATAACAGCAGGAACGAGAACCAGTCGTAAAGATTGCCACCTGGTACAACCATCAACCATGGCGGCTTCTTCTATTTCAATAGGGACCTCCATAAAGAAACTACGTATCATCCATATTAACAAGGGCAAACAAAAAGCAACATAGGTCACAATCATTGAGAAATGCGTGTCTGCGAGATTTACAACACGCCATATCCAGTAATAGGGAATAACAAGAGCGATTGGAGGCACTGCTCGGAAAGCGAGAATAAAGTAAGAAAAAGTACTCTTTCCTCGGAATTTAAATCTGCTGAGAGTGTAACCTGCTGAAGTTGCTATGATCGTAGCGATAAGGGTTGCACCTGCTGCTATAATCATACTGTTTAGAATGCTACGTAAGAAACCGATCTCGCCTAACAACTTCATATAATTTTCAAGAGTAGGAACGAAAACCCATTTGGGAGGCATGGCGAAGGCATCTAGTTCGTTTTTGATGGAAGTCAACACGGCTAATATAACTGGGATGAGACCAATAAAAGTAACTATGCCTATTGTGACATACTTAGCAGTAATGCGGCATTTCTTAGCGAGCTTCATAGATCGCTTTCCTCCTATTCGAACTTAGCCATTTTCAAAAATGGTGAAATTAACAACATAACCAAAACTAGAAAAATAAATGCTGCTGCTGCTGCATATCCCATGCGAAAAAACTCAAAAGCGTGCTTAATTGCAAATATTGACAGATTTTCTGTCACGTAACCAGGTCCACCGTGTGTTACTACATAGATTTCATCAAACATTTTTAATACATCCATAAACCGAAAAACAAAGGCAACTGCTATAATAGGTCGTATGACTGGTATTATTACTTCAGTAATCTGTTTAAACCAGGAAGCCCCATCTATCTGAGCTGCATCAAAAATAGAAGGATTAATACTTGATATACCAGCATAGAGAATAATCATTATGAAAGGCGTCCGAAGTATGACTTCCATTACAAAAATCCCTATAGGAGCCGATATCGATCCTTGGTACACATCAAAAGCGGGAAGGTGGAGAATTCTTAAGAAATAATTCAAATAACCAAAGGTTGGATCATATATTAATGTTTTAAACACATATGAAATAACAACCGGAGCAACAACAAAGGGAAGCAGAATTAATGTCCTCATCACTGATGAGTAAGAACTAGAAACTTCCTTATCAGCCAGAATATAGGCCACGAAAAATCCGTACACTAACTCCGTAACTGTTGCTGCGAATGCAAATACAATAGTAAAGGTCAACGCACGAATATATCTTGGGTTACTTAATAAATGTAAATAGTTGAAAAACCCAACAAACCTTGCGGGAGGTTTAATCAGGTTAAGATCTTTCAAAGAAAGGACAAACATATATATTAGAGGAATTAGGCCTATAACTACAATAATTATTACAGTAGGAAAAATTGTAAGATACAAGAAGTTTCTTTCTTGTTTAAACCATGATGATGTATCATTCATCTTTTTTTCTCTTTTCAACTAGATAGTAATGTTAAAAACTCAGTGGGGAAGCTTTTATGCTTCCCCACTAGTTTCCAGTTTCCTCGCCAAATTTTACTACGCTCTACGGTATGTATGATTTGAACGGTTTGTATCCAATTCTCACTAGCGCTTTCTCAGCATCTTCAGCAGCTTGTTCCACATCTTTAATCCCAGCAACAACACTACTCATCTCTTTTGATATAATGTCAGATGGCTCCGAGTATCCAGCATGAATTACCGATGGGCTTGAGTTAACTCCAAATTCCATCATCCAGAGTTGAGAGTTAACGAATTCCTGGCTGGGCATAGCCTTTAAATATACAGGATCGTAATAAGCTGATTTCCTCGCCGGACATCCATAATCAGGACCCATCTCTTTAACCAAATTAGGGGAAGTCGCCCATTGAACAAAGAGCCATGCTGCCTTCTTAGCTTTGGACCCAGCATTTATACCCCATCCCCAGATCCACAGAGGATCTTTTCCACCTGGATTCATTGGAGGAGGTGCATATCCAATTTTTCCAGCAACCCTTGAAGCCTTTTTATCTTCAATGTAGGCGTATGAGGCGTTCCCAGCCGTAGCCATTGCAAGCATACCCTGTTGGTATGCCACTCCTATATCACCCCAGCCCCAGTTTGCTGATCCAGGGGGTCCATATTTTTTACACATAGAGGTATAGTAATCGAAGTACTCAATTGCTAGTGGAGTAGTTACATAGGAGATCATATTTTCAAAATCTACCAACTCGACATTATACCTGTTTGCATGACAAAATAGACTCCATCCACTTTCGCCTGGTCCGGGCATCACCCGATCGATATATGCGTATGCGGTTATCCTCCCCTCTTTTCGGGCTCGATCTAACTTTTCTGCTGTTTTGCGAAGTTCAACAATGTCTATTGGCACCCCTAATCCGAGCTCCTTAAAAATATCTTTGCGATACCAGAGCAGAAAATACTCAGCAGTGTACGGAATGAAGACCAGTTCGCCCTTAGAAGAGATTCCAGACGAAAAAACAGGTTTGGTATAGTCGTCGAGATTATACCAAGCTAGATCAGTCAACTTAGGGTTATCCAAATACTTTTGGAGAGGTTCAAGGTAACCAGGTACGCCATATTCTTCACGACTGGCAAATCCAACACTAGGTACATCGTATTCACCCCTCCCAGCGGCGAAATCTACAAGTAATTTTTCCCTTAAAGCATCTGTGGATACGAGTTCAATATCGATCTTCATTCCAGTTAGCTTCTCAAAATCAGCGAGTCTCTCCGGGGTGTAACCATAGTCTGAGACAACCATGGGGATATTGATTGCCCTGAGCCGAGTTCCAGCAAACTGCTGCCAATCAATATTACCCCACTCTTCAGCGTAGGCCCCACTCACAAGAACTAAAGTTGTCAGCAAGACACACCCAATCAACTTCCCGAGCACCACACTTCTCACTAGATTCCTCATGATTTAAACTCCTTACAAGTTTTTATTTAGACATGATTCTCAGTCTTTTTTCGAAGTTCTCAAAAAGAGAAAGTAGTTATTACATACTCCTTGAGAACTTCTTTATCTCAAGCTGAACTAACCTGCCCATTTCTCACCTCCTCCCCGGTCTTATTCTCCAGCTTCTTTCCCCATAATATGTCTATCGCTCCTGTCTTTCTTGGGGCTATGTTTCACAGTAAATAAGCCAGCGTGAGCCTGTGTTGCCTAACGCTCAACTTCGAGGGAATTAGACGTAACCTCTTTCGTATAATCCGCCGAGGATAATTCCTTCATTGGCGTCCTCTGGCTCACTCTTCCTTTTAACTTCGCATGATACTTATACCTGTCCCCTCGGTAAATTGTAGAGCTGTAGGCTACTACTTTTCCTTTTACGTCACGCACAACCCTGTGAGACAAGAGACATGCAGATCCCACTTTTACTTTTAGTAACTTACTGTCTTCTTTTCCCGCTAATTGCACTTGTATTGTCTCGTCTATTTCATCAAGAAGTATTCCATAATCGCGTTCCAGTGATTCGTACAATGATTCTTGAGAA
>Ga0315551_10002654_pt1 | contig 12972 bp, 6 predicted proteins | sample SalMarSW160290MG_FD_203678 | JGI IMG/M metagenome (GOLD analysis project Ga0315551, IMG submission 203678) | Salt marsh sediment microbial communities from the Plum Island Ecosystem LTER, Massachusetts, United States - Salt Marsh Sediment SW1602-90 ... | reverse complement strand
CAAAAGGCCAATGAGCAGGCCCAGGTTTTCAGGCAGTCACGCGAACTAATCGCATCCAACCAGACACAGAGTCAGCAAGCCGCCGGGCCTGATAATATATTGGCACAAAGCCAGTCCCGGAATCAGCAACGAGAGGCCGGCCTGCAAGAACAGGAGCTCGAATCAGCAGAAGACTCACAACACGGCGGCCAAACTGCTCAAGGTCAGAGAGTAGAAAGGTTAAATCAGCAATCCGCCGACGACCAATCTCAAATATCCCAGACAGAACAAACATCACTGCAGCAGTCCGTTCGGCAATTTTTGAAAGAAGATAATCAGGCCGATTTGGTCGAGATACGAATCGAGCCGTTTGTTCCCGTCGTTGTTCCCGGTAATAATATCGAACAATCCATATTCAACGGACAGGTCTTCATGCTGCGACGCGTACAAATCGAAAACAAATCCTTCCTGCAGGGTTTCCAGCTAAACGAAAAAAAACTTCTGGAAGAAGTCGATGAATCAACGCGGCGATTCATTCGCGAAGGCATGAGCTTCGAGCTGTCAAAAAAACCAAACGAAAAATCGGCCCACACCGCCATACTGGACTTTGTCGGCCTTGGTCACCTTATACTCAATCTAATGGAAACCGACCCCGCCCGGCTCAACAGGCAAATCAATCATCTGCAATACTGGTATTTCGGAATCATATCGTTTGTGTTCGTAGCGGTGACACTGGCGGTGGGCAGTTTATGGCTTAACGCGAGAGCACAAATAAGACTCGCCCGGAAAAAGGACGATTTCGTATCGGCCGTCTCGCACGAATTGCGAACGCCGCTGACCTCGATACGCATGCACGCAGAAATGCTGGAGAAGAACTGGGTCAAATCTCAAGACAAGCTCTCCGAATATTATAAAAATATGCGGCAGGAAAGCGAAAGACTGAGCCGACTTATAGAAAATGTGCTGGATTTCTCGCGCATCCAGAGAGGGCGAAAAAAATATGCTTTCAAAGCAGGAGACATAAACAAGTGCGCAGAGGACGTAGTGGAAATGATGGCGCCCTATGCCGCCCAGAAAGGCTTTTCCATAAAAACGGAGCTTGGCCGAATCGGACAAATGACTTTCGACAACGATGCGGTCGTACAAATAATCGTGAACCTGCTGGACAACGCAATCAAATACGCACGAGATGCAAAGGACAGGACTATTACTGTCCGGACGAAAAGCAAAGATCAATTCATCTTAATCGAGGTCGAAGACCATGGCCCCGGTATCCCTCATCGGCAGCGGGAAAAAATATTCCAGGAATTCTATCGCATCGGGGCTGAGTCAACCCGCGAAACCACCGGAAGTGGTCTGGGCCTTGCGCTGGTAAGAAAATTCGCACAGGCACACAACGGTTTTGTGGAAATCATAAACGCCCGGCCGACCGGCTCGATATTCAGAGTGGCTTTGGCAAGCCGGATGTAATACCAACGGCCACAAAAAAATGCGCGCTCTAAAAATTTAACTTGCGCGATTTTAGGTAATATAGATAATGCACTCTAATGTTATTTTTTATCACAAGGAGTGCATTATGAAAGTAGAACTGTATCATACAACCGAAGAATTAAAACAACTGTTCAGAAAAGAAAAAAATCCTCGCACCGCCGCACGCATAAGAGCAGTATATCTTGCGATGATGGATAAAACCGCCCCGGAGATTGCAACTGTTCTTGGCTATACCAGAAGGACTATTCAGAACTGGATATATGCCTACAACCGCCTGGGAATTGAAGGTCTCAAAGAAAGCCCCGGCCGTGGTAACAACTCCAGACTTAACCAGGATCAAATTCAATGGCTTCGACAAAGAATAGAACAAGGTCCGTTGCCTGAAGATAAAGTCTGTGTATTTCATGCCGCTGATATCAAAAGGATTATCAAAAAGCAATTCGGCATAAGTTATCATGTCCGCAGCGTTCGCAGGCTGCTCAAACGTCTTGGCTACAGCTATGTTTCTTCTCGTCCTGAACATCCTAAAGGCGATCCAGACAAGCGAGAGACCTTCAAAAAAAAGTCTGTGATACGATCCGACAAATCCGTGCTGATCATCCTGGAAAAAGAATAGAGATATGGTTTCAGGATGAAGCACGATTTGGCCAGCAGGGAACACTAACGCGACAATGGGCATTGAGAGGTACTCGGCCTGTTGGTTGGAGGCAAACACAATATGAGTATCTTTATGTCTTTGGGGCTGCTTGTCCGCAAACCGGACAAACGGCGGGATTGTTGGCTCCGTATCTTAATACGAATTCAGTAAATGCTTTTTTCAAAGAGTTTGAAAAAGAAATAAAGCCGGATGTTCATGTTATAATGATTTGGGATCAGGCGGGTTTCCACACTTCCAATAATGTTAGAGTGCCCAGTAACGTATCCTTGATTCATTTACCGGCATATTCTCCTCAATTAAATCCGATTGAAAAACTCTGGCAATATCTTCGAAAACATCATTGGTCAAATCGAGTTTATGCTGATTATGATGCCTTACGTTGTGCTGCAATAGAGTCTTGGCAAGAAACATGTCTGGACAAAGTTAAAATCAAATCTATTTGCAGGACAAAATATGTCGAAAGCGAATTTATTTAAGACCCTTGGTATTACATGTTTTTTAAATTTTTCAAAGTGGTATTTGGTTTCTTTTGTTAAGCTTTATGACAATCTTTTATTGAGTCTTCTTTTTCTTAGTATCAAAATACCTAGGCCGAATAAGGTAATCGTTGCTGGCTCAGGCACAAGTATGATTCTGGCATCGTAACCAATATGAAACAAATTATTGATTGGTTCGCCGCTCGCAAGAGTACTGGTCAATAATCTGGCAGGTTCATTTCCGCTATGGCCACCAAGTATACTGGTAATTTCTCCGTAGCCAAAGCTTTGCTGATCGACCGCAAAATCGGATCCGAATATTGTTATCGTGCTCTGTTCATCTAAATATAAATTACCGCCTATTGAGCCACCATAAATATTTACTTGCCCGGTATAATTGTTATCAATATAACCAGCTATTGAGCCGCCGTAGATATTTACCTCGCTGTCAACCCAGTTTAATAGAAAGCCGCCTATTGAGCCACCGGAGATATTCACAACGTTACCTGGACCTAAACTTGAAAGGCCGCTTACTAATGTACCACCGGAGATATTTATCTGACTGGAATTATAGCTATAAAGAGAAAAGTAGTTAGTAGAATTGCCTATTGAGCCACCAGATATATTTACCTGACTGGAGTCATAGCTGAAAAGGGTGTCTATTGAGCCACCAGATATATTTACCTGACTGGAGCCCCGGCTTGCGAGAATGTTGCTTATTAAACCATCGGAGATAACTGCCTGACTGAAATCTTCACAATAAAAGCCGTGTATTTCACCACCGGAGATATTTACCTGGCTAGACTCTCTGCCCCAAATATATGCATCTATGATGCCACCACGGATATTTAGCCTGCTGCTGCCGTATCCCCAAAGATCATTACTTATGCTTCCACCAGGTAACAGGTTTACGGTAGTATACATATCAGGTGTCAACCAGTCCACCCTGACCTCTTCGCCAATTGCATAGTCAATGTCATGGATCAGGCCATCATTAAACTCGAGTACTCCAACAGCTTGTGAATCAGCGAGAAATAATATTGCGACTGTAAAATAAATTGCCCTTAAATTTTTTATTTTCATGATTCCTCCTCCGAAAAGCTTTATTCAATGGTTTGAATAATTCTAACATTATCTATAAGCAGACACGCTACAAACAATATTGATATCACGTTATACTTAAGAAAAATGATAGATAGAATGCACCTCCTCACAAAGTGTTAAGAATCAAAAATCAACTCGTTGTGATCAAAAGAAGCAGATATTGATCCTATTGAGTAATACAGTACAAAGGCAATAACTTAAAAAACATTAGTTATAACTTGTAATCTGTTTACTAACCTGTTTGGAAATTATAATTGCTACTTGAAGAAAATCAAGAGAAAAGTGCCTATTATCAGAAATATAGAGATTTTAATGGCATTGCATACTTAAAAATGATTAAAGTCTTTGCTCATAATGAGTTACAAAGAATGCTATTTTAAAAGTTTATGCCAGCAGAGATTAACTATTGTAGAATTAGATTTCGATTGATTTTGGGGCAATTTCATAGGAAATGATATATAACTATAAGACTGCATACTCTTTAATTTTACTACAGTAGCTATAGATTATATTTAATGACGAACTGACTTTCCGGGCCGGTCTCGTATTTTTCATACAAGGGGCAGTAAGTTTTTACCTGGATGGTTTTACCGTCGGGCAGAAACTCGAGCAGTCTGAGCCAGCTTGTGCCGCCCAACGGCCGCGTCTGGAAATCGGCCAGCATCTGATATACCTTGTTTCCGTGGTCTGTCGTGCTTGTTAGAAAGCCCAGCCCGTCATTACAAACGTGCCCGTTGATGACCATAAAAACATTTTCGTTCTTTTTGACGAGCTTGTCCCAGATTTCCTGTCCGTCGTTGACACCGCCGGCAGTTCCGTAACTATGAGGATTCCATTTCTGCTCGCTCCCCTTTGTTTTCCAGTCGTATCTTGTGGAGTCACTGTAAAGGTATGCATGTGTCACGATAAAAGCCCTGCGGTCGGGGTATTTCTGCAGTATTTGGTTTGCCCATTGCAGAGTTTGGTCTCGCAGGCCCCATTCGAGTCCGATGATAAGCCATTTCGTACTGCCGGCCTCGAAAAGGTGGTAGTTATTTTCTATCCTTCCGTCAATCATCGTCCCGCCGAAAGTCGGACAGTTTTTGAAACGGGAGGGTGGGAAATAGTCGTTGATAAATGTCGAGCGGTCTTTGGCCAAGTTGCCTTTAGTGCCGTAGTCGTGGTTACCCGTGACGATTGCATAAGGCACAACGCCGTCGAGACGGCCCAGCGCCCGGTCGGCCCTTTGCCATTCCAGAGACGTGTTGTAATCGGTTATGTCGCCATTCTGCAGAACATAGACGATGTTGTATTTGTCTTTATTGTCCACGACCCACAGCGTCTGCAAATCGAACATTCCGGGATATTGCGAGCAATACGTCTGTGTGTCCGGAAGGACCACCAGCGTCCACGAGCCGGGAACGAACGGCAGGGGAGGTTCGTTGGCTTCGGGAGCGGTTGAGACTGCTTCTTTGGGGGTCTGGTCGTTTTTGCCTGTTTGCATGCATCCGGCCAGAGACAAAATAATCCCCAACGTAATCGGTAAATAGCATCTGTTTATCGAAGTCATGATTGTTATTCCTAATATTCGCTTAAAATATAAACTAACCGGTTTGTAACAGAAAAAAACATTATATACGAACGCCGGTATTATTAAAAGAACTTAACAATTTGCCCCTTATATGTACCATTTATGGTGTATTGTTTACAAAAATCTGAAAGTTCAATCCACTGCTTTTCCACAAAACAGAATTACGCTGTGCAAAACATGTGAAGAATAAACTTTTTTCGTGCGCAAAGTCAATGAAGACAGCAACCTCTATCAAGTGGAAAAGAAATTTGCCAAAATGCGATTGATTTGTATTCTCATTTTTTTAATAATAGCCAATTGAATTGAAACTAAAGAATGGATTCACCTCCTGTATTTGTTGACGAATATTCTTTTGAGCTTAAGTTCGTCGGATGCAGGAAGAAAGCCTGGAAAAACGGGAAGTAGCCGTTTTGACGTTTAGTGCAGGACGGCGCCAGGGCTCTTAGCAGGGGAGTATATCGATGCAGAGCACATTCACGGATGAAAGGGACCCCGTTTCGCTAAAAGATATCGAAATGGGACCCCAAAGAATCGAATCGGCTCCGGAGCTTGTAAATTCTATCTACGAAGCTCTTGCCGGGAAAATTGGGACGCAGAAGTTCCGAGTCTGGTTTAAGAATTCAACGAAGTTTTCGTTGACCGGGGAATATTTGAAAGTCGGAGTTCCGAATCCCTTTATAGCGAGTTGGATTGAAAACCATTTTTTGAATGAAATAAGCGAGGCGGTTCGGGCGGTAACCGGCATGGAGGCTAAGGTAGCTTTTGTTATCGATCCCGAACTGGCCGGTAATCAGAAACGTTCGCAACTTGATTCGCAGACCTCCGCTGCGACGACATTGGGTCAGAGCCGGCATCGCGGCCGCTCTGGTATAGGTCAAAGGATCGCGGCAACAGCGGCGGGGCGAGATCGAAGAAAACTGAAACTCAGTCTGGATACGTTCGTTGTCGGTTCGTCGAACGAACTGGCCTACAACGCCGCCAGGGTAGTCGTAAATGAGCAACAAAGTCCTTTTAATCCGCTGTTTATTCATGGAGGATACGGGGTTGGTAAGACACATCTGCTGCAAGGGATCTGCAATGCAGTGTGCCAGAAGCGCCCCCAGACTAATTGGTTATATCTTTCAGCGGAGGATTTCGCCAATCAGTTTGTGCTGGCCTTGAAGACAAAAAAGCTGGAGGCTTTTCGGCGCCGAATGCGGCAAACGGATTTGTTGGCGATCGACGATATTCACTTCTTGGCCAGCAAGCCATCAACGCAGGAGGAATTCCTGCATACTTTTAATACGATAGATCTTGCGGGTAAACAGGTGATCCTGGCTTCGGATGCGCATCCGAAAATGATAGGCCAGCTTTCCGAGAAATTAGTCAACCGTTTCGTTTCGGGTATGGTAGTCAAGATCGATACGCCGGACCTTGCCACAAGCTGCGAGATTTGCAGACGGTTCGCACTGAAAGTAAGGACACCGAGCCCCGGTCTTCCGGACAGTGTGATTCAATATATCGCCGAGAACCTTCGCTCCAATGTCCGGGAGCTCGAAGGAGCCGTACTGAAACTGATTGCATTTGCATCGTTGAAAAATGACAAGGTCAACCTGTCTATGGCCAAAGCGGTCCTGGCCGAGCATCTCGAAAGGTGCGACCCGATTGTGCACGTTTCGGACATCCAGTCATCGGTAGCGGCGTATTTTGGTATAACGCCTGCGAATATGCATTCATCGAAGAAGAACAGAACAGTGGCGCTGGCCCGTCATTTAAGTATGTATCTGACCAGAAAACATACTCACATGTCGTCGTCGGAAATAGGAAGGGTGATGGGTGGTAAAAATCACGCTACAGTTCTTTTGGCCTGCAGGAGAATTGAAGAGCTGATTGGGAAAAATTCCGATCTGCGCTGGCAGGGCCCGGCCGGCAACAAAATTTCCAAAGCAAAGACCGTGCTTGGCGAGCTTGAAGAGAGCATCTCCCGTTAAATTTAATCCTGCGTAAGCTGTTGGATTAAATACGCTGGCACGGTTCCTCCATTCAGTACATATATGCTTTAAAGCTATTGCCCCGAAGCATATACGCAAGCCTTGCTTTATCTTTAAAACCAACTTATCGACACGTGGCTTATTGACCGGTCGTAAATTCCCAAATCGGTCCCGTTTTTTCTCCGGATGCACCTCTGGCTACTACTTGCCAATAGTAAGTCGTCACAGGCTGGAGCGATTCGGTACTGAATTGCGGCAGCGGCGAACCGGACTGAACCAGATTCACATTATTCGGGTCGGTACCGAGATAGATATCGTACGAAGGAACAACAGGACTCAGAGCCGTAATGCGTGTAACATCCTGCCAGCTACCGTAGTCGCTGGGTAAGGCATTTGACCGGTCGCAACCTGCATTATCATCCGTGATAAAATCTTCAGGGCCTCGTACAGCGAAACCTTCCACTTTCATCGTGTCCCAGTTCAGAACAGCCGAGCCGGAACTGCCCTCATAAATATCAAGGTCGGCCTGGAAGTAAGTAACCGCAGTATTATCCTGCACCGACCCGCCTAAATCGTACTTTCGTGTAATTCCCAATGGATAACCGACTGCTACGAGGGATTGATGGTCGACAATTTTGCCTTTCTGTCGCAAAGGCAGGGGAGTATGCCCTTCGACCTTGCGATCCAAACGCACAAGTGCCCAATCAGGAAAGCCGGTTTGCAAGGCTACGATGTCACGAACAAAATATACATCCCCAGCCGGTATAACAATCGCAGGAGTGTTTGCATCCTGCATCACAAAGCCGAATACAACGGCTAAATCTCTGAGATTACATGGACACTCGACGCAGTGCCCTGTTGTGACAATAGTATCCGGCCCAACAAGAAATCCCGAGCATAATCCAGGCGCCGGCTGGCCCCTGAAAGGTTCGTCGGGACATAAAATATTGCCGGTATCGTTAAAGTACCAATCTGCAAGTGTTTGATCGGGCAGGGTATATGAGCCGTCGCTGTTTGATTTCAGTTTGGATAACTGCACAAGTATGACAGTGGCATCACCCGCCGCCAGGATAGCCGGGTTGTTTATCTGATACTCCTCCTGACGGTCATCGGTTCCGAAGATTGCTTCTAACATTGCCGGCGATTGTACATCCTGAACATGGCTGAGTTGGCCGTCCGTATCATTCCAGGAGAGAACCGTATTAGTCGGGACATTCGATGCGCCGTTGGATGGAGACGGCAAGTTTGGCTCAATAACATCCAGGAGTGGATTGGATGCGGTTTCGATTACATATTCTCCACTTGTGTGGTTATATCCTGCAACACGAATAAGATAGGACGTATTTTCTATCATATGCATCGTTATTCTTGAGCCGACACTATCGCAGGTATCATCGTTGCATGCCAGTTCGATGCCCTTGCACTGGTCGAAGACTGCTATGATTGAGTCAAAAGTGGCATATACTGAAATAGTAAACAGGCCGGTGTGAGTCGGTGTAAATATATGCCAGGTATCCAAATCATCAGAATTGCTGCAGCCGCTGGTATCAATACCGGTTGCCCCTTCGGTACTTCCGTACAGGGGGAGACCTTCTGTAATTTCGGCGGCGTTACTGCATTCGTCATTCACAGGTGGATTGCTTGAGGGAATTGTAAGGATATACGGCCCCGTCTTATGGTTAAATCCTGCAACGCGGATCAGATACGATCTGCCGGCCTCAAGTGATATTTTGATTATCGATTGAGTTGTACCGCTGGCATCGTCGTTACACGCCAGTTCTGTGCCGTCGCATTGGTCATAAACCGCCAGCGTGGTATCAAAGCTGCTGCCGACCAGGCTGATAGTAGTCTCGCCGGATTGGGTTGGCGTATAAACATGCCATACGTCCAGGTCGTCGGAGCCGCTGCAGCCGCTGGTATCGGTGCCGGTTGCCCCCTGTGTATTGCCGTGCCAGGGTATGCCTTCTGTAATTGCAATGGCATTTTCGCAGTCGTCGTTCTTCGGTGCGGAATTCAGATCAATCGTGAGAACATAATAACCTTTTTGATAGCCGTATCCAGCAACCCGGATTAGATAAGGCGTGTTCGCATCCACGTGCATTATAATTTGCGATTGTCTTGTTCCACCGGCGTCGTCATTACAGGCCAGTTCCGTGCCGCCGCATTGGTCGTAAACCGCCAGCGTGGTATCAAAACCGCTACCCAGCAGATTGAAAGTGGTATCGTCGGATTGGGTGGGTGTATATATGTGCCAGACATCCGCGAAATCGTTGCTGCCGCAGTTGCTTGTGATGTTGCCGGTGGATTTGAATGTATTGCCGTGATAGGGGATTCCTGCCTGGACCGCGATTGCATCCGAACATTCGTCAGCCGATGTCGCCGAACTGATTGTCAGGATGTAGTCTCCTGTCCTGTGATTGTAACCGGCAATCCGTATCAGATATGACACCCCGGCCTCGACCGGCATTGTAAGGATTGAATAGTATGTATCGTTCGCATCGTGACTACATGCCAGTTCCGTGCCGTCACACTGGTCGTAAACGGCCAGTGTGGTATCAAAACTGCTGTCCCAAAGACTCAGCGTAATCTGTTCGGACTGCGTCGGTGTGAAAACATACCATACATCACGATCATCGGACATACCACAACTGCTTGTCATCGTTCCCGTGGACTGATGGCTGCTTCCGGTGTACATGCCTTTTTGGACTTCGATGGCATCGATGCATTCGTCATTCTGAGGCACAAAAGGAGGGGCTATTGATAGAACGTATTCCCCCGTCATATTCTGTGCTCCTGCGATTCGGATATAATATGTAGCACCGGCCTGGACCGGCATTGTTATCTCGGATTGAGGGGAATTATTTGCGTTATCGTTGCATGCCAGTTCCGTGCCGTCACAACCGTCGTAAATCGCCATAGTTGTGTTGAAGCAGCTATCCAGAAGACTAAAGGACAAAAGACCGGAGCAGGTCGGCGTAAAGACATGCCAGACATCACGACGGTCCGTGTCATAACAACCGCTTGTTGATTCTCCGGTAGCGCCTCTTGTGCTTGCGTAGTAGGGAATTCCGGAATACACTTCGATGGCATTGACACACTCATCATGCGCAGGTGGAAAATAGATATTCAGAGTGTAATCACCTTTCTGATGGTTATATCCGGCAATCCGAATAAGGTACGATTTTCCGGCCTCTACCTGCATGGCAATTTCCGATTGGGCTTCGCCGGCGTTATCATTGCAGGCCAGTTCCGTGCCGCCGCATTGGTCGTATATTGCCAGCGTGGTATTGAAGCTGCTGCCCATCAAGCTGATTGTGGCTATGCCGGACTCTGTGGGATTGAAGATGTGCCAGACGTCCTCATTGTCAAGATAACCACAACTGCTGGTGCTCTGGCCTGTCGCACTGATAGTATTGCCGAAATACGGGATTCCGGGATAAACTTCAATCGCATCCGCACAGTCATCATTGTCAGGTGATAGTATATAATCAATTGTAAGTGAATAGTCTCCTGTTGCATGATTATATCCGGCAATTCGGACCAGATACGACGTTCCGGCGTCAACTGGTATAATAATTTCCGATTGTGATGTGCCCGCGGTATCGTCGTTGCAGGCCAATTCGGTTCCGCTGCATCGGTCGTAAACAGCCAGCGTGGTATCGAAGCTGCTTCCGGCCAGGCTAAAGACAGCCGGAGAGGTTTGTGTCGGTGTGAAGATGTGCCAGACATCCAGATCGTCTGAGCTACTGCAGTTGCTGGTACTATTCCCGGTTGCATTGGCTGTACTGCCGTTATATGCGATGCCCGCCTGGACTTCAATCGCATCCGCACACAGGTCGTTCTCGGGCGCATCCGAACCGTTCTCAAGCGAGACAGGCGAAGATAAGCTCGAAAATCCTGCTTCGGATTTGTCCGGAAGTTTGCCGTCTTTGGAGATTCCCACCGGTGATTTTCCACCGAGGCATATATTTGTAAAAAGCAATAGTGTGACAATAACGAGAATGATTTTTGTGAGAAAAACGCTCCGATGGGTATTCATTCTATTTCCTCCTCAATTTTGGTATTCCCATTGATAAATGTCTCAGCTTTAATGCTGAACATCAATTTAATAGGGTATCATACCAGTCCCGATATATCAAGCTTTACCGGTTAGTTTTTGTGAAAAATACGGCATGATTTTAAGGGTTGAACCTGAAATCAGCATTTTTATTGTTGTACAGCGGTCTCAAGAGTGACACATATTGTTTCCGACCGCAATGGGAATTAATTAAAAACGGCCCCCGGAAAGTTTGATAAGGGACTCTGTTGGGGTAAAAGTGACCTCGACCGGGGATTATTGTTGGGTAGTCAGCTTCAATTCGATGGTCATTTTGAGTGCCGTCGCCGCTTTCGAGCGCGGCATTTCCTGCATAACGACATCCATTACCTGCTTTGCCTCATTGAATCTGCCCGTGTGGTAATAAACGTAGCCTAAAAGAAATCCTAATCCGGGTGCATGGCTTTTTTGCAACCAATTCTTCAGATCGGCTGTTTTGGAATCGAGCTTATCGGGACCGCCCACCAGTTCAGCCAGGTCGATCTGAGTTTGTGTATATTCAGGGTCAAGCTCAATCGCCCTGATAAGATGCAGTGCGCTGCTGACGTATTCACCGGCGGCGAACAGTGCGTGAGCTCTGCCGGCGTAACAAAGCGGGTCCTCCGGTTTATAGATGGACGCCAGGGCGAATGTGTCCGCTGCCTGGTTAAACCTGCCGATATTCAGGTGGCCTTCGGCGGCCCTGTAGAGCTGATTATACTTTGCCTGCGAAAATGATTCGTAGTCCTCGTATTGGCCCATGATACGTTGTGCTCTGGCGGAAATTTCGGCCTGCGACATCTCCTTTAGCTCGGTTAATCTGGATGTGCCGTATTGGGAGCCCTGTGATTGGGACGTGTCGGACAATCCTGTTAAGGTTTGATTCCGACCGTATTCGTTTTGTCCGGACAGACCTTGATTAATTTGTCCGTTTCGATACGAGGTTCCGGTTTGAGGCAGGCCGTGCATTTCCTGTTCGGCGGTTCCCGACTGGGTTGCCTCGAACGTCGAAGTTTGGTAACGGCTGTCTATGGACCTGATCAAATCATCGAGCTGCCTTTGTATTTGTGCCAGAGTCTCGGTTGTCTCGGTATCCTGTGTACTCGGGTATCTGTTGATTTGTCTCTGGTATTGCGGTGCACTTGTCCGGGCTGAGCCTGTATTTGGTTGATATATTGTTGTGTTCTCTGTTGCGGGTCCGTATCGATTCAATGTGCCGGGCAGGCCGGAGGTAAGAGGGGCCCGTTCGCCGGTCGTGTCGAATTCACCGGTTGCCAGCGTTTGGTATCCTCTTTGAGGTGGTGCGAACTGTTGCATATTGGCCGAAGCAGGTTGGCTTGTGGTCGTTGAAGAAGCCGTCTCCTGAATGTCATAACGAGACGGGCTCAGGCTTTGTTGCCACTGATTATTTTGCTCGGCGGTTTGCTGCGAGCTGTACAGGGGCAGTTCCGCCAGCGGCTGTGTCGCTGTAGCCCGGTTTTCAACGTATTGTTGATTATCCCGGGTATTCTGAATCGTGTTCGGATTCGTCTGGCCGTCGGGCGTCCCGGTGCGGAGGCTCTGTTGCATGTACTGCTGATATGCCGCCGTTTCATCCTGTTGGTATTTTCCATTCTCCTGTCGGGTCTGCTGCTCGTTCGGGCGGGAAC
>Ga0315551_10002648_pt1 | contig 12982 bp, 9 predicted proteins | sample SalMarSW160290MG_FD_203678 | JGI IMG/M metagenome (GOLD analysis project Ga0315551, IMG submission 203678) | Salt marsh sediment microbial communities from the Plum Island Ecosystem LTER, Massachusetts, United States - Salt Marsh Sediment SW1602-90 ... | reverse complement strand
GACCCCAGTACCCGACTCCGATTTGTCCTATTTTGATCATAAATATCACCTTAAAATTACTAAATCCAATAAAAAAGAAATATAGAATTTAAAAACTTCCTATAAAAGCCCTCTATCATGGGACACATTTTATACTAAAATTACGTAAGTTTAAATAGCACACAATAAATATTATTACTCAAAGCTGCCCCGCTTAATCACCTGCCGGGATATAGATAATACCAAAAATATTTTTTTCTTTGTCTTACGGCCGTAATAAAGTACATTTACTTAGAAAAAAAGTTATGTTATTTTATAGTAATTCAATCTTAATAAATAAACTTATATATAACAGAAAATGAATAATAAGATCATCTCTGTTTTCGGTTCAAAAGTAGGAAAAGAAGAATTAGCTGAGATCAAAACCAGTATTGATAAACAGTGGCTGGGTATGGGCAGTAAAACTAGACTGTTTGAAGACAGATTAAGTAAAAGGCTCAACCTTAAAGGTTTTGTAATGCTCAACAGCGGTTCCAACAGCCTGTATCTTGCATTAAAACTACTGGACCTGCCAAAAGAATCTGAAGTGATTCTGCCGTCTTTTACCTGGATATCGTGTGCATCTACAATAATCCTGAATGGATGCAAACCTGTGTTTTGCGATGTCGACCTGGAGACACAAAATGTAGATTATAAAAGTATTGCCCCTATGATCACTAAAAAAACCAAAGCTATAATGGTCGTCCATTATGGAGGTAAACCAGTAAAAATGGATGAGGTCAAAGAATTTGATCTTCCTATATTGGAGGATGCCGCACATGCTGTAGATTCAAAAATAGGTGAAAAATACTGTGGTTCCATAGGAGACATCGGTATATATAGTTTTGATGCCATAAAGAACATTGCCATAGGCGAGGCAGGGGGACTGACCTCAAAACATGAAGAGCTTATTGAAAAGGCAAAAAAACTCAGATACTGCGGAATTGAAAAATCAGGTTTTGAAGCCTCCTCAACAAAACATAGATGGTGGGAATATAGTGTCACTGATTTCTTTATAAAACTACTGCCTGATGATATACATGCGTCAATAGGTCTGGCCCAACTTGAAAAGCTGGATCAGAACCAGAAACTGAGAAAGCATATATGGGATATATATAAAGAAGAACTGTCAAAACTGCAGTGGCTTAATCTACCGGTAGATGCAGAAGAAAATGAGCAGCATACTTATTTTACATATCTTATTAGATTGAAAAATAATAAAAGAGACGAGCTTGCACAGTATTTATTTGATAAGAATATATATACCACATTGAGGTATGAGCCCTTGCATCTAATACCCATTTATAATTCAACCCATATCAGACTTAAAAATTCTGAGATACTCAACGAGACCGGCTTAAATATACCCATACACCCAAATCTGAAAGATGAAGAAGTAGAATATATCATTGATTGTATTAAAAAGTTTGGTAAAAAACACAATTTATAACAAAAATAACTTACTTCTAAAAGGCACTGAGCACTAAATTAACGACTCAATAAGTTCTGCATATTTTATCTTTTCTCTATCCCAGCTCATATTTTCAGAAATATTTTTTCTTGCATTTTCAACCTTCTTTTTAGCAAGAGACGGCTTCCTGTATGCAAGTAAAACTTTTTCTGCAAACTCTTTTTCTCTTTCAGGCGTAAAATAAAACAAATTGTCTTCACTAAAATAGTACTGGATAGTTTTGGTTTTTGATGATACAACCGGCAGACCTGAAATAAGAAATTCCACGATCTTGGTGGAAAAATACAGATCCCAGAAAGAATCCTTCTTGTGTGTGGATATACCTAAGTCTGCTCTGTTTATAAATGCAGGGATTTTATCAATGGAAACCGGATCGTAAAATTCTATATATTCTCCAAGATTTAATTTTAAAACAAGTTCCTTTACATAATTTAAATGCTCGCCTTCCCCGATGATCATAAGTTTCAGTCCGGGAATTTTATTTTTCAGAGAAGATACTCCCCTGACAGCTATGTCCAGACCATACCTTTCAGCAATTGTTCCCGTATAAATAAGGACAAAATCTTTATTCCTTGCTTCCATATTTTTTTTATCAACAATATTAAATATCTTAGTGTCAGGGATATTTAAAACCACACTTACCTTTTTTTCACTTATTTTATTTCTTTTAATAAATAATCTTCTTAAAGGCTCGTGAATAGTTATTATATGATGTGAAAAAGCTAAGCTTATTCTTTCCTGGAATCTTAAAATTTTTATAAAAAAATTATCTTTTTTAAGTCCATACTTTGACATAAATAGTTCAGGCATTGGTTCATGAACATCCAAGATAACTTTAGTTTTGAATATTTTAGGGACCAGGGAACAAAAAACTAAAAAGTCGGGCATGGTATGTATTTGAACCAGTTTGTATCTTTTTCTAATAAAAAGACAGGTTAACAATATTGAAGAAAAAAGGAAAAAAAATAGATACTCAAACAAGTATCTAATTATACCTCCTCTTTTCCTCATTATAGGCAGTCGATAAATATTAACTCCATTTACAGTTTCTGTTCTTTTTTCCCCTCTGTCTCTAAGATTAATAACATCTACCACAAATCCGGCATCAGCCAAAGCCTCTGCTTCTCTTCTGACACGAGGATCTCTTAGATAATAGGATTGGCATACCATACATATCTTTTTCATTACAGGTCTCCAAATCTATCAACAAGGGTGCCAACAATTCTTTTATAAGCATAACCATTTCCAAAAATTTCCGGATGTATTTTGGGAGGCTCAAAATTCCTAACAGCGCTAGCAATCTTATCAGGGTCTGCATCAACCACAACTTTCCAACCTGTTTCTAGTATTTCAGGAAACCATGTAATATCAATCAGGACCACAACAGGTTTTTTAAGAATATAACCTTCTCTCCTGACTCCACCAGAATCAGTTATAACTTTATTTGCCCCAGCTAAAAGTTTTACAAATTCTCTATAGCTCTGGGGTTTTTTAATCTCTATTTTGGAATTCTTAATGATTTCATCAATTAGACCGAATTCTTCTAACTTCTGTTTTGTCCTGGGATGAGTAGGAAAAATTATTCTTTCTTTTGACTCACTAAGTCCTAATATTATATTTTTTAACCGTTCTTTAGACTCAACATTCTCTTCCCTGTGTATGGTCACAACACTATAGTCACCGCGTTCAACCTTTATATTATCCTTTTTTACCATATAGAGAATCACATCTTTCATTATATCTCCTGAAAGAATTACTCTATCCTCCGGGAAATTTTCTTTTATTAAATTTTCATAGTCAGTTCTGGTACATGCGAAAATAAGCATTGAAAGATGGTCTGAAACTCTCCTGTTTATTTCTTCCGGATTGTAAAGACTCTTACTCCTAATACCACCTTCCACATGAGCTATAGGTATTCTCAGTTTGGCTGAAGCCACAGCAGCTGCAAGAGTGGAATTGACATCCCCATATATTAAAGTACAGTCAGCTTTTTCTTTGTTTAATACACTTTCCATATAAGTCATTACATTAGCAATTTGCTGTATACCTGATTGACTTGAGTTCTCAAAGTAGTAATCAGGGCTGGCAATATTAAAATCCTCAAAGAACACTTTTGACATCTCATAATCATAATGCTGCCCGGTATGAACCAGAATTTCCTTAATACCTCTACTTTTTAGTTCATTATGTATAAAAAATTCTTTTACAAAATTTGGTCTGGTGCCAACTACTGATATTATCTTCATTTTATCCCTTAAATATCCTGTTTTTTATTTCTAACATTAAAATCCCCAAATGTTTTACAATATAACAACAATAATCTGATATATAGTTTCAAAACCCGCAGTCGTTTTCAATTTACAAAATAACATAATTTACAGATTTCCAATAGCGTCTTAAAAAATAAAATCTGTAGGATTTTTGCTAACTTTAACTCCAGATTTTAATTTTCTGAGTAGATAAACTGGAGACTGTCTTTACCCCATTATTTAATTCAGTTTTTAAGTCAGTATCTAAGCCATTTTTAAATTAATATCAACCACTCTACATTCTGGCGCAGGTAGCTTATAATATAAAGCACTATGGGGTTTTATATTATTATAGTAACACCTCCATCTTTCAATAAGTAACTTGGATCATTACATGGTATCAAAGATCTCACAGTTTAACAATTTATCTAGTATCTTTCCATTAAAAGACCCGACATAACCATTTTAGCAGGCACTGACTGGTTTAATTTTCCCAGCCATTTTAACCTTTTAGTCTGGTTTATACTCACTCTGCCATATTATTTTATCCAGTGGTAGTAGGTCTGCTTTGTAATGTTTATTTGTCTTGTGACTTGTGCATTGGTATCACCTTAGCTGAGTAATGCCTCTGTTTCTCTTAGTAATTTAATAATTTGTTCTGGTTATATTATTTTTTTGGCAAAGTCCTTTCCTTTTGTTTTCTATTTTTTTGACCTGAACCCCGGCTTTCAAATAGGACTGGTTCTTTAGGGGAAGGTTAGTGTTTAAATAGCTCCAATTAGTCGTGTATCTTACTTCTCTGAATATATAACCTAAAAATTCTAATGTTTTCTCATATACTTATATCTACTAAATCAGTATTATTTCTTAATCTTACTAATGATATTATTAATCCAATTAACTAATCTTTTTTTCAATTTCCAAATCGTTTTTTTATCTAAACCAAATAATTTTGGAAAATAATTACCTATAACTACTATTAATATTGTATAAATTATTCCTGATAATAAAAAAGATAGAATTATATTATTTTTTAAAATCAGGATATTATCCATACCTAGTCTAGTTCCCACAGCAACTATTACCATAATTCCAATACTTACAAATTGATGTAGTAAGAATTTATAAAATGGTAATGATAATAATCTTGTATTAAAATACAGACCTATATTAACACTAATAAATTGTACTAAAACCATTTTAATTGCTAAACCAGTAGCTCCAGCATTTAGACCCATCATGCTCTCTGGCGCTAATAAAAAGTAAGTTAAAGGTAACCCTAATAACAGCCCAGAAAGTCCAATATTTCTATATAACTTCGTATTTCCTGTTGCATAAAAAATTGCATTGCTTAACTGACCATATGATTGATGTATTGGATAAAATGCCATAATTATCATTACTACTCTTGCCCCTTCATATTCATTACCACCTATTATATAAATTATCCTATCAGATTGAGTAGCAACGAAACAAGCAAAATACGCGATTATTCCATATATTAATGGAATATACCTTCGAAACATGAACCTCATTTGATTTATATCATTCTTTCCAAAAGCGACCGAAAATTCCCGCGTTAAAAGCTGAGTTAAAGAACGAGCAAATAAAAAATAAACTGCCCCTATTTTTAAGGACAATGTATAAAAACCTTGCTGGATACTACCTCCAAACTTTTGTAACAGCCAACGATCTAGAAATCCTATAACAAATGCAATTGTTATAAGACCTATCAAGGGATTGATATATTTAAAAAGATTCTTAATATATTTTTTATTTTCCTCAATACTTAATCTAAAATTAAAACCTGTATAAAAACCTCTTTTCCTAATAATTAGATCGAATAAAATCCATAGTATTATAATAATAAAGTAATTATATATAAAAAATGAAAATAAATTTAATTTATCAATAAAAAAAAGTACTGATATTATCACCAATGCTACAATTCTTTGAATAATTTTTCCTTTTTCTGCATCAACAGTCAATCCATAGGCATCAATTACTTTATTCTTTACCGTTAAAATCCATGTCATAATAGAAAATAACATGGCAAGATAAATTATCTGATTACTCTGTCCTAACCATAATTTTTGATGGATTATAGTCGAAGTTGCAGTAACTACAAAAATTAAAATAATTAGAACTATAACTACTATGATATACCGATAAAATATAATTATTTTTTTATCATCTTTTTTTTGAGATAATTTTGTATAAAACCAAGTAGAACTCCCCACTTCTAGAGAACCAACTAAATTGTCAAAAAATGCGGTCATAAAACCAAAATTGCCATATACCTCTGGTCCAAGACTTCTTGGTACCATTAATTGAATAACTGCACTTATTCCATAACTAAAAAAACTACTGAATAATTTAAATCCATATCTTTTCTTAAGTGAATCTTCTTTAAATTTATTTCTATTCTTTTTGCCTATCAAATCTCGCCTACTTTTTATACTTATATTTCAATTTAAAAATTAATCTTATATAAACATCATTGAACATTTGACTAAAATCAGAAATTTAAACTAAGAATAATACTAAATAAAAATTAACCACTTATATTTAAATTCAAATATAAAAAGCAATCACAAATTTATAAGAATTTATAATCTTTTCACCTTATCAGCTAAAATCTGCCAAAAAGGCTTTTCTTCTGTACCTTTTCTTTTCAAATATTTCTCTTTGTAATTAGCATAAGTTTCTTTATCAACTGTTAGTTCTTTGTCCCAATCAACTCTGAAATTTCCATCAATATTGATAAACTCTTTATTTAACTCCGTAGAATATACACAGATTTTTTTTACTTCACTTGCACATTTTTCCATTTCACCTGTAGTAAAGAATAAGACTGGTTTATTATATAAAACAGCAAAATTTAAAGAAGCGCTATAATGCATCAATACCAATTCAGAATCTCTTATTAGTTCTATAGTCTTCCCATAGATTAGTTTTCTGTCTCCAAAATAATTCTTATGTTTTTTATACTTAGATCTTGGGTGCGCTGCAATAATAATATTTAATCCAGTCTCTTTTTCAATCCTACTAAAAAATTTACTTAATGAATGGTAATATCGTGCTGGAGTAAGTGGAGATTTTGTACCCATATAAATATAATCAGGTGCAAAGGGCAAGTACTGATCAATAAAAACTGCATACTTCTCGCCTTTTATTTCATTTTTGGAAGGCTTTATTGAATCTTTTAAATATAAATCATAATCAAGGGTATGTCCCCAAATAATCTTTGTTCTCTTTCCAATTGGTGGATTATAATTAATTAATGTTTTAGATCCACCTGCTAATATTAATGTAGGAGATTTAATCATCAAATGCTTAAACGGGTTTATATTAAATAAATATCTTTTTATCTTTTCAAAATTAAGCCCTCTGATTTTCTCAAAAAAATAATCTAACTTTATTTTACTTAGTAGATTACGAGTTGTAACTTTAGTTTTATGATATGGTATTGTATTTACACAAAATAAAGCATATGGAATATCCTTCTTTGATAATTCTCTATATAAGAAATATGTTTTAAGATTGATAACAAATATTGTAATAACTAGCGTATCCAATTTTAATTTGCGTATTTCCCTTATTATTTCATCTTTATTTATAAATAATCTGCAATTGCTTTTTTTGTAATTAATTGGGTCCGGAACCTCTATTTTATTATAAACTTTACTATATATAGCAGGAGCTAGATCCCACACTTCCACATCAAATCCATTATTTCTAATTATTTCTATGCCAAATCTTTTATAGTCTCTTCTACAAAAAGTAGGAACAAAATAAATTATTTTTTTTATTTTCATTAACCTACCAATTCTCATATAAATTCAATAATGAAGATATCTTGCTTCTAATTGATTAATAGCTTGATATATAGTTATATTAATACCTATTCTAAAGATTTATAAATTTACTCTTGGTAAACTTAATAATAAACTTTCATAAAATTAATAAATTTGGAAAGTTATTTTGTTTACCTTTCCTTCTTCAATAACCTAATCTAGGTAGATAACCAATTACAATCTTTTTAAATATATGTAAAAAGGAAGTAATAAATATAATTACATTCGCATACTATATTATATTAGCCAATTGTTTTAAAGAAATTATCACTTTTTCTGTTTTTCACGATGAAGTAAAACCATCTCAGCCATAAAAAAATCATCTTCTTCATCTATATCTACTGCACTTTGCCAACTAATAGGAAAAATTTTGTATCCTTTACCATAAAATGTTCTCTCCTTTTTTAACAAATTAGCATTTGCTATCCATACCGCCCCAGTAGGACAAAAAAGTGTTTCGAGATCTTGTGAACGTTTTTTAAATGCTTCAGGAAAAATTGGCACTGCCTCCATAGATGTTTTTACTAATTTCACTGCCCACCAGGGATTCATCCAACCAAATTTAAATACACTTATTTGAAAATTGCTATTTGAAACTAAAAAATTATTATATGAATTGATAATATCTGAGGCAGTTCTACATGGGCAATTCGCCATTAATTGAACTACTATGTCATATTTTACTGATTTATATTCTTCCATTTGAATTAATGCATTGGCAGTTGCTACAGCAATAGGAGTGTAGTCATCCGCATCTTTAGGATCTCTTAAAAAGGGAACATGAGCTCCTAACTTCCTGGATAAATCTGCAATATGATCACTATCAGTACTGACTAGCACTTCGGAAAAAATTTTACTCTCTAGAGCAGCTTCTATAGTCCAAGCAATCATCGGCTTGCCCATCATATTTATAATATTCTTATTAGGAAGTCTTTTTGAACCTGATCTAGCAGGAATAATAGCAATTATTTTTTGCATTTTTACGAACCCCTTATTCGAAATATTGAAAAACATATTTTCTCTACAGCATCTTTGCCCATATGTGAAAACATTGGCAGGCATATAATATTTTTAGCAACAAAATCTGTATTATTTAAATTCTCTGCCCGATGTTCGATTCTTTTATAAGCGTCCATATTGTGCAGAGGAAAAAAGTATTTCTTTGTAAAAATACCTTCTTTATTGAGTTGTTTAATCAATTCATCTCTATCCATCCCAAAAGACTTTTTATTTATTATAATAGCAAAATCTTTAAAGGTTGTTACGTTATCTTGAGGAATATACTGAAAACTTATACCAGGGATTTTATTTAATCTTTTTTTATAAAGATTGGCAAGCTCATTTCTTTTACTGACAAATCTATTTAAAAGTAATAAGCTCTCAAGAGCAATAGCAGCATGGAACTCGGACATTTTTCCATTTAACCCTATATAATGACAATTGTAATTGTCACCTGCCCCATAATTTCTCCCGATATTCATTGCCTCCATTAGTTTTTTATCATTAGAAGTAGCGATTCCTCCTTCTGCGGAAGTGACTACTTTGGTGCCTGAAAGAGAAAAACACTCAATATCGCCAAAACTACCTATATACTTTCCTTTATACTTTGATCCCAAGGCGTGGGCTGAATCAAATATTAATTTAAGATTATACTTCTTTGCTAAGCTTGTTAAGCTATCAATGTCAACAGGATTTCCAAAAACATGGACAGCTACTATTGCTGATGTTTTATTAGTGATCTTTTTTTCTACATCTCTAACGTCAATATTAAAAGTATTAGGGTCAATATCAGCAAAAACAGGAGTCAGCCCATTCCAAACTACAGCATGGCCAGTAGCAGAAAATGTAAAACTGGGAAGAATAACCTCCCCTTTTAATTCTAGTACTTTAATAGCTAGCATCAAAGCACTCGTTGCGTTCGGGAAAGTTAATGCTTCGTTAACCGACAGAAGATTTTCAACTGCTGTCTCTAATTCATTAGAATACTTTGAAAAATTTGAGAGCATAAGGCTATTGGCGATATCTCTAAATTTTACATCAAGTGATGGATAATCAGGTAATGTTGGCTGGGAAACATATATATTGTCAGAAATAGATACATCTGGTTTAGTTTCAACATATATATTTTTATGATGACTTCTTTCTGCATAATCTATAACTGTCGTTTTAAAAGATACATCCTTAGTAACAGTTGATCCAGCACCTATCATAGAACCTGAGCCAATATGGATATCTGGGAGAATAGTTGCACCAACTCCTATAAAGGCAAAATCATCAATAAGTACTCTCTCAGAAGTTTTTACTCCAGATCCTAAATACACTGCATATCCTAGTTTATTATGATGTTCGACAATAGCACCTGTATTAATAATTGTCGCTTTACCTATAACCACATTATTATTTATCACTACTCCAGGGCCTATAAAACTTCCCTCTCCAATAATAGCTCCCTTGTTAATTATTGATGACGGGTGGATAAGTGTAACAACCTTTAAACCACGACTTACTGCTAGCCGAAACAAATTTCCTCTTGCAACGTTATCTCCGATTGCTATATGAACATATTCTGCGTTGATTTCAAGTGATCCAATATTATCAGCAGTACCGATGACAGGAATATTATCAATAACCTTATTTTGAAGATTAGGTGCATTATCTATAAAACCAATAACTTTAAAATCATCTAGTTCTTTCAGCATATCAAGAACCATGCTAGCATGCCCATCAAGGCGAGCTCCTATTATGACAATTCTCTTCTTCGGCATTTGTTTCTTTCCTTTCAGACTATATTATCTATATTAACTCTAACCATTTACAACTAATGTTCTATATAAATTATATCAATCATTAATTTTTGAAACCATATCCCACGTAATAACTTCATCCTTTTCCATATCCTTCAGTGCTCTATGTCCTAAAAGTTTGTTAAAATACTTAGGCTGAACCCCAAATCCTGGTCTCTTTACACTTAGCATGTCTTTCGTTATTATACTCCCCGCCTTTATTTTTTTTACAGTTACAATGCTTTTTCTATGTACCATCCTTTGCTGCAACTCGACCTTATTTATAATTTTGAGACCTGTGCCTAGCGATCTCCCTACTTCATCAATACCAATCACAAATCTTTTCAACTCATCTGGTTCTATAGAAGCTCCATGATCTGGACCAAAATCTTTTTTCGACAAGGTAAAATGTTTTTCAAATAATTTAATACCTCTGGCTCTTGCTCCAACTGACACATTTATTCCTAGAGTATGATCTGATAAACCAACGGGAACCTTGAATTTATTAAAAAGAGTATCGATTACTTTAATATTCATATCATCGATTTTTGCCGGGTACCAAGACACGCAATGCATTAAATAAATCTCTTTAGCTTTATGACTTCTTAAGAATGAATATACTTCATCTATTTCCTCTATTGAAGCCATGCCTGTAGAAATAATCATAGGGATCTTTGTTTTTACTGCTTTTCTCAGTAATGGAAAATTAGTAATTTCACCAGATGCAACCTTTAATACAGGTACTCCTAAATCAACAAGAAATTCTAATGATTCTTCATCAAAAAAACTTGAAATCCAAGGTATCCCAATTCGATGTGCATAATTAAATAACACTCTATGTTCATCGTAACTTAATTCCAATCTTTTAGCCAACTTATAAAAGCTTTCTCCTTTTTTACTACCATGTGTTATATAAGAAGAAGCTATCGAATTCTTAGACATGTGCTTTTCTGTCTTAAAGGTTTGAAACTTAACACATGTACACTTTGCCTCTGACGCAATATCAATAAGCTTTTTTGCCTTATTAAAGCTTCCATCGTGATTAACTCCAACTTCTGCAATGATACAAGCAGCGCCATCAGAACCGTTCAAGAGATTTTTCCCGAATAGAATATTTTTTTCTTTAACCATTATGCATACAATAAAAGAATAATAATTATTTAACCTGTTCCATCTTTCTCCGATACTCAGCTAAACCTTTTCTTATCGAGCAAGGATGATAATTCCATATCTTTGCAGCTTTCTTAATTGAAAGTGCCGGAAATCCTTTAAATATTGGCCCAGATGATGGTTTAACTTCGATATTTACAGTACGTTCTGGAAAGGTTTTAGCTATAGCATGAGCTATTTCTAAAACGGTATGTGCTGAACCAGAACCGATATTAAATACACCATAGTTATCATTTTTTAAAGCAGCTAATGTGGCTTTAACTACATCATCTATATAAACAAAATCATAGGTAGCATAACCACCATTCCAAATCTGTATTGGTAACCCCTTATCAGCATATTCCATAAAACTCGCTATCATAGACTTTTTTGGCATGCCTAATCCGTAACATGAAGCTAAACGTAACGTTGTCGAAGGCAACTGGTATTGAGTTCTTAATTGCTCAACATATAACTCTCCAACAAGCTTGCCTGTAGAATAATACATAGCCCCACCTATAGGGTAAACAGGGTGATCTTCTGAAACAGGAGATTTTGAGTAGCGATATATAGTTCCTGCGGAAAAGAAAATAAGACGAAGTCCTCGCACCTTAAGAATAAGCTCAGCTAAATGAAGAGTAATCAATCCATTTACAAGCAGACATCTTCTTGCGTATACTGGATCTTCATAATTAGGCGGAATATATGCTGCAAGGTGGCAAACTACATCTACTTGTCTAATAGCATCACGAACTTTTTTAATTTCACCGAGATCACCTTTGATAAAATTAACCTCATTACAACTTAAATGATCTGGCAATTCATGTTTATCAAACGCAACTACCCCCCATCCTTCCTTCAAAAGACCTTCTATTAAGTTTACACCTAGGAAACCGGATGCTCCTGTAACTAAAACTCGCCTTTTTGATTTAACTTTTTTACTTTTTACCATATGAGCAAATCTTCTAATAAATAGAAATTTTTTATCCTGATTTATATTAAATTTCAGGTATTATTTTGTCAAGGAAACAAATTGTTTTTACTATTTAAAAATCAAAGGTCCACACCCTCCAGCTATAATTTAAAAATAAGAATAAAGTACCTCTTTCACAGCCTGGCTTTTAAAAGGAATCAATGACTCTTAGATAAAAGAACTACTGTAACTATTTAAACACTAACCTTCCCCTAAAGAACCAGTCCTATTTGAAAGCCGGGGTTCAGGTCAAAAAAATAGAAAACAAAAGGAAAGGACTTTGCCAAAAAAATAATATAACCAGAACAAATTATTAAATTACTAAGAGAAACAGAGGTATTACTCAGTTAAGATAATACTACTGCATAAGTCACAAGACAAATAAACATTACAAAGCAGACCTACTACCACTGGATGAAATAATATGGCAGAGTGAGTATAAACCAGACTAAAAGGTTAAAATGGCTGGGAAAATTAAACCA
>Ga0315551_10002644_pt1 | contig 12999 bp, 14 predicted proteins | sample SalMarSW160290MG_FD_203678 | JGI IMG/M metagenome (GOLD analysis project Ga0315551, IMG submission 203678) | Salt marsh sediment microbial communities from the Plum Island Ecosystem LTER, Massachusetts, United States - Salt Marsh Sediment SW1602-90 ... | reverse complement strand
TAACATATCGATTGCCACACCTCTATTGCAAATTTCATATGATTTCTTTATGACATCATGAATTACTTCTTCATTATTATCATTAAGTAACTTATTGTTAAATACTTGTGACAATATAACATAATCATATTTGTTTGCAGGAGTCATATTTTGTATGTCGGCTATTTCAAACAATGCTTCTGGATATCGTTTTTTGCATATTTTTATAAATTTACTGTTAATATCATACCCGGTATAATAAATATTGATTCCCTCTCGCTTTAAATAATCATAGTAATCAGCGAATCCGCAACCGATATCTAAGACAGTTGAATTATTTGTAATTCCAACTTGAGTTATAATATCGAATCTAATCTTTTGTCTTTCAATGTTTCCAGATGATAGCGTCTTAATACTAGAACCGTAACTATTAAACCTTTGGTTGTAACGTTTATTTATAAGTTGTTTGTCTTTTTTATCCATTTATTTTTCTACAATGATTTTTAAAACATTTTCAGCTTTTTTAATACTATTAATGGCATTCAAGCGGGAAGTACTAAACGAGATTATATGACCTATTCGGTCATCTCCTGATTGCAAAGGTTTGATGGTCGCACCTGGTTTTTTATATATTTCTATTTCATAAATACCTGGTATTTTTTTTGCTGTGTCTAAATTAATTATTTTTTTAATCTTTCCAGGTTTTGCTTCAATAAACCTTAAAACTGAAGCCATTGTTTTTTTTATTGACAGGTCAACTGAATCTCCAAGAGCACATTGAATCGTAGCCTTTAGGATATCTATCCCTGTTACATTTGGTAAAATGTCAGAATAGACTTTAAATCCTGCTCCTCTTGCAGCAATCTCTACAGGTACAGGCCCATCGGATGTCATTATTATCTCCATATGCACAGCTCCAGTTTTTATTCCAACTGCATTAATAGCTTGTTTTGCAATATCTATCATATTTTGTTGAATTTTTAATGGATAACCCGATGGAAAAATAACTGTCGTATCCAGTAAGTAAGGAGGAGGAGTTCTAACTTTGTCTGAAAGGGTGAGTATATTTATTTTGCCATCACATACAAATGCTTCAACGCTGGATTCATTACCCTCAATAAATTCTTCGACTATTACCTTCTTTTTCTCAGAATAACTCATTGCATTATCGAATGCAGCTTCCAACTCATTATTATTATTAACTTTTTTTACCCCCCTACTCCCAGCGTTGTCTGCAGGTTTTATAACAATTGGAAATCCTATTTTCTTTACTTCTGTAAATAACTCTTTTAAATTAAAAACTGAATGTGAATTAGGGACGGGGACATTTGAATTTATAAATGCCTTTCTCATAATATCTTTATCAGTACATCTATCAGCGGTCTCCATTGTAATGCCTGGCAATCTCAATTCCTGACAAATATAAGCAACTGTCCTAACGCTCAATTCTGATGCTATAGTAAGAACACCACCGATCACATTTTTACGGGCAATTTCTAAATTCTCTTTAAAATCTTTAACATCAACGACATATGAAAGGTCAGCAATTTCTAAACCAGGTGCATCTGGATTACCATCTGTTGCAATGACCAATAACCCCATTTCTTTTGCTTTTTCTATTCCCTTTTTCTGATAGTCACCGGCTCCAATAAACATGACTTTTTTTTGCATAACATTAATACTTTTATGGTTTGCTCTATTATCTTAAGATTATATCTTTAATTCTTTTTTTACCTTTTCCATCAAAAAGTTTTTTTCCTTTATCGCTAATATCTTGCCGAAGAAAATAATCGTTGATCAGATTTATAATTTTAGCATCCATCTTATATGTTCCTTTGCTATAATTGTATAAGACAATTGCTCCAGCTTCTGCAATCTCATATGAAAAATTCAATTCATCTTCACTTTGTGGAATCACAACAGTTGGGCATCCTATAGAAAGTAATTCCATCATAGTTGTTCCGGCACCACAGAAAGCTAAATCAGCCCAATTCATTAGTGCCCCAATTTCAATCGCTGAATTTATTATCGTATAGTGATGACCTGTATTTGTTCTAATATGATTAAAATTTCTATTACCCATAAAACTTTTTATTATTTTGATATTAAATTGTGTATGAGTAATTGTATTGAGGAAATTGATAGCTTTGGAGGTATTATTATTAACATCTTCCCCACCAAAAGTAATTAATATATTTTGAACTTTATTTTTAATTCTTCTAATATCTCGGTAAAAAATAATTTCATCGCGGATAATTGCATATTTGTTACCGTCATAAATTTGAGATATTTTAATATTACTAGAAGAATTAAAATAATGATTCTTAATATTAATTGCTATTTGAACTCTAGGATCATCATAATAAAAATAATCCAATGCAACTATCTTTGTTTTAGTTAATGGATTAATTGGTTCTATTTTTCCTAGAGAATATGGACGGTCATATATCATAATATCTGGTTTAATACTTAAAAGTAATTTACTTAATTCTCCTTGGAGTAAAGTTGTGACTCCATAGTTTTGAAAGATTTCTTTAACAGAACTTAAATCATTAGCAAAATAGTGGATAACTGCTTCAGATTTTAATAATTTAGCGAGATTTAAATCTCGTATGATATGGCCAGCACCAAAATTATTTCCCCCATAAGTGACAAATAAAATGATAATGTCATTCATAACTCGATTATTTCCTTTCCTATGTTATAGGGCTCATTCTTAAGAATAGTGCTCTTTACTTTTCTCCCAATAATTTCATAAAAATATTTGGACATTATTCCTATGGCTGGCCTCGATATGGAAATCATATCTTTGTAGTTACTTCAACTTTCTTGATTTTACGTTTTTCATAAAGACTTCGGCGGCCTTTTTTTAAATAAATCACTTTACATTATTTTGGCTAATTTGTTATATTATAGAATTCTATCTTTCAATATTGATTTTTGATAACCTTCATTCCTAATTGTATTTTTGTTTATTTTTATTAGTTCAGGATTCTGATTAATAAATCTCACAATATCTTCAAAATAAAACATACCATCTTCCTTGTAAAGATTTTGGAAAATAATCTTAACAAGTTTAAAATCTTTTTCATCATCAACAACAAATCTTAAATATGACAGGTCTTTATTATTTTCAACAGTTGCTTGTTTAAAAATTTCTGGATTTTTCCATATGTATGGTGTAACATGCTCTCTTTCAGATGATAGTTTAGAATTTTCCCATGTTTTTTTAAGAATATCAAAAGAGAAAACTTCTGTTTCTAAAATACCATCTGGATAAGTATTGCCATTATGAACATAATCATACTGATTCTTATTATCTATATAAAAATTTATTATCATATCTACCAATGAGGGATCTATCAAGGGACAATCTCCAGTAATTCTGACTACTGTCTCTACTTTAAATTTCTTTGCACAATTGTAAAAACGATCAAGAACATCTTCTTCACTGCCGGCAAAATACAATATATTGTTTTCCTTAGCAAAATCAATAATTACACGATCTTGTATTTTATCAGTAGTTGCTATTATTAATTTTTCTATGAGTTTTGATTTTCTCAGTCGATTTATCTGGTGCCATAACATTGGTTTCTCCACAATAATTTTCATTACTTTATTTGGAAATCGAGATGATCCCATCCTGGCTTGAATAATTGCAGCTATCATTTTTTGTTATCCTTTATGTATAATAATTTACCAAATAAAAAGTAGTAAATAAAGAATGCATATTATATTTATATAAATGTGTTCTGTTTCACTTTAAACATTAGCTTATTTTTACCAAAGACTTGGTATGACCGTGCTCCTATCAGTTACTCTAAATTCTTTTTTAAGCTCAGCTATGCAATTATCAATTTTTCTATTGCTAGCTGCTATCTTACAATTTTCTACCAATTGTTCTATTGTATCTACACTAAAAACAGTAAAGTCAATTTTTAATTGTTGAAGTGAAAACAATAAAGATGCTTCCTGACGCGTTAGATTATATTTTGAAATTATTTCATCAAAATGCTTAAGATACTCTTTAACTTTAATCAAGTTCTCAGGTATACTGTCCATAAATATCAATCCTTGAATAAAAGGACTTCGCGCAAACACTGTTTTTTTATTTGCCTTAGCAGTATTAAGAAAACCTGATTTATCCATCCTTTGGTCAAGGAAACTATAGGGTATTTGTATATAATCAATATACTTGTTATTCGCTGCATATATTGCATCATCTTCCTCGTATATTGAAACGCCTAAATGTAAAATAAGACCACTAATTTTGCACTCATATAACTTTTCTAAAACATCATTTCTATAAACATGTTCTGGATTATGTAGTAAATATCCATTTAAAGAATCAATTTTCAAACGTTCAATAGAAACATTAACATGATTTCTGATTACCCTATTAATATTATATTCTGTTTCTAGCGCATCTAGTTTTATTTTTGATATGATTTTGACGGAATTTTTTATTCCATTTTTTAATATCCATTCACCAAGTATTTCCTCGGCATTACCATAAGCAAAAGCTGTATCAAAATTCCGAATCCCCATTTCATATGCCTTATCTAATAGCTGTTGTGAATATTTCTTGGATGGTTTACCAAACTTATTATTTATGCCATACTTCAATCCAAGTTGAGCTGTCCCCAATACTAATTTATTAATCAATTTATGTCTCCAAGCCTCTTTATATGCTTTAAAATGCTTATCTCGGCTTATTATACCTTTTTAATTAAAAATATTATATTTTTAATTTCCTTAAATTTTAGTCTTTCGAATTGCTTTATTTAAAAATAATATCTTCGTCTTTAAATATAGGAAGGTGGAAAGGATGCCGGTAATGAGTCAAAGAAGATACATAAAAGCTACTAAGGAGGGTAAGACTAAGATTTTAGATGAATTTAGTACCGCCAATGTATACAGCCGGTTCTATGCGGCCAGGATCTTAAGCCTTTATCCGGGAAAAGTTATAGGATACAGCATGGTGGGAGGCAAGAAGATAAAATATGTTATTGGTAAAAAAAGAAAACAAAAAGGATAAGATGTTTAGCTTATCTTTATCATCGATCTTTACATCAGCCAGAGTTTGCTTCCTGAAGGAAGTGACGTAAGGTGATTTTTTTATTTTGATGTCTGGAATTCTGGTTGACTTTGAAGAACAAATATGATTATGTTATATTGTCAAAAGTATTTAACAATAAGTTACTTAATGATAATAATGAAGAAGTAATTCATGATGTCATAAAGAAATCATATGAAATTTGCAATAGAGGTGTGGCAATCGATATGTTAAGCAAGTATGTGGATTTCATGAGTGATGAGCTATATTATTACTCCCCCGAAGAAATATTCAAATTTTGTAAAACATTAACCAAAAGAGTGACTTTACGACATGATTACCCTCTCTATGAGTTCATGATTTATCTATATAAGGATTTTAAAGGATGGGCTTAGATGAATTCAGAAAATGTCTTCTATATTGTTATGTCAATTGATGTTGATGAAGATGATTATGATAGAATTACAGGGAATAAGGTGGGATCTTTGCAATGGCTCGTTGTAGAGAAGCAAGGATTTACTCAACTATGTTACTAGATAAAGTTCTTCCAGATTTGGAATTGAAGAGATACTAGGGTTTATTAAAAATATCCTGATGTAGAAATTATTAATCAGTTTATTAATAGAAATTAAGTGCTATTTAAAATCATTAAAAAAGATAAGGTGAAAAAATAAATGGGTAAGAGCAAAGGGCAAGCTCTTTATGAATTAGCAAAAAAAATAATTCCTGGTGGTACTCAACTCTTGTCAAAAAGACCAGAGATGTTTCTCCCAGGACAATGGCCTTCGTATTATAGTAAGGCAAAAGGCTGTAAAATTTGGGACTTGGACAGAAATGAATATATAGACATGAGTTATATGGGGATTGGATCATGTATATTAGGATATGCTGATGAAGATGTAAATCAAGCTGTTATAAAAGTGGTAAAAGAAGGAAATATGTCGACCTTGAATGCACCTGAAGAAGTTGAATTAGCAAAATTACTTATAAAACTACATCCTTGGGCACAGATGGTAAGATATGCAAGGACGGGTGGGGAGGCAATGGCTATTGCAGTGAGGATTGCAAGAGCTAAATCAAAGAAAGACTTAATACTGTTTTGCGGTTATCATGGCTGGCATGATTGGTATTTATCAGCAAATCTTGCTAATGATAAAGCGCTTGATGGACATTTATTACCAGGTCTTAGCCCATTAGGTGTCCCAAGATCATTAGAAGGTAGCTCTTTTCCTTTTCAGTATAATGATATTGATAGTTTTCTAAAACTTATCTATAAATATAAAAATGAAATAGGAGTTATAGTCCTTGAATCAATAAGAAATGTTTATCCAAAAGGAGATTTTTTTAAGACAATCAGCAATGAAGCAAAAAAAATAAATGCAGTAGTAATAGTTGATGAAGTTAGTGCTGGGTTTCGTTTCAATTCAGGTGGTGCACATATGATGTTTAACTTGGAACCTGACATTGCAGTATTTGCTAAAGGTATGAGTAATGGTTATCCGATGGCGGCTATAATTGGAAAAAAGGAAGTACTTGAAGTAGCTCAAAATACTTTTATAAGCAGTACTTACTGGACAGATAGAATAGGTCCAGTTGCAGCGCTAACTACAATAAATAAATCTATAAAAATAAATGTTCCAAAATATATAGGGGAAATTGGCAGAAAGGTAATAGAAGGTTGGAAGCTGCTGGCAGAAAAAAATAATATTAATATTGAGATTTCTGGTATATCTTCATTAGGACATTTTTCTTTTAATTATGATAATCCCCTTATTGTAAAAACTCTTTTTACACAACTAATGTTAGAAAAGGGTTTTCTAGCTACTACAGATTTCTATGCTTCTTATGCACATAAAAAAATACATATTGAAAGATACTTGAAGGCAGTTGATGAGTCTTTTAATTTCATTGGAAAAGCAATAAAGAGAAAAAATCTAAAACAATATTTAAGAGGTCCTATATGTCACTCAGGATTTAGAAGGCTTACTTAGATTACAATATTAGAAAAGGTGAGTAAAAACCTATGGTTTTAAAGTCAGCACGGAAATTTAATATTAATGGTGAACATATTTATTTAAGAGAAGTTCAATTATCCGATGCTAATGAAAATTATTGTAATTGGCTGAATGACCCAGGAGTAAATAAATTCTTAGAAAGTCGTTTTGAGAAATGGTCTATAAAGAAAATAAAAAATTTTATTACTAATATAAAAGAAACATCCAATAATCTTTTTTTTGCAATTATATCTCGAGACGAAGATAAGCATATTGGTAATATAAAAATAGGTCCAATTAATATAAATCATAATTGTGCTGAAGTAGGAATATTGATTGGTGATAAATCTAGTTGGAATAAGGGTTATGCAACCGAAGCCTTAAAATTAATAGTTGATTATGCATTTACTAAATTAAAAATTCATAAATTAACTGCTGGAATTTATACAAATAATATTGGCTCAATAAAAGCATTTCAAAAAGCAGGATTTAAAATAGAAGGAGTAAAAAAAGAGGAGATTTTTTTTGATAACAAGTATATTGATGCCGTAATTATGGGAATTGTTAATCAATAATAACTATAATATTAGACGGTAAAAATAGGTTTTCGCACTATAATAAAATTTTTGAAGTTACCGTTTAAAAATTATTATGATAGATTACAAAATAAATAAGTATTTAATTGTAATGCCAAGGTAATAACAAGGGAGTAAAATTGAAAAAAATATTAACTGTAGTAGCTCATCCGGATGATGAAGTTTTAGGGTGTGGGGCGACATTGGCTAGGTTAATAAAAGAAGGTTATGAATGCAATACTTTGATATTGGGAGAAGGGGTAACTTCAAGGGATAAAAAAAGGGATACTAGAAGTAGAGATAAAGAAATCTTAGCTTTAAAAAAACAAGCAAAAAAAGCTAATAAAATCTTGGGTATAAAAGAAGTTTTCTTTTGTGATTTACCTGATAATAGATTTGATACAGTTCCTTTACTTGAAATAATAAAGGCAATAGAAGAAGTTAAATTAAAGATTAGGCCGGACATTATCTTTACACATTATGGTAAAGATTTAAATATCGATCATCAAATTACTTATAATGCGGTAATAACAGCAACAAGGCCAATAAAAGGAGAAACAGTTAAAGAAATTTATTCTTTTGAAATTCCCTCTTCTACCGAGTGGGGCTATCCTTTATCTTTCAGTCCAAATGTATTTTTTGATGTTACAAATACAATTGATATAAAATTAGAAGCTATGAAAGTTTATATATCAGAAATAAGAGATTTTACTCATCCAAGGTCAGAAGAATTTTTAAGATTAAATTCTAAATTATGGGGAATTAAAGCAGGTCTTAAAAATGCAGAGGTTTTTCAAGTGGTTAGAATAATTAAATAAATAATTAAAGAAAAAAATTAATACTCTAAGTTATATAATTCTTATAAACTCAGTTTTTACAAAAAAGGTGAGTTATTACCCTAAACTGATTAAAGGCATTTTTTATTATGAATGAAATAATGATTGGTAAGAAAAAGGTCTCTAAGAAAAATTCTCCATATATAATTGCTGAAGTTGGTATTAACCATAATGGTGAAATAGAGAAGGCTTATAAGATGATAGAAATAGCGAAGAATGTTGGTGCAGATTGTGTTAAATTCCAAACTTTTAAAGCAGGGGAATTTATTAGTGATCCAAACCAAATGTATACATATCAATCTCAGGGAAGAGAAGTTACAGAATCAGTGCTAGAGATGTTTAAGCGTTATGAATTTCCTGATGAAAAATGGTTTCAGATTAAAAAAAGATGTGATAATATAGGTATTACTTTTCTTTCTACTCCTCAGAATAGTTCGGATCTTGATTTACTTCTTAGAGTCGGGATTTCTGCAATAAAGGTAGGATCTGATGATTTTAATAATTTGCCATTATTAAAGGAATTTACAAAAACCAAGCTTCCATTATTGTTATCATGTGGAATGGCAGATGCTGAGGAAGTTAATCAAACGATGAGAGCAGTACGATATAAAGATGGATATCCAGTAGTGCTACTTGTGTGTACATCGCTATATCCAACATATGCGAAAGATGTAAATATACTTCGTTTGAAAACCCTTTCAGAGATGTTCCCAGAGCTCATTTTGGGGTTTTCCGATCATACCCAGGGGTCGATTGCTGCAATATTGGCAGTTGGTTTGGGTGCTGTAGTTTTTGAGAAGCATTTTACTTTAGATAATAATTTGCCAGGACCAGATCACTGGTTTTCGGAAAACCCAAACAGTCTAAAGCAATGGATTGAATCAATTAAAACTGCAAGTATAATGATGGGGTCTTCTAAAGTGCAACCTACTCCACAGGAAATAAACATGCGAGCTAATGCCCGTAGGAGTGTAGTAGCTACACAAAATATTAAGGTAGGAGATGTGATAAGCCTCGAAAATTGTGCTTTACTTAAGCCAGGAACAGGGATTCCTCCAGCTCAATTTAAGGATATACTTGGACGTAAAGCAATTAAGGATATAAAATCCCATACACTTTTACGATGGGAGGATCTCAAATAGTTAATATTAATTGGTATAGTAAATTATTTTCAAACTCTATGATTAACTTTTAAGGTCTTTCTCCCTTACGATCTTCTGTTTGTCAATATTTCCTTCCATTATTATTTTTTTACTTTCTTTACCATGATTTAATAACAGATCAATTATACTCATGTTTGGTATAAAATCTCCCCATAGCTGTGAGTAGATTGGATGTTTATAATCCTGGAAATAAACATCTATTTTCTCTTTTTGGAAATCTTGAATATTTAGATATTCTTTTCCAAAGGTACCTGATATATAAATATCAGCATCAAGGATTTTACAAATTTCTAAAACTAATTTGCCTTTTTTACTCTTTTTATCCTTCAGATTAGAAGATAATACTACTTCTACATCGATTTTTAATTCTTTTAAAAGCCATTTTAAAATATGCATATTTAAATCAGAAAGAACTTCCCAATTTTTATTGTATGTTTCTTCAAAAAAATAAAAATAGTCCTTATAAAAATTTGATTTAGAATAATTTGCTTGTATGGTTTTTAAATGTTTTTTAGCCCAATTTTGTTTATTATCAATTTGGGCATTATTGATTAATGTTTTTTTTGATTTACCTTTTGTAACTATTGGAACTGTAAGCCAGCATTCTCCCTGAGGCATCTTAATTTTATTTCTATTATTGTAACTATTTTTTTCATATTGTACGTCATCAAAAGCAACATAGACATCGCTAATTAACAATTTGTGAAAGAAACCTAACCAGGGCACATATCCAGGCTGATGAATTGTTATAATTTTCGTCATTTTTTTAAATATATCTTTATGTTAATTGTCAGAGACACATTTCATTTCTGAAATTTGATTTTTTCCTTTAGGCTTCCTAAATAGCAACAAAATTCTCTTTATTTTTTTCTTCTGTAACTTATAATAAGTAAAGAAATTTACTAATCAATATAATTTTTAATATAATTATTGGCTTCTTCTAACTGCTCTAGTTGTTCAATTGCAAGCCAGTATTCATCAAATTCATATTTTATAACATTTAATTTTTCCTTAATCAATGCTTTCACTAAATCAGGCATTGTGAAAAAAGTGTTTACAGGAATAAACCTTATAGCCATTGGACTTAATATATATATTCCTGTAGATATAAGATGATTAGTAGTAGGTTTTTCTTCAATATCAATTACATTATTTCCATTAAATGAAATCGTACCAAACGGTAATTGACTTGTATATTTTTTTACCGCAATTGTCATAGCTGCATTATTTTTTTTATGATAAATAAATAAATCTAAAAAATTCAGTTTTGTGATTATATCTCCATTCATGACTAAAAATGGTTCTTTTAGATTCTTTACCATTTTTAATGGTCCGGCAGTACCAAGTGATTTCTTTTCATTGACATAACTTATTTTTATATTAAACTTTTTACCATCACCAAAATAAGCTTTTATTAATTCTGCACCATACCCAATAGCGATGGTGATATCATTTATTTTAAGTGAAGATAACCTACTGATTATTAGTTCTAATATCGGTTTTTCCCCTACAGGAAGTAATGGCTTAGGTATTGAGAATGTAATAGGCCTTAAACGAGTACCTTTTCCACCAGCCATAATAACAGCTTTCACTTTTCCTCCATCATATTTGATATTTATCAGGATTGTAATAATCAGTATTATTTTTCATCCATTCAATGGTCATACTTAAACCTTCTTCTAGGGACACTTTCGGTACCCAGCCTACAATTTTTTTAGCTTTTCTATTATCACACAGTAATCTCATGACTTCGCTTTTTTTAGGACGTTTTCTTTTCTCAGTAGATATTACCTTTATTTCTTTACCCATTATCGATATTATCATTTTAATTAGTTCACCTATAGATATATCTTTACCCAAACCTATGTTTATAACTTGTCCTACACTTTTTTTTGATTCTGCTATTTTAATAAAACCATTAACAGTGTCTGAGACATAACTTAAATCTCTTCTTGGTCTTATTGAACCAATATTGATAGTAGATTTCTTAAGAGCTTGAATAATTATAGTAGGTATAATCGCTCTATCTGACTGTCGTGGACCATAAGCATTAAAAGGCCTAATAATTGCAACAGGTAGATCATATGTCTTATAAAAGGACTCAGCTATTTTATCAGCAGCTATCTTACTTGCAGAATATGGGGATTGTGCTTGTAATGGATGATTTTCATCAATGGGAGTATAAAGTGCAGTTCCATATACTTCAGAAGTCGATGTAGTAACGATTTTATTAACTCCCTGATCCCTTGCTGCCAATAATATATTTAGGGTGCCCTCTGCATTTACTTCAAATACTTCCCTTGGATTAATAAAAGAATAAGGTATACCGACCAAAGCACCAAGATGTAAAATAATATCTTTTCCTTTGACAATTTTTTTAATAAGCTCAGGATCTCTTATGTCTCCTAAGATTTGTTCTATTTCTGACAGCATATTCTTCTTAAGAAATTTTAAATGACCTAAATAGTCATTGGGATTATATTTAAGAAGTACTGTGATCCTTGCTCCTAGATTAACCAAATACTCTGATAAATGACTTCCTATAAAACCGCCTGCACCTGTAACTAATACTTTTGCTTTTTTCCAATTCATTTAAAATCCTGTAATTATTGTAGTTGATACTTTTATTGTTAATTATTCATAGTCATTCTTCAATTTAATTATATACATTTTATTATAATTCTTTAATTTTGTTCTGAACCATTTTAAAAATGGTATACCAAAATTTTATTAATGTCGAGTAAACATTTCTTTATGTCATTTAAAGAAAATTTCCATTAATAATATAGAGCTTAAAATAAATGAGACCCTAGGAAATAAGGTAAATGTAAAGATCTACCTTGTAGGCGGCAATATCTCACAGGTAAGAGTGTGGTGTAGAGGTGAACTTATTGATATACACAGTGTTAAAAATAGTGAATTTAAAGGTGTGCACTTTTGATTCTTAAAGTGAGCATTTTATTTTTTTTCTAACAGAAATTTTATTGAGTTTTTACAAGTTCATTATCTTGTGATAACATATTTTCAATTAGGCTATCCGATATTCTAATTGATTTTTAAGACCTGTTAACCTTCCCTTTCCGAGTAATTTGAATATATATTTAATGGTAATAAAATAAAGGCTCATCAGTTGGCGTTGACTTAGTTTATCTCGTGTCCAAATGATGGGGTTCATATAATTGTATTAAGGTAATTTTACTATATTTTATATGCTTTTATAATTGAAATATTCCATATTTTAATATATGTTTAATGACTGTATTTAGTTGTTCAAGATAAACTGATTAATAATTCATTTATATTAAAATTTAAAAAGGTTTTAAAATAGGAAAAGAAAATATGCAAAATATTGCGGAGCTTAGCTTAAAAAGTTTATTTAAAATTTTAACTAAAAGA
>Ga0315551_10002641_pt1 | contig 13008 bp, 13 predicted proteins | sample SalMarSW160290MG_FD_203678 | JGI IMG/M metagenome (GOLD analysis project Ga0315551, IMG submission 203678) | Salt marsh sediment microbial communities from the Plum Island Ecosystem LTER, Massachusetts, United States - Salt Marsh Sediment SW1602-90 ... | reverse complement strand
CCTGTTGTTTCCCAGCATGCTATTATATATGCAGCCAAATGATCTCTAACATAAGGAACAGCTTGATTAGATTCTATTATTTCTGTTTTAAATGAAGTTGATTCTGGTGTACAATAAGAAGGTAAAGGAGGTTTCATATAAGATGGAATCGGTAACAATCCTCTTAGTCCTCTGACAAAAGAACAATATGCATTTCGTATAGCTGGTGACAATTTTGTTCCTATAAGTGTTAAAAGAAGAATTATTGTAACTAATGCTATTATAAAATATGCGATTGTTTCTAAAGCAAGACCTTTCATAATATCATTTTATATTTTATTTTTAATTAAGATGTTTCCGAGTTATAGCAGCAACACGCTCTCATAATTCCTATTGCTCCGTCCTCTAAATTACAATCCGAAGTCCAACCAATATTCTTTTCTGAATTTGGTGTACATATTAATAATGGTTCAGATGTTAATGAAACAGTTTTACATTCTCCACCATACCAACCAAATTCTATGCATTTTTCTACGCAAGTTTTATCATATATAGTCGTGGTTGGTGTTGGCAAAGTAGTTGTAGGTTGTATAGTAGTTTCTGTAACACTCAAAATAAACAAACTTATTTCTGGACCAGTTGCATTATATCTGATTTTTATTTTATACAATTTTTCTTTCTCGATTTTATCAAAATAAACTTGAATAAATTCACTTTCAAAGTCTTGTTTTACTATATCAAAATCCTGAACAAAAACATCAATTACATAACAATCATCATTTTCTAAATCAGAACCAAAATTGTGTCTTCTCCAACACATGTCAGCGCATTTTTCTAAATTATCTTTAACTCTAACAGATGTACCATTTAATTCTTCATAGCATTTTTGTGGAACATGTTGCCACATTAATATCATAAAAATTACAATCACGGCTATAGCTACAATCAAATGAAACATTCCAGGTACAGCTCTAATTATTGACATCTTAACCACCAGCAGTTGCCACTATATTTTGAATAACACCATGGAATAAAATAACAGAAAGTATACTAGTAGCTGAATATATAATAATTGCTCTTAAAAGCATCTGAGAAATTAAATGATCCCTTGAAACTTTGTCAAATCCATTTTCTATTCCATTTAATAATAATGCAAATAATACGACAGCTTCTATAGTATATATTCCAACAACAGCTTGCAATACAGTCATTGGCATAACTTTTGTAAAATCACCAACCAAATCGTTTAATAAATTGGTAGCTCCTAATCCTTCTCCGCCTAATAATCCTAATCCTAAATTCTTTTCAATTTGTGCTAATTGTTCTGCAAGCATTCTTAACATATTTATCATAAACATCCCAAGAGAACCTGTTATTGCACAGACCAAAGGAACAACAAATCCAGCTTGCATCTTTATTCCTGCTCTAACATCTTCTAATAATTCCCTGATCTTTGCTTCTATTTTGCTAAGATCTTCAAGATATGTCCCAAATGTTTTTGATATATCTCCAAGCAAAACAGAACTTTTTTCTGATGCATCTGATAAGATTCTCATAACTTCTTCAATAAGAACAGAAGGAAAATACAATATAATTCCGTATTTCTTGTCAAACATGGCTCTTTTAAATGTCATGCTAAAGTTCTTGATATTATATAATAATTTTGTGAAAAAGTCAAATGTTGGTCTTTTTTGCATCCCAAGTTTTTCATATTCTTCTAATGTTTTTATAATTGCTTTTTCTATAGGAAATCCTTCAGAAAGATAATTACCTAATGAAAATAAACCTATCTGGAATTCACTCTCTATATTTTTTATATTATTTCTGATTTTGATTCTTTGGAAACTTTTCAAATAGAAAAATAAAAAGAACATAATACCAAAACCAGCAGATATAGAAAATGTTGACAACAAATTTGCAATACTTAATTCGGCTTCTTCCATCAATATATCTTGTTGTAATGGTTTTGCAACTAATGATAATCTTCCATAAAGGTCAAGAAAATGAAACATTCCATAAGACATTATCAAAAATCCAACTATAAGTGCTAGAGGTAAAATAGGTATGAGAATTTTCTTTCCTTTACTTACAATTGCATACATATTTGGCGGTGGTAAATCTGGATGTTTTGAAATATCAGGGACCATAAATGCTGATGGTCTTTTCACTAAAATTCTGTTTATGAAAAAATAAAGAATCAATGGCAAAATAGCAATATAGCCAATAACTAATGCAAATGGATTAACAGATTCATGCAAAAACATTGAAATCATAGGAAACATTATAAGTCCCATAACTGGCAAAAGCAAACCCATCACATGCAAGATATTTATAGGTCCTGTAATATTTTCAACATAACTCTTCATTTTTCTATGCGTATTAGTTAAAAGAAAATCTAGAGACTTTCTTAGTATTCTTTCTCTACCTTCTTCTGAAGGTTCTGTCATAATTCCATACAGCAAACTCAAAGAACGAACAAAATCTTCATTCCAAATAACCCATTTTTGCATATATGCTGAGAGAGCTTCTTCAACTGTTTTGTATTTTCCGACTTGTAAATCCCACATAGCCTTTTTTATATCACTACTTATAGGACCTTTTGCATGTTCTGCTGCAAAATTAACCGCACCTTCAAAATTTGGATGTAATTTTAGATAAATAACCATGTAAAGAATTATTTTGATTGATTCATCTCCTGTCTGTACTTTTAAGACTTGTGACTGGAATTTTGGATAAGTGTAAATGTAATAGAAAGCACCCAATGGAAGCAGAAACATGATTGCCATAAGAGTCATGTCATTTATTAGAAAAGAAATGAAAAACGAAAACATTAACACAACTAGAAGTGATAGAACAGCAGCAGAAAATACTCCTTCTGGTGTTGCATTTATAGTCCCAAATATTATATCATCTTGCAATTTTGGTTTCATACTCTTAGGACAAGGCAATCTTAATGTTTCAGAATATTTACATATTTTTTCGAATTTATTTCTAGGTTCTTTTGCTTTTCGTTCTTCTATTAGGAAATTTATGTATTCTTTTGATATCAGAGGCTTTTTTTCTTCTTTTTTGGGTTTTTTTCTAAATATATTGAACATTGAAAGATATTTTATTTTATAAGTTAAAATTAATTATTAGATTAGTATGGGACTCTCTAGTTGGTGGAAAGAAAGAAAGGAAAAGAAAAAAAGAAAAGAATTAATGCATGAAATGCCAATTCCTGAAGACGAACTTAAAACACGTTCTGACAGAGCAAAAGATAAATTAAAAGGAGCTGGAGGATCCTTAAAAAGTGGATATGGTAAAGCAAAGGAAGGATATAATAAGTTAGAAGAAAAAAAACCTTTTATAGAGAAAATTATTACATGTCTTTTAACATTAATTTTTGTAGGGCTTGCATTTATTTCTGAATTGATCACAAAAAATTTTGCAGATCCATGGCCAAAATTAATATTTTTCCTACTACTTATGGCTACGCCATGGCTTTTGATTGGTATACTTATAAAAAATACCAAATTTAAATGGGTTTTAAGAGGTTTAATTATTATACTTATTCTATATCTTGTTGTAACTTCATTTTCTTCTTTTGTTAGTGCAAATTCGCCTATTGGTCAAACAATAAATCAAATAAAATCATTTCCAGGTAATGCTATATGTTCATTGAGTTTTATAACACACGGCCAATTTGAAGATATATATTCTTGTTGGATGGAAGAAGAAAAACAAGTAGAAAAAGAAGGAACATATGAAACATTAGATGTTACTATGGGATATATGTGGATTGGTGGTGAATCTAGAGCATCTCGTTCACCAAAGGTAGGTGAGGAAGATTATCCATTTGATATTATTTTAGAAAATAAAAATACAGATAAAGATTTTTATATTAATGTGATTTCTTTAGATGTTATTGCAGTTCCAGAGAGAAACTATGATCAATCAGATGTAAAAAATGCTGATGTTACATTGCCAACAAATAAAATCATGCCTGGACGTAAATATTCGGTTAAAGCTATGTTCGAAAAATTACCATCAAAAGAAACAAAATTTATGTATTTTTTTGCTACTATTATCAGTGAACAAAAGGGGAGTGGAGTAGGCGAATATAGACTTGTTCCACAATACATAGGTTATGAAAAATCTATAGAATTGTTTGAGCCACAAATAATAACAAAACCAGGTCCAATAGATGTCTATGTTTATGTATATCCACCTGTTATAGAATTAGAAAAAACAGAAGAATTTGATGTTATAATTAATTTTTATAATGGAGGAAAAGATGGGATTGCTGCTATAAAAAATGTAACTCTGATACAAACATTTAAAAATATAGATGAAAAACCATTTCTAATAAATTGTCCAGAAATTGGGGAAAAATCTAATGCGATAGAATGTCCTAACAACAAAAATGGAAATTGTTGGGAAATACTTTTTAGTGAAGAAAAATCATTATATATTCCTGAAAGAGATTCAAGAGAAATTTTTTGTAAAGCAACAATACAAGATTCTATTAATAAAGAGTTAACAGATACAATAAGCGTTATAGCAGAATATGAATATATTCAAGATTTTGAATCAGTAAAAAAAATTGGATCAAGCTAGATATAATTCACAAATTTTTTCATTTGTACTCAGTACCCAAATAGAACCATATTTTTCTGATTTGCATTCCTTTAAATTATTTAATTCGTTGGCATAAACTCCATTTTCATCAGTTCCATCTATATCTATTAAAAATTTCAGTCCAAGATTACATGAAACTACTTTATTATCTGATATACTATAAACTGGATATAATTTATCTTCATAAACATGAACAATTATATAATCATCTTTTGTTGATAGATCAACCTTTATATCATCTTGAGAATAAAAATTTTGTATATCTTCTATTGTAGAACCATCTAATATATCTTGTGCTACATTTGAGGCGATGTCTAAAATTTCATTAAATTTTATTTTAATTGAAGAATCTATAGGAAATTCTTTTGTTATCTCTAGATAAGAAGATTTATATTCTATCGTTGCTATTCCAAAATAATTTTCAATGTTGTTTTCATTAAATTCAGTTTTTTGTTTTGAGTCGTCTGGCCAAATCAATTCCCAACTAATACCTGATTTTTCATTTATAGGATTTTTATTTCTTTCTTCAAAAAAATCATCATAACTATTTTCATATTTTTTCAAATATATTAACGACATACTAGAAATCTTATCTTTTATTTCGTCTTCTGGAATAGAATTCCAATATGGTAGATAATTATCTGGATTATATTTGTAATCATCGTAAATGATTTTATTTTGTCCGACGTCATAAATTGCTTGTATAGTTGCTAGATCAGATGCTGAATCTATTACCCTTGTATATGTTTCAACTTCGTTTCCTGTAGATAAAATTCTTTCTTCAAAAATTCTTTTATCAAATATCATTTTTTTAGTAAAAAAGGTTGATGCAGCAAATATTGATAAAAATGAGCATACAACTAAAATTAACAATATTGCACCGACAACGCCCATCTTCATTCTATCTCACCTTTTTTTTCTTCATCTTCTTTAAATTGTTCATTAAATTCATATACAGAAAATATAAAATCATCTGTCCATGCTTCTCCATTAAAAATAATTGGAACAGGATATATTATTCTATATAAAGTCCGGTCTGTGTTGCATAAATCTTCGTGTTTTATTTGGTATTGTTTAGGGCCATAAATATAAAGTATCCATTCTTTTCTAAAATCATCAACATTAAAAGGACTTTCTATTTCGAAGCAATAATTTTTCAAATAATTATGTGCTATATTCCAATTTTCTTTTATGAAAAAATCATCATCTGAAAAATATATTTCTTTATTTAACTCAGTAATATAATTTTCATTTTTATATGAAGAAGAAAATAATGTTAAAGGAATTAAACTACTTTTGCTTTTCATAGCATCTGAGATTATATAAACTTCTATATGATATTTAAAGAACAACACAAAAAAGAAAGCACAAACTATAACTATTACTAATATTATTGGAAGAAGTAACATATGAGCAATTCCTTTATTTTTTTTAAGTTGCAATTATTTCACCTGATTCTTCAAAGCTTTTAATTTCAAATTGTATAGTAGATGGATAATAAATTTCTATTTTATCATCATCTTTTTTTATAATAATTTTATAACAACCATCTTTTGATTCTTCAGCAACAACTTTTTTTTCAATTTTTTTATCACAAGATATTTTTTTACAAAATTCTTTTTCAGATTTATCTTTCATATATTTTATACAAATTTCTTTATTATCATCATACTCAAGAATATTAATAGAGTCTATACCATAGATATATGTTTCAAATTCAGAATCTTCATTCTTTAAACATTGTACAGAGATTCCATATGCAATATTTGATAGTGGAGTTTGACCTAATGTTAAAATACCAACACCAGGATTATAATCAGTTCCATTAAAAATAACTAATGGAATAGAAGAACCACCAAGATATTTTTTCTTGCTTATTACATTACAAAATTTACCTTTTTTTAAGAAATAATCTAAATCATCAAATCCAATCTCCCATTTATTATTTTTTCTTAAATCTCTTATTTCTAAAAGATAGTCATAATTATAGTAATAACAACAGCTTAGTTCTTTGTCTTTTTCAATTTCATTTAATTTATTTTCTAAAAAAATTAATTTTTTCGGTTGTTCATTGGAATCTTTCATAATTAAATCAGATGATTCTCCTATCGCATTTAACAATGCTATACGTTTTCCATGTTCTATATATATATTCTTATAAATTTTTATCTCGACATAACTGCCAAAAATAAGTACAAATAATGCTATTGCAACAATGAAAAGAACCACTGCTGATAGAATTCTTGAAGGATACATTTAATCACGCTATTTGATATTTAATTTCACACCTTCTTTATCATTTTTATCTATAATTAAAAAAGAGAAGAATGGAGTATTTTTATCTTTCAATACATCTTTTATTTCAACTCCACTGTCAGAATAAACTTCTTGATTTATTATATTTAGATATTCTTCAATTTTTTCTTTATTTATAGATTTTTCTTGATCTTTGCTCAAACTAGCTTTAACAAATATTATTTTTTTATTAACATCAATTTCATATCTATAATCTACTGATGGTTTTGTATATTTTATATTGACATCACCTGGTACTCCTGCAGACAAAGTAACTAAATTGCTTACTGTGTCTCCAACAACTTCTCCACTATCTTTAACAAAAAGATAAACAAATGCTGCTATTGGTTCTGCTAATCTTATTGCTGCAATAACAAAGACTAGTATAATAGCAATTATTGATACAATTTGGGTTATAATTTCTTCTGACATTATTCACCAATCCATATACAGCCTTCATGTTCACACATTTCTTCATGTGTTAAATCTAATCCTTTCTTTTTATACCAATTATAATTTTCATCATAGTAATTCTTATCAATATATTCACAACTATCAGGTCTTCCGTGAGCTGTGTAACACATTTCACCCACATGTGGACTATCCATCCATCCACAACCTTTAAGTTTTAAACACTCATCTTTTGATTGATATTGTGGAGGCTCATTACACAATTTCATTTTTCCAGTGCAAGGATATAATGAAATTCTATTTTGTGTTATAATCACAGGAATTTCTTTTTTTATAGATCTTTTAACTAATTCCTTTTCTTCCTCAAATCCTATAAATTCTACTGCGCCAGTATTACCACATTTTATTGTATCGCATTCTGGATCAACGTCTCCGGTGAATTTATAACATAATTGTCCATATTTATTATAGTAAATACTTTCGACACAATCTAATTCTTTTAAATTTAATACATCATATGTAGTTTGATATTCACTTGATCCACATGCAATACTTTTCAGTCTATCTATTTCATCATATGAGCTTTTTTTGCAGAACATTCTTTTTGTATCTGCAAATATATTCGTGGTAGAAATAGCAAATATTATCAACAATATGACAGTTACAATAATTATAGTCCAAATTTTATTAGCCATAATTAAAAATAGTTTTTTGTATTATTTACTTTTTATACTCAAAGTACATTGCAACAATTTATATAATCATATCCTTGTTCTGAACAACCACCTACAGGTTTACATTCAGTTCCTCCACAAAAAGTACCACCAGAAAATGACTTTCCTGCACAGTCTGTATCTTCCCATAAAGCTCCTTCTTGAGCAGTAAGGCACCAAGATGCCAATTTTGTTTTACATACATTAAATTTTATTGTGTCGCTGGTAGGTCTTTGAGTTATATATATAAGTACCAAAACTAAGGCAAGGACTATTAATCCTGTAATAAGAAGAACTATTGTTCTTGTTGTCAGTCCTTTACTCATAATATCACTATTATCTATTTGTTTTCTATATTTATATTTTTTTTAAAATCTAAATAAATTTTTTAAATCATCTACTTTTTTTAATATTAAATCTATCCCACCAGTTTTTATTAAATATAAAGAATACAACAATAATGCAAGAAAAATAACGGCCAGTATAATTATGAAAATAAATTTAGTTGCCATTCCTTTCATTTTATTCGCCTATTAATTAAAATCCTCCTCCGCTTGAACTATCATCACCTAGACTCTCACTGACTTTACTTTCTGGACATATTATTACATCATAATTATCATTTGTATTTTCTCGCTCAACCCATATCTTGTAATTTCCAGCACTTAAACGACATGATTTACTTCCAACATCAGAAGTAAAAATCTTTTTTAAACTTGTCCATATACTATGTTTACAATTACTATATTCTACTCCGTCTTTCTCTCCTTTTGGAAATACAACTAGTGCAACATTTGTGCGTATTTTTACTGATGGTAAAATACCGTATTCGACAATAGTAGAATATGATCTACAATCACCAGATAAACTAGGTTTAACTATATGAGCAATTTCTTTATAATTTTTTTCGCCACTATTTTTAACAATTCTTTGCCAGGCTTTTCTTGTAACTTCATTTCTTGAATTATCTTCTATGGTAATACCAAATGCATCTTCTTCTCCACATACAGGATATTCTTTATAAATATCCATGCAAGTAATTTTTTTACCATTATACTCCCACGACCCAATATTTTTTATTTTGTCATCACTATAGCTTCCTAAAACACAATTATAATATGCACACTCGATTGCATGCACAATTGGTGGTTCAGAATACCCCCAAAAATCAAACGAACATCTAAGTTCACCTTCATCTGTTCTATAACATATTTCGTCTGCTAATAAGCTAGAACCCCCTAAAATAAGAACTAAAATAAACAAGGCTATAATAACTTTTAAAATAAAATTTACGGGAAGCATGTTATCGCCTTATAATCCTCCAAACCAGTCAATTAAATTCTTAAATAAATCATGTGAAACACCAATAAAATATAAAATTATAGCTAAAACCATCACACCCAATATTATTGCAATTATGAGTTTTGTTTCCATTCATATCACTATATTGCCCAGCTAAGCCAATCTGGTATTAGACCCTTTATCCACTCTTTAACCTCTTTTGCAAAACCTTCTCCTTCCACCATCGTATGTGATAAAAATAACCATAATAATATTAAACCAATCATTGTTACAATCAAACCTATTACAATTACAAGTGTATGACCACTTACACCTTTTTTCATATTTTCACTCTAAACATATTCATTAATTTGTCTATAGTAGCATTTATTTCATCAAAAAAAAATATGTAAACTAGTGCTAAAAAAAGTACTAGTACTATCAAAATTGCTACATAGTTTATTGCTTCTCTTGAAATTCCTTTACCCAAGCGGAATCAGCCCTCCAAATATGAAATATACTAATAAAAATACAATTGTAAATATAGCTCCGCCTCTTATAAGATTGATAGCTATTGTATATTCCATTTCTATCAAATCTTCTCCATGCTCTAATCTAACTGTAAATATACTTAGCATTGCTAACATTTCTATCATATACACTCCAACAACAAGAATGAATATTTCCATTGGCATTATATTTTCTAATTTTAAGGAATCAATAAATGGTATGTTTCCAGTTTCTGGGGTAGCTGGTAAAGCACCTAATATTCCTGCTATATAGACTAATAACATTATCAAAATAGAAGACATACCAACAACAATACCACATGTTAAAGGAATCAAAATAGAAGATAATAATTTCATTGATGATGTAGTCTCTTCTAATATTTCTTTTAGATAATCATCAACATGACTAACATTTTTTAAATATTGAGAAACTGCAACCAGCGTAGAGGCAGTTACCATCATTCCTTTTGTTGTTGATTCAACTATGATTCTTAAAATATTTTTTATTAGTCTTGAAGGATAGAATCTTATAGCGCCGAAATCTTTGTTAAAAATGGCTTCATTTAAAGTAACTCCCATAGTTTGAACAGTATATAAAATTCTTGAAAATAATCCATATATTTTTTGGTCTTTAATTTTTTTAGTTAATTTTCCTAAACAAGTTTCAAAGGGTTGACCAGAACCTAATATAGTTCCCAACATAAATATTGAATTTCCAAATTCTCTTTCAACCTCTTCAACTTCTTTCTTAATTTTTCTATTATTTTTACTTGAAAGATAAGTGTAGAATATAGTTCCTATTATAATCGCCCATAAAATAGAAAGACCAGCAAATATTCTTGTTGTCAATCCTATCTCAGATGATCCTATTAAACTTAAAATCCCAGGTAAAGATATAATTCCAATTAAAAATAAAGTTATTGGCAACAAAGGAATCTGATATTTTTTATTACTTATTTCAAATGCAAACCAACCCTTTTTAGATGCTTTTGGATGTTCAGTTATATCTGTAGAGCTAAAACTATACGGTCTCTTGTCAAGGACATTTTTCATCAGAAGAAAAATTGTAACAGGAAGAATTATATCATATAAAATTACAAGTACATACGTTTTTATAATCTCTGGTAAGAGCAATGCAACTATAGGGAAAAATATAAGAGTTATTACTGGCAACAAAATTCCTAAGGCATGAATTATAGAAAGAGGATTTTTTAATTCTCTTGCATATGATTCCATTCTAGTTTTATTTCCTTCTAGTATAACTGTAACTGCTTGATCAATTGCATCTCTTCCAGCTTTACCAGGTCTTAATATAGACACTCTCAACAAATCAATAGATTCAGAAAATTCCTCGTTTTCCATTTTCCATTTAACAGAAAAATCATGTAAACCATCTTCAATATTATTATATCTTCCAGTTTGTATATCCCATAATAATTTTCTCAAATCTTTTCCTAATGGACCTTTTAAATTAACAGCAGCAAACGTAACTGCATTTTCAAGATTAGGAATATGTTTTAATCCAATGGCCATATACAAAATCGCTAAAACTAATTCTGATGACGCATCAACTCTTATTTTTTTAACATGCATGTGTGGATAAATCAGAATATAAAATGAAAATCCACCACCTAATATAGAAGCCAAAATAATATATGGGAGAAAACCACTAATTGTTATTCCTGTAAGAGCAGGCAATATAAGTGAAGAAAAAACTATCATCAAAAGAACAGCAGTAACTGTTGCAATCAAAGACATTATACATGCTGAATAAACAGAAGATGGTTCAACATCTAAATTACAAAAATCCAATTCATGTTGTATTCTTTTTTTCTTTTCTTCGCTCATTCCAATTTTCAAAACTCTACCAGAAAAACCACATATTTTTTCAAACCAGTTTTTTCTTTCAACTTCATCTTTCAAAAACTGGACAAATTCTTGAGAATAATAAATAGGTTTATTCTTTTTCCAAGAATCATCATATACTTGTTCTAATTTTCGTAAATCCTTTTCTTTCATTTTTTCTTTTTCAACTCGTTTCTAAACCATTCATCCCATCTTTTATATATTTCTTTTGAATCCAATGCTCCAATTTCTTTGTGAACTTTGTCTGCTACAGTATGAAACATTTCATTACTTCTTGTTGTCCACTCTGCCTCAAGAATATCTTTTCTATTCAATTTGTTAGCATAATCAAGCATAGCCTGTTTTATTTTACCTCTCAATTCTATATTACTCCATACTGCATTCCAGTCTCCATGCCATTCTTTAACTCTTTTAGCAATTTCATTTACTATAAAAGATTCACCATTTAATAAAGTCCCGCTCGGTTTTAGTTTATCTTCTTTCGCAGAATATTCCATTAAATTCACAAATCCATTTTCATCCATAGGATCAGTTTGCCAATGTTTTCTGACTTCTGTAACTTCAACAACTCTTCTAAATGTTCTTAATCCATCAGCAGATCTTAATCTATTACATATAACGACTATATCTGTTGCTTTGAAACTTGTAGCAGGAACTCCAAGATCATTAACAACTCTATCAAATACACCATAAGCAGATTCACCATGGATTGTACCAGCAACCACATTTGCCAAAGCACCAATTCTCATTGCTTCCCAAAGTGCCTGGGCTTCTTTACTTCTTACTTCACCGATTATAAGGCAAGAATCTCCTAAACGCAATGCAGTTCTTAATGCTTCATCTGCTGGCAATTCTGCTTCAACTCTTGTAATAACAGATCTTGATTTTAATCTTTCAATATTATAACCCATATTTCTTAATTGCGTAACTGGCAATTCCAAAGTGTCCTCTAGTGAACAGATTCTAAATCTTTTCATAACTTCTAACATTGTTGCTCCAAGTAATGCGGTTTTACCAGATGATCTTGTTCCAGCAAACAATAAGGATCTTGACCCATCAACAAGAAAACTCATTAATCCTGCAAATGTTGAATCAAAAAAATTTACATCCATAAACAAAGGATATGTCCATGGGCTGTCTCTATGTCTTCTTAATGCATAGCCAATTCCTTCTGGAGATAGAGTTCTGGTAATAGCACAAACCCTTGCCCTGCCACCAGGAATTAAAAGTTCTGTATCTAATACTGGATTTGCCTCATCCAATGGTCTTCCAGAAAGCATTCTAAATCTTGTGGCCCAACCTTCTGCATCTTCTTTTGTTGGAATTAGATTTGT
>Ga0315551_10002639_pt1 | contig 13013 bp, 11 predicted proteins | sample SalMarSW160290MG_FD_203678 | JGI IMG/M metagenome (GOLD analysis project Ga0315551, IMG submission 203678) | Salt marsh sediment microbial communities from the Plum Island Ecosystem LTER, Massachusetts, United States - Salt Marsh Sediment SW1602-90 ... | reverse complement strand
CCCTGGCTGTAGGCCGAGGCTTCCTCGAAGCCCAGGCTGTGCCTGGCCACGAACTCCCGGTCGTAATGACCTGTCTCGATGAGCCGCCGCATCAGGCCCCAGGCCAGGGCGCCGTCGGTACCGGGTAGGAGACGCAGGTGGAGATCCGCCTTGCGGGAGATCTCCGTGCTCCTCGGATCGATGACCACCAGTTTGGCCCCCCGTGCCCTGGCCTCCTCGATCGGATGCATGAAGGTGAAGTGGGACAGAGGGGGATTGGTTCCCCAGAGGAGGATGCAGCGGGCATTGCGGAAATCCGGGCAGGCGTTCCAGTAGCCCTGGACCAGCCGGTAGGCGATGTAGCGGCTGACGTAACAGAGGGAGTTCACCGAGAGGAAGTTCGGACTGCCCAGGGCGTGGAGAAAACGCCGGGGGTACATCTCCTGCTGGGCGAAACCCAGGGCTTCCCCGTGCCAGGCGGCGATGGAGCGCCGGCCGTGCCTCTCCCCGATCGCAGCCAGCTTGTCGGAGATCTCACCCATCGCCTGTTCCAGGGAGATTTCTTGGAAGGAGCCATCGCTGGTCTTTTTGAGTGGTTTGAGCAGGCGTTCGGGATGGTAAACCGTATCGACGGCCGCCGGTCCCTTCGGACAGAGCCGGCCCCGGTTCTGGGGGTGGGCTTTCATCCCGGTAATCCTGGTGATCCGGCCTTGCTCTACCCCCACCTCTATCCCGCAGCGCATGTCGCACTGCCTGCAGATCGTGGGAAGAGTTCCTTTGTCGATCACGCTTCGGCCGTACACAGGAACCTCCTGATTTCGCCCCCGGTTCGCTCCTGGCGCTACCGGCTGTTTCTGCTATCCCAGGATCTTCTCGATTTCCTGCCTGACCTTCTGATCCAGCGGCTCGGGAGTATGGTTTTTCAATATCTCTTCCACCCGCTTCCGCGCTCGCTCACCCAAAGTCTGACCGTCCTCGGCCACCCAGCCGTCGAAGTGGTTACGGTTGAATAAGCTGGGATACCAGGTCTCCCTGTAGTGGTTCACCGTGTGCTCGCTGGACAGATAGTCCCCCTCAGGACCGAGCTCGGCGATCAGATCCAGGGCCAGGGTCTCGTCGTTAACCTCGATTCCCCTACAGTAACGGCGGATGTAGCCGATCACCTCATCGCAGATGGCCAGCATCTCCAGAGAGTAGCACTTGCCGCTCTCCAGGTAGCCCACGTCGTGGACCAGATTCGCCTCGCCCAGGGTCTCGAACAGCAGGGTCAGGGATGCCTCCGCAGCGGCCTGTTCGTCCGGCAGCTTCGAGTCGCTGGACCCGCCGAGTCCGAAAACCGGCAGGCCGTAGTACCTTCCCATGGCCGTACGGGCGCCGTAACTCTCCGGTCCGGTGTAGGCTCCGGTGGTTGTGCGCATGTCGAACACATCCCCGTAGCCGCCGCTGTGGATGATCGGCGCCCCCTCCCGCTTCAGCTGGGCTAAAACCAGGCCGACCAGCTCCCCAGCATTGGCCAGGGCCACCGCCCCGGCACTCGTCACCGGCCCGCTCACTCCCCGCAGTACCATCGGCGTATAGGTGGTAGGCAGCCCCTTTTCGGCCAGATAGAGCACCTTCTGCAGGGAATCCAGGTTGTGGCGCAGAGGCGCGGTAACATTGATGTAGCAGCAGCCGTAGGGTTTCTGCTCGTGCTTCTTTGCTCCCCCGGCAACGACTTCCGCCGCCCGCACTACCTGTTTACAGCTTTCGAAGTCGTTGGTCACGAACATGATCGGTTTGCCGCTGTTCTCGATCATGGAGCGCATCTGCAGCCGATTGGCCGCCTCCGGGGGCACATCGGAGGGCAGAAGCGCGGACATGAGGAAGTCGATGTTGGGCAGGGCGTCGGCCAGTCGGATCGCCTCATTGACATCCTCCAGGCTCGCCTGCCGCCGTTTGCCCGTACGGTGATCCAGGATGAACAGGCAGTCCGAACCCGGCCCGTAGTACACCCGCCCGGGCTCCAGGAACAGCGCCGGCTCGCCATTTCGGTCGTGCAGCACGATTCGTTTCGGAGCGACCGACAGCGCCCACTCTACCAGCTTCCGCGGAATGTGGAAGGTGCCCGATTCGCCCCGGCCAACCCCCGCCTTGCGCAGGAGTGTTGCGGACTGCTCCTCGTCGATCAGAGCCCCGACCCGTTCCAGGATATCCAGGCTGGCGGCATGTATCCGCTCCGCTTGAGCCGGGGAGAGATAGTTCAGGTTGGGAACGTGGCCGCCGCTCGCGTTGGTCATTTTTGATACTCCAATCCGAATTTCGTCAGTTGCTCCTTGCAGCGGTCGTATACATCCAGGTATTCCCGGTTAGGCCGAACCGTTTTCAGATCGTAGCACTCGTCGAAACGCTTGCCGCGGGGGGCGTCGGGAATGTTGCTCTCATAACACCTGAGTATCCGCTTCACGATCTCATTGGCTTTCTTGCGGGTAATCCCCTGCCCGGCGATCAGATGACCCGTTTCCGCGCCGATCCTGGCTTCCATGCCGCTGGAACGTTCGGGAAGCTTGTTCCGAGCCACCGCCACCAGGTTGAGGTGCAGTCCGGACACCGTGGCGGCCAGGACCACCGCGGCGATCTCCTGAACCACCATTTCGGTGCAGGGACCGGCTGCGGTGAAGGGGCTGACCCCGATCAGAAGGTGGGTGTTTCGGGCCAGGGCCTGGCCGGTAACGCTGATAAGCCAGAGCAGATCCCGGGTCGAATTGCAGCCCTGCATGAGGTGGAGGGGGAATCCGTCGTGCCACTGGGCGCCGAAGGCCAGCAGACCGAGAAAGTGATGCGCCACGTGCACGATCGCCGTGGCTTCCGGCCCTCCGGCGTATCCGCCCATGATCGGCCCGTACAATCCGTAGCGGTTGTAGCCCTTGTGGTCCAGAAACACGACCTTCTTCATGCGCTCGTAATCCACCTTCATCTCGGCGATGGCCGCCACGGCCAGGCCGTCGTTCGGATGGGCTCCGAACTCTTCCTGGACCGCCGCCAATGTAGCGTCGGTCTTCTCGGCGTTGGAGATCAGGTTGTGGATGCCGATCAGCGGCCGTCCTGCAGCCCGGGCCGCCTCTCGCAGCTTGACCACGTTCCAGATCGCCGCCTCCACCTCCTGGGGCGTGCCGGATTTGATCGGCCGTCCCCCCACGGTCTGGCTGAAGGCGCTGGAGAAGGTGTCACTCAACGGTTCCTGGGCGTAGCTCTGAACCATGGCCACGAAGCGTTCCTCCGCCACGGTGCAGCCCACCGGCGTGTTGAGGCAGAACGGCGGCAGGGAGTCTTCGATCTTGCGGTGCTGCATGACCCGGGTGTCCGGGCCCTGACCGTAGGTTACTATGGTCGGGGCGTGCTTGAGCGCCCACTGGACCTCTTCCCGGCTGAACTGGATCAGACGGCTGGTATCGCGGCAGTAGATCCCCTGCTCCAGGAACATCTCCAGGGCGGCCTGGTAGACCTTGTCGGCGAGGCCGTCATCCGAGGGGATGACCTGTTCCCGGTCGAAGCGGATCCCGTGCTTCTGGACCAGCCGGTTGGCCGCGATTCCGAGCTGTTTGTCGAACTCCTGCTCCTTGATGAACGGTCCCTTTTCACTGCGTTTGTATACGTCCCAAAAGCCGATCATTCTAGTTTCCCCCCTTCTTTGACTGCACCAGGCGCTTGGCCGTGTCCACCGCTTCGGCGGCGTTCTGCCCGTAGCCGTCGGCGCCGGCTTCCTTGGCGTACTCCGGGGTTACCGGAGCGCCGCCGACCATGACTTTGAACCGCTCCCGCAGGCTCATGTCCGTTAGAAGATTCACCAGGTCGGGCATGTAGGCCATGGTGGTGGTCAGGATCGCAGAAGCGGCGATGACATCGGCATCCAGCTCTTCAGCCTTGTCGATGAAGGAACGGACCTGGACGTCGCAGCCCAGATCGTGGACCGTGAGACCGGCTGCCTGCAGCATGGTCTTCACGATGTTCTTGCCCAGGTCGTGGAGATCCCCCTGGATCGTGCCGATCACCACGCTGCCCTGGACACCGCTGTCCTGGTCCTTCCCCAGATGGGGCTTCAGCACGTCCATGGCCGCGTTCATGGCATCGGCGCAACGGATCAGCTCGGGAAGGTAGTACTCCATCCTCGAGAATTTATCCCCGACGATCGTCATTCCCTTGGTATAGCCCTGCTCGATGGCCTGGAGCGGATCTGCCCCGCTGTCCAGAACCTCTCGGGCCAAAGCCACGCAGCGCTCCTGATCTCCGGCCACCGTGGCTTCTACGATTTGCTCGAAAAGTTTCATCTATCATTGTCTCCTTCTGTTCGCAATATGTCGCACATTATCTCGTCGCTTTCCCGGATTGGATCGTTGGGTATTCAGGATGGTAAGCCTCTGATGTTCAACAGGCGAGCGACCCTGTATTGCTGATTTGCCGGCTATTGCAGTCGGAGAGTGGAGATTAGGGAAACCATTTGGGATACCAGGCGAGAAAATAATCCTGTAGGTACAGTGGATTCTGGTTGATCTTCACCATGCAGAGCATATGTATCATATCCCGATGTTGCTGTCAAACCCATAGGGTTTGAACCCACAGGGTTTGAACCCTACGATTTCACTTCGAGTTCAATAGCTGGAATCGCCCTGGCCGGGCCCCCCTGCTCATGATTTGACATTCCCGGCCGGGTGTACTCTAATGGGTGCTGTCATCGGGGCAAGGAGTCAGCGATAGAAAGGCGGGCGGCAATGAATGTGAAAATGCTCGACTTCACCGGCAAGGTGGTGTTCCTGACCGGAGGCGGGGGGGAGATCGGAGCGCGGACTTCTGGACTTTTCCTCCGCCAGGGGGCGAAGGTCGTAACTACAGACGTCGATTTTCCGGTGTTGGATAGTACCGTCGACTTTGAAGCCAACCCGGTGAAGATCGCCCTGGATGTCACGGACAGGAAGGAAGTCGAGGCGATTATGACCGCCACCGTGAAGAACTGCGGCCGGGTCGATGTCGTGGTCAATGCCGCCGGGGTTCTGGACATCAAGCCATTCCTCGAAATCTCTGAGGAGGAGTGGGAGCGCACCTTCGCGGTGAACGTGAAGGGGATGTTTTTCGTCTGCCAGGAGGCGTTGAAGCGGATGATCGAGCAGAAGACGGGCTGCTTCGTCAACTTCGCCTCGATCTCCGGCAAGGTCGGGGGCGTGCTGGCCGGAGCGGACTACTCGGCCTCGAAGGCGGCGGTAATCTGCCTGACCAAATCCCTGGCCAAGGTGGGAGCGCCGCATGGTATTCGGGCCAATTCGGTGGCGCCGGGGGCGGTCTACTCGCCGATGCTCGATTCGTACTATCAGGATCACGCCGAGGAGATGAGGGGTTTCGAGCAGAACCATCCGTTGGGACGATTCGGCAGAGCCGAGGAGGTGGCCAACACCGTGCTGTTCCTGGCTTCCGATCAGGCCTCCTATATCACCGGATCCTGCCTCGATATCAACGGCGGTACACTGATGGACTAGCTCCGGTTGGCTGATCCAGCCGGTATAACGGTAGTGGCCAAGACGGAAGTGCAAATCCACCGGGAAGAACGAGGGATCGGATGAAGAGCAACATCTATCTGCAAGAGGCCAAGGCCAATCTCGAAGAAATCAGCCGAAATCGCCGATTCTTTCATCAGAATCCGGAGCTGGGATTTCAGGAGTTCCAAACTGCAGAAAGAGTGGCAGGGTATCTGAAGAGCCTGGGACTGGAGGTAAAAACCGGGATCGCCGGAACCGGGGTCGTGGGTGTTCTTCGCTGCGACACGCCGGGCAGGACGGCTGCCCTGAGAGCCGACATGGATGCCCTGCCCATGGAGGAGAAGAATACGGTGCCCTACGCGTCGAAGAATCCGGGGATCATGCACGCCTGCGGACACGACGGTCATACCGCCATGCTGATGGAGACGGCTCGTTTGCTGGTCCATCACAAAGACTCGCTGCGTGGCAACGTCAAGTTTATCTTTCAACCCTGTGAAGATACGATTCCCAGCGGCGCGGAGCCGATGATCGCCGAGGGGGTCCTAAACGATCCGGATGTTGAGGCCATCTTCACGGTTCACCTGATGTCCCGCTTCCCCGAAGGGAGTATGTGGCTGAAGCAGGGATACATGACGATATCCTCGGCTGGCTTCGAGCTGACTCTGCAGGGCAGGGGGGGACACGTTGGAGCTCCCCACGATGTGATCGATCCGATCATGATGGCGGGGATGCTGATTACCGGCAGCCAGTCGATGATGAGCCGGCGTGTAGCCCCGGGGCAGACGATGATCTTCGGTTTCGGTACGATTCACGGAGGGACTGCGGACAACATCGTCCCGGATGAAGTCACCTTGACCGGAAGTATCCGCACGTCTACTCCCGAAGACCGGGAGGCGGCCATTGGAGATTTCGAGAGAATCGTGAAGGGCGTTGTGGAATCAGTGGGGGGAAGCTACACGCTGAAGGTCGAGATCCAGAATCCGTCGGTCTACAACGATCCGGAGCTCGTTCCTCTGGTGAAAAACGCGGGAGCGGAGATCCTGGGAGAGACGAACGTTCAGGAGTTTTCCTGGATCTTCCCCGGTGGGGATGATGCCGCTTTTTTCCAGCAGAAAGTGCCCGGTGTTTACTGGTACCTGGGAACCAGGAATGAGGGAAAGGGCTTCGACAAGCCCCATCACAACCCCTATTTCGACTTCGACGAGAGCATGCTCGCTGTCGGTTCGGCTGTCCAGGCACAGACGGTTGCCGACTTCCTCAACACCTGATCGTCCGGCCGGTCGGGGCTTGATGAGTACTGACACCGGTCCCGGGATAGTGGCAGTAGGCGCACTTGCCGCCTCTGGAACCCGGGGATACCCCGTCGCCTAGGATGCGGGTGATGGTGTTACTATACAAATCATCATCATTCGCACCCTGAAGGATCCACTGGCGCAGATTTTCCAGCTCCCGATCCGTGAGAGGATCGATATTCCAGGGCATTGGATCGCCGTCGATTTTCGGCTCCAGCTCCGCCTGTTCCACCTTCCAGATAAGGGCACTGCCGTTCGGATCCCCGGGAACCACCACAATCGGCCTGGAGGCTTCGACCACCTCAGGCGCTGCGGTTTCTGAACTTGCTTCTCCCGCGATCGCTTCCTCGGCGGTTTTTTCGCCCCCCCGTTTGTGCAGGCTTGCCGCTGCAGCTGAAGCCTGAGACTATTCCCCGTCAAATATGTCGTCGTCCAGTCCAACATTCAGCCGGTAATTCGAATAGCGGTCCTCGATGCTCAATGTTCGGTCGGCCAGGGTTACGAGGAAGCTCACCCGCACTCGCATATCCATGCTGAACACGGAGGGTAGCTGGAAGCCGTCTACCTGCGCAAAGCGGATGCTCATGGCGAACTCCTCCAAAATGCGGGGAAGCGCGGCCGGAGCCATCTCCACATATACGGGTTGATAGTCCTTTTGGGATATGTAGGCGCTGCCGGCGAAGAGGTTCTCCCCAGCCTGTTTCGGCGTGAAGCCCATGACCCACACAGCCTGATCCTCGAACAGCTTCGGCCCCTTCAGTTCGAAATCGTAGAGGGGCGCTGCTTCGGCGCTGAAGGGACTTTGAAACTCCCCGTTGCCTTCCCGACGGCCGCCCCGCTGCTGCCTGGCAAGCTCCCGCTCCATCTCTTTTTGGTTGAGCTTTCGCCCGTCGATGGTCATGGACAAATACTCATTTTGCAGCTGATCCGGCTCGCGTACGTAGATCCTTCGGACGGACAGGGTTTCGCTCTTGACAGCCCCGCGGGAGGCATCTTCCCATTCGATCACCTGCGCCTCAGCTGTGTAGACCATATCCCGGATCGCCGACTCCCGGGCCGCCTCGGCCTGCTGTACCTCCCAGAGAATGGTTTCGACTGTCGGGTTGCCGGTGTGACCGACCTGGGCAAGGAGAAGAAGCGTTATCGACGAGACGCCGCGAAGAAAGTGTTTCATTATCCCGAAGTACAATTTAGCTCTCTCCAACTATCCTTTGGCGATTCTGTAGATCTCCTCGGTAACCTTTTCCTCCAGGGCAGGCGGCGTGTGTTCCTCCAGGATCCGCGCCGCCCGCTCATGAGCCCGGTCGGACAGGCTCTTGCTTCCCCTTTTGACCCAACCGTCGTGGTTGTTGTGATCCATCAGCCGAGCAAACCAGAACTCCTCGCGAAAGTGCTTGAGGGTGTGATCGTGGGTCAGGTAGTTGCCCGCCGGGCCGACCTCTTCGATGACCTCCAGGGCCAGGTGCTCGGGGCTGATATCGACTCCGCGGCCGAAGCGTTTGACGAAGCTCACCACCTCGTCACAGATGACCAGGCTCTCCAGGGATCCGGTCATCCCCATCTCCAGGTAGCCCATGTCGTGGATCAGATTGTTGCCGATCAGGTACTCGTTGAAAATAGTCATCCCGATCTCAACACCCGCCTGCTGATCCAGGATCTTGGCGTCTCCGGCACCGGCCTTGGCGAAGGTGGGAATCCCATAGTAGAGGGCCATCTCCTTGTTCATGATCGAGGCCAGCAGAACCTCGGGCGTCATGTAGGGGGGGACAAGAGTCTGCATGTCCAGGAACACCACCGACGTGTCCACGATCAGGGGCGCCCCCGGTGATTTCAGCTGATGGATCACCAGCCCGCTCAGCATGCGGGCGTTTCCCTGGACGAAGCTCCCGGCCAGGGTCGCCGGAGCGGTGGAACCGCCGATATCCACGGAATGGTATTCCACGGGAATCTGTTTCTCGGCGCAGAACAGCACCCTCTGGAGGGAATCTTTGGGATGGATGAACGGGGCGATGGCCATGGCATAGTGGATCAGAAAGGGTCTGCGCTGCAGTTTGTCCGTGCCTTCCGCCGCAATCACAGCCATCTCATAGATGTCCTGCAGGCCTTCCAGGCTCCAGGCGGTGAACATGATCGGTTTGCCGGAGTTCTCCATCATGGCGGCGAAGTGGTAGCGATCGCTGCGCTCTACCGGGCAGTCGCCGGCCGAGCCCAGGCTCATGATGAAGTCCACGTTTTCCAGCCCGTCGGCCAGCCGGGCGGCGCGTTTAACATCCTCCAGCACGGCGGGACGCCGTTTGCCGGTCTGGAAGTCGATGACGTTCGGCGTGTCCGAGCCGGTCCCGAAATGGGCCTTCCGCTCTTCCAGGGACATGGCCGGCGTCCCCGTTCGATCGTAGATTTCGATATTCTGCGGTACGGTTCCGAGTGCCCGGCGCACCACCCGCTCGGGGATGAACACCCGCTGATCCTCCACGCTGCAGCCCGCCTCTTCTAGCAGTCCCAGGGCCTGCTCCTCGTGCACGATGACCCCGTTTCGCTGCAGAAGACGGAGGCTGGAGCGGTGGATCTCCTCCTTCTGGGCCTCTTCCAGGAGTGTCACCCGCGGCTGCGCACGGACAAAAAAATCGTTCTTCATCTCGATCTCCTTCCGGGGTGAACGGGGTTTTGGATCGCGCCGGTGTGGATGGGCATTCTCAGGGTTTGTGCTTCTGAAACCGCAGCCGACCGTTCTCCAGCTTCTGGCCGAGGAAACAGAACCAGTTGGCGTCGTCCTGCTGCGGATAATCCCTGCGCTGAAAGATCTTGCCCCGGCTTTCCCTGCGCTCGATCGTGGAGCGGAGGATGATCTTGCCGCATTCGATCAAGTTGCGCATCTCCAGACAGTGGGTCAGCTCATGGGAGTTGGCCGCGGTTAAACGCATGGTGTTTTCCAGGTATTCGAGGCACTCCAGCCCGCGCCGGGCCATGGTCTCCGAACGGAGATGAATATTGTAATCGCTCATGTGGTTGTGGATCGTCGCTTGCGCGTCCTCCCAGGGATCCCCGCCCGAACGATTCAGGATTTCATTGCAGAAGGCGACCAGTTCTTCCTCTCCCTTGCCGTCGGCCGCCGCCCCGGCTCCGGCAGCCCTTTTGGCCGCCGACTCCGCAGCCAGATACCCCATTGTGAAGGCTCCGGGGGCCACGCTCCCGGGAATACCGCCCGCCTCGTCTCCGGCCGCGTACAGACCAGGCAGGGTGGTCTCACATGTTTCGTCGACCATCGGCCCGCCCGCTGCGGCTGCGGAGTGTTCCGGTTCGATGGGCCACAGCTCGATCTTGTGCTTGCGGAAATCCAGAGCGTAGCGTTCCATGATATGGAGGAAGCCCGGCCCCAGGCCCTCGTTCTCGACGGCCCAGAGCATGTAGCGCTGGTCCTCCTCGCTGCCCCAGGACATGTCGGCGTAGATCGGTCCCCGCCCCGCCTCCAGCTCGCCCTGGAAGCTCTTGCCCGTGGCAAAGGTCTTGGCCGTGCCGTACACGGTCTTGCTGCCCACGTCGTGGTTGCGCCGGCGGATCACCTCGCCCAGGGCATTCACTCCGACTCCGGGGGGCTGATAGGAACCGGTGGGCAGTCCGCCTCCCCGGATGAGGTTCCTCGAGGACCAGCGGCCGGGAACGGAGAGGAACTCCATGTTGATCAGCTCGACCCCGGCCCGGAACATGGCCGCCTTGCCGTCTCCGGTCAGGGCCGGAGGCATGCGGATGGCGAAGGTAAGGCCGGGGAAGGGCTTGTACAGGCGGTTGACCCTTCCGGTGGTCATGATCACCGCCTTGGCCAGGATCCGATGGATCTTCCCGTCCCGGGTTCCGTAGCCCACGGCTCCGGCGATCTCTCCGTTTTCCGTGAGCAGTTCCGTGACCATCACCCTGTCGAGAATGCGGGCCCCCGCCTTGCGCACGGCCCTGGTCAGGATGCGCTTGATATCCCGGCCCTCGAAATGGAGGGTGTTGCGGCAGGCGTGCATCTGGTACTGAAGACGCAGCTTGCCCGGCAGGGTGGAGTCGTCGAAACGGATCCTGGCTCCGAAGCGCTCCAGGTCCAGAATCCGGTCGTAGCTGGTGGCGGCGATGTAGTGCAGCATCCGCCTGTTCACCAGGCCCTGGGCCACGTTCTCGACATGATCCTCGACCATCTGCTCCAGGCTCATCCCTTCCTGTTCCTGGACCTGGGGGAAGTAGCCCCAGATGTGGTCCAGCCCGGTGCCGGCGCATCCGGAGCGCTCCGGGTTGGATTTGTCCACCAAAATTACGTTGTCGTTCAGCTCCGCGGCCCGGATTGCGGCCATGCATCCGGCCAGCCCTCCGCCCGCCACGCAGATGTCGCAGCTGTGCTCTTGAATCTCTACGTTTTTCATAGCCCGTCCTCCGCCTGGCCGGAGTTGTTGCCACTGCCTGTGCCGTCTTTGCTGGAGTTCCGTTCGATAGAGCGGGAAAAATCAGCAGCCCGCTTGAGCGCTTCACTGTCCTCCGGACCCGGAGGACCGTACAGAGCCGGGGAGGGCACGATGTGAAGCGGCAGGGGAAGGTTGAGGGAAACAGCCCCGCGGGGACAGTCGACCACGCAGGCACCGCAGTACCAGCACTCCTGCGGGTAGGCGATTGCGGGAACCTGTTTTTGCTTTTTATCGAAGATAAATACATCCTGAGGGCAGATGTTGTAGCATATGCCGCAGTAATTGCACAGGTCCTTGTCGATCACCGGGGGCATTTCAATTCTCCTTGATCTTCGAGATGCCGGGAATCAAGGTCTGGGTGCTCAACACGCCGGGAATGTGGCGGATATTCTGCTGGACGTAGCGGCTGATCACCTCCGCGTCCGAAGACACCAGATCCCGGGTGAGGACGAGTTTGGCGATGACGTCGATGCTGCCGTGAACCGAATGCACCTCCTTCACCTCGTCCAGGACGAATATCCGGTCGAGGATCTGAGACTCCTTCTTGGCGGTGATATTGATCAGCACGAACACGGTGATCTCCCGGAGCATCTCCGGGTAGTCTTTCTCTTTGGTGTTTTTCATGTTTTGACGAAACTCCTCCATGCTGCGGGTAATGCTCCTGTCGATCAGGGAGCCGAAGGATCGGGGATGGCTGCGTTCCCACTGGTGTACCGATATATAGGCGTAAAGATCCGAGGCGGTACGTCCCGGAAAAGAATCCAACAATCCCGCTTTTTCCACTATTGCAGCCAGCGGACGATAGATGGTGTTATACCAGTCCTCAGCCGCCTCTTTCAAGGGCACCCCGGATCCGGCCTGCCCCGACAGAAACTGCCGGTGTTGCGTGATCTGCCTCAGGAGGTTGCGGTACTGGCCCGGCTCGGTCAGGTCGATGGATTTCCGCAATCCCGTCTTATCCTGAAACTCGGTCTTGTCCCGGTAGAGGATGTTCTCCGCCGTTCCCCTGGAGGGAAGGAACTCCATGACCCGGGCGTTGATCTCTTTGAATCCCCGCTCCTTGGCCACACTGATGCGGTGATTCCCGTCCAGAACGAAGTAGCCGTCCTTGATCTTGAACAGATCCACCGGCGGCAGGGGCTTGCCCCGTTCCATGAGGGCACGGATGGTGTGCAGACGCTCGTGGGGCCTGTCCTTCTTCAGGCGAAAGCGGCTGTCGAAATCGAGGTAGCGGTTCACGCTCCCCACGATTTGGGAGAGCTTCACGGTCTGCTGGCCCCGGTCCCTGTACTCGTACGCCCCCTCTCTCTGCTGTTCATCCCGGAAGCGTTTGATCGCCGCCGACTCGGCTGCTGATGTTGTATGCCTGTTTTTACGGGCGTAGCTGCTACCCATTGTCGTACTCGAAGAGATAGTATCCCGAGCAGTTGATTACCCGGGTTTGCCCGATCCGGGTGATTCGCTGCGCGGGGTCGTCGAAGCGGCGATGGATGTGGCCGTGGAGGAAGTATTTGGGCTGATAGCGGTCGATCAGGCGCCTGTAAACCTGAAATCCCCGATGGCAGGGATCCTCAGAATCGTGAATGTGCCGGGGAGGAGCGTGGGCAACGATCATGTCGAGACGGCCGTATCTGCGCAGCCGTGGCCGCAGGAAGCGGATCGTCTGCCGCATCTGCGCCTCCGTGTACTGCAGAGGTCTGCCATTGTACCAGTGGGAACCCTCCAGGCCGAGGATCGTGCGTTCCCCAACGGACACCACCTGGGCGTGGATGTTGAAACAATTCTTCGGAGGGCTCGCTTCG
>Ga0315551_10002637_pt1 | contig 13017 bp, 15 predicted proteins | sample SalMarSW160290MG_FD_203678 | JGI IMG/M metagenome (GOLD analysis project Ga0315551, IMG submission 203678) | Salt marsh sediment microbial communities from the Plum Island Ecosystem LTER, Massachusetts, United States - Salt Marsh Sediment SW1602-90 ... | reverse complement strand
ACACAAAATATATTACTTTAAATACCATTTTAACTTCCTTTTAAAAGTCAAATTTAGGTCTGCTTAAAACGTACATGGACCAAAAGCTAATTACCGAAAGTACAGAAATTGCCATAAAAAATTTTATACCCAGTGCGGTATTAAACTGGTAGAAAAAAAACTTTCCTATGGTAAATCCGAAATACTTTACACAGGTAAAAACTGACAGCACATATACAATCGGAATAACAAACTTAACCATGGTAAACGCTTCATAATTTGCCCTTTTATCTTTTTCTATGGAACTTTTTATCTCCTTTAGATTTGATAGGATACCATCCAGGGAAACTGAAACATTGGTGCCGTTAGCTACGGATTCAAAAATGCTCATGCCTAAAAGTACCGCCCACTCGGTACCAAACATGGACACAAAAAAATCTACCGCAGACTGCAGTTCTCCCTTATCCTTATAGTCTTTTATCTTTACGCTTAAAATAAAAAGAGCCTTTTTTGAAAGTGGGCTTCCTTTTATGGTTTCTATTGTCTTATCAATTGCAGAAGCCATATTAAAGTCCGAAATCTTATACATGCTGGTTAGCTCGCTAAGCAGGTTCTCAGCCTCGTAACTTCCAGCCAGCTGCAGGCTTTTAAACTTAAAACGCAGGTATATATAAGGAAGCAAACCGATAAGAGCTGACATCAGCACAAAAAATATACTTATCCCAAATAGCCCGGAAGTTATAGTAAAAGAGATAGAAAACAGGAATATCGACAGAAAGAGAAAATAAAAGACGTTATCTTTTCCCTTCTTGCCGGTAGTTATCCTTATAAGAAGCCTTATATGAGCTGTAAATTTATTATCCGGCTTTTCTGAGGATCTGCCCTTAAACCTGTATACCTTATTCTTTTCACGGATAAAGCGTACTAGATACCTTCCTAAAAACAGCCACACGCCGGTTAGAAGTAAAGCGTACATTAAAACTCTTATTATTGCCTCAATTGTACCGTTCATTAAAATCAAGCTCCTCTGGAGTAAAAAGGTGTTACAACTAGTGGCTTTTTGGCAGGAAACTTTTCAGCCAGTATTTTTAGCTCTTTCCTGTATAACAGAAATTCCTTATAATTTTCTTCCCTAGCAATATTTTCCTTATCTTTTCCTATATCACAGGTAAACCTCCAGCTATCAGAATCAGGCTCGTACCTGCATATCTCGTGTATTGATATTCTATGGGATAGATGATCGTATCTAATCTCGTAAATACCTTTTAGTCTCTTTTTGGAACGGTCGGCAAGCTGTATAAAACTAAAGACGAAGTGGAAGCTTTTAGCCACTTTTATTATTGTATGTTCCAGGTTCCCGCCTTTTTTATTTACAATCATATTTGCCATATCATAGGGAAGGTCAAATACGTCGGTTAAGTGAATGGTGCTTTTGCAGTGCCTGGTACCACGGTTTGCAATTTCAACCAGCAGGCTAAGCATATTTCCGTCCCTTGCCTCCCCGCAGATAATATAATCTCCGTCAGAACGCATTAGCTTTTTTGTAATACCGGAAAGTTCCTCCCCATCACAGACCAGCTGCATTATGGGAGAGTTGGGCATAAGTTCATGCAGGGGAATTTCTGCATTGGATTCAATTAAAACCCCTTCAAGTTTGGGATCTTCAAGCAGCTGAAATGTAGTGAGCATGGTGGTCTTGGCAGTTCTTACCGCCCCGCAAAATAGTATATTAAAACCAACCCCGGCCAGGCTTTTAAGCATACCCACAGCCTCTTTTGGAATGGTTCCCCTTCTTGCCTGCTCTTCCAGGGTGTAGTTAAAAACAACATATTTACGAAATACCATGATATCCTGACCGGATTTGGTAAGGGGACTGCTATAAATAGTAACCCTTTCCCCGGAGTGCATGAGGATTTCAATACTAGGGCTAGACTGGGGTATCTCAGGAGTAAGAAGAAGCAGGGCTTTTTTAAGCGCACCGAACCTCTGAGGGGATATCCTCTGCTCCTGTAAAGTCATTTTACCGTCAATTAGATAATAAATCCTCTCGCCGATAATCTTTGCTGAGGAGCTTTCGGTAATATCCATCCAGGCGCTTATTCCAGCAAGACCCCATACTTCATGGAAAATGCCGTCAACAAGACTCTTATACCACTTTGGGTAAGGAAGGCCAGTTTTAGCATTATCCTCCAGATATTTTCTTACGAGGTCCTTAAAGTAATTTACATGGTCGGGTATCCCTATTATGGCTTTGGTCTGCCGCTCAAGTATCTTAGCCTCCTGACCTTCGGAGAGTTTCCATATGTTCTCAAAATGGGACTGCACAGACTGGCATAGTTCAAGGAAAAGCCTTTCCTCACCTAAATTCACTCTGCTTTTTACTTTATCTTCTTTTATATCGCTTAAGTAACTGTCAATATAAAACTCTTCTGATTTTTTTTCTTCAACTAACTTAGTATTCATAGTTAAGTCCTTCCAAGGATCCTGTTTAAAAAACTTCCTCTCTTCCCGCTTTTACCGGTATTCAGTATTTCTATACTTAAAATACTGCAAAGTGAAACTGCAAGCTGCTTTATGGAGCTTTCAAACAGCCTATCACAGCTCAGAAGTGTTTTTCTTTCCCTTTCAGCTTCAAGGCTTAATGTATAATCCAAAAGAGATATAACTGAAGCAACCTGCATACCATATTTTTTTGCCAGAACTATTTCAGTATCAAGCTCAGGCAGGTCAATATATTTATTCACTATAAGGGAAAAATCATCTGAGCTTATACCTAACTTGGAAAAAATCTGCTCATAAAGCTTAATAAAACTTCTAAAGTGCTTATCGCTCTGGGTGGAAATAAGGTATTTTATTTTAGATGAATTTAATGCACCTATACTCATGCCGGAAACGGAGCTTCCCCCACTTACAACAGTTATATCAAAAGTCTTATTTGATAGATCAACCAGCTTTTCAATATGATCCGGGTGATAATGCCTCACCTTGGATATTTCTTTTTCCCCTGGAAGAATATACAAATCTTCTTTTTTTACGCATGAGCTTTTAAACTCCTCTGGAGAAAGGATATTATTTATAAGCCTTTCCTTTATTTCAGATAATCCGCCAGTACCTGAATCAATATCAAGATAATCGTTACCTTCTCTGCCTCCTAAATTTAGCAGGACTGTAGATTTACCGGTAATTTCCGAGAGCAGCTGGGCAGTAGATAAACTTATCATACCTACTCCCACTTCAGGACCGGAGCCAAAAAATAAGACTGTATTCCCGCTGGCCTCAAAATCATTAACGGAAAAAGAGCATATCTTCTGGGATACCTGCTTATCTGTAAGAAGGGGCGGGATTACTATTATCCCGTATGAAGAAAGATTTTTATTTACAGTGGAATAGGTATCCATATCCCTGGCAATGTAATAATTGCTTTTTACCTTCTTTAAAAACTTTGGAAAATTCTGGATGTAGCTACTGTAGGAAATGGTACTGCTATCTACTACCAGGATATCTACTTTTTCCATTTCCCTTCCGTCAAATGTCAAGCAGGTTTTAACAGCTGAAAAAAACTTCATTTTTTCTAGTTCTGCCTTTAAACCCTCGGAGCTACCTATAATTAAAATATTTTTCAATTTCTTAGCTTTCCTTTTAATTTAAACTGGCTTTGTATAAAATAATGAATTTCCAGCCGCTTTCCGCCAGATTTTCCAGGTAGGACACATCTTCATAGCTGGTTATAATCTCAATACTTGAGATATTGGCGCTTGCGTCGTAGCGCTCTTCACCCTCCGTGTTTACCACTTCCCTATTTCCCGAATCCTTTAGATACGCTACCTCGCTTCTTACCAGTTCACCTTCCTTGGTAATCTTTGTACTGCTTATACTATTAAAGGACCTGCTTTCTTCTCCATCTTCACTGGCTACCATTACCGGATAAAAATAAACGGTATCTCCCCTTCTTAAGGAATTTGGAAAGGTTATAATCCAGTCGGCAGGGATTGAAAAAATATACTGGTCTTCTTTTACAGTACCCACGCTCTCATCCTTAAAATAAGCTAAGGAAAGCTGACTGTATTTTGGGATAAAGTGAGCGGAATATTTTCCAATAACCTCATCTTTTTTGGCCACAGCCCCTTCCATAAGGTTATCCGGATTTATCTTTACCAGGTCAATCATGTCAGGTTCGATTGCTGTATCAGCTTCTACACTCTGGTTCAGTACCACTACATCAGTATAGAGAAACCTCTCCCTGCCCTTTGTTTCCCAGAAATATATCATTGCCAGTGTAGAAAGCATTAAAATTACCCCCAGGATTGAAAATAATACCCCGCTTTTAAATTTTCTCCTTACAAAATGCCCTTTCAAACCTATCCTACCTCCTTTAAGTATTGGCAATAGTTAAACTCTCACTAACTTTTTTATAATGCTAAAAAATCCTTTTTTAATTCTTTTATCTTTAGAAATAGTGCTACTGAATTCCTGAGGGACAAAAAGAGAAGAGATTTTTTTAAGCGGGTCCTCCATTAACTCATAAACTTCCCTGTAGCTAAGCGCTATCTCATACTTGCAATTAGCTTTATATAAAATGGATAGGTCAATCGCTGGTATAAAGGCAAGAGGCTTTACTCCCAAAAAGCTTAAAAACTCATCCCTATCTACTCCACTGTTCCACTTATTTATAATGAAGTTAACTGGATACCCTTCACTTTTTAATTTCAGTAGCTCTGATAGCCTGGCACTACTTACCTTACAGCTGGTTGGAAATGGGTCTAAGACAACAAGTACCTGATCCACAATGGAGATCAGTGGCTTAACTGACTCGTGGAAGATACTGCCCCCTATATCAATAAGGGTTATGGGAGTGGTACCAGAAACGTAGATTAACTTTAGCATCTTATCGTAGTCCCACTGCCTGATCTCTTCTTTCCTGTCGTCTGAAACAATCCATAAAATGCCACTGGATACATATTCAGCTCTACCTTTTATCCTGTTTCCGTTTGAAATCTCGTGAGGATACGAATAAAAACTACCGCTACCGTCTTTTTTACCTTCATCCAGCCTGTCTTCTATCCCTATCCAGTTAAATATTGTCGGGCTACTTAATGGAGGCTCGATAACGGATGGCTGTATACCCAGGCCTGAGAGATATTTTGCCAGGTTTAAGGTAATTGTAGTAGAGCCGGCACACCTTGAAAGCCCACATACAATAATCAGCTTCTTTTCCAGGCTGGTGTATATTTTCTTCTCCACTACTTTTGTAGTGGGTTTTTCTATATACTTTATCTTGTACTCTTTATTTAAGTTGTCTGTAACCTCTCCCCCACCTGTGCTAGTATTATCTTCAGCCGGTTCAGGAACCATCCTGCCGATAGAGGAAATTACCTCGCTGTAGTCATCATCAAAATAAATAATATCTATTTTATTTTTACTGAAAAATTTTACTGCCTCGCTAAACCAGGGAAGTTTTTTATCCACCACGGCAAGCTGCCATCTCTTATACAGGGATTTATTTTTTACCTCATCAATATCACCTATGAATTCCTCAAAGCCGATATAAGGATGACCCTTAAAGTGATTTGTTATTCTTACATAACTTTCCTTTATATTTAAGCAGCAGATTATATATTCCATATTCCCTTAAGTCTTTATAAATTTTATAAATAAAATAATCCTCATCTATGCACTTTTTATCTCCGGCAGATCCTTAACACTTGAAATATCACAGATTCTGGTATCCTTTTCCCAGTACCGGTACTGGACCTTATATAGAAGGGATGGGTAAAAGGAGCGCTGGTTTAAAATTAACCTCCTCTGGCAGAGTCTCTTACACTCATCAGGAAGCATAAGGTTTCTAGTGCTGTAGTTCTGTGATTCGCTCTGTCTTGTAGTTTCAGAAGAGGCTCCCATACTTTTGCCCACTCCCTGAATTTTTATGGTAGTATTCCCCAGGAACCTGCTGCAGTACTGGGCAGTAAAATCGTCATTTATCCCCAGGTAAAGATGGGTATCACACATTGAAAGGATATCCTCCCAGCAGTCTTTATAGCGGTTTTTCATCTGCGGCAGTGACTGCCATATAAGCATGGGATAAATCCTTCGGGATCTCATTGTGCCCAGCATCACCTGAATATTTGGGATCCTTCCGATGTTTGCCATCTCCTCAAGTATTAAAAATGTGGGGCTGTAAAGCATATTATTGTGCTCATAGGCCGTTTTATAAAGCTGGTTTAAGATGGTAGTTACTATGGAATTTATTATGGGAGAAAATGTCCTATCCTTATCCGGCATAAGTATAAAAAGGGCAATGGGTTTATCTTTTTTAGCCCCTATTTTTTTAATGTCTATAGTTGTTGAGCCAGTTATATTCTTTATCCCCTTTATGGAAAAAAGCTTCAGTTTGGTTGCAAGTCCTATCAGGACATTTGCCCTTACCTTGTCCTCTGCCAGTAAGAAATTATCCCAGAGCTGTAGCGGGGTTCCTCCGATACCATAGTCAGAAAAAAACTTTACCGCTTTTTTGGGATCCCTTACATTTTTGGAAGTTAATATTTTTAGAACCTGGCCAAATGTCTGCTGGTCCACTGGGTATATCTTTTTTACAAAACCAATTAGGGCTCCCAGAAGCTGGCCTTCTGATTCCTCCCAGAAAGTATCGCTGCTATAGGATAAAATGGTTGAATCAGCCACAGAGCTTATATAGCCTTCAGCTATCTCCATAAGCTCCTTACCGGTAGATATATAATTAATAGGATTTAGGCTGTCACCGTGTTTTAAGTTTATAAAATCAAGTACATATACGTCATAGCCGCAGCCAGCCAGGTACTTTGAGGTAAGGCAGTAAATCTCACTTTTGGGATCGGTTATAATTATATCGCCCTTTTCATCCAAATCCTTATACATATACGGTATATGAAATATGTTTGGAATAACAAAGCTTGTAGTTTTAAAGCTTCCAGGACTGCCCATTACCAGTGCCTGCATATTGAGGCTGCTTTCTATGGGATGGTATGCCCCAGGCATACCGATAGAATACTTTAAGTCTGCTGTATTAGAACCCAGAAACCACCCCAATTTATTTTTAAAATAATGTTTTTTTACCTCATTTGGAGTCTGGAACCTTGATGTACCGTGGCTTCCGTAGTCGTCTTTCTGGGTGTATCTTTTCTGCAGTTTTAAGCCTGCCAGTCCAAAAAATGAGTAGGTTATAAATAGCCCAAGTGCTGCCCAGCTAAAAACATTTGGAGGGTTTACTCTGGTAAAAAAATTAACGTAAGTACTACTGCTTACTGCAATTTTTAACAAAAAATCTTTAGGAATAAGAGACATATTGGTCCTGTAGCCGTCAAGAAACTGTACTAAAACTGATGCCAGTATGGGAAGAATAATTAACATAAGCATTATCATTAATATAGAGGTTATAATTCTAATTTTAACCGTCACTTATCTTTCCCTTTCCCTGCTTCCGGTTGCCTGCTTTTCTCTTGACCTTGAAAGTCTTTCTTTTTTCCTATCAACTCTTATTTTTTCCTTTTTGATATCCCCTGAAATCTTATTTGTTATACTTTCTATTTCAGGGCCAATCCTGGCCAGCCCCACACTTTTTACCTTTGGCATTTTAAAACCAGTATCTTTATATGGTAAACCTGGGTTTACCATATCGCGCTCAGGTCCCTTTTCAAAAAACATTATAATTTCTTCTTTAGTATAGGCATGTCCCAGTTTCTTGCCCCTGCAGTATTTTTTCTTTTCCGGATGCAGGAAGCTTAGGTTTTTATTCTGTATTTTCATGTCTATATTAAAATTTTTCTTCAGGTACTCCTTCATCTCAACCAGGTTTCCAGAATGCTCTTTTGCCTCATCAATTGCCATCCGTAGCTGTTCTTTCCAGATAGGCATACCCTTTTCTACCAGCTTATATTCAGCCATCGAGTAGCTCCTGTGAGAGTAAGGCTCTTTTATAATGGATAAATTTTCCCTCCTACAAATCCTATTGCTTTCCCGCTTAATTTCTCTTAAAGTCTCCCTATTTGAGACCAGCTTTCTTCCGTCTTTAAAGGATACAGAGTTAACCACAAGGTGATTATGTATATGGCCTTTATCTATATGGGTTACAATAAGTACTTCATGGTCTTTAAACTCCTTTTCTGCAAGCTCTTTACCGATTCCATGAGCTTTTTGGGGATCTGTTTCCCCGGGCTTAAAACTCTGGATTATGTGGTGGTAGCTTATACCGTCTGTTTTATCGTACAACTCTTTTGTGGCATTCATTTCACTTGTAACATTATGCCGGGAGCAGTTCTTCCCACTTATAATGCGGCTGTCAGTTTTTTCTTTATTCAGGACATAATTTATTATATTTTTTATTCTCCCTTTTGAAGGGATTATTTTTATAACTGCCATAAAATATTTATCTTTTATATTTTCTTCATTATCACTACCAGCCTATCCCATACTGCGTTTAAGTCTTCCTTTATGCATTTAAGATTGTCACCCACCGCAGTTAAAGTACCACAATCAATATAGTGAGTTATCTCATCAAGGCTGTTCCCTATTCTTTTAATCTCAATAATCAGTTCCCTTATACCTGGCACAACTGTAATGCTTTTATCAAGTAAGCATTTTCTAATGTAGTCACTTCGGCAAAAGTATGTTTTTGACACTTTATCTTTTAAAAGAATCATTTCTTTTCCATCCAGCCATATCGTAACTGGACAATTTTTTTTTCTTGCCATTCCCTATCTAATATTTTCTTTTAAAGAATACATTAAATATAACATAATGTTGACTAAACAACAATTATCAATATTATTAGCTGAAAAATTTTAGTACTGTAGACTTTGACTAACTTGCTAAGTATTGATATTATTTAAGAATATGAAAATAGAAAACGAAACACAAAAAGAAAAAGAACCTACTTCTAAGGAAAAAAGAATTGAACTAATAAAGAAGTTAGAGAAAGAAAGAGGTGGAACTAATATAATCTCTTATATGGTGAGTACTCGAGGAAATGCATCCTATCAAATGGCTGATGATGCTGTAAGGCGGATTTATGATCACTTAAAAGAATTAAAAAAAGAAAAAAATATTAAAATAGACTTGATTCTACATAGCTTTGGAGGAGTCGGAACAGTTCCGTGGAAACTCACTACTTTGATAAGAGAATTTACTTCTGATTTCGAGATTTTAATACCATATAAAGCCTATAGTGCAGCAACTTTAACAGCATTAGGTGCAAATAAAATTTGGATGCATACAATGGCAGAGCTTGGCCCTGTTGATCCAAAAGTTGGCAATGAATTCAATCCTCACGATACTAAAGGTAATCCTATTGGGATAAATGTGGAAGATGTAGCTTCTTATATTTCATTTGTAAAAGATACAGTAGGCATTAAGCATGAAGATGAATTAATTCAGGCTTTTAATATATTAGCAAATAAAGTTCATCCATTGGCATTAGGAAATATCCATCGGTTTTACTCTCAATCCCGAATGATGGCTAGAAAATTACTTCGTTTACATATGAAAAGAAGTGAAGAGCATACTATAGAAGAAATTGTTGAAACTCTTACTGCAAAATTATTCTTTCATGGGCATCCTATTAATAGAAAAGAAGCAAAACAATTAAATCTTAAAGTAAATAATCCACCAAAGGAAATAGAAGATTTAATGTGGCAATTATATGAGGAATATGAAAGAGAAATGGAGATAAAAAATCCATTTAATCCTGTAGAAATATTAAATACTGCTAATCAAGATGATTTAGAGTATAAAATAAAAGGTGCTTATGTAGAAAGCAAAGTAGAAACAGACGTTTTTGTCTCACATTACCGATTATGGCGTCCAGCTATTCCTTCTAACATTACACCTGAGCAGAGACAAAAATTTGAAGCTCAACGATTTGGGCAAGTTAATGTTACTATTTTGAAGCAGGCATGGGAGAAGGTATAGATGACTTCTTCCCTTCTCTCCTTATGGGTAGTTTTGAAATTGCTGTTTCCGAACTAACATCTATAGAAGGGCTGATTTTTTTTGTAATAGATTCTATATCACGAACAATATTCCCAGCAGTAGAATTCTGATCAATATTCTTAATATTTGAATAAGTAATTTCCATTTTTTAACTCCATTTCACTCCAAACAAATTATACTATAAACTTAACTGAAACAAAAACAAAGTGTTTAATAAATTAAAAATCGCTCGTAAAAACAATTATTAATTACGTCCACCATAGTAGTACTTAAATTTTGAATCATTTCATTTGACTTCACCTATTATAAACAAACGAAAAGCCAACAAATCTTATCAGAGATTTTAAGAAAAATCTAATTAAAACAAATTAAGTAATAATAAAACCAGATATACTCTACCAGGGGGTTTGGGGGATACTCCCCCAATATAACCGCAAACGTAGCTATGTGTTACGTTTGCATATCTTGCCTATCAATTATTATATAGACTGTGTAGGCTGTTGGAAACTAGGCCGCAAAAAAGCCAGGTTTTCAATAAATGCACAGGTTGTAATTTTATAAGTTCTAAGAAAAGGGATACAAAACAGGGGCTTTTTGAAAATGAGCCGTGTGCGAATTTCAAAAAGGGGGTAAGGGGTGTGGGGCATTTTTGTCCGAGGGCGGTGGGTGGGTGGTTTATTATGATATTACATATAATAAATAACCCATTATCCTTTATAAGAATGTAATATTAAATGGTAAACCTGGGTTTACCATTTAATATATATAATTTTCTTATTTCTATTTTTCCCACTAACTATAATCTAATACAGTAGCGCCGCAATTGGAGCATATAACTTTGCTGTATCCTTTAGACCAATCAAAATTAATGTAATTACCGTTAGCCAAATTTTCTTCCACTTCTTCTTCTAACAATTTACTAAAATCGTTGTCGTAAGTTGTATCTACACTTTTAATACAAAATTTTGCTGAACCACATTTTTCACATTTCATAATAATCCCCCTCCCCAGTGATATTTAGTAGCTTTATACCCAGTTCACTATCAAAAGGAATAAATTCAAGCATTTTTCCATATTCAACAAATCTAAACTCCTTTAATCTGTAGTCTACCGTATAAACCTTATTTTTATATTTAACCTTTTTTAGCATTTCCCCTATCCTTTCATTTAATAGATTTCATAAGATATATAGCCTTCTTTTTTAATTACCCTTTTCATTTCAGCCAATACTTTCCTGTAAGACTTTGCCTTCTCCTTGTTTTCCGGTTGATTTGTCTTAGTGCTTTTAAGTCCATAAATTACCTCTTCAAGCTTTTCCTTTATCTCCTTAAATTCCTTATCTGTTATTTCAATAATACCGTTTCCATAAAAGTTTAAACTGTCATAAAAATCTGTACACTCCCCTAAAATACTTACTATTTCTTGGTCATAAGAGAAATTAAAGCTTGGATATTTAGCGGTTACTACTCTTTTAACCCTATATGCTCTTCTACTCATATTATCTCCTTTCTTTATTTATTAATAATTTCACTTGCTCTTTTTTCTCCAAAATAAAGGTCTCTTTCTATTCCCAGACCAAACTGACCCTTAAAGCTTTCAAGCTCATCAAGGCTAAAATATCCCCATTCATCGTTTAAATCGCCAAAGATTGAAACATACCCGAAAAATAACCTTTCTTCCGGATTATATTCTGTAGCATACCATGTTCCAGCTCCAGAGGGATTAAAATACTTGGCAATTATTATTGGGTCTTCTATATTCTCCTGAGAACCAACCTCTTTAAACCTTGCTTCTAACTCTTTAGTCATTAGTTTCATCTCTTTCTCCTTTCATAAAAACATTTGACTTCCAGGCGTCGCTTTTAACGGAAGGTTCTGTCTGGTGTCAAGGCGGAGATACTGTGGTTCTTGTCTTCAAGAATTTTGAGGGATAAATAACGCAAGTAGTTTATGCTCAAAAAACAGTATCTCCCCGCAGGCTTGGCCTTGACACTACATAAGACAGGTTCTTCCGTATATATCTTAGGAAGTCAAATGTAGCTACAGGCAGGCTAATTTACCTATAATAAGTTAGTTATCTGGCATATGGCTTTTTTATCTTGAGCCGTGTGGAATTTAAAAAAAGAGGGGTTAGTGGTGGGTTGCTTAATACTCAATTATATAAAATGGTAGATCTTTTTTTTACTTATACTATTAATTTCATTATGCCTTCCAAGATAATTAATAGTTGGTAAGGCGTAAGGTTTTAAAACTGTCCAACGGTTTCTTATACCAATTTTAAAAAGATGAAATTAATAAACACTAATATATAAAGGTCCTTATATCTTCTTATATTCCTTCATTCCGTATTTTTCAATATAATCCAGGATAGCTTTTTTTGTCCATGAATTTGGCAAGTGCCTGCACTCTTTAATCTCAGTCATAGACCAGCCATACTTCAGCATAAATGCAACAATCGTAACTTCCATATGTATATCAAAAGGCTCAATCGGTACAAGCGGATATAGTATCTTACCATCCTTAAATATCGGCTTTGTTACTTTAGCAGGTATTGCCTCTGATCTGTCTGTAACTACTATTTCTTCTGATCCGGATTGCTTTACCTTAATAATATGATGACACTCTTTCCTTCTAAACTTCCATATCGGACAGCTGCAGCCGTAGTTACCGTTTTCATCAATTGCCACTATGTAGTAGCCGTTTCCTGATGAACTTTTAACTTTCCATTTTTTAATCCTTTAATGATTTTAATTTTTAAATATATCCAGCTGCTCAAATATCTTTTCTGGTTTTCTTCCCTCTTCCATTTCCTTTTTTATTAAAATTGTGCAGGGTTTTCCTGGAACTGGCTCAACCACCATACTTATGTAATTGTATAATTTGGATCTGGGAGAGCTTGCAAAGTATTCCTTCTTGGTCCTGTAGTCATATATCCACATCTTGACTCTCTTTTCTATTCTTACAACCAATAAGCTTATTCTGCCTGAAGCTGTAAAACCCACCTGAAGCAACTATTATATGGTCCAGCACATCTATGCCTAAGATATTTCCTGCTTTTTCAAGCCTTTTTGTTATTTCC
>Ga0315551_10002634_pt1 | contig 13032 bp, 13 predicted proteins | sample SalMarSW160290MG_FD_203678 | JGI IMG/M metagenome (GOLD analysis project Ga0315551, IMG submission 203678) | Salt marsh sediment microbial communities from the Plum Island Ecosystem LTER, Massachusetts, United States - Salt Marsh Sediment SW1602-90 ... | reverse complement strand
CTTGAAGTCCTTGGGACACTGCTTTCTGAGGCATCACTCTGCGCCCTGGGGAAAACTGCAGCTAACCCGGTACTGTCGACAATAAAATATTTCCGAAAAGAATACGAAGAGCACATTTATCATCAACGCTGTCCGGCAAAAGAGTGTCGCGGATTATTTTTCTATGAGATTCTTCCTGAAGCATGTAAAGGCTGTGGTATCTGTTTGAAGAACTGTCCTGTGGATGCAATTTCAGGTGAGAAAAAAGAGCCTCATCTTATAGACCAGGAAATATGTACAAAATGCGGCATATGTTTTGAAAAGTGTCCATTTGGAGCCATAGAGAAGGTGTGAAGGAGGTTCATGCGTGCCGAAAGTGTCTATTGATGGGATCGAGGTTGAGGTCCGGAAAGAATCAACTATTCTCGAAGCTGCCAGAAAGGCCGGTATCTGGATTCCTGCATTATGCAATAATCCGGTTATCCCTAATCTCGCAACATGTCGGTTATGCCTCGTTGAGCTTGATCGAGGCGGAAGAAAACAGCTGGTGACCTCATGCAACTACCCTGTGCGCGGTGATACTGTTGTAAGCGTATCAAGCGAGAGGGCCCGGCGGGCAAGACGCGGTGTTATGGAGCTGCTTCTTGCAAGGGCGCCTGAGAGTGAAGAACTGAAAGAGCTCGCCTCGCGAATGGGAGTAGATGGGACGCCGTATCCGACGGTTACCGAGGCCCAGCGGAACTGCATTTTGTGCGGACTGTGCATACGGGTGTGTGAAGAGGTTATCGGCTGTTCTGCAATCGGATTCGCTGGACGGGGTGTCGACCGTTCGGTCACCACCCCGTTCAGGCTCGCCTCAGAGGACTGCATTGCATGCGGAGCCTGTGCTGTGGTGTGCCCGGTCGGGACCATACAGATTCGAATACATGAAGATACCGGTGAAGCGGAAATATCTCCCTTCAAGTCACGGGCCAAGCTACTCGTGTGTGAGGAGTGTGGGAAGCGCATGGTCACCGAACCTGTTGCCTTTCAGGTAAATGACAGGGTAAAGATTGACTGGGAAAAATTCAGAAAGCTTGCACGTCTATGCCCTGAATGCAGAAGAAAAAAAGCGGCAGAATCGGTTGCAATGGTGGCACTCAAGAAAGAGGATTAAACTTTTATCTGTATCTCTATGCTTATACAGCAGGATATGAATTGATAAAACAAAGTTCCGGCGGAACCCGGAAAAGTGTTGGATGAAAAACGAAACGAAAACCCAAAGTTTTACTTAAATAATTCTTATATGCAAAGGAGTAATGCTATGTCTAAAGTAATTGCAACAGCTGCAATTAGGGGTGCGTATAACCTTGTAAATCAGGCGCAACAAACACTGAATAAATTAATAGAAGAGAAGGGGGAAAAGCAGGAAGTAGGTTTCCCCAATACCGCATATTATCTTCCTTTGGTCCTTTCCTTCTTAGGGATTGAAGTAGAGAACCTGGCTGATGCAAAAAAAGCCCTTGAAGAAGCAAAACAACTCCTCCCTCCTGTTCCGGGGGATGAGCTCTGGCTGCCTTATCTGGGGAATACGCTTGATGCAGGAATAGCTACATTGATTGCTGAGGAAATCATTGAGGCGATGAGATACCTTACAGAGGATGATCCGAAAGGCATATGGCTGGGATTTACCGATGACGCAGTATTGAGAATGCAGGGAATCAAACTTGTCGATGGGAGAATGCCAGGTTTTGCCGCGTGCGTGGGCGCCTTACCCACAACTGAGCAGGCAGTCGAACTTGCGAGATCATTGCAGGAGAAGAGTATCCTCGTTTTCATGGCTTCCTCAAGTAATGGAAAGAGTATGGCCGAACAGCTTGCTGAAGAGGGAATAGAAATGAGTTGGGATACATTCCTCGTTCCCTATGGAAAGGAAATTACTACTGCAGTACATGCCTTAAACTTCGCCGCACGGGCTGCACTTACTTTTGGAGGTGTAAAACCGTCTGGCGTTGAGCATGCAAGAGAGACAGCAAGGAAAATACTTCTCTACAATAAAGAAAGGGTATTTGCCTTCGTTCTCGCGCTCGGTGCAGACAGGGGGGTAGATAAGGCTCAGGTTATCACAGATGAAAAATATGCAACAGCTGCAGGGGCAATAAACTTTGGTTTTCCTGTAATATCTGATGTTGATTTGCCTCAAATCCTGCCGACTGGAATATGCACCTACGAGCACGTTGTGTCCAATATTCCTTTTGAAAAACTGGTTAATAAGGCTGTCGAGACACGAGGGCTTGAAATTAAGGTAACAGAAGTACCCATCCCGGTTCCATATGGTGCGGGATTTGAAGGTGAAAGAGTACGAAAAGAACAGATGCAGGTCGAATTTGGGGGGAAACGAAGTATTGCATTTGAATTCCTGCGAGGATATCCTATGAGTGAGATTGAAGATGGCAAGGTCGAGCTGATTGGCCCCGATGCAGACTCAGTAGAAGAGGGTGGGGCTATGAATCTTGGCACAATTGTAAAGGTTGCAGGAAGAAATTTCAGTGAGGATTTCGAGAGTGTTCTTGAAAGAAGAATCCATGAGTTTATTTCATGCTGTAATGGGATATTCCATATGGGGCAAAGGGCCATTGCCTGGCTGCGAATCAGTAAAGAAGCGTACGCAAAAGGTTTTCGGGTTGCGGACTTTGGCAAATTGTTAGTAGCCAAGATGCATGAAGAATATTCAAAAATTGTGGATAAGGTCCAGGTGACTCTCATCACTGATAAAGAGAAAATGAAAAAACCTCTTGAAGAAGCGAAAAAAATATATTATGAAAGAGATGAGCGAATTGGTGGGATGACTGATGAGGATGTTGATACCTTCTACAGCTGTATTTTATGTCAATCCTATGCACCGGATCATGTATGTATTGTGACCCCACAGCGATTAGGGCTTTGTGGTGCATACACATGGCTTGATTGTAAAGCATCATTTCAGCTGAACCCGCATGGGCCTAATCAGCCTGTTCCAAAAGGCAAAACAATAGATTCTGTTAAGGGGATGTGGGAGGGGGTTAACGAATACCTTAAAGTAAACTCTCACGGAAATCTTGAAAAGTTTAATGCCTATTCAATGATGGAAGATCCAATGACATCCTGCGGCTGTTTCGAGTGTATTGTCGCGGTTATTCCTGAAGTCAATGGAGTGATGATTGTTAACAGGGAATATACGGGTATGACTCCTATTGGAATGGCCTTCAGTACAATGGCTGGAATTGTCGGAGGGGGTATACAAACGCCGGGGTTTATTGGTATCGGAAAAATCTACATTACCAGTAAAAAGTTCATTTCAGCAGATGGAGGAATAGAACGGCTCGCATGGATGCCGGGTGAATTAAAAGAAGAGATAAGTGAAAGATTGGAACAGAGGTTAAAAGATGTTGGAAAGCTTGAATTAATTGATCAGATTGCAACGGAAGCAGATGCAGTTTCAGCTGATGAGCTTCAGGAATTTCTGAAAAAAAAGAATCATCCATGCCTCGCTTTGGAACCTATGATGTAGATTGATTACTAGAATTTGCTGCATATTTTGATAATCAAAGCAGATTTTAAAATATAGACAAGTGAACTTCCAAACTTAAAAGATTAAAATTAACACTTGCCTAATGGTTTTTACCTATAGAAGGTAATAATTGGCAATTGTAACTTAATAAGTTAGCTGAGAATTAAAATTCTGGTACAAAAAACCAGAATCTTAATGAATAAAACCATAAAATAAAGGTTGAAAGGGAGAAGAGTACGAAATTATATTAAATACTATGCAAAACTAATCAGAAGGAGCAGATAAATGGCCTTAACAGGACTTCAAATTTACAAACTTTTACCAAAAACAAATTGCGGGGATTGTAATTTTCCAACATGTATGGCGTTTGCAATGGCTGTGGCGACAAAAAGGGTGGCGTTGGATAAGTGTCCACATGTAAGCGATGAAGCAAGAAGTGCTTTAGCCGAAGCTTCTGAACCGCCAATGAGACTTGTTTCTATTGGTAATGATAATAACAAGCTGGAAGTCGGGCAGGAAACAGTACTCTTTCGACATGCGGAGAGGTTTCAGAATGAAGCAGGAGTCGCTATTCTGGTTGAAGATAGTGTAGCAGAAGACGAGATGGATAAAGAGATAAGTACCATAAATAAACTCAAGTTTACACGGGTAGGGGAAGAAATAGGGGTAAATCTCGTTGCCTTCCGCCATAATGCAACCAAAGCTGAAGAGTATGCTAATTTATCAAAAAAATTGTCTGATAAAACAAGCCTGCCGCTTGTACTGATTTGTGAAGACCCCTCTGTTATTGAATCAGCATTGAAGGTAGTTGGTAACAGCAGGCCTTTAATTTATGCTGCTAATAAAAAGAATTATGAAAAGATGGCAAACCTTGCTAAACAATTTAAATGCCCACTTGCCGTATACAGCGATACCCTTGAGACACTTGCCGATCTTACCCAGGATATTAAAAAAATGGGCGTCGATAATATTGTCATTGACCCGGGAGTACAGCAGTCTCCCCACATCATTGATCATTTAACACGACTGAGAAGATTGGCAGTAGAGAAAGTTTTTCGACCCTTAGGATATCCGACTATAATGTTTGTGGAGAATGAAAATCCATATCAGGAAACAATCGAGGCAGCTTCGTTCATGTGCAAGTATGCAAACATTATTATCATGAAGGGTAAAAATACATGGCAAATCCTCCCATTGCTTACAGTTAGACAAAACATATATACCGACCCGCAGGTTCCTAATGCCATAGAAGATAAACTGTATGAAATAGGTGCGGTAACACCTGATTCACCGGTGATTATTACAACTAACTTCTCTCTTACATACTTTACCGTTGCATCAGAAGTTGAGAACAGCAAAGTGCCGACATATATTTCCGTCGTTGAAACAGAGGGGATGGGAGTTCTCAATGCATATGCAGGCGATAAATGGTCTGCAGAAAAAATTGCGAAATTTCTGGATAAACAAAAGGTCAGAGAAAAAGTTAAACATAATACTGTTGTTCTTCCAGGCCTTGTTGCCGTTTTCAGGGCTGAGATTATCGACGAGTTTGGGTGGAATGTTCTGGTTGGCCCAGAGGAGGCTGCACGCATTCCCAGTTTTCTTAAAAATGAATGGAAACCAGGTGCTTGAAAATGAAAAAAGAGAAAATTAAGGTAACTTTTTTACCCGTTGACGAGACCGTAGAGGTAGAAAAAGGGGTTACCATTTTTGAAGCAGCAGCAAAAGCAGGGGTATACGTGAGTTCTATCTGCGGTGGGGATGGAATTTGCGGAAAGTGTAAGGTAATAATAAAAGAGGGCAATATTGTAAGCCAGCCAACTACTTTATTGAAAAGAGAAGAAATTAACAAGGGATATGTCCTTGCATGTCAGACTGAAATCCAGGGAGATATGGTAATAGAAGTCCCTCCGGAATCAAGTGCAAAGGAAAAAATTCTTATTGATAAAGATGCACAGCGATTCAGGGCTCTTTATACCCCTATGAAGGAACAGGTTTCCTTTTCATATAAACCTCTTGTTCAAAAAATCTACCTTCAACTACCCCAACCATCACTGCAGGATAATGTCGGTGATCATGTTCGGCTTTACAGAAGTATACGACGGATGAAAAAAACCTTTATTATGCAGACAGGCCTTAAAACAATACGGTCACTTTCACAGACCTTAAGAAACGGTAATTTTAAGGTAACTGCCACATTAGGCGTACGAGGAAAAACAACAGAAATACTGCAGGTGGAGGAGGGGGATACTACAGGGAGAAATTTTGCAATTGCAATAGATATTGGCACATCCACAGTTGTAACACACCTAATAAATTTAAACAGCTATGAAACGATGGATGCTGAAGCTACATATAACTCTCAAAGAATCTATGGAGATGAGGTTACAAGAAGGATCATTTATGCTGAGCAAAATGGCGCTGATACATTGAGAGAAACAATTGTTAACGATATTAATAATCTCATTAATACCCTGATATCAAGGAATAATATACGTCTCAATGATATAATGGCGATTGTATGTGCCGGGAATACTGCGATGATTCATTTCCTCCTTGAACTTAATTCTTCTTATCTCCGGAAAGAGCCATACATTCCAATCTGCACGTACCCACCGCCTATACGAGCAGCCGAAGTAGGAATAAAGATAAATCCAAGGGGCCTTTTATACACTGTTCCCAGTATAGCAAGCTGGGTCGGAGCTGACATTACCGCAGGTATACTGGCAAGCGGCCTTTACCAGGCTGATGAGCTTACAATGCTTGTCGATATTGGAACGAATGGAGAAATAGTACTCGGCAGCAAGGACTGGATGGTATGCTGCTCTGCATCAGCAGGTCCTGCGTTTGAGGGAAGTGGAGTGCGAAGCGGGATGAGGGCGGCTGAAGGCGCTATAGAGAAGGCCAGGATTTCAGAAGATGGGAAATTTCATTATACTACTATTGGAGAGACGAAACCTATAGGCATATGTGGATCCGGGCTGATCGATATTGTAGCAGAGTTATTCAAGGCAGGTTACCTAGATCGGTCTGGAAGATTAAATCCTGAGTCGGATGAGAGGGTGAGAGAGGTTAATGGGGAAATGGAATTCCTGCTCGTTCCATCCGCACGGACAATGGTTAGAAATGATATAGTAATCGCACAGGCTGATATTGAGAATCTTCTCCGTGCAAAGGCGGCAATATTTGCAGGGATGAATGTATTGATAAATACATTGGATCTTAAATATTCAGATATCAAACGAATATACCTTGCGGGCGGATTTGGTAATTACCTGGATAAAGAAAATGCTGTTACCCTCGGTCTGATACCAGATATAGAACGAGACAGGGTGGAATTTGTAGGAAACACTGCTATTATTGGAGCGAAGATGGCGTTACTGTCAAAAGATGCGCTTGATATGGCGTATAAAATCAGTAAAAGTATTACCTATTACGACCTTATCACATATCCAAATTATATGGATGAGTTTATGTCAGCAAAATTTTTACCGCACACTGATATAACTAAATTTCCCAGTATATTAAAAATAATTCAAAAGGTAGTGTAAATATGAGTAAAACAATCGTTTGTACAGGTAGGGGCGGAACAGGAAAAACAACCTTCGTTGCGCTTGCTGCGCGATGCCTGGACTCTCATCCTTTGCTCATTGATTCGGATTCCGACCAAAACCTTGAAGATATGATAGGTGTGAATTTGCAGGAAGAGGGAGTCAGCACAATATCAGAGATACTGTTTGATATACAAAAGCATAAGGATAAGGAGTTAGAGTCATTTCCGCTTCCGGATAGAATAGAATATGTGGTTAATGCTTCCTGTTTATATGAGTCAGATAGATTTGATATGCTTTCACTTGGAGTAAAATGGACAGAGGGCTGTTATTGTGCTCCAAATAGCATTTTAAAAAGCGTCATTCCATCTATAGCAAATAGTTATGATTACACTATTATCGATTCGCCGGGAGGTCTGGAACATCTTAATAGAAGAATAGTGTCTGATGTAGATGATGTCTTTATAATACTCGATCCCTCAAAAAAAGCTTTGAATAATGTTGAAAGGATGAAAAAGATTGCATCGGAAATTGGTATCCACTTCAAAAATATTTACCTTGTTGCGGATCATAGATTCAACAGCACAGCAGAAGAATATGTTCGCAATTTGAATCAAAATTATTTAGGTAAAGTAGAATACGATGAAAATCTTGAAGGGTATATTTGGAGCGGTAAGTCGCTCTTTGAACTGCCTGAAGATTCGGCAACTTTGCAATCAATAATAAAAATCTTAACCAAAGCTGGATATAAAACAAAAATAAACAGTCTTATATTATAATCTGAGTGAGGAGGATAAAATGGATATCCCTGATGTTAAGAAAACATGGAGAAATCCGATAAACGAGGTTACAATTGGTGCGACAAAAGAAGATGGCGGAACACGGTCTCATTCTATTACAATTGGGGGGTCTACTGCGCTTCCATTTCTCTATTCCGAAGGAAAATATCCTCATCCGGCGGTAATTGCGATGGAGATATGGGATATCGCTCCCACAGACTGGTCGGAAGAGCTTGGACAATATTTTTCTGATGTATGGGATAGCCCCGGGAAGTGGGCGAAAAAGTGCGTGGAGGAATATAATGCAGATCTTATATGTTTACGGTTGCAGGGAACCGATCCTGACGGGGCAAATAAAAGTGGTGACGAGGCTGCCAAGGCCGTGAAGGAAGTTTTAGATACCGTTTCAGTCCCTCTCATCATCTGGGGTTCGGGAAACAATGATAAGGATAACGAAGTATTCCCAGCCTGTTCAGAAGCGGCCGCGGGAGAACGGTGTTTGTTGGGCACTATAACTGAAGGTAACTACAAAACGCTCATAGCGTTATGTAAAGCTGACAAGCATAAGTTAATTGCTGAATCTCCAGTAGATATAAATATTGCAAAACAGGTAAATATTCTCGCTATTGATATTGGCCTGGCACCAGAAGACATTGTCATTTATCCATCCACAGGTGCACTGGGATATGGATTGGAATATGTATATTCAATTATGGAACGGGGCCGTATTGCAGGGCTCAATGGCGACGAAATGTGGGCTATGCCTCTTTTAGCTGATATTGGGAAAGAGGTATGGAAAGTAAAAGAGGCTGTTGCGCCTGAAGACCAGGTTCCTGGTTGGGGTGTTCATGTTGAAAGAGGGCATATGTGGGAAACGATAACTGGCTTAACATACCTTCAATCGGGGACAGATCTATTTATCATGCGACATCCAAAAGCGGTTAATGAATTAAAGAAATATATCAAAAGCATGATGGTAGAATAAAAATATTTGACAGGAGGTTTTCTCTTTTTAATGGCAATAATTCAATAGGCATATGCACTTGACTCCAGTTATAATAATATCTTTTAAGGAGAAGAAAATGCTTTTCATCGGAGAAAGGATCAATGGCGGTTTTAAAGATATTCAGCAGGCTATTAAGGAGAAAGACAAATCTATTATTCAGCAGTGGGCAAAAATGCAGGTAGAAGCAGGTGCCGATTACATAGACGTAAACATGGGCGCAGCTTCAAATAAGCTCGACGATTTCATTTGGATGCTTGAAACTGTTCAAGAAACTGTTAACACACCACTCTCTATTGATTCTAATAAACCAGCTTTTTTAGAGAAACTTGTTAAAACCTGTAAACATCCTCCTATAATCAATTCAACTACTGCAGATCAAGAAAAACTGGATCAAATCCTTCCTTTAGCTGTTGAATACAACACTTCGATAATCGGACTTTGTATGGATAAAAAGGGGGCTCCGCAGGACGTTGCAACCAGAATTGAATTAGGAGCCCAGATATTTAGTGCAGCCATAGAAAGTGGCATCTCTGAGGACAGAATATTTCTTGACCCTGTAACAATGCCGTTGCGATATCTGCAAGAACAGGTTAAGAATCAGATTGAAGCCATTAAGCAGTTTACGGTTTTATCCAGTCCGCCGCCACATATAATCGTTGGATTGAGCAATATAGCTTCGAAATCCAAGCAGGTCCATCTAATTAATAAAGTTTTTTTGGTGATGTGTATTGAGGCAGGTCTTGATGCTGCGATATGTGATGTAACAGATGAGGAACTGGTAGATTCTGCAATAACTGCTGAAGTAATATTGAACAAGCACATATATTCAGATTCATATTTAAAGGCCTATAGGGACAGTAAGAAAAAGTAATCTTTACTTATTAAAAAACAGGATGCATCGAAAGTAAAACAATGGATATGCTGATATTAAGAAGTATGAAGAATAACTTCCCGAGAAGTCAATACACTCTCTCTATGAATATCAAATATGCTGATAAATTGCTTGGTCACTTGACTGAAAGGAATGACTTCTGCGATTCCTGCGAAGAACAATATCGTCACTGCCGGGAAGGATACCAACTCGATTTCTCAAAAAATATTGCAGGGATATATGATTTTCCCGCGACTCTTCCCTTTATGATTGATAATGTTGAGGAGTATCTTCCTGATAGTGTGCCTATGCACGATGTTCTCATAGCTGTTTCTGTCAATGAAGAGATACTTATCTCATTTATTCAAAGGTTTCCTCTTGCAAAGGGAGTAATAATTCCTATAGAAGAAAGTAATTGGATTACACCGTATGGTATTAAAACAATTAGAGAAATCTGTGAGCAAAAAGGCATTGAGGTTTCGTTCCCCAAGCCATTCTGTTCTTTTAATCCAAACTCCGGTGTTTTACTTGATTTTAAGAGAACTTTTAAAATAGGAAAACCTGAAATAAAGTTTGTTTTGGAAGGTAATGTTATTAAAGAAGCCAATGTCTTATGTAGTTCTCCATGTGGTGCAACTTATTATACCGCTGCTCACCTCATAGGAAAAAAATTAGACGATAATTTAGATTACATCATAGATTCGTCACTATTTCATTACCCATGTATTGGGGGAAGCAGTATTGATAAAAATTTTCAGGATTCAATTATGCATCATGCCGTTAAATTACAAAAAAATATACTAAGACATCTGCATGCAATAAGACCCGTATAATTATCCATTTTTTAAAAAAACTGCTTCATCAATTACCATTCAATAACAGAATGAGTAAAAAACCGGGTCAATAATGAATAACGAAGAGAGCAACTGTCAAGACAACCTTAAAAAGGCGGTGTGCGAATTTATCGAGAACATACAATGTGACAACCTTGCAAAAGTATTAGTACATGCTGCAAAGACAAAAAGAATTTCCTACGACGAACTCCAGGCAACAATAAAAACAGACCCTGAGGATGTTTTGTTTCTATCTATGGAGTGGGGGCTGCTGTATCCCGTGAAAACATTAAAGAGTGGCTCATGGGAGGATAGAGTCTTTTTTGAAATGCCGGGTGAAATATATGAGATGCCGAATATTATCACACATCTCGTAAACACAGCATGTATAACCGGTAAATGGGATGTAATGCAGAATGCTGCTGAAGTGTTTAAGGAAATGGGAGAGCCCAAGTGGCATTTTATTCCCGAATTACTCCAGCGATTACTAAAGGAATCGACAGGCTATAAAATCTCTGCTCAACAAATAAAAAAGATATGCATAGAGTTAAGCGTGGGAAACAGAATTAATTCTTTAATAGCTGAGTTCAAGGCAAGCGGGGTGATGAGCCCCAAACTAGGTTCAATGCAGGAAGTTTTTAGAATGAAATCACCTGTTTATGAACTCAACCGGGCCCTTTTTAATAAAAAAGATGCAGACGGTAAGATGTAACAGTACACAATTATTTTTATTGATATCGTAATGAATTAAAACTGTTGTTGTTAACAGGAAGTTGCTATCGGCTGCACATAGTATTAATGAGATGTTAACTCATTAAGTCTTTTTTGTTTTTCTTCAATTTCTTCTTCCAGCTTTTCTAACCTCTGCATCATTATTGGTTTTACAGAATGGACAGGCCAACTTCCCCTTAATGTTTCTAATTCATTTTTTAATTTTTCTATTTCAACTTTTAGATTATCTATTTCTTCAGTACTGTTATTCAACAAACTTTCCTTAAGTAGTTTTTACAGTTATTTTCAAATTCAAACATATTTTCATTCTGTAAATATTTACAGATGAGTTTTTCCCTGAACATCCAGTTTACTTTTCTCTTTTTTCATTACCTGGGGATAGACTCTATCCTTTAGAAATTTAAAGGCAGAATCCTTGTCTTTGTCCATAACTATCTCAGTAAGTTCTTTAAGATCATCTTCGTCAAAACTCACTGCCACTTTTGCCATTTTATATCTCCTATGATAAAAATCAAGATATGAAACAGAAGATCTATTCCATTATTTATTAAGCTCAGAAACATTCTAAAACTGTATTACATACAGTTACTCTCATAGTCCCCTTTCAATATGAATTGCTCGAAGTGGGCAGGCAGCCACACAGAGTCCGCAGCCTACACAAGAAACTCGCGAAATAAGCATGGGAAAGTCACCATGCTCCTCCTGTATAAGAAGATTTTTCGGACATACCTTTGTTGCTCTACATATACCATTGATCCTGTCACACAAAAAGGGTTTGCATTTTTTAAAATCAACCTGGGACCATTTATTGTTGTGACCCATAAGTAAGCTCCAAAACGCTGCAATGAGAATGTACATAGCAACGCCAATCCGTCGTTTAAGCGTAACATAAAATGTTCAAATTTAAAAATAGATAGGTTCATGCATATTCCGGTGAAAGTTGCCAGTGATTCCGGAAAATAAGTACCAATATCTTCCACAATCATCATTCAAAGATTTGTAGCCTAATTCATTATAACATAAAGAAATATAATGAATTATCGAAAAAATGACAATGAGAAAATAACTGATTTTTGTAAATCTTCTCCTTGTTGAATGCACTTAAATTCAATGCACACATAATCTTACATGCTTTTTGTTCGGTGTTATATAGTACCGAAAAAGAACGGCTTCTCTCGGACAAGTAAAAATATGAGGGGCAAATAACGCTCATTAAGACTCAGAAAGAGTATGAAGCAATAACCAGTGAGATTGTGTACAGATCAATAAAAAACTTTAGAGTATGGAAGATGAAGAAACTTCCGCTGCAAAAGATATAGAGAACCTTGAAAAAGAACTTGAAGAATTGAAAGAAGCTACCAACGAGCTCAAGGGATATGCCAAAGAGAGTAAAGCAGTTCAGATCCAGCGGGACATACTAATAAGAAACAGAGAAAATATGTGCGTTAGTGCAAATACAACAAAATGTGTTGAGAGTTAAGTTGGAGAGGCTTTCCCTCTGAAGGATACTCCGGAGAAAAGCTTTGTGGACCCGACAGAGGGAATACTCATGACAATACCCTGCGCACTCCGGATGTTATTGCCGCTACTTTTGGTCGCCGCTCTCTTCTTCAAGATCCGAGATCGCCTTATTCACATCTTCGAGGCTTTTACTGAGCATATCAGCCTGAGACTGCAGTGCTTTTACCTGATCCTCTCTGGAAACAGGCGCCGCTCCATAGTAGGGATTCACAGGAGGATATGCATACCCTG
>Ga0315551_10002630_pt1 | contig 13044 bp, 7 predicted proteins | sample SalMarSW160290MG_FD_203678 | JGI IMG/M metagenome (GOLD analysis project Ga0315551, IMG submission 203678) | Salt marsh sediment microbial communities from the Plum Island Ecosystem LTER, Massachusetts, United States - Salt Marsh Sediment SW1602-90 ... | reverse complement strand
GTCCTCCAGCGTTTCCAGGTCTTCCGGCTTACCCTTGCCCTGGGTAATGGCGTTCAGAATCTCGCTCATCCGGTTTATTCCCTCCCGGCAGGGGGTACACTTGCCGCAGGACTCGCCTTTGAGGAACTCAATAAAATACTTGGCGACATCCACCATGCAGGTGTCTTCGTCCATGACTATCATGCCGCCGGAGCCCATCATCGAGCCGAGCTTGGTCAGCTCGTCGAAGTCCACCGGCGTATCCAGATACTGTTCGGGGATACAGCCGCCGGAAGGGCCGCCGGTCTGCACCGCTTTGAACTTCTTGCCGTTGGGGATGCCGCCGCCGATATCGAAAATCATCTCCCTTAAGGTTATCCCCATGGGCACCTCCACCAGGCCGGTGTTGTTGATATTGCCCACCAGGGAGAATATCATGGTGCCCTTGCTGCCGGCGGTGCCGATTTTAGAATACCAATCCGCTCCTTTATTGATTATCAGGGGAACGTTGGCCCAGGTCTTGACGTTATTTAACAGGCTGGGGCTATCCCAGAGACCCTTCTCCGACATGTGGATATATTTAGCCTTCGGCTCGCCTATCTTGCCTTCAAGGGAGGCCATCAACGCGCTGGATTCGCCGCAGACAAAGGCGCCGCCGCCCTTATTTATGGTCACCGTGAAATCGAAGCCGGAGCCCAGTATGTTCTCCCCCAGCAGGCCGTAGTCCATGGCCTGCTCGATGGCTATCCGGGCGTGCTTGACGGCCAGAGGATATTCGTTGCGGACGTAGATATAGCCCCGGTTGGAGCCGATGGCATAGGCGCCGATGACCATCCCCTCCAGGACGCTGTGGGGATTACCTTCAAGGAGGCTCCTGTCCTGGTAGGCGCCGGGGTCGCCCTCGTCGGCGTTGCAGATAACATATTTAATATCAGCTTCGGCTTCAAGGCAGGACTGCCACTTCCGGCCGGTGGGGAAGCCGCCGCCACCCCGCCCCCGCAGTCCCGACTTTTTAACCTCTTCGATAATCTCCCGGGGCTTCATCCCGGTAAGCACCTTGCTTAAGGCGGAGTAACCGCCGCTGGCGATATAGTCTTCAATATTGGTCGGGTCAATCGCGCCGTTAGCGCCGAAGATATTCCTTGTTTGCTTCTTATAGAAGGGGACATCGGGTTCATAAGTAACCTTTTGGCCGGTTACCGGGTCGGCATAGAGCAGGCGCTCGACGACCCTGCCCGCCACTATGGTTTCTCCGATAATCTCCCCGACGTCTTCGGGCGTCACCCGCTGGTAGAAAATTTTCCTGGGTTCGATGACCACCAGTGGGCCTCTTTCGCAGAAGCCGTGGCAGCCGGTTTCTTTCAGCTCCACCTGCACCTGGAGCTCCCGTCTTTCTATTTCGTCGATAAAAGCATCGACCACCGCCTCGGCACCGGAGGCGCGGCAGGCGGTGCCGCCGCAGACCGATATGCAGGTCCGGCTGGTGTCTCTTTTACCAAGTATCGACTGCCGCAGGTTATCCAACTCGGCGGCGCTCTCCACTCTTTTTTCTAATAATTTTCGCACCTGCTCTACCATGTCAGCCCCCTCACCGTTTATTTGTATCCCCTTAAGACGCGGTCGAGCTTATCGGGGTTCACTTTGCTCTGGTACTTGCCATCGACGACCACTACCGGCCCCAGAGCGCAGCAACCGAGGCAGTTAACTGCCTCCAGGGTGAATCTCATATCCCCGGTGGTCTCGCCGGGCTTTATCCCGTAGTCCCTCTCCATCTTTTCCACCAGCCTCCGGCCTCCCTTGACGTGGCAGGCGGTGCCCAGGCAGACAGTTACCACATGGCGTCCCCTCGGCTTGAGGGTGAAGGCCCGGAAAAAGGTGGCTACGCTGAAAACCTGGCTTAAGGGAATATCCAGCTTCTGGCTGATTTTTACCAGCACGTCCTGGGGAAGGTAGTTAAACTCGGCTTGGATGTCCTGCAGTAGAGATATCAGCTGTTCTTTGTTGCCGGCGTAGCTGTCGATAAGAGAATCAACCTTCTCTGTGTAGCTCTCTACGATAGCTTTTACTCTGGGAAAATCAAGGGTAAGCTCCATTAGCTAACCTCCTTCACCATCCGCTAATTTTATGTTAATACTTTCAGGGCCAGTCTCCATCCGTTATCACGCCCGTTTTCACCACGGGTATTGCCTTAATTCGCCAGGTATATTCCAGCGTTAATTACACTTATTTACGGCGAAGTACCAGGTGATATAACGCAGGTGATATTACCTAACCAAGAGTAAAAGGCGCCGATGTTTCCCCGCTTGAACAAGTGCGCCCAGCTTTGGTATGATTACATAAGGGGAGATAATTATATGAGTAGTATTAATGTGCTTCTGGCCGAGGATCATGTGATAACACGGCAGGGTATCCGCCGTCTTATAGAAGATGAGAAAGGCGTGAAGGTCATCGGCGAAGCCAGCGACGGCGAGGAAGCCGTGCAGATGGTCACCGATATGAAACCCGACGTGGTTATCATGGACATCGCCATGCCCAAGCTTAACGGCATCGAAGCCACCCGGCAAATCAAGCTGACCAGTCCCCGCACGGCGGTGCTTATCCTGAGCGCCTACGACGATGATGAATACGTCTTTGCCCTGCTTAAAGTGGGCGCCGCCGGTTACCTGTTGAAGAATATCAGCGGCGACGAGCTTGCCCGCGCCATCCGGGCGGTGTATAAGGGTGAGCCTGTCCTCGACCCTATAGTTGCCCGCAAGGTGATGAATTACTTTAAGCTGCCGGATAAGATGCGGGGGCTGGAAAAAGCCTCCGAGCACCTCAGCAACCGCGAGACAGACATCCTCAAGCTGGCCGCCAGGGGCATGACCAATAAGGACATCGCCGATAAACTGCACCTGAGTAACCGCACCGTTGAGGGTCACCTGAGAACTATCTTTAATAAGCTGGGAGTCGGCTCCCGCACCGAGGCAGTGCTGTACGGCTTGAGAAAAGGCTGGTTCACCCTGGAAGAGCTGCCTTGACCATCCTTATCTGAGATATCGGGGTATTACCGTGACTCCAAATCTATTAGATTCAAAAATACTGGCCAAGATTATTGATGGTTTCCCTATACCATTATTTGTCATCAATAAGCAACACGAAGTGATGTACTGGAACACGGCGGTAGCGGCCCTTTCCGGCACAGAAAGTAAGGAGATAGTCGGGACAGATAAGCACTGGAGGGCGTTTTATAAAGACAAGAGGCCAGCTATGGCCGATTTAATAGTGGACGGAGCGCCGGCCAAGGAAATTGAAGCCTATTATCCGGGTAAATGTAAAAAATCCCGCTTGATAGACGGCGCCTATGAAGCCGAAGATTTTTTTTCTGACCTTGAGAGGAACGGTAAGTGGCTCCATTTCACGGCAAGCCCCATAAGGGGCAGCAATGGCGAGATAATAGGCGCCATGGAGACCCTGGAAGATATCACCGAGCGCAAGCATGCCGAGGAGGCACTGCATGAGTCGGAGAGGCGCTTCAGGGCTTTATTTGAGCGTGCCTATGATGCCATCTGGGTGCACGATTTAGAGGGTAACATTCAGACTGCCAACAGGGCGGCGGCGGAACTCGGCGGTTACCCGGTAGAAGAGTTGGTGGGGAAGAATGTGAAGTCATTTCTCAGCGATGAAAGCCTGAAGCTGGCCAGAGAGGTAAGCCGTAAGCTAACCGAACACGAGCCCATAGACCTCCCCTACGAGTTGAGGTTGACCAGGAAAGATGGCTCGGAGGCAATATGCATGGTCTCTACCAACTTGATTGCCAGCGATGGTGAGCCAAAGGGTTTTCAGAATATTGCCCGAGATGTGACTCAAGAGAAGCGAATGCAGGAAAATTTGCTCTACTACCTGCAGGAGATTACCAGGGCCCAAGAGGCGGAGCGGAAGCGTATCGCCCGGGAGCTTCATGATGATACGGCTCAACTCCTGGGTTCTCTTTCGCGGCAGCTGGATAACTTCATCAGGAAGAAGCATAGCCTGGCACCTAATGAGGTCTTGTTTCTCAAAGACCTGCAGGCTCAGCTCAATCGCGGAGTGCAGAGTGTACACCGCTTCATTCAGGACCTGCGCCCCTCGCTGCTGGATGATTTGGGTCTAATTCCGGCGTTGAGGTCGTTAATTAAAGACCTGCAAGAGTACGAAGGGATAGATACCAGCCTGAATGTGCTTGGCGGAGAAAGACGTTTTTCATCCGAAGTTGAGTCACTGCTGTTCCGCATGGTTCAGGAGGCGCTTAATAATATCAGGAGACATGCCCACGCCTCAGAAGCCCAGGTGATAATAGAGGTCGCCGGAGATAAGGTTAAGGTGACCATCAGTGACAACGGTCAGGGGTTTGAACTATCGGGAGAAGTGGACGACCTTCCCCGCATCGGGAAGCTTGGCCTTGCCGGAATGCAGGAGCGGGCGCGGCTGCTGGGCGGCACCCTCGAAGTGAAGTCAACACTGGGTGAGGGGACAACTCTGGTAGTAGAAGTGCCCAGCTAAGTGACAGCCCTCTGATAAACCGGCCCCCACGAATTAGTACCCACCAGAATTGTTGCCAAATGACATAAAAGGGGGCCAAAAGGCTTCCTTTTTTTGATTAATATTGTTATAATAACAACAGGCCAGTATTTTCATCACGGAAAGTGGCCCTGGAAAAAGAAGGGGGTGATTCTCATATCTAAAAGAATCTTAATCGTTGAGGATGATCCCAGCGTACTTAGGGCAACCAGCTACATACTGGAAAAAGAGGGCTACGAGGTGCTAAGCGCCCAGAACGGGCTGGAGGGGCTGAAAAAGGCCAGGGATAGTAACCCCGACCTGCTCCTCCTGGATGTGATGCTGCCGGGTATAGACGGCTTTGAAATCTGCCACAACCTGCGGGGTGAGCCTGAAACCGCCAATTTGCCTATTTTAATGTTTTCGGCCAAGGGGCAGGAGTCGGATAAGGCTACCGGGCTTAAAGTTGGGGCGGATGAGTATATAACCAAGCCGGTGGACCGGGAGGTGCTGCTTAGCAAGGTGGCCGCCTGGCTATCGGCCAAGGGTTGATGAGCAGCCCGGCAACAAACTAAATTAATCTTCCGGTTTTTCGCCGAGGATAGACTCTATCGTCTGGAACATCTTGCTGAAGTCTCCCGATTTGGTGAAGTAGTCGGTGGCGCCCACCGACAGCGCCTTGACCCGGCTGCCGTCAATTTCGACACCGGTCATCACCAGAACGGGTATGTGGGCCGTTTCTGGTTTGAGCTTTAGTGATTTCATCACTTCATAGCCGTCCATCTGGGGCATCTTTATGTCCAGCAGAATAAGGTCCGGAATCTGGCTGATCACCTTATCCAGGGCCCGCTTGCCATTGTAAGCGGCATCGGTGGAGTAACCCCGCTTGTCCAGCTGATATTTGAGCGATTTGACCAGGTTCTTGTCGTCATCGACCACCAGTATCTTCTTCTGGGCATCCCGCAGCAACTGGCTTATCTTTTCCATCAGCGCCTCTATCTTGAAGGGCTTGGTCAGGTATTCATTTACCCCCATCTGGTAGGCCCGCTTCTTGTCTTCTATCACCGAGACGATGAGTATTGGTATATCCTTGGTATAAGGGTCGCTCTTGAGCACGGCGGTGGCGTCGAAGCCGCTCATGCCGCTCATGAGCACGTCCAGGGTTATCAGGTCGGGGTGGTGTTTACGTGCCAGCTCTATGGCCTCGCTGCCCCCGGAGGCCTGAAGCACGGCATAACCCCTCTTTTTGAGCTCATGGCTTAAGAAGCGGCGGATGTTGGCCTCGTCATCCACCACCAGGATGGTCTTACCGCCGGTGATAGCCGCCGGCTGGACCGGCTCTTCTGCCTCCTCGGCCTCCGGCGCTTCTACTCCGGCGGCCTGCGTCAGCGGCAGGGTGAAGAGGAAGGTGCTGCCTTTGCCCAGCTGGCTTTCCACCCAGAGCTTGCCCCCGAAGTGCTCTATTATCTCCTTACAGATGGGCAGGCCCAGGCCGGTGCCCTTGGGTTTATCGGTGAGGGTATCACCCACCTGCTTGAATTTCTCAAAGACGTCTTTGTGGTCCTTGGGGTCAATGCCGATGCCGCTATCGGTAACGCTGACCACCACCACATCCGACTTTTTCTCTGGTTTATCGCTCTCGCGCATCTGCGCTTTAACCTCAATCCTGCCTCCCTGGGGGGTAAACTTGATGGCGTTGCTGAGCAGGTTGGTTACTACCTGCACCAGCCGGTCTTTGTCGTACATGACTGGGGGCAGCTTGGGGCTTATCTTTACCTTCACTTCCAGGTTGGCCTGCGCCGCCAGCGCCTGAGTGGCGTTTATGGCCGTCTTGATAACCTCGGCTACCGACAGCTCGGCGGTTTCCCACTGCATCCGCCCCGCCTCAATCTTGGAGAGGTCCAGGAAATCGTTTATCAGCCGGGTTAAGCGGTCGCTTTCTTCCTTGATGATGTTGAGGAACTCCTTCTGGGTTTCCCGGTCTTCTTCATAGGTGAGCAGAATCTCGGAGAAGCTCTTTATCGAGGTGAGGGGCGTCCTTAGCTCATGGGATACCGTGGAGAGGAAGGTGTCCTTTAGCTGGTCCAGTTCCTTTAGCTTTTCGTAGGCGACCCGCAGTTCCTCCATCTTCTGCCTGAGCGCCTCTTCCGCCTGCTTGCGCTCGGTGATGTCCCGGAAGATGCCCTGAGTTGCCACCATTTTGCCGTCGATATAGCGCCCGGTGGCATTTCCCTCCATTATAACTAACCGGCCGTCCTTAGCCACAAAAGTAACCTGAGTATCGTTTACCGATTCTCCCTCCATAACCCTGGCGAACATTTCCTGGCAGTGAGGAAGGGAATCGGGGCTAATTATCTGGAACAGGTTGAGACCGGCTAGTTCTGCCTCGGTATAACCCATTGTCTCCAGCCAGGCCCGGTTGGCGAAGAGGAAGTTCCCGTCAGGGTCCACGCTTTGAATCATATCGTGGGTGTTCTCAAACAGATTGCGGTAACGCCCCTCGCTTTCCCGCAACTGCTTTTCCGCCCGCTTGCGCTCGGTGATGTCCCGGGCGATGGTGATACGAGCGAAGACCTTGCCCGAGGCGTCCTTGAGGGCGCTGGTGCTAAGCTCGGCGGGGAACTCGGCGCCGTCTGCCCTGACCAGGGTGTATTCCACGCCGCGGATTTTGCCCTGTTTTAACGTCCGGCGCATGTTCTTTATCATCTTTTTCTGCTCGCGGGGGGCGGCCAGCATCAGGGCGTTTTTGCCTATCATTTCATCTTCGGAGGCGAAGCCGTGCATCTTGACGGCGTTTTCGTTGACCTTGAGGATGGTGCCGTCCAGGCCGGCCACCACGATGCTATCGGTGACCGAATCAAACATCCTTTCCAGTTCCTCCTGGCTCCCCCGCAGCTGCTCCTCCGCCTGCTTGAGGTCGGTGATATCGGCTATCACGGTAAGTCCGTACGGCTCACCCCCGACATTTATGTCTTCGACCGAGACCAAGCCTACGCGTATCTCCCCCGATTTCATGCGGGAGTGGAATTCTTGATTGTAAACCTGGCCTGTTTCCTGTATTTTTTTGTTCCATTTTTCCAACTCTCTTTTATCCACCCAGAGGTCAAGTTCAGCAGCGTTGTGGCCAATTACCTCTTGGCGGGTATAGCCGGTAAAACGGGTGAAACTATCGTTAACTTCAATAAATTTGCTGTCTTCGAAAGAGGTGATACAAATTGCATTACCACTGGCGCTGAAGACTTTGGAGAATTTCTCCTCCGAATCCCGTATTTTTTCCTCCGCCTGTTTGCGCTCGGTAATGTCTTCACCTGAGCTTAAGGTGCCGATAAATCTACCCCCCTCATCATGCAAGGCAACATCGTACCAGAAAAACATCCTCTCCTCGCCATCTTTGGTCAGGAGGGGACTTTCATACTCAGAATGGTCAACCTCTCCCGACATCTGCTGCCTGAGCAATTCTTTCTCAAAAGCCTTGGCTTTCTCAGGGACAAAATTGCCCGGCCACTTCTTACCGATAATTTCCTCTTCCTTGTAGCCTAAAACCTGGCAGCCCTTCCTGTTTATCAGGCTGACCCGGTCTTCAGCATCGGTGGCAATCAGTATCACCCCGACGACATCAAGGTACCGCTGGGCTTTATCTCTCTCACGGAGTAACGCCTCTTCCATCCGCTTGCGGTCGGTGATATCGGCTATCACGGTAAGTCCGTACGGTTCACCCCCGATACTTATTGTCTCGGCCGAGGCTAAACCTACGCGTATCTCCCCCGATTTCATGCGGGATTGGAATTCTTGATTATAAGCTGCGCCGTTTTCACTCATTATGTCTATCCATCGCTGCAGCTCTTCTTTATCCACCCAGAGGTCAAGTTCAGCAGCGTTGTGGCCAACTACCTCTTGGTTGGTATAGCCGGTAAAACGGGTGAAACCTTCGTTAACTTCAATGAATTTGTCGTCTTTAAGCGAAGTGATGCAAATTGCATTACCACTGGTGCTGAAGACTTTGGAGAATTTTTCCTCCGATTCCCTTAGTGCCGCCCCCGCCCGCTTGCGCTTAGTGATATTCCTGCCAATCTCAAGGCAGGAAACTATTTCTCCTTTTGCGTCTCTGATGGGATTGGCCGTATTTTCCCAGTAGACAGCTTCCCCCGAAGGGGTTATTACCTTCCTCTCCGCGGTGTGTGACTTGCCGTCCTTAAATGCCCTTTCTACCGGGCACCCATCGCACACCTTTTCTCTGCCTTCATAGACACGGTAGCATTTCTCGCCGATCTGGTCACCATAAAGATCCCTTACCGGCTCATTCTGAAAGAGAATGTTAAAGTCTTTATCCTGTATGTTGAGACTATCTTCCAGGGCATCTATTAGTGATTGCAGTTTGTTCTTTTCGGCCTGGAGGGCTTCCTCCGCCTGCTTGCGCTCGGTGATATCCCGGCACACGCAGAAGACCAGCTTCTGGCCGGCGATTACGGCCCCGTTGGTGCTGATTTCAACGTCGTAGAAGGTGCCATCCTTGCGGCGGTGACGGGTTTCGAAGCGGCCGCCGGCGGCGTCAACTTCTTGAATCTGCTTGAGCAGTTCCTCGCGTGGTAACAGGACCTCCCAGTCCCACACGTGGAGCTCGGCGGCCCCCTCCGGGGTATATCCCAGCATCTCGGCAAACCGCCGGTTGGCCTCATATACCTTGCCGTCCTGGTCGAGGACGACGATGCCGTCCCGGGACTGGTCGATCAGGATGCGATGCCGGGTGGCTTCATCGGCCAGTGCCTGCTCGGCCTGTTTACGCTCGGTGATATTCCGGGTAATTTCCAGGCAGCTAACAATTTTTCCCCTGGCGTCTCTGATGGGGCTGGCCGTGTTTTCCCAGTAGGCGACCTCACCTGAGGGGTCTATTATCTTCCTCTCCGCGGTGTGTGACTTGCCGTCCTTGAACGCCTTCTCTACCGGGCAGCCATCACACACATCGTCTCTGCCTTCGTAGACCCGGTAGCATTTCTCACCAAGGCGGTCACCATAAAGCTTCTTTACCGGCTCATTCTGATAGATAATATTTAAGTCTTTATCCTGTATGTTGAGACCATCGGCCATGGCGTCTATTACTGATTGCAGCTTGTTCTTTTCGGCTTGAAGCGCTTCTTCCGCCTGTTTGCGCTCGGTGATATCTCTGACGATGACTTCATCGGCAGCACGCCCGTTATATTCGGTCAGGGCGGCGTTTACTTCAATATCCCGGATTTCTCCATTCTTGGTTACCGCTTGAATTTCGTAAACGGGGGGCACCTTTTTGCCGGCCAGTCTGGCCTGGTACCTGGCCAGGGTCAGTTTCTGGGATTGGGGGGTGAGCAACTGGGTAAAGGGCATGCCGAGCAGTTCTTTTTTACCGTAGCCGGATATGCGGGATAGTGCCGTGTTTACCATCTTGAAGGCACCGTCCTGGATGATAGCTATGCCGTCGGCGGCATGCTTGATAAGGTTGAAATACTTGTCCCCGTTTAATCTTTCCGGGCTGCCTTTCTTCTTTTTGGTTGCTATGGTCATTACTGCCTTGCCTCCCCCTTACCTGTATTTTCAGGGCACCGGCCGGAGCTGTTTGGCGCCAGTTTTAGGAGACGGGGGCGTTTCCCAGCAGGCTGCCTCTTGGCTTCGCCTACCCCAGTAGCTCCCTGACTTTTTCCACCACCCCCATCGGGCTAAAAGGCTTGGACATGAACTCATCGGCGCCGGCACTCAAGCCTTTTTCCCGGTCTGCCTCCTGGCCTTTGGCGGTGAGCATGATGATGTAAACACCGCCCAGTCCGGGGTCTTTCTTTACCTCCTGGCATACCTCATAGCCGTTCTTCTTGGGCATCATCACGTCGAGAAAAACCAGGCCCGGTTTTAACTGTTGAATCTTGGCCAGGGCGTCTTCACCGTTTTCCGCCGAAGCAACTTCGTAGCCTTCCTTAGTCAAAACGAAGGTTAGCGACTTGATGACATGAGGTTCGTCGTCCACCACCAGTATTGTCCTGTCATTGCCATTTTTTTTATCACTGCTCATGCCCCATTACCCCTTTTTTATTATTTTTATTGCCGTTACCGAGAGTAACCCAAAAACGAGAATAAATGCCAGTAGGCACATTATATGCTAATTTGTGCCATAAGTCAATACAATTAGGCACATATAGTATTGACAAAAGGCAATTTTGATGCCATAATGGCCTTAAGATGAGCACCGCCAGTGAAGAATTATCCAAAGAGAGCCTGGAGCAAATCCTGGTAAGAATCGGCCTGATTGACGCCGGGCAGATGCAGGAAATAGCCGAGACTGCCGGCCAGGACGGAAAGAAGCTTGAGGAGGTCCTGGTTGAAGAGGGGGTGATTTCTCCCCGTGACTTGGCCAGGGCGCTCAGTATACAGCTAAAAGTGCCGCTGATTGACCTCAAGCGGCATACCATAAGTCCCGAGATTTTGAAGCTGGTCCCCGAGGAGCTGGCCCGGAAGTATAATGTGCTGCCGCTGGATGTTATCGGCCAGTCACTGGCCCTGGTGATGACCGATGCCATGGACGTGGGCACTATCGGCGATATTGCCGCCGTGACCAGGATGCGGATTGAGCCTATGATGGGCTTCCCCGATGAAATCCGTGAGGCCATAGACCGTAACTACGGGGGCGGGAGCGGGGCGGGGGAAGAGATTACGGTGCTGGAAGCTCCGGAGGAGGAAGAGGATTTAGAGGCGGAGAGGCTTCTTTCCGAGGAGGCTCAGGTGCCGGCCATACGCACTCTTAACCGGCTCATCCTCCAGGCGATAAGGAGCCGGGCTTCCGATATTCACATCATGCCCCAGAAAGATAAGCTCTACATCCGCTACCGCATCGACGGGGTGCTGATGGATAAGACGACCCTTAATATGCAAATTCATAATGCCCTTCTCTCCCGGCTGAAGATTATGTCTAACATGAATATCGCCGAAAGAAGGCGGCCCCAGGACGGCCAGTACACCGTTAAGGTGGACGGCAAGAATATAGATATACGAGTGGCCTGCTTCGGTACCGTTTACGGCGAGATGGCGGTGCTGCGTATCCTGCGCAAGTCGGCTTCCATGCTGGAGCTGACCGACCTGGGCTTTTTCTCCCATACCCTGGAAAGATACCAGAAGTTGCTTAAGCTTCCATTCGGCATGATACTGCTGGGGGGCCCTACCGGCTCCGGTAAAACGACCACCCTCTACGCTTCCCTTAACCAGCTCAACAGCAAGGAACGCAACATCATGACTATCGAGGACCCGGTGGAGTACCACCTGCCCGGTATCAACCAGTTCCAGGTGAACCCCAAGGCCGAGGTCAGCTTTGCCAACAGCCTGCGCGCTTTTATGCGGCTGGACCCGGATATCATACTGGTGGGGGAGATAAGGGATACCGAGACCGTAAAGATAGCCATCCAGGCGGCCCTTACTGGACACCTGGTCTTTTCTTCGGTCCACGCCAACGACGCCGTGGGCATCCTCTTCCGCCTGCAGGACCTGGGGGCCGAGTCCTACCTGATATGTTCGGCGCTGGCCGGAACAATCTCCCAGCGAATCGTGCGCCGCGTCTGCTCCCACTGCCGTGAAGAATATAAGCCGCCCCCGGAGGAGCTGGCGGCTTATAAAGAGGAAATGGCCGAGCTGCCCGATAAGTTTTACCGGGGGGCGGGGTGCAATCTGTGCGGCGGCACCGGCTATATGGGGCAGTGCGGCGTATATGAGCTGATGACTTTAAGCGAAAAAGTGAAGCAGCTGTTCATTGAGAATGCCCCCGCATCTCAAATCCGCGACCAGGCCATCAAGGACGGGATGGAGACGCTGAAACACGACGCCATGCTCAAGGTGAAGGAGGGTATCACCACCATCCCCGAGGTGCTGCGCAACGTATATTCTTCCGGTTACTAAACGGCTAGTCAAAGACCGGCGACGGGTTTTCCTGGAAGGGGTGCGTCCGCAGAATCAGCGAGAAGAGGAAGGGGTAGTTGGCCTTGAGGTGCTCCACGTAGTCCAGCCACTCGCTGGCTAAATGGTCGTACATCCGCTGGATATCGCCGGCGAGATGCTCTAAATCACTATCGGGCAGGCCGGCCAATGACGTCCTGGCCTCTAATTCCTCATCCAGATGGGTAACCGCCCAGAGCAAATCGGTGAAGCGGTCGTGCTCCAGCAGGTTGGGGTTCTCCAGCATGGTCAGGATAAAGGTCCGCTTGCCGGCCAGAAAGCTCTTGAGCGCTTCCAAATCTACCTTGGCGCAGTCAAGCTCGACATTGAGGCTATAGGCGTAGGCGGCCGCCCGGCGGAAGTCTTTTTTAGTCCAGTCAGCGTTGATATTAAGCTGTTGGGCGATTTCGGCCTTGTTATCGAAGTAGGGGAAGAGGGTATTGAGCAGGTGATAGCCGACTTCGGTGAAGAAAGCGCCCACCACCATATTGAGCTTCTGCAGCTTGGCCTGCTGCTCGCGGCGGGCTAAAACCCGCTCGATGATGAGCACCACCAGCAAGACTTCCAACGGGAGGAAGGCCAGGTCGCCGATCATATAGATAAAGA
>Ga0315551_10002627_pt1 | contig 13048 bp, 14 predicted proteins | sample SalMarSW160290MG_FD_203678 | JGI IMG/M metagenome (GOLD analysis project Ga0315551, IMG submission 203678) | Salt marsh sediment microbial communities from the Plum Island Ecosystem LTER, Massachusetts, United States - Salt Marsh Sediment SW1602-90 ... | reverse complement strand
AAGAGCACCACATCGAGAAGCATGGCTTCAAGGTGCCCTTTGTGTGCGGTTGCCGCAACCTGGGCGAGGCGCTGCGGCGGATCGGCGAGGGCGCGGCGATGATTCGCACCAAGGGCGAGGCTGGCACAGGCAACGTGGTAGAGGCGGTGCGCCATGCCAGATCCGTGATGGGTGAGATACGTCGGTTGCAGCACATGGCTCCAGAGGAGGTGATGGCTGCCGCCAAGGAGATGGGTGCTCCCTATGATCTGGTGGTGGAGACGGCGAAGTTGGGCCGTCTGCCGGTGGTCAACTTCGCAGCAGGGGGCATCGCCACTCCAGCCGACGCGGCGCTGATGATGCAGTTGGGCGTCGATGGCGTCTTTGTGGGCAGCGGCATCTTCAAGTCGGCAGATCCTCCACGGACAGCCAAGGCCATCGTGGAGGCGGTCACCCACTACAACGATCCCGGTATCCTGGCCGAGATCAGCAAGGGACTTGGCAAGGCCATGCCTGGCCTGGAGATAGCGGCCATTCCGGAGGCCGAGTTGCTGGCTCAGCGGGGGTGGTAGCCGACTCTGGCCGAAGCGCGAAGGGGCGGATGGACAGGATTGGGGTCCTGGCGCTGCAGGGCGCATTCATCGAACACGTCAAGATGCTACATGCCCTGGAGGTGGACGCCGTGGAAGTGCGGCTGCCCCAGGAGCTGAACAACCTTGATGGCTTGATCATCCCCGGCGGTGAGAGCACCGCCGTCGCCAAGCTGGCCGCCACCTACGGGCTAGTGGAGCCGATCAAGGCCATGGCTGGCGCAGGCAAACCTGTCTGGGGTACGTGCGCCGGTCTGATCTTCCTCGCTCGAACCGTCGAAGGTCTATCACAGCCGCTGCTGAGGTTGATGGACCTGACTGTTGCACGCAACGCCTTCGGGCGGCAGGTGGATAGCTTCGAGGCCGACATCAGTGTCCCTGCCCTGGATGCCGTTGGACAGCCGGAAGAAAGGGGCCGCCCCTTCCCTGCCATTTTCATTCGAGCTCCGCTGATCACGGCTGTCGGGGACGGGGTGGAGGTGTTATCTCGTCTGGACGGCGGAGGTATCGTTGCCGCTCGCCAGGGCGACTTGCTGGTGACGGCCTTCCATCCAGAACTGACCTCGGACAGCAGATTCCATCGCTACTTCCTGGCCATGGTCAGGGGTTGTCTTGGGTGAAGACAGACCGAGGCTGTACTGGTTTCCGCGCCGCTGTTGGTCAGTGGCGGGTGCAACGTCTTCTGGAGGGCGAGTTGCTGCGTCTGTATGGCGGTGCGGTTCCTGGTTGGCTGAGGAGGAGGTGACCCGTGCTCGAGAACATCATTTGGCTGGGGCATGATGCTTTCAAGATAGCTGCGCCGAAGATCATCTACCTCGATCCCTTTGAGTTGGCTGGTGACCACGAACCGGCGGATATCATCTGCATCTCACATGACCACTACGATCACTGTAGTCCTGAGGATGTGGCCAAGATACAGGGCGAAGATACGATCATAGTGGCTGCTGAGAACTGCAAGGGCAAGCTGGAGGGGGACGTCCGTCTGGTCAAGGCGGGGGACACGATCAGCATCGATGACGTGAGCATCGAGGTTGTCCCGGCGTACAACGTCAACAAGCGATTCCACCCACGGGAGGCGGGTGGCGTGGGCTACGTGCTCACGGTGGCAGGCACGAGAATCTACCATGCTGGCGATAGCGATCCCATCCCCGAGATGGAGGGATTGGAGGTGGACATCGCCATGCTTCCGGTGAGCGGTGTGTACGTGGCCACAGCGGAGGAAGCCGTCAAGGCCGCCGAGATGTTGAACCCGAAGGTGGTCATCCCCATGCACTACGGGAGCATCGTTGGGTCACGCGCCGACGCCGAACGGTTCAAGGAGTTGTGGCCTGGAGACGTGGTCATTCTGGAGCCCCAGCTTTCCTAGCTGGGGCGTGCGCTGGGCCTGCGGGCTAACACGGGCCAGCCCACTGGAGGTGCTGGATTGGGCGACAGGGCATTCTGGCGATAGCCAGTCACCACTCATCTCCCGGGGTTGTGCACAGAGGGTTCCCTCGTGCTCTCGGTCCATCGACACCAGTCGGCCAACTCCTCTCGTACTGCCCATTCTGCCCGCGCACACTGCTTCTCCACGTGCCAACACCTGATGCGCGAGGGTATCTCCGGATGGATGATGGACCGAAAGGCCGGGCAGGTGTCTGCCTGTGCACAAGTTGCAACAGGTGAGCGACTTACCACGGACGACTGTGCGCAACGGAAAAGCGTCGGAACGGGACTTCTGCAACCAAGGAGCGCGAGGCGAGGCCGCTGCCCTGATGCGGCTGGGGCGTGAGCTATGGGCAAGTCGTTACTAGGGCTAGGCCGCGATAACCTGCTGATCTTGGTCTCCATGCTCCTCTGGGGGAGTGGAGAGGGGCTGTGGTACTACGTACAGCCACTATACATCAAGAGCCTGGGAGCGGATTCCCTGGAGATCGGCTTGGTGATGTCCCTCGGCCCGGTGCTCATGGTGCTGGGTTTCGTGCCCGTGGGCATCGTCGCCGATCGCTACGGCCGCAAGAGAGTCATGCTGGGTGGCTCGCTGATGGGGGTTCTTTCGGTGGTGCTCCTGGCCTTGGCCCAGGATTGGCGCCAGTCGATCCCTGGCTTTCTCCTCTACTTCGGTTCTGGGTGCTGTCTACCTGCCATCCAGTCGTACATAGCCCACGCTTCGGAGGGCAGGAACCTCAATCGCACCTTCAGTCTGGTATACGCGGCCTTCGCGCTGGGTCTGATAGTCTTCCCCACAGTCGGTGGTTGGCTGGCGGAGGCAGGCGGATTCGCACTACCGTTGATTCTCGCTGCTGTCTTCTATGTGGCCTCGACGGTCATGATCGTCTTCGTGGATGAGCAGCCGATCACAAGATCTGCGCGGGGTACGGGCTTCGAGGATGTCTTGTCCAACAAGCGCCTGGTGTCGATCTCCGCGCTCAGCGTCGTTGTCTTCTTGGCGCTGTATCTTGGACAGCCCTTCGCGCCCAACTACTTGCAGGAGGTTGTGGGGATTGACCTCTCCTGGATAGGCTTCATGGGCTCAGCCCATGCTCTGGGGGCAACCGTGCTGGGTGTCGCGCTGGGGCGGCTGTCAGAAGGCATCGCGGGCTTCATCCTCGGTCAGGCCCTGGTCGGTGTTTCTCTGATTCTGATGCTCAATACGCGAGCCATGCCACTTCTCTTCGTGGCCTTCTTCTTGAGAGGAGCGTACAACGCTTGCAGGGCTCTGGCGTTGGGACTGGCCGGCAAGGTTGTGGGCGAGACCAACGCTGGCCTCGCCTACGGGATGCTGAATTCGGCCATCGGTACGTCGATGGTGCTTGCACCCTATGTGGCGGCCCGGCTCTATACCGCTCGGAACGACCTTCCTTTCCTCGTTGCCGCAGGCTTGATAGTGGTGGCGATGGCTGTCTCTACGGCTGTATTGCGGGCCGAGCGAGTGTGACGGCCATCTCGCTAGATCACACCGAGCTCTTCGCCCACTTTCTTGAAGATGCCCAGCGCCTGATCCAGGTCGTCCTTCCCGTGCATTGCCGAGAGCATCACTCTGATGCGGGCCTTGCCCCTGGGTACGGTGGGGAAGCCCAGCGCCATGGCGAAGAGCCCTTCCTTGAAGAGCTTCTTGGAGAACTCGAAAGCGACGGATGCCTCGCCCAGCATGATCGGCGTGATGGGCGTCTCGCTCCGACCGGTATCGAAGCCCAGCTTCTTCATCTCCGCTTTGAAGTAGCGCGTGTTGTCCCACAGTCTGTCCACTAGGTCGGTGGATTCCTCGAGCAGGTCCACGGCAGCGATGCAGGCTGCTACATCCGCAGGAGTTGATGCGCTGGAGAAGAGGAAGGGGCGCCCCTGCTGGCGCAACCAGTGTACTACTTCCTTCTTGCCTGCCACGTATCCCCCCATGACACCGAAGGCCTTGGAGAGCGTGCCGACCTCGATATCGACCCGACCGTGAACGTTGAAGTGGTCCACGATGCCGCGACCACCACGTCCGAGCACTCCCTCTCCGTGGGCATCGTCGGTCATCAAGGGAATGCCGTGCTCGTCGGCGACATCCGCTAGCTTGTCCATGGGGGCGACATCGCCGTCCATGGAGAAGACGCCATCGGTGATGATGAGTCGCCTTCTGTACTCTGTCTCCTGCTCTATCTGCTTTCGCAGCGAGTCGGGGTTACAGTGTTCGTAGCGGACAACCTTGGCTCGAGAGAGGCGGCAGCCATCTATGATGCTGGCATGGTTCAGCTCGTCGGAGAAGATGACGTCATCACGCCCCATGAGTGCCGGGATGACAGCCAGGTTGGCGCTGAAGCCTGACTGGAAGGAGATGGCGCCTTCCACCTGTTTGAACTCGGCCAGACGTTTCTCCAGTTCCAGATGGATGCTCATGGTACCTGCGATGGAGCGCACGGCTCCCGGACCGACACCAAGCTCATCGATGGCTTTCTTCGCGGCCTCTCGCATCCTGGGATGGTTGGCCAAACCCAGGTAGTTGTTGGAGCAGAAGTTGAGGGTGCGCTTCCCGTCAACCGTCACCCAGGCTTCCTGTGGTGAGCCTATGGTACGGATGGTGATGTACAGCCCCTGATCCTTGAGACCATCTATATCCTCTCTAATGAACGCTAACTTGTCCCGCGCCATGTCGACCATTCCTTTCTGAGCGTGCTCGTTCACGGGGAGAGCACAACCTTCCCGCATTCACCGCTTGCCATCAACTCCATGCCCTGTACGAACTCCTCCAGGGGGAAGCGATGGGTGATGATCGGCCCCACATCCACTGCCCCAGAACTGAGGAGTGCTCTGGTCTGATACCACGTTTGCCACATCCTGCGGCCGGTGACGCCATAGACTGTGGCCCCCTTGAAGATGATCTCGTTGGCCAGATCCAACTCGATAGGCCGAGATGGCAGTCCCAGCAAGGCCGCATAGCCGCCACGCTTGAGAACGGAAAACCCCTCGTGTATCGCCGAGGGGTTTCCTGACATCTCCAGTAGCACGTCCACTCCTATCCCATTAGTGGACGTCAGAATCTCCGTCGTGGTGTCTGTCGTTTTGGGGTCGAGGACTAGATGCGCCCCTATCTGGCGTGCCAGCTCCAGACGATAGGGAACCACCTCAGTGCCGATGACCAGTGATGCTCCTGCTGCCTTCGCGATGGCGATAGCCATGAGGCCGATGGGACCACAGCCTGTGACCAGCACTGTCTTGGCCACGAGTTCCGTAGAGAGGGCAGTGTGCACGGCGTTGCCGAAAGGCTCCTGCACCGAGGCGATGTCCGGAGCCAGGTCGGGCGGATTCTGCCATGCGTTGCACTCCGGTATGGTGGCATATTCGGCGAATACGCCGGGGCGGTCGACGCCGATGATGGACACATCCTTGCAGATGTGAGATTGACCGGAACGGCACTGGTGGCAGACGCCGCATGTAACGTGGGTCTCAGCCGAGATGTAGTCTCCCAACTCGAGTGTGGTCGTGCCCTCACCCAGCTCCACGACCTCCCCAGCGAACTCGTGACCGAATATCATCGGTGGCTTGATACGGCTTGCCGCCCAGGGATCCCACTCGTAGATGTGGACGTCGGTGCCACAGATGGATGTAGCCTTGATCTTGATCAGGGCCTCTCCCGGGCCAGCCTGTGGGACGTCCACCAGCGTGAGCTCGGCTCCTGGAGCCGCATCCGGTTTGACCACCGCTTTCATTTTCTCAGGCATGATGGTCTTCTGGATCCTCCATTCGCGGGTCGAACCGACCAGATTTTACCACCGGCGGGGTGAGCCGTCAAGGACATACCTTCTTGATGTGGCTGCTGGAAAATGCTAGAATGAGATTGCCGGTGCGGGCCCACCTTTGGGGGAGAGACGCGAATGATCAAGGGTAGGGGATGGATTCTGGTTGCTGGATCAGCATCTGTCATCTTCTTGGCCCTGGTCTTCGTTGTTCTGCGCTCCCAGATGCAGCCAGGACAGGGGGAGCAGACTCCCAGCGCAACGCGGACCACTCTGGCTCCTTCGCCCGCTTCGCGAGGGACGGGAGAGGACTACTCGGCAGCGAGGACAGAAATGGTGGAATACCAGATTCGGCAACGTGGTGTCCGCGACCCGAAGGTGCTGGACGCAATGGAGGCCGTGCCTCGTGACGAGTTCGTGCCAGAGGACTATGGCCCGGCGGCGTACAGTGATGGCCCCCTGCCCATTGGGTACGGTCAGACTATCTCGCAGCCGTACATTGTGGCGGTGATGACGGAGCTATTGGAGCTGGAGCCGGGTGACAGAGTGCTGGAGATCGGGACCGGATCCGGGTACCAGGCGGCCATTCTGGCGGAGATAACGGATGAAGTGTACACTGTCGAGATCATACCTGAACTCGCCCAGCCAGCACGGGAGCGCTTGACCAGTCTGGGCTACGATACGATCAGGACCTCGAATGCTGATGGATACTATGGCTGGGCCGAGTTTGCCCCCTACGATGCTATCATCGTCACCGCCGCGCCAGACCACATCCCCCAGCCCCTGGTCGAGCAACTCAAAGACGGTGGCCGCATGGTGATACCGGTGGGCCCAGTGGGGTGGTATCAGACACTGTGGTTGATTACGAAGGAGAACGGCGAGGCGGAGTATCACAACAGGGGAGGCGTGCAATTCGTGCCCTTGACAGGAGAGCATTGACGATTGCTGCTCCGGGCTGATGCCGTAAGGGAATGAGTAGAGAGGTGGGTGACCGGTTCAAGTTCTCGTACCCGCTCAAGGTCAGATACGCGGAGACCGATGCGCAGGGGCACGTGTTCTTCGGGAACTACTACACGTATTTCGACGAAGCGCTCCTGGAGTACATGCGAACCATTGGCTATAGCTATCCTGAGCTCCTCGACGATGGCATGGATCTTCTCTACGTGGAATCTCTGTGCAGGCATCATGCCGCCGCCTACTTCGACGAGATGTTGAATGTACATGCGCGCATCGGGAGCATAGGAAACAGCAGCCTCACCTTCGAGTTCTCCATCTACAAGGATGGGCCTGAGCAACTGGTCGCTACAGGTTACATCGCGGCCGTGAACGTGGACAAGGCCTCTCGTCGGCCAGTGCGTGTCCCCGAGACAGTGCGGCGGAAAGTTCGGGAGTACGAATCCTGACCAGGTGCCGCCTCGGCTCTTCTTCTTGCCTCCGCCCATTGGCGCTGCTATAATGGGCGAGACTTGACACTGAGCGTGTGGATGCGACGATGTCTGTGATGCGTGTGGGGGTGATTCTGGGGGGGATCTCCGCAGAGCGGGAGGCCTCATTGGCCAGTGGCCGGCAAGTGTGCGTGCATCTGAATCCCCAGAGGTACTCGGCAATCCCTATCTTCATGGACCTGGAGGGACGGCTGTGGCACATCCCTCACAAGCTTGTGATCCAGAACACTACCGCGGACATCCTGGCTCGCCTCGAGGGGGAATCGACTAGGGTGTGCTACGAGGAACTGTCCTCGTTGATAGATTTTGCTTTTATCGCACTACACGGCAAATACGGAGACGACGGTTGCGTGCAAGGGCTATTGGAGCTTCTGGGTATACCCTACACCGGCTCGGGGGTGCTGGCCTCAGCCGTCTGTATGGACAAGTACATGGCACACAGGGTCCTGAAGCAGGCTGGGGTCGAGGTGGCCCGCGAGTTGCTGGTGGAGGATCTAGACTGGGAGGAGGATCCCGAAGCGGTTCGCCATCAGATACTAGAGATCGTTGGTCTGCCGTGCGTGATCAAGCCGGACCGGGAGGGTTCCAGCATCGGCGTCTCTGTGGTGAGCGAGGAGAGCGAGATCGATCAGGCTCTGAGAGAAGCCTTCTCGTGGGACAACCTGGCGCTGGTGGAGGAGCGCCTCGAAGGGATGGAGTTCTCGTGCATCGTGTTGGGTAACGACGAACTCCAGGCCATGGTGCCCACTGAGACGGCTACCACCAATGAATACCTGACGTATGAGGATAAGTACATGCCCGGGCAGTCGCAGAAGATAACCCCGGCCCGCGTGAGCAAGGAAGTCCTGGAGAAGATACAACGAGAGGTAGTGAAGGCCTACCGGGCGCTGGGTATGACCAACTACGGTCGGATTGATGGGTTCCTGGTGGACGGCAGTCGCGTACTGATCACGGATCCCAACACGTCCTCTGGCATGAACCCTTCCTCCTTCCTGTTTCACCAAGCGGCAGACATCGGTCTGAATCCGATGATGCTTTTCGACCGTATGATAGAGCTGGCCCTGGAGGCGCACGCGGCGAAGAAGGGGCCACTCTAGGTAGTGTGACGGGAACACCTATATGAGCGAGGAGAACGGCGGCAGGAAGCTGCGTGTGGGCGTGGTGTTGGGGGGCATGTCCTCCGAGAGAGAGATCTCCCTGGAGAGCGGCCGTAACATCTACTTCAACCTGAACCCCGCCAGATACGAAGCGGTTTCTATCTTCCTGGACTCAACAGGGGCCTTTTGGGAGATCCCTCTGCAGCTTCTCGTCCAGAATACCACCGTTGACATAACTGATCGTCTGGAAGGAGAGGGCACGAGGATTCCCTACGAGGAAGTCCGATCGAGGGTGGACTTCGTCTACATCGGGCTGCACGGGAAGTACGGGGAGGATGGCTGCTTGCAGGGGCTTCTGGAGTTATTGAGCATTCCATATACGGGGGCTGGCGTGATGGGCTCGGCGATTGGAATGGACAAACACGTCCAGCGCAAGCTGCTGGCCGCGGCCGGCATCAAGGTGCCCAAGTATCTGGCTGTGTCGGAAGCCGAATGGAAAGAACAATCAGAGGAGACCCTCGACACGGTGGAGGATTCTCTTGGCTATCCTTGCGTGGTGAAACCGACTCGTGAGGGCTGTAGCACGGGGATCTCGGTGGTGCGGGAAGGGAGCGCAATGGGTGCCGCTCTGGAGAACGCCTTCACCTGGGATACCACAGCGCTCGTGGAAGAAGCGCTTGTAGGGATGGAGATCACCTGCGCCGTGATCGGGAACAGAGAGTTGGCGGCGCTTCCGCCGACGGAGACGGTTCGCGGGGGTGACTTTCTCACGGTGGAGGAGAAGTTCCTGCCCGGGGAGGGAGAGAACATCACTCCGGCCAGGCTTCCTGAGGAGAAGACCAGCCAGGTTCAGGACGTGATGATACAGGCCTACCGAGCCCTGGGACTGAAGGTGTACGCTCGGATGGATGGTTTTGTGACCGACGGTGATGTGATCGTCACTGAGTCCAATACCCTGCCCGGCATGACGCCGTCCACCTGCATCTTCCACGAGGCTGCTGAGGCGGGGATGAGCCCTATGGAATTCATAGACAGAATCATCGAGCTGTCTTTGGAGGCCCACGCCCACAAGAAGGGGCCGTTGGCGTAGCCCGGGAGCTCTACTGACTGTAGGCGTCTCTTTGCAGCTTGACTAGCTCGGCGATACCCTTTTCCGCCAGTTCGAGCAGTTGATCCATCACTTCTCTGGAGAACGCACCTTCTTCTGCTGTCCCCTGCACTTCCACGTACTTGCCGGTACCGATCATCACCACGTTGAAGTCCACCTGAGCCTGGGAATCCTCATCGTAGTTCAGGTCCAGCAGGATTTGGTCCTGGACCACTCCTACACTCACAGCGGAGATGGGTGAACCAAGCACCCTGGGTGACAGAAGGCCCCCCTTGATAAGCTTGCGGAGGGCTATGGCCAGCGCCACATATCCCCCGGTGATCGACGCGGTGCGCGTCCCACCGTCCGCCTGAATCACGTCGCAGTCGACAGTCACCGTCCGCTCGCCTAGCAGCGTCAAGTCCACTCCGGCTCGGAGGGAACGCCCAATGAGGCGATGGATCTCCTGGGTGCGACCTCTCGGACCCCTTGTCTCACGTGGTGAGCGCTGGTGGGTAGAGCGAGGCAGCATCCCGTACTCAGCCGTGACCCAGCCCTGGCTCTGATCGCGGAGCCAGGGCGGCACTCGCTCCTCCACACTGGCAGTGCAAATGACCCGCGTGCGTCCTACCTGTATGAGAGCAGAGCCTTCTGGGTGGTCGAGGTACCCCGGGGTGATGGTCACAGGGCGCATCTCATCGTTTGCCCGGCCGTCGAATCTCATAAGCGACCTCTTTGGATGCTCGTCGCCAGGATTATACCTGAGCCGAGCGCTTCGGACAATCCTCCATCGTTTGCACTGGCTAGAGGTGACGAGGTTCCCGGAGCCGCAATGTCATAACGAGGCTGGCAAGCAGCCCTAGGGCCGTGGTAGCAAAGAGGATGGGGTACGAGGTGCCCTCCAGTAGCCATCCTCCCAGCAGAGGCGCGGCGAAGGTGAGGGTGCCTCCAAGGGTGTTGTACAGCCCCACGTAGGCGGGTCTCTCGCTTGGGGGAGCGATATCGAGCACGAAGTTCATGAAGCCCTGCACATAGCCGCTGTAGTTGGCGCCGATGAATAGAAACACCAGCGCGTAGGAGTAGGCAGCGAAAGCGGCCGGTGGGCGGAAGTAGTGGAAGAGCAATGCCAGCACGGGAGGACCTAGTCCTAGCACCACCGTGAGCTGGGACACGGTCCTGCTTCCGGATCTCTCATTCAGGTAGCCCATGGCGAGGCTGGCGATCAGGCCGCCGACGACCTGGGCAGAGACAAATAGTCCGACGCTCTCGGCACCTAGGCCCAGGATGTCCGTCGCGTGGACTACGTAGAAGGGTGTGGCCAGTGCGCCGAGCGCGGCCAGTAGACGAACAGCATTTATCATACGAAGCTGCTCGTCTCTGCGAAGCAGACGCGCCAGTCTGGGAAGATAGACCCGCCATGCCTCTCTCTTGCGCTGTACGTCAAAAACTGGCTCCTTCACGAAAAGGAAGCAAGCAAGCGACACCAGGAGCAGGGTGGAGGCCGAGAAGAACAGCAGACCATAGTTCTGCGGGAAGGGAGGTCCGCCGGGGCCAAGCACTCGCGCCACGACGATGCCTGCGGCCATGGACGCCAGGCCGGTAAGCACCTGTGCGGCACTGTAGAAGCGACCTCGTGTCTGGGCAGGGATGACTTTGCTGAGGATATCGAACCAGGCGACGCTCGCCAAGCCATCGAGCGTGGAGAAGGCGGTCTCTGCGAGGAAGAACACGGCCAGCAGGAGCCATGGATACCTGCTCCCGGTGATGAACATGGCCAGCGCGACCAGGAAGTACATGGGTCGCCCCAGGAACGACAAGGCGATGACCCACGGCTTCTTCCTTTTGCTGCTGCCAACGTAGTTGGCAGCTATGAGTTGTGGAAGAAGCCAGGCTCCATTGGGGATTGTGGTCGCCAGCCCGATCAGGGGTGCGAAATCCGTGATCTGATTGACGAACGAGGGAATGACGGTGGTGTAGCTGGCGAACGCCATGCCGGTGACGAAGGCCACCCAATCGCCTACGAGGCAGGCGAAGTTGCGTCTGTAGTGCTCCTGTGTCTCGGTCATCACGGGGTCTGCCAACTGTGTTCCTCCAGATCGATGCGCCCGCTTCTGTCAAAGACGATCCCCTCAGCCTCCAGCAGCGCTCTCTGCTGCCTCGCCCTGTATCCGTCAGGCGGACCGCCTATGCGACCCTGCGCGTTGATGACTCTGTGCCATGGCAAATCCATCCCGGCTGGCGTAGAGTGCAAGGCCCAGCCCACGGTGCGGGCTGCACGCGGGTTGCCCAGAAAGGCAGCGATCTGCCCGTACGTGGCCACGCGGCCTGGAGGGATCACGGCCACGACTTGATAGACCTGCTCGAAGAAACTCGTGCTCATTCTCCCGCCTTCCTTCGCTGCGCTACGCAAGGATACGGACAACTGCCCCTTTCCATGGGCTTGGCCTGACAACTGCCACCCTCTCGAACACTTCCTTTCAGGGTGACGATCCGTAGCATCGGGTCTCGACAGGATGGACGCTCTCGCGGGGATAGGCATGTGCCGTGGAGCTGCGCGACGGACTATCGACCCCACGGGCGGCAGCAGACCCCGTGTGGTCCGTCTCGACGCTTCCTTGCTACTACAGTGTCAGGCCATACTGCGTACAAATTGCGCCCTCGCCTAGCCGAAGAGTCTTGTCTATCGATAACTTGCTCAGCAAAGGCAAGTCGTGCGAGACCACTAGCATCGTCCCCGCATAATCAGCCAATGCTTCGGTCAGCCGTTCTCTCGACTGTGGGTCGAGGTTGTTCGTCGGCTCGTCGAGTAGGAGCAGGTTCGCCTGGCTGTCGTGCATCGCGCCCGAGAGCCAATTGTATCACTGCCAGGCATGTTCTGCGACTCGGGGTCGCTGCTCCAGGCCCAGGTATGGACCGGTGTCGTTCTCGCGTTCTTCTGCCTTCTCCCCCTCCTTCTGCGGTCTTCCAGCCGGGTATCGCTTCGACGGCTCACCGGTCACAGATGGCTAGAGTTGGTGGCGCTTGGCTTTCTCTTCTACGCCGTGATTCAGGGCCCCTCGTTCTTGAATCTGGCTTTCCTGCCAGCGATGAGCGTCAGCCTGCTCTGGAATCTGACAACCGTGACGGTGGCTTTCATGGGCATCTGGGTCCTGTCGGAGCCGCTGACCCTCCTTCAATGGGGGGCGTGCTTCTGAGTCTGCTGGGTATCGTGATCTACTTCCACCCTCCTGCATTTCCGGGCAGCCAGTTATTGGGACTGGTCGCCGCAGTGGTAGGCGTTTTGGCTAACGCGGGTTCATCCATTCTGGGTCGTGCCGTCAATCGCCGAACCGACATCCAACCACTTCCGGTAACCGCGGTTAGCATGGGCGTAGGGGCCCTGGTGCTGCTGACAACGGGGGTGACTGTTCAGGGACTTCCACCGCTGAGTGGACAGTACTGGATGATCATCGGCTGGTTGGCGGTTGTGAACACGGCCTTCGCTTTCACCTTGTGGAAGCAGACACTGCGGACGCTGACGGCTGTGGAATCCAGCATCATCAACAGCACGATGCTGGGGCAGATTGCCGTTCTCGCCTGGGTGTTCCTGGGTGAAAGTCTCACCTGGCAGAAAGCGCTGGGGTTGCTCCTGGCAGGGCTGGGGACGGTGATAGTG
>Ga0315551_10002625_pt1 | contig 13051 bp, 13 predicted proteins | sample SalMarSW160290MG_FD_203678 | JGI IMG/M metagenome (GOLD analysis project Ga0315551, IMG submission 203678) | Salt marsh sediment microbial communities from the Plum Island Ecosystem LTER, Massachusetts, United States - Salt Marsh Sediment SW1602-90 ... | reverse complement strand
TCTACATTGAAACGCCGTCGACTGATAATCCTGAGAAAATCCTTCCTCAGACGAAAGTTAAAGTGCCCGAGGGTGAGCTTGAAATTCCTGAGTTCTACGATACAGTTAAAACCTTAGCCCAAACCGTGGATGTCGATTATTTCGTTCCCGGTTGTCCACCGGAAGAAAAGACTACCTGGCTTGCCCTTGAAGCTTTGATTACAGGCAAGTTACCACCAAAAGGCACTGTCATAAGTCACTCGGTAAAGGCTCTTTGCGAAGAGTGTCCTCGTACTAGAGAAGAAAAGAAGGTCAAGAAGTTTTATAGGCCTTACGAGATAATCCCTGACCCTGAAAAGTGTCTGCTTGAGCAGGGGTTATTGTGCTACGGCATAGCTACTCGAGGGGGCTGTGGTGCTCTCTGCCCTCAAGCCAATATGCCTTGCACCGGCTGTTACGGGCCAGTAGAAGGAGTAGTCGACCAGGGAGCTCATTTTTTGAGTGCTCTTTCATCTATCATTGACTCCAACGACCCCGAGGAGATTCAAAGGATAATTGACGATATTCCCGACCCGGCAGGCACTTTTTACCGCTACAGTCTACCAGATTCATTACTTAGGAGGGCAAGGATAAAATGAAAAAAATAATGATAGACCCCGTTACCCGCCTTGAAGGGCACGGTAAAATTGCCATCTTCCTCAATGACGATGGTGGGGTAGCCAATGTTTATTTCCAGGTTCCCGAACTCAGGGGCTTCGAGAAATTTTCCGAGGGTCGCCCGGCCGAAGATATGCCTCAGATAACCCAGCGTATCTGCGGTGTCTGCCCTGAAGCCCACCATATGGCATCAACCAAGGCCTTAGACGACCTGTTTCATGTTGAACCGACCAGCGCTGCTAAAAAGCTTCGTGAACTCCTATACAGCGCCTTCTACGTAACTGACCATACCACCCATTTTTATATCCTTGCTGCCCCTGATTTTGTTATGGGGCCGGATGCTCCTCCTGCTGAGCGCAATATCCTCGGAGTAATCGCTAAAGTCGGGCTGGAGCTGGGAGGTGCTGTAATCAGGACACGTCATGAAAATCACTGGGTTATCCAGACAATTGGCGGCCGTCCAATACACCCCTGCTTCGGATTGCCCGGTGGCGTGAGCAGAGCCATAAATGAGGAGGAAAGGTCAAAGATAGAAGAGATAGCCAAATCATCGGTGGAGTTCGGTAAATTATCGCTCAAAGTCTTCGATGACGTGGTTCTCAAGAACAAAGAGTATTTGGACATGGTCCTGAGCGATACTTTTACCCAGCGGACTTATTATATGGGGCTGGTTGATAAAAATAATAAGGTCAATTTCTATGATGGTAAAGTTCGTGTGGTTGACCCTGAGGGCAAAGAGTTCTGTAAGTATGCCCCTCGGGACTATCTGAAGCATTTGGCGGAACATGTCGAGCCTTGGACATATCTCAAGTTTCCCTATCTTAAAAAAATTGGCTGGAAAGGTTTTGTTGACGGCAAGGATAGCGGAGTTTATCGAGCAACACCTCTGTCCCGGCTGAATGCTGCCGATGGCATGACAACCCCCCTGGCCCAGGAAGAATATGAAAAGATGTATTCCACTCTCGGAGGCAAGCCAGCCCACTATACCCTGGCAACCCACTGGGCACGCCTGATTGAACTTCTTTACGCCGCCGAAAGAATGGTGGAGCTTGTTCGAGATCCGGAGATAACTAGCACGGATATCCGTAACATTCCTACGGCAAAGCCCGATGAGGGGGTAGGTATTGTTGAGGCCCCTCGAGGTACTCTTACCCATCATTACATTACTGACGAAAGAGGGGTTATAAAGAAGTGCAACTTGATCGTGGGCACCACCAATAACTATGCCGCCTTCTATATGTCGGTTAAGAAGGCAGCTGAAGACTTGATAAAACCTGGTAAAAAGATAACCGAAGGGTTGCTCAACCGCATTGAGATGGCATGGCGTCCCTATGATCTCTGCCTGGCCTGTGCCACACATTCCCTCCCCGGCCAATTGCCCCTGGAGGTGACCATCTATGATGCCCAGGGCAACGAGCTTAAGAAACTGAGCCAGGGCATCTCATAACAAGTTTTCGCAAATCAAAATGAAAACCCTGGTTTTAGGGCTGGGAAATCCTATTTTGTCTGATGACGGAGCGGGGATTAGGGTAGCCCAAGAGGTAGGGGAGAAGCTCAACGACCCCCAGGTAACTGTAGCTGAAACAAGTGGAGCTGGGCTTCGCCTCTTAGATTCTATCGTAGGCTATGATAAAGTCATTATCATTGATGCCGTTCAAACTGAAAAGGGGCAAGCAGGCCAGATATATCGTATGGGGCCTGAAGATTTCTCCCTCACCAAACACTTTACCTCACCTCATCAAATAAACCTGGCTACTGCTCTGGAATTGGGAAAGACGCTTGAATTAGCAATGCCCCAAAAAATCACTATATTCGCTGTGGAGGCAAAAGACATTACTACCTTTAGCGAGAAATGCACGCCCCAGGTGGAGCAGGCAATTCCCGAAGTGGTTAAGATGGTGCTGCGAGAGTTAGTCGGCTAGATAAAGCCCGCTCTTGCCTCCACTCTTCCTTACTAGGCGAATCTCCCCAATGGTCATACTTTTGTCCACTGCTTTGCACATGTCATAAATAGTCAGAGCACTTACAGATACCGCTACCAGCGCCTCCATTTCGAAGCCTGTTTTCCCAACTCCCTTGGCGCTTGCGGTAATCTCAACAAAATTACCATTGCCGGGGAGACTAAATTCAACTGCAATGTGGGTGAGCTGTAGAGGGTGGCACAGAGGTATGAGACGGTGAGTTTCTTTCGCGGCCATGATTCCGGCCGTTTTTGCTACGGCTAAGACATCTCCTTTTGCTAGTTCCCCTTTACGGATAAGCTCCAAGGTAGCCGGCTCCATCTGCACCTTGCCTTTAGCCAGCGCCTGGCGTTCTGTTTCTTTCTTCTGGGTAACATCTATCATGTGAATTTGGCCTAACTCCATTCTCAACCTCCAATCTGCGACATTTTTCGATTGACCAGCCTGACATTACCTTCCTCCAAATGATGATGCTCCGGCTTAGAAGCAACTGCCTTTAGAATCAGGCTTTTTAACTCCTCCATCGAGGCATCATTGCGTAGCGGCATTTTTAAGTCAATCTCATCTTCTCCAAGGAGGCAGGGGCGTAGCTTGCCATCTGGAGTAAGTCGCATGCGGTTACACCGGGAGCAAAAGGAAGGGTCGGTGAGGGGATTGATAAAGCCTATAGTTCCCCTGGCTCCCGCTAAGCGGTAGTACATAGCAGGTCCGTTGCCAGTTATGGACGCACAGGGCTCAAGCTTGCCAAGCAGACTAATATGTTGTCGCAATTCAATGGAAGGTACAAACTCTGCTACACCCTTGAAGGGCATAAGCTCGATGAATCGGACGTGCCATCCATCTTCATAGGTCATCCTGGCGAAATCCAGTACCTCATCATCGTTTATGCCCCGCATGATCACAGTGTTTATCTTGACCGGTTCGAAGCCAGCCTCCTTTGCTGCCTCGATGCCCTCAAGAGCGGTTTTCAATTCTCCAAGACGGGTTATGTATCGAAACTTATCGGGTTTAAGCGTGTCCAGGCTCACGTTCACTCTAGACAAGCCTGATTGCTTAAGTTCCAGGGCATATTTCTTGAGAAACGTCCCATTCGTCGTCAGTGATAGTTCTTCGATTCCTTTAATTTGAGATAGCATGTGAACGAGCTTGGGCAAGTCAGCTCTAACCAGGGGCTCGCCACCAGTGAGCCTTATCTTTTTGATGCCAAGCTCTGCCGCTGCTTGGACAACCGTCCGAATCTCCTCGTAGGAGAGAATTTCGCTATGGGATATCTGGGGGACACCTTCAGGTGGCATGCAATAGATGCAGCGCAGATTGCAACGGTCGGTAACTGAAATCCTGAGATAATTTATGCTCCGTCCGAAAGAATCAAGAGGTCCTGTCATTCTTTCTCTCCTTAGCCATGGTTACAAGCTTCACACCTTCGACCTGGCTGAAAATGGCACCCTGACTGATGGAATGAATTGTCCTATCAGGTTCAACTACCTTCACTCCAGCGAGGATATCCGCACCGCGATCAAACAAGACTGGCGATAAAGGCGTGGTGGGCCCCACGATGACAATAAAGCTATTCTTACTTAAGTCTAGCAACCTGTCAACGGTGTGATTTATGAATGAGGTCCCCGTAAGACCCACCACGTCAGCTTGAGGCAATACATCTTCCGCCGCCTCTGCTGGCAATTCTCCCTCTCGAGGGTTTTGTTCTATGACCCAAAGCGTACTTGCTATCATTCGCAGCTTTGGAATCCACGGGAAGCTACCTACTACAGCTATATTTTTGCCCCTGCCTTCCCGTGTCAGAACATCAAGAGCATTTTCCCTAACGCATCTAGCTTCATTAATATCTATTAGCGAATTAATGGCTGCCATTCCAATAGATGCTTCCAGAACATTGTCCGACCTGGCATATTGTGCCAGCTCTAATGCAGATAGTCCAATTAAGCTCCCCGCATTTTTTACTGGCCTGTGAGATGGATGTGGCTCATGGAAAGTGGAGGCCAGACCGCAGTGCTTGCTCAGCACTGCGGTCCAGAACACACAGGTATGTACCTCACAGACTATGCTGTCTCCACTTAAGCTGGAGAGTAAAGCGTCCAGAACTCTCGTATTAAACCTCCTTATATAATGCCTTCTTTAATCGAACAGACCCTGTAATGATGCAGGCAGATTTTCAGGGTGGTCGCATATAGGCGGGTCAAGCATCGGTTGACCATTTTCAGTCTCTATTATCTCTTTGCCTGTTTCAGAAAGAAGAAGCTCAATAAACTCCGCGGCAAGCTCCTCATTCTCGGCATGCACCGGTATAGTAACACCATATACTATGGCCGCGCCATGTTTAGCCGCATACTCAGGCGGAGGTCCAGGATCTGTAAGAATCTCTATTGATGCTTCGTAGTAGAAGTCTTCAACGCCAGGAAGCTCCTCATTTGTCATAGACAGGTTAATATATTCGTCGAGCTCAATGAAATTCAATCCGTGTTGCACAGCTACGGAGCGATACTCAAAAGCGTAATCCAGGTCACCCGATTCAAGAGCAGTGATGAGGTCGACCGATTTTGCGCTCACAACTTCTGTGCTAGTTCTGTTTTCGCTAGTGCCACCGGTCCTACCTCTTTCATGCTCGCTTCCAGGAATAAGTATATCATATAGATCCGCAGCATCGGGGTCGGGGTCTGGCTCAAGACCAAAGTCTGTAGCGTTATCACAGTAATACGCCTCGGCTAACTGGACAACCAGGAGTGTTCTATAGCCACAGGGATCCTGGTCGGGGTCGCTGTGTCCATAGCTCACTTCTTCATTCCTGAGCACATCATACCAGGTGCGGTTTTCACTTACTATATCATCAGAACCGGTTGCATTGTCGCGGTAGCAAAGCACCATCGTGTTTCTGGCGAAGGCGATATACCAATCAGCGTAGCCACCCCCATACATCCTATCAGGAATAAGCTTGTAATCGGCGGAGGCGACTATGTGGGGTGGGCTTTCACCGGCGTCTTCTTGTGCTATCGCGTTGCTTATCATCGTAGCACTTCCTCCCGATGTAAACACGATATCAACATCGGGATTTAGTGCCTCAAACTCTGCTCCCAAGTCCGCAAACGGCACAGCCAGGCTTCCTGCGTGAAAAATTGTTAGCGTTTCTCCTGGCGCGCCACGGCCAAGAACCGTTACGAGAACTGTTATGAGCACTGCTACAACCAAAACAGCTAAAGCTATCTTGGGCCAATTACCTTTCATTAGAACCCTCCCTTTATCTCTAGAAATTTTTTAAAAGACGTGAATTGCCGAAGCCTTAAATGTGATCCATACTTCTACTCCCTTTTTCAATTTAAGTTCATCAAACGCCTGGCGGGTAATAATGCAGACGAAATCTGGCGGCAGAGTCACGGTGATGTAGATGACTGAGCCTCTGTCGGCAATGTCACTGACCACGCCCAGGAAGCAATTTCTTGCGGTAGACTGGAGGGGCTCTTTGGAAATGAAGATATCTTCAGGGCGGAGGGAAAGGCGCACCTCACCCTTTGCCTCCATTGCCGCCCGGAGTTGCGTACCGCCGATGTCAATAAGAGTGCAGCCATCCTCTATCCCCATAACCCTGCCCGAGAGGATATTTCTTGTGAGAGCGAATCGGGCTACGAATTCCGAACTCGGCCGGCGTAGAAATTCCTCAGGTGTCCCTATCTGGGCTATACAGCCATCGTTCAGCACAGCAACTCTATGCCCCAGAGCTATGGCTTCTTCAAAGTCATGGGTGACATGGATGACGATTAATCCAATCCTGCTATGTATTTCCCTTAACTCCCTTTGCATCCTTTCCCTGGTCTCGGGGTCAAGCGCACTTAAGGGTTCGTCCAGCAAGAGCACCTTGGGTTCGGTGACCAGTGCCCGTGCTAGAGCCACTTTCTGTTTCTCCCCGCCACTCAAAGTAGCAGGACTCCTCTTAAGCAGATGCGAAATTCCCACTACCTCAACAATAGCGTCTATCTTTGCTTTTGCCTCATTCTTAGGGCACTTTCTCATCTTCAATCCGAAGGCGATGTTCTTTTCCACGGAAAGATGGGGAAACAGCACCTGGTCTTGATAGACAATCCCAATTTCCCTTTTCTCCGGACTCAGGCCAGTGATTTTCCTGTCGCCAATCCAGACCTCCCCTTCAAGGACTGGATAGAGCCCAGCAATAGACTCAAGTAGCACGGTCTTGCCTGCCCCAGTAGGTCCAAGGACGATAAAGTATTCCCCTGGCTCAATATCGAGGTTAATGTTCTGAAGGAGAAAATCACCTAAATTAACCTTCAGGTTCTTTATGGCAATCATGACTTTTCACCTCTATAGGCTATCGACCTGAGCGCGATGAAGGCGATAAGAGAGATAAGGATTGCTATAGCTGCTACTGGCCCGGCGTAATCTAAACCAAAATCGAAGCGATTAGCAACCAGGACAGGGAGGACCTTAGTGTTCCATCCCAGAAAGGAGGCACTATAGGCTATGATGATTATGGCGCCAAACTCAGATAGGCCCCGAGCCCACATGAGCACTGAACCAGAGAAGATGCTTCTCCATGCCAGAGGTAATGAAATCCGAAAGAACGACTTCCAGGCAGAGGCACCTAAGGTTCTGGCTACCTTCTCTAATCTGACGTCCACGGCTTTGAAGCCCTCCTTGGCCGCATCAATAAGAAAGGGAACGCTGACAAACATCATGGCGATGACCACTCCGGTAAAAGATCTAAAGAAGCCTATGCCTATGCCGTTCAAAACCTTGCCGAAGAAAAAATTGCTGCCGAAGACAAACAGGAGGGCAACACCAGCAGCAGAGTGAGGGATTACGATAGGTACATCTATAATCGCCTCTACAAACCTTTTTCCCCGAAATTGATGCCGTGCCAGAACATAAGCTAAAGGAACGCCAAGAAAAAGCCCTATCAAGGTAGCTGTCAATGCCGCAAAGATGGTGAGCAGAACAGATGAGTATACATCCTCTTCGAGTAGAGTGTTCCACAAAGTCCCGGGAGAGGAAGAAAATATTGTCTTAAGCGGAGGAGCAAAAATGAAGAGCAGCATAATTGCGCCAAGCAGGATAAAAACTATGCTCATACTATCTGGTTTTTTCCAACCACTCATTTTAGTCATATTCTTCCTCCTTCCGGCGGCAAAGCCGCAAAATCAATATAAATAATTTGCTCCTAAGCCCCTTTGCATGCTAACGCCTGCAAACTTCATTACAAGATGGTTTCGATACCCGCCACAAACAAGTGAGGCACGATAGGCAGGACAGTGTAGAGTACTAGGATGGGAAAAGAGAACAAAAAAGCACCGCTACAAAAACGGTGCTGTCCAAAAACCAAGCTTCATATTCCCTCCTTTCCTAGCACGGGAGGCACAGACATTTCTCTCTGTGCCCTCGAGGCTTTTTAGCCTACCGGCTGCTTGCCATGGATTCTCTTTAGGCAAAACAGCTCGGAGAGAGCTAGCATTTAATTTCGGGTATCATATCAGGGGTTTGCCAGTCTGTCAAATCCAGTGTATCAGTGTAGATACAGAAGCAATTGCCAAGTAAGCCAGACGATTATGTTCCCTTTGTCTCCTCACCTGGTGGAGCCTCCTCGGGAGCTCCAGCTTCTTCAACCGCTTCTTCCGCTTCAACCGCTTCCTCCACCACTTCCTCTTCTACCTTTTCCACAGGTCGCCAACTAATTTTCACCACAACCAACTCCGGGTCGTTAAGAACTGTAATATCTTTATCCAGAGCGATATCCTTGACCCTTATCGCTTGCCCCGGCCCGGTGAAGGAACTGATGTCCACTTCTACGCTAGCGGGGATTTTTGCCGGGAGACACTCTACAGTCAAAGCCTCAAGCTCATGCTCCAGCATATTGTCTTTAGACTTCAGTGCTGGTGCTTCTCCGACCAAGACGACAGGAACCTCCAACCTTATCTTTTCCTCCATTTTTACCTGATAAAAGTTTACATGGAGCAATTTCCCCTTCCGCCAATCTCTATCGAATTCGCGAATCACAACGGGCCTTGGCTTCTTTTCCTTGTCGAGCTTGAGGCCGATAAGCCCTGTATGCCCAGCTTGAGCTAACACTCTTTCAAGTTCATCGGCGTCACACTGTAGTGCTAGAGACTCGATACCGTGACCGAAAAGATGCACGGGGGTAATTCCCTGGCGGCGCAAATGCCTGACTTTTTTACCGAGAATCTCTCTGTTAGTAACCTCTAACTCTATTTTGTCCACTCTATTTCCCCAATCATACCAGACAAGGTTTCTCCCTGCAAGAAACTGCGCTCGTTCATCTGAGTAGTGATTCGAAAAATCTGCGCTTCAAAAGGGCAATTATGACCTGTGCCTACACAGTGGCATTTTGGGCTAAGTACTCCAAAGCTTGTTCCAGATCCATAGGTAAGGGCGAGATAAATTCCTGGTATTGCTTAGTTGATGGTAGACGAAAGCCAAGGCGATAGGCATGGATAAATTGCCTGTTAAGATAAGCCGATTTTATTCCATAAGTGGGGTCACCAACGACTGGATAGCCGATAGCTGACAGGTGCACTCTGATTTGATGTGTGCGCCCTGTCAGGGGGGTAACTTCGACTAAAGTGTAGTTATTCAGGTATTTCTGGACTTGATACTGGGTGCGGGCCTCTTTCCCTGCTTCCACTACTGCCATCCTCCGTCTACTGTGAGGGTCTCGCCCGATAGGTGCTTCAATTATCCCCTGCTCCGGGGATAGCTTTCCTTTAACAAGGACAAGATATCCTTTGGTCACGGTGCGGCCTTTGAACTGTGCGGCTAAATATTCCCGGGCAAAGTCGTTTTTGGCAATGACTATGAGCCCCGACGTATCTTTATCTAGTCTGTGAACTATGCCTGGGCGCATTGGCTCGTTGCTCGGGGCCAGGCCGGGGCAATGAGCTAAGACAGCATTGACCAAAGTATGACTGGGATGGCCCGGGGCAGGGTGAACTGTCAATCCAGCAGGTTTATCTATAACCAATATGGCTTCGTCCTCATAAATTATAGTTAAAGGAATTGGTTCAGCTAAAGGGTGGATGGGTGAGGGAGGAAGCTCAACCGTTATCCTATCGCCCTTGCTTAATCTCTGGTTCGCCTTTGTCCTTTGCCCGTTGACCAGAACATAGCCTTGCACGATTAATTTCTGCAAATAAGCGCGCGAGAATTGGGGAAGAACCTGGGTCAAATACTTATCGAGGCGGATATCAGGAACAGGCGCGTGGAATTGCAACTTCTTAATTTTAGGGTTTGTGGTTGCGTTCATATGCTTTCCTAAATATCCCCGACCTATAAAAGGAATAAATAAGAACAAAAACACCCACCGTTATAGCTGCGTCAGCGATGTTAAAGGCAGGCCAATGAAAGTTGCCCCACAAACGGAAGTAAATGAAGTCAGTGACATAACCAAAACGGAGGCGGTCTATAAGATTACCGACAGCACCACCCATAATCAAACCGATAGATACTATGCTCAAGGTAGTAGCTGGGGATAAGTAACGAAGAAACAGCAAGATAAAGAGCAAAGCAGCTATGCTGATGATGATAATAAGAAAGGTTTGATTGGCAAGTAAACCAAAGGCAGAGCCCGTATTTTCAATATAGATAAAGCTTAAGCGGTCAGTTATTGAGAGCGATTCCCCCAGCGCTAAGTGAGTTCTGATCCACAGCTTGCTCAGTTGATCTGAAGCGCTCACCAAAGCAATAACGAGGAGACATAATGCTGCTTTTTTAATGATATCACGCAAAGGCAGTTTCGAATTTTCCTTGTCCACAATAAAGTCGCCGGTTTTGTCGGGTCACAACGCAGTCGAGCGCCCTTTATCTCGTCCCTTTTGTTTCCTTTGCTTGCTGAGCCTTACACCTCAGGCATAAGCTTGCTTGAGGTATGGCTTCAAGGCGCGCTTGCTCTATAGGCCGTCCACAGGAATCGCACAATCCATAAGTGCCGGCTTCATATTTTTGTAAGGCATGCTCCACCTCATTAAGAGAGTCTCTCAGCCTTTCTTCTAAGGCCAGTCTTTTCTCTAGTTCGGATGCTTCATCGGCTCCCTCTTCTCTCTTGCCGAACGGACTGCCTTCCCTTCTCTCTGCCGATGGTTGACCGAGAACTCTCAACTGTTCTATCTTTTCTAACAGCTCTGCTTTTTCCTTCTTTAATTTTTCATAAAGTTCAGCGGACTCCATCACTTCTTATCCTCCCTATGATTTACAGCTATCCTACACCAAAATTCTACACGAACTGTGTGAGACTTGCAGGTCTACTATACTCCGATTCCATCGGAGTTGGGCTTGCTAAAAACTCCCCTTATATCAGGATGTAAGGAGTCTCCGAGTTCTTTCACTGATTCGTATCTGATTTTGTTAAGTTCCCCCTGCTTTTTTTCAAATTCAGTTCTGGAGTAAAGTTTCTCAGGATGCAAGTAAATATCATCTACATATCTTATCGCCCCAGGCACCTTAAAACCTGTGGGGGAATCTACCCAATCTTCTAAACCTCCTCTTAGTAAAGAATCGAGTATTGCCATGGTAAATTCCAATCTTACATCTTGGTAACGTTCCCCCTCTCCTATCCCTCCAGTATTTATCAAATAGTAATTTAGGTGTGGAATACCCTTTATTATCTCATAAAATATATTAGCATGCTCGGCCAGGTCTCCGGCGACAAAGGGGTCGTAGAAAAACTCCCTTCTAATTTTCCCCGCCTGGGTTGGGTCACCAGCCGAGGATTCCATTGCCTGTCCCAGAACCATCAAGGCTGCTGCTTGCTCCCTGGTTAGCTTTGATATTGCCGGAATCAGTGGCCCTCTGGTGATAAGAATCAGATTATCAATCCTATCAACATTGATATAGGGACTGGCATGCATAAAATCTCTTCTTAATACCACTGCTCTGCCATTGGATGTTCTTTCGAAATTAAAAAAATCAAAATCCCCGTCTTCAGTTACATAAACATTCTCGCAGACAGTTTGCGGTTTTAACAGTCCGTAAAATATTTCGATTTGCTCCCTGGGATTCACGCCTTCTGTTTTTACAAATATTCCCCCGGCTTCAAAGCCATGAAAGGAACCATCAGGCATGAGAGTCCCTCCATCATCCTGAATAAGCCAAGATTTCTCTTTCCCTTTTCTGGCCAAGATTCTACAGGTCGTAGTTGTTTTCCCATTGGCACTTAATGCCACAAGTAACGTCCTTGCCATCCGATAGTCCCCACATACTGATTGAAGACAATCCTCTCTGCAGCCAGCATGTAAGAAAATGCCCCCCTTTCTTGTCTTAGTTACCCAATCCTCAGCGGCGAAAACCCCCTTCTTATATTCACCTATGTAGTTACCATTCCTGATTACCTTGACAAACCTTCCGCCATCCAGCATAGCCAATCTGATAGTGATATCTTTCTCGGGGAGCGGCTTTGACTGGTTAGCTTCAAAAGCCTCGTCAGCAAAGAATAAGATGTGGTAGGTTGGCTTCTCGACTTCCCCCTTCGGGGGTATAAAAAGGTTCCCGCCCCCGTAGGCAACATGGGCAAACCGCTCAGGAACAATTAACCTCACCGTGGTGTTACTATTTTCATTGCCCACAATTCTGTCTACGGAAATCAATTTTTCCTTGCTTAAAGCCTCCTCACACTGAGCTAATAGCTTTAGTTCATCCTCGCCAAAGCGATGGTCAACACTGTTTTTGGTGAACATTGCTGACCTGGAAGTAGGCTCACTTTGGGCGACAAAATTTCCATAAACCGTTTTCCTAACCCCCGGCTGTTCTTCCACGAGCCCTCTCAATTCCTCGTCAGCGGGGTTATGAGTCAAGCGATTTTCCTCTCGCGCCTTTTGACAGACTCTGTTGGCAGTTATGGCGAATTGTTCCAGTTCAAACGGTACCATTATGCTCCTTGGGAGAAATGCGACTTTACGTTTCCAATTTCCAGGAACTAGTTGCCAATATTTATTGCTTAGACCTCGCGGAATTCCCCTTCCACCGTGCCTTCGTCTCCCCCCTCTTCTCCTCCTCCACCAGGTCCCTCTCCACTAGGCGGGGGCTGCCCTGGTTGCTGGTAAAGCGATTCTCCAACCTTTTGCATAGCCTGCGACAGCTCTTGCGTAGCATTACGAATAGAATCAATATCCTGTCCTTGAAGAGCCGACTTTACACTGGCTATCTTAGCATCTATTTCCTGTTTTACATCGGCGGGTATCTTATCTCCGTGGTCACGGAGAGTTTTTTCTGCGGTGTAAGCCAAGCTGTCAGCAGAATTGCGTACCTCCACTTCTTCTTTACGTTTAGCATCCTCAGCAGCATGTTTCTCAGCCTCTCGGCTCATCTTCTCCACTTCCTCCTTGCTCAATCCGCTAGAGGCGGTAATAGTAATTTTTTGTTCTTTCCCCGTGCCCTTATCGAGAGCGCTAACATTAAGGATGCCATTGGCATCTATATCGAAAGAA
>Ga0315551_10002620_pt1 | contig 13063 bp, 9 predicted proteins | sample SalMarSW160290MG_FD_203678 | JGI IMG/M metagenome (GOLD analysis project Ga0315551, IMG submission 203678) | Salt marsh sediment microbial communities from the Plum Island Ecosystem LTER, Massachusetts, United States - Salt Marsh Sediment SW1602-90 ... | reverse complement strand
CGACGACGATAAGACCGAGATTTGGCAGCGGTGCAAAAATCGCAGAACGTGCGCCGATGACTACATCGGCATCGGCGGACTTTATCTTCTGCCATTGAGCATTGCGCTGAGAGGCTGTAAGGGCCGAGTGCATCACTGCTACATTTTTGAAACGTGCGCTGAAGCGCTGCACGGTCTGAGCCGTAAGCGCAATTTCCGGAAGAAGAACGATGGCACCTTTGCCCTTTGCCAAAACGGCCTCGATTGCTCGTATGTAAAGCTCGGTTTTGCCGCTATCGGTGACGCCGTGCAATAACGTTACACCAAAAATGCCTGTGTCTATCTTGTCTTTAATATGGGATAGTGCGATGCGCTGGTCTTCGTTGAGAACCACATGCTCGGTCTGTACGGACAAGCCTTTCGGGATAGCAGGTAGCGACTTCAAGATTGTCTTCTCGACGATCTTGACGATATGTTTTTGCGCCAGTTTTTTCACAGGCTCCCTGCTACAGCCAATTGTCTGCAAAACCGCATCTAAGGGTAAGGCCTGGGCCGGCCTTAGAGCGTGCTTTTCGTGAAGGTGTTTGACAATTTGCTTTTGCCTTTTTCCCCTCAACTGCTTGATGAGATCACTGGTTTCCCCGGCAAGATAGATGTATCTTTGTGTTTTGACTCCAACTGCCTTCTTAACGGCGGCTGGCACCATTGCAGCTAAGACCTGGCCTAACGGACAGACATAATAGCTGCTGATCCAGCGAGCCAGCTCCATAAGCTCTGGTTTGAGCAGCGGTTCTTTGTCTACTATCCTAGCGACCTTTTTCAGTCTCCTTCCTTTAGCTCGTGCGACGAAAGAGTGGTCAACAGGAATATCCGACTCGACACAGAAGCCAATAGAAGAAGTGTTTTTTATTCCGAACGGGGCCTCGATTCGCTGGCCTGGCCGAATTGGCCACAGCTCGTCGGGTACAAAATAGTCAAACTCTGTATCTGCTGCCGACTCAAATGCGACACGGATGATGTATTTATGTAAAAGTTGTTCCTCAGTTTCTTGCAGAGCGAATAGACTGTTAGTAGCAAATCTTGTCATGGTTTCTATGTCGAGATCCTGGGCTTTCTCCACGCGAATGTTGCGATATGGTTTATGACTAGGAACAGCGCCAAGACCAAAAGCAGTGTAACAACGCTGATTATGCCGATCACGGTTTGATCCTTTTAGAGCTTGAAGTGCTCGGTGGCAATACCCTTTATATATTCACCAATAGCCAACGAAGCTGTTGCAGCAGGTGAAGGGGCATTTAGAACGTGGATGGAGTTGCCGCATCTTTCGATTTTGAAATCATCGATTAGCTGGCCTTTGGGTCCGAGTGCTTGAGCGCGAACGCCTGCAACGCCGGGTGTTATATCATCAGAGTTGAGCGATGGAATTAATTTTTGCAGTTGCCTGAGAAAAAGCTTCTTGCAGAAGGCGCGAGTGTATTCACCCAATCCATATCTCCAATGTCGCATAAATAATCGCCAGGTGCCCCAATAGGTGAGCGATTCCCAGGTGTCAGTTAGGCTGAAATCGGTTTTGCCATAACCTTCTCGCTTAAACGATAACACGGCATTAGGGCCACATTCTACGGAGCCGTCAATCTTGCGAGTAAAATGGACGCCAAGAAATGGAAAGTCCGGGTCCGGTACAGGATATATCAAGTTCTTGACCTTTTCGCGTGCCTGCTCGGTCAACTCATAGTAATCGCCACGGAAGGGAACAATTCTTACGCCTGGATTAATGCCGTCCATTCGTGCAATTCTGTCGCTCTGAAGGCCGGCGCAGTTTATAATGTAGTTGGTTGAGAAATCACCATTGTTGGTGACAACGTTGGTATAGAAATCGTGCTTGTCAAAAGCGGTCACTTCATGTGAAGTTAAGACCTTATTTGTCTGACCCTTTATTTCTTTTATCTCATCAGACCCTATTCTTTCAATACCCTCGATGTTGTTCTCCAGGCCGTTCTGAAAGAAGTAATCAAGGTTGCCCAGCTCACTTTCCTGTGTAGCGACGATGACTTTGCCGCAGATTTCGTAAGGGATGTGGTACTTCTTGGCAAAGCTTATCAGCTCTTTTCGGCCCTGAGCGCAAGTCTTCGCCTTGCTGGAGCCGGGTTTGTAGTAAAGCCCGGAATGGATAACATCCGAATTGTGCCCTGTTTGGTGAGCGGCTAGCCTGTCTTCCTTTTCCAATACTGCCAAGCGAACGTCAGGATGACTATCTGCTATTTGGTAGGCTGACGCCAGGCCGACAATTCCGCCACCAATAACCACTATGTCAAAATCGAGTGTTTGCTTCATTAGTTAAAAGTCCCTGGTCAAGCTTTTCGAATACGATATACAATGATTCGCGAATCGTCAATCAAGAACCAATCGTGACTGAAGGTGAAAGCTTAGATAGGTGCGATTATAAGAGCTGCTCTCAGATGCTACATATCAGGGATGATTTCAGGATAGACCTGTCCGCTGAGACTTATCTTGAATACGTAGATCAAACCCTCGGTCAGCCTAGAATAGACAACATTGCCGTAAATGGCCTTTATGCCGTACTGTTTGAGTTTTTCGGTGTCGTTGGCAAGGCCCCAAATGCTGGACCAGAATAGCTGGCGCTGCTCTATGGGTAGAGCTTTGAGCATGTCGCTATACCTCTCTGGCTCCTGGCCCGGCTCTTCTATTGGATAACCCTGCTGAGGCGTCATCTTTTCGCCATAGATTCTTCTCCAGAGATATAGTGCGCGACTTTTACCATCCAAGACCATTTCATCTTCAAATTTCACTATCAAGGCGTCAAAATGAACAATATCTCCTTCGACCGTGCACTCCTTTTGCAGGATTTTTCTGAGCTTGTCGTCTCTGGCGGTTTCGACGAAACGAATGGTAGTAAAAAGCCTGCCATCCTCAAACTGCTGGGATACCACCTTTGCATACCCTATCTGTTCTTCCTGAGTAAGATTAGTGATAGCTTGTTTTAGCTGTTTATTCTCGGTTAGCAGCTCGTGGATGGTCATTGCACCGTGGTAGAGCCCACGGGACAGATATGCAAAGATGATAAGTAATGCGCCAATCGCGACGAAAGCAACAAACCTGGTCTTTTTGAGTATCTTTGCCATGTATGACCTTACTTGAGGGATAGGTTATTACCTGACTCAGGAACATCTGGTTCCTGTAATCTATCATCGGCAGAGTGAGTTTGATTTCTAAATTTTTCGATTGTAATACAGAATGAGCCAGTAAAAATGCCGAAGGTGCATTCCCTGCACCTTCGGCTTCAAGCCCATCACTGCGATGGTGTTGCTCGAATGTCTATTCTTGTTGCATGTATGGATAGCGGAAGTCTCTAGCTGGCAGGAAGGTCTCTTTTATCGCCCGTGGCGAGACCCAGCGTTCGAGATTGAGCCAGCTACCGGCTTTATCATTGGTGCCCGACGCCCGTGTGCCGCCAAACGGCTGCTGAGCGACAACGGCACCGGTGGGTTTGTCGTTGACGTAGAAATTGCCCGCTGCGTGACGAAGCGTATTCATGGCTTTTACTACTGCGCCGCGATCCAGAGCGAATATCGAGCCTGTAAGTGCATACGGCGAGGTCTGGTCACAAAGCTCCAATGCCTTGTCATACTCATTTTCCGGATATACGTAGATAGTTAAAACAGGCCCAAATATTTCCTCTACCATCAGTTTCGATTTTGGGTCTTTGCTAACGACGATGGTAGGCTCGATAAAGTAGCCTTTGGAGTCATCACAACCGCCACCGATGATAATCTCCATGTCCGGGGAGTTCTTGGCGTATTCGATGTACTCTTTGATTGTGCCAAATGCCTTTTTGTCGATGACGGCGCCCATGAAGTTTCTGAAGTCGGTTACGTCACCCATTTTGACTTCGTTGATTTCGGCGAGCAGCCTTTCCTTGATCTGTGGCCAGGTCGAGTCGGGAATGTAGGTGCGTGAGGCTGCGGAGCACTTTTGGCCTTGGTATTCGCAGGCCCCCCGCACTAAGGCAGCTACCAGCGCTTCGACGTCGGCACTTACGTGGGCAAAGATAAAGTTCTTGCCGCCTGTTTCGCCAACAATCCTGGGATATGAGACGTATTTGCGGATGTCTTTGCCGATAGTTAGCCAAATTGTGGAGAAGACGTAGGTACTGCCGGTGAAGTGGATGCCGCCGAGCCTAACGTCATTCAGTACGGGCGGGGCAACAACAGGTCCAGGACCCGGTACCATGTTTATCACGCCGGCAGGCATGCCCGCCTCTTCGAGAATCTTCATGATGTAATAGGCTGGCAATACCGCAGCGGAAGCAGGCTTCCAAACGACAGTATTGCCCATCAATGCCGGAGATGTGGGTAGATTGCCGGCAATTGAAGTGAAGTTAAATGGAGTTAAAGCCAGGACGAATCCATCCAATGGGCGGTGCTCCATGTAGTTAAGTACGCCGGGTGTAGACATCGGCTGATCTCCATAGACTTCCTCCATGAAGTGGGGATTAAAGCGCCAAAAGTCAATCAGCTCGCAAGAAGAATCAATCTCAGCTTGATGGGGAGTCTTACTCATGTTAAGCATGGTGGCTGCGTTTAATGTTAGGCGGTATTTGCCTGCGAGCAGTTCGGCAGCCTTTAGCAGCACGACCGCTCGTGACTCCCAGGGCATCTCGCCCCATTGTTTCTTTGCCTTTTCGGCAGCATCAACAGCCTTTATTGCAAATTCAGCATCGGCTTGATGATACCTGCCGAGCACGTGTTGATGATCGTGTGGGCAGCGGATATCTGCGAGGTTGCCATTGTGCACCTCTCGGCCTCCGATTATCATTGGGACCTCTACCTGGTTACTTAGCATTTCTTTTAGCTTTGACTTTAGCTCGGCACGTTCAGGACTTCCCGGCGCGTATTGCAAACATGGCTCGTTACACGGTTGGGGGATATGAAAAATACCATTGAACATTTCTGTCTCCTTGTAATAACTATTTGTGATTCCAGTACCTATGAGAAACCGGTATTTTCCGACATTTTTATCGAAAAGTCAACTTGAATGGGATGTTTTTCTGGTCTTATTGGCGATTTTTGCCTTTAACCATAAGGATTAGAAGTTATAATGATCTTTGGGTCATTCTTCGTACGGACGTGAAAGGTTGAAGGACCGACCAAAATGAGTGAGAAACCGTTCTTACTGCTTACTTTTTGCACTATATTTTTCGTCCTGCTTTTTTCCGGCTGCTATGAGCCGGTGGTCCCTCCTAAGCTTAAAGCTGAACCACAGGCGGAGACAATTATGCCTGTGGCGCAGTATTACGTTGCGGGCACTTCATTACGCGGTCGGCCCATTATGTACGTTGTGCTCGGACAAGGCCATGATGTGACCTTTATCCTAGCAAGCATTCACGGCAACGAGCAAGGGGGAACCCCGCTCGTTCAAAATCTCGTGGTTCACCTTCAGCAAAATGAACATCTTTTAAAGGGACGCAGGATTGTACTGCTGCCCGTGGCTAATCCAGATGGACGTGCGCTCAACAGCCGATACAATGCCAACGGTGTGGACCTAAACCGAAATTTTCCTACAGCTAATCGTGTCAGCAATGAAAAGTCGGGTGAGGCAGGACTATCTGAGCCGGAAAGCTGTGCGATCGAACATATTATTCAACGGTATTCTCCCGACCGCGTGGTGAGCATTCATCAGGTTGTGGATACCGGGCCGGAAGGTCTGGCTACGCTTGTTCCCGGTGGTTGCATTGATTATGATGGTCCTGGTGAGGTGTTGGCTGGGCATATGGCTCAATATTGCAGTCTGCCAATTCAAAAGCTGGGTGCAAGGCCCGGCTCGCTCGGCTCGTATGCAGGTTTAGATTTGGGCATTCCAATCATTACACTTGAGCTGCCGTACAGGGCTGACCAACTGAGTGAGCAGATACTTTGGCAGAGATACGGCACAGCTCTGCTGGGAGCAATCGTCTACCCCGACAGGCCCCAATGAGAATAACAGCCCTCTATTTGGGTGCGCATCCGGGACATGCCCGCTAACTGGAAATCCCATCATCAGCACTATCGTAGGTGCACTGCTGGGTGGACTATTGGCCGCGGGAAAATAGCGTGTACAAAAAACTACTGCTGTTGCTGTTATGTTCGGTCCTACTTGGAGCCATGGGCTACCTTGGTGGTCTGACCAACCAGCAGACATTTGTGCTATCAGTTTTTTTGCTGTCCATATTAGGCACACTATTTTTCTGGCAACTAAGATTAGGCTTTCTGTTTGCAGGCAGTGGACTCTTGCTTCTGTTTCGCTCTGTCACGATGACGGATTTTATAAGGTTCGCTTCACTGGATGTTATCCTTTTCCTAATCAGCATGATGATTATTGTGGCGGTGGTGAAAGATACCGGTGTTTTTTCTCACCTAACAAAATATCTTCTCAGCCTACGTAATATCTCTGGGACAAAATTGTTTATTATACTGATGGTACTTTCAGCGGTCTTTTCAGCTCTTATGGGAGAGGCTACATCTATTATCATTATGGTGTCAATCATCCTGAGCTTATGTGCGGCTTTGAAAATAAGGCCTACTGCCCTCATCATCTCGTCTGTCTTAGCGACGAACATCGGCTCAGCCTCGACAGTTTTGGGTAATCCCATCGGAATACTCATCGCCGCGAGAGCAAACCTATCTTTCAGCAGCTTTCTGACCCATGCGCTGCCTATATCAGCGGGAACATTAGCGATAGTCATCTTCATTCTGCTCGTTTACTATCGAAAATTCGTGTACGAGCTTTCTGAGAAAATGAAAGCTGCACCTGTTGATGCTGAGCTAACCAAACCAACGGAAGGCTTGTCCAAAAAGCCTTTGGCGCTGCCCTTACTGATCTTTTCTGGTACGATTTTATTGCTGGCTTTACATAGTAAAATCGAAGTCTTATTTGGGCTGGAAGAAAATACGATGCTTATCATGGGACCTACAATTTCGGCAGGAATTGCTTTATTGTATAGTGGAAAACGAACAGCTTATTATGTTGAGCACGAGATTGAATGGCAATCGCTGCTTTTTTTTATATTCTTGTTTGCACAAGCCGGTGTAATTCAGGCCTCGGGCATCGCAGCATTTTTCGCCCAGCGGATCACTGAGAGTGCAGGGACCGATGAGAGGTTGTTATCCGGAGTTTGTTTGCTTTCAAGCGGTTTGCTGTCGAGTCTGTTGGATAATACAGTAGTTGTAGCGTCTTATGTTCCTGTCGTGAAGAATTTGCACGTTCTGCACGGTCATCTGGAAACGCTTTGGTGGGCTTTGCTGTTCGGAGCGTGCTACGGCGGAAACATTACAGTCATCGGGTCAACTGCAAATATAATTGCTATTGACTTCCTCCAGAAAGAAAACCAGCCGAGAGTAAGCTTCATAGAGTGGCTGAAGGTAGGACTACTTGTCGGAATAGTCAGCATGGTATTAGCTTATGTATCCATTTTGCTATTTTTCTGAATTTGGAGGCTGGAGCCAATCCTTTCCATCCGTACCTGCTCCCTCTGTTTGACGCGTGTGCTGCTTGAGTTTTGTACTGCGATCGAGTAGAATACACTTTTTATTACTTGTATGTGAGAAAAATGGCGGTATTCAAGCTAAACAGTGAATTTAAGCCTGCCGGCGATCAGCCTCAAGCGATAGCGAGGCTTGTAGAAGGGTTGCGCTCAGGCAAGAAGTTCCAGACGCTGATGGGAGTGACCGGAAGCGGCAAGACATTTACGATGGCTAATGTCATTTCGCAGTTTAATATGCCGGCGCTGGTGATATCGCACAACAAGACATTAGCAGCACAACTCTATGAAGAGTTCAGAGAGCTGTTTCCCGAAAATGCAGTTGAGTATTTTGTGAGCTATTATGATTATTACCAGCCGGAAGCTTATATACCACAGCGCGATATCTACATTGAAAAAGACGCCTCGAAAAATGCGGACCTGGACCGGCTGCGTCTTTCCACTACTACGAGTCTGTCAACGCGAGATGACTGCATTATTGTGGCGTCGGTCTCGTGTATATTTGGCCTTGGCTCACCGGAGGACTACAAAGCCAGTGTAGTGACGATTAGAACGGGGGATCAGTGCAACAGAAACACATTGCTTGGCCGATTGGCAGACATCCAGTACACCAGAAATGACATAGACTTCCAGCGAGGGACTTTCAGAGTCCGCGGTGATGTTGTTGAGCTGCATCCTTCATACGAATCCTTCGCGGTTCGTATCGAATTCTTTGGCGACCGGATAGAACAGATAAGCTATATCAATCCAGTGTCAGGGGAGACACTTGCTGTTGAAGAACAGATTTTCGTATATCCTGCAGAGCACTATGTTATGCCTGCCGACAGGATTGGCTCGGCGGTTGAAAACATTAGGGCGGAGCTAAAGGAGCGACTCACAGAATTGCGCAGCCAGGGTAAATTGCTTGAAGCTCAACGGTTAGAAGCTCGAACGATGTACGACATCGAGATGATTCAAGAGGTGGGCTATTGCAGCGGTATTGAGAATTACGCCAGACACCTTTCAGGTTTGCCGCCGGGTGCCAGGCCTTATACACTGATTGATTACTTTCCCAAGGATTTTCTACTGTTTATTGACGAGTCACACGTGACCATTCCGCAGTTGCAAGCAATGTGGGCAGGTGACAGAAGCAGAAAAGAGGTTCTGGTTGAACATGGTTTTCGCTTGCCTAGCGCTTTGGATAACAGGCCATTACACTTTGAGGAGTTCCAGGAGAACTGGTCGCGAGTAATATTTGTGTCGGCGACGCCCAGGCCTTTTGAGTTAGGTAAATGCGACTACGAGGTAGTCGAACAGATAATCAGGCCTACAGGTCTTCTGGACCCAAAGATATTTGTGCAGCCGGCGAGAAATCAAGTCGAGCACTTACTGGGCGAGATCGAAAAACGAGCCAAAGCGGTCGAGCGGATACTCGTGACGACCCTTACGAAAAGAATGGCTGAGGATCTTTCAAATTATATAACCAAAAAAGGGTTTAGATGTCGCTATTTGCACAGCGAGATAAATACGTTGGAGCGTGTGGAGATACTGCGGGATTTGCGCAACGGTGAGTTTGATGTATTAGTGGGTATCAACTTATTGAGAGAGGGTCTGGATTTGCCGGAAGTTTCGGCGGTAGCGATTCTTGATGCAGATAAAGAAGGATTCCTTCGGAGCCAGACCTCATTGGTTCAGACAATCGGCAGGACCGCACGAAATATCAATGCGACGGTTTTTCTGTACGCTGACAGGGTCACCGAGTCTATGCAAAAAGCTATTGACGAAACGAACAGGCGACGTAAAATTCAATTGCAGTATAACCAGGAGCACAATATTACCCCTGAGACAATACGGAAAGGGATACGAAAGAGTCTGGCTGAGCAAATAAAAGCGAGAAAAACGGCACGCGCGGCAATTTGCTTTGAAGAGAGCGAATACGACAAGGTTGAGCTGGCCAATCAAATTGAACAAGAAATGCTCGATGCTGCGCAGGCTCTTGACTTTGAGCGGGCGGCTTTTTTGCGGGATCAGCTTAAAGAGCTGAGAGAACTGCCGGAATTAGTGATCGCTGAGTAACGCAAGAAAAAAAGCAGTTTTATGGCTGAAAAGAAACAGAAAAAACGTATGAAGAAAAAACATTAGTAAAACATGCTTAAATCCTTTTTGAACATTGGCTCGTTAGAGATTTGCAAATGATAAAGGGAACAGGGATTAAAAAACTTAATATAGCACAGGCGCTTCCGCTTATCCGCATAGCGGTTGAAGAGGACCTTGGCCAGGGCGATTTAACAAGCGAACTTCTTTTCAAAGAAGATGCTGTGGATAAGGCTAACATCATCTCGCGTGAGGAAATTATCGTCTGCGGCATGGATGTTGTCATGGAGATTCTTAAGCACTACGACCCGAGGCTGAAACTGAGAATATACGTGAATGATGGTGAATCAGCACATGTCGGCTGCAAGCTCGCTACGATTGAAGGGCCTTTGCGATCTATGCTCAGTGCCGAGCGGGTTATGTTGAACTTTTTGCAAAGACTGAGTGGAATAGCGACAACGACTGGTAAATATGCGCGGGCGATTCAGGGCACGCGGGCAAAAATCTACGATACTAGAAAAACACTGCCGGGCTGGAGGATTCTGGAGAAATACGCGGTTCGCTGTGGTGGTGGGTATAACCATCGGCTTGGACTTTACGATGGCATTTTAATAAAAGACAATCATCTGGCGCAGCTTGGTCGGAACTTTCAGCCAAAACTCAGAAAAATCATTTGTGAGGCCAGAAAAGTAAAGGCAGTCAAGTTCGTTGCAGTGGAAGTTGACCACGTCGATGATCAACTCAACTATGTTCTGGATATCTCAGGCATTGACATTGTTCTGCTGGATAACATGGGTCAATGGCAGTTGAAACACGCTGTCCAGATGCGAGACGAAATGTGCGGCAAGGGTAAAAAACCACTGCTGGAGGCATCGGGCAACATCACTCTAACCAACGTCTCAGCTATCGCTCAATGCGGTGTTGACAGAATCGCGGTAGGTGCGATTACTCATTCGGCTACGGCTGTTGATATTGCACTTGATAGGTAACACAAGCCATGTCGAAAGAGGATTTACTTGATCCGGACAAAATACAAGCAAATCTAAAAACCAAGCGCATCGGCAAAAAGGTTCTCGTATACAAGTCTACGTCAAGCACGAACGATATAGCAACAGAGTATGCAAAGAACAAAAACAACGACGGGCTGGTAATTTTTGCCGAAGAGCAAAACGCTGGTCGCGGTCGAGCAGGTACAAAATGGCATAGTCATTATGCGGATAGTATCCTGTGCTCAATAATTTTGAACAACTGTAAAATCAATAGCGAGCTACTGTCGCTGACCGTAGCTGTAGCAGTTGCTGATGCGCTGGGCAAAGTGGGTAAATGTGAGGCCAAAATCAAATGGCCGAATGACATAATCGTAAATGGCAAGAAAGTAGCCGGCATTTTGCTCGAAACCAGACAAACTAGCAATCACACAGTCTGCGTTATCGGGATCGGCATCAACTGCCACCAGAAAAAGAGTTCTTTTCCTGCTGAGCTACAATCAACAGCAACAAGCATCGACATTGAGGGCGGGGCAACTTGCGACAGAATTTCGTTGACCAAAAGACTGCTAAGCTCGCTGGATGAGTGGCTCGAAGTCGCACAGAATAACGAAAACAAAGTAACGGACCAATGGCGTAGACGAAGCACCCTATCAGGCCATAGAGTGACGTTGCTATATAATGGCAAAAGGTTTACTGGTAACTGCGTCGGAATAGATCCGAAAAAGGGACTCATCCTTCAACTCGACCAAGGTTCGGTGCGTATGTTCGACGCAGCACATACAACCATTGCCAAATAAATAATTACCACCTATGTTTCGCCAGGCTTGACCTCTATTTTGACCGTATTTGATAGAAGTTTTCCGGGATAAACGGGATAATGCTTGAAAGACTCGGGTTCGTACCTTTCGGCAGCTTTGTCATTGGTTTTGATGCTGACCTGTAGCCCATTTCCATTAAACTGAACGCGATACTCACCTGCTTGCCTGAAGTCATATTGCTCGGCGATATCGAACCGATCAAACAGCGTTTTGGTTTCTCCCGGCTCGATCATCTCGGGCACGCCGCATGTTTGATGAGGCCCAGCCATATACTCGACCTGTTCACCATCAGGACCGATAATTGTCATGGAATAATTTACCGCGACCTGCTGATGGTCATAAAACAACGCCGAATCACCTCCATTGATTAACTGTAAACGGAAGTGTATCGGCTCACCTAACTTGAATGCTTCGCGTTCCGGGGTTAAAAAAGTCCTCACCCCTTTGAGTCTTGGAGCAAGTTCTTTCAAGCGGCGTTCTTGTTCTCGTGCCACTCGCTCGATCTCTTCTTTCTCGTTTGCGATCCAGGTCTTGAACGGAATGGCTGAGAAGTGGATTTTCCATTTCTTCTCTGTATCCATTCGACGCACCATCCATACCCAAGACCCGTCCTGCGCAAGATCTGCGTGCGAAATCCGGACGCCATAGATATATGCAAAGTATCTCGGACAATTTATCCAACGACCTATCCGCGGACGGATTTTCTTCAAAACTTCCTTGACAGGAACCACGTCCAGGAAAAATGCCTCGGGTGAAGGATATTCCTTTACTTCTTCCTGAACCTCCCTCGAACAGAGCGAAAGCGCCATCTTCCAATCGGATTGCTCCAATGCGATCCAAAATTGCCTCACCATATTTGCGGCTTCAGGTTCAAGTTCAATGGACGTACCCTTGCCTCCCCTAGCCGTCAGTTTGGTATCAGTTGCTCCTGGCGCGCGAGTCTGAAATATCCAATGGACTCTCTGTGCCGAGACGCCCTCGCGGCTTTGAAATTTGCTGTCCTTTCGCCCATGGTTCAACCAGACACCGTATTTCACTCCAGCCTCCAGATCTACATATGCCCGACACTGGCGGTCATTAATCCATTCAATACGATTCACTTTCAGCCTCGGTGGCATATCTCTGAACACCCATGAATGTCCTTTCCTCATAGGGCGGTCGAAGGTGACCGTGATGTGCTCGCGCACTGGGTCGACGCCCGTTGCGCCATTCGGTGGATCCAGCTCGACCACACGTGGGAAATTGGTTTGCCCCAAGTAGTTCACTTCATTGATCGCTCGCAGTGAGTGTGGCGTCTCGCAACTAGCAAGAGCAGCGAGAATGATAATTGCTAATAAGCAATTGGGGCGACTCTTAAGCATACAACTGTCCTGATTAAACCCAGTTTTGTATATTAATTATTTTTGGTACCTTAATTAACACGTCAAGGCCAGTTAAAATCTTGAAACTTATCCAAAATTATCAAAAAATCGCCAGTAAATTTCAAGCTGGTAGAGAGCATTTTTTATGTTCGTTTTTGATTTTGTCAAAAACCAAATCTGTAACCGTTCACAGTATTTTGGATAATTGAAGTAAAACTGTGTTTTTGTCCGATAAAGATTTCATGGACAAAGACACCATTATCGAAAAACTCGTCGAAGAAAATAAACTTCTGAGAGAGCGTATAA
>Ga0315551_10002618_pt1 | contig 13067 bp, 12 predicted proteins | sample SalMarSW160290MG_FD_203678 | JGI IMG/M metagenome (GOLD analysis project Ga0315551, IMG submission 203678) | Salt marsh sediment microbial communities from the Plum Island Ecosystem LTER, Massachusetts, United States - Salt Marsh Sediment SW1602-90 ... | reverse complement strand
GTTTCCATGGACGGATTAAGAGAGGACCAAAGCTTTTCGATTTGCTTGACCAGGCGCACTGTTTTGTCCTCCCAACTTTTTTAGAGGGTATGCCTCGCTCGTTAATAGAAGCTATGGCGCGGGGAGTGCCCTCTTTTGCTTCAAATATCGATGTGTTAGCTGAAGTGCTGGATTCAGATTTACTCTTTCCTCGAAAAAATACCGAAGCAATTGTTGAAAAAATCCTGCCCCTGCTGAATAACCCGAAGAAGCTGGCCGATATATCACACCGTTGTTTTGAGGCATCAAAAGCACATTGGTCCGAGGTTTTGGCCATTGCCAAAAAAGGGTTCTGGAGTGATGTCGTGGAAGGTTGCAAGTAAGTTAGGTTGAATTTCCCTGATGAGATTGAAAAGAGTTTGGCAGTATGTTAGCAGAGAATTGCCCTTGTGGTTTATAGGCCTGCTTACCAACTGGATGCCCGATTTGCCATTTACGTGTAGATTACGTGGATTTCTCAGCAGTCCTTTCTTTAAGAAATGTGGCCGTAATTTCCAGTATGGCGCACGTGTGCGTTTCCTTGCACCTCATGGAATTGAGATAGGTGACGATGTGTATATAGCCGCAGGGTGCTGGCTCGGCGGCGGCGGCGGACTCGTTCTGGAGGGCGAAATACTGCTCGGACCATATACTATAATAGTGACAGGTGTGCATAGGTTTAAGAATAACTCAGTAAGATTTGCAGGAGCAACGCGGGCGCCCATACGGATTGGCAAAGGGTCTTGGTTAGCCGCTCATGTCGTAGTAAATCCAGGTGTTACTATTGGCAGGGGGAATCTCATCGGCGCCAACGCTGTGGTGACGGCAGATACTCCCGACAATGTGTTTGCCGCCGGAGTGCCGGCAAAGGTTGTCGGCGAGCGGAAAGATAATCCGAGCGAGATTAAGTCAAGACATGAGTAAAAGGAAGCCGCGTTTGTGCGTCATTGTAAATCCTTCAATTGCGCTGACTCTGTTGCGCAAGCAGTGGACATTTTGGATGGACAACGGCTTTGACGTCTATTGCATTACCGGCCCCGACCCGGAACAGCACCAGAGAGTACACAAGTTAGGAGTAAAAACTTTTGTTGTACCTATGGAGCGCTATCCGAGCCCCATCAAAGACATGATATCTTTGATACGGTTATGGTGGATTTTGCTGTGGAACCGTTTTGACCTGCTCCACATTTCCACGCCTAAGGCATCGTTTCTGGGTGCGTTAGCAGCGATATTAAGTGGTCATCGAAAAGTTATTTATCTGCTTCGCGGCAGGCCCTATGAGAATATGAGTGGCTGGCGCCGCAAGTTAATGAATAAATGTGAATGGCTCACGTGTAATTTGTCGAGCTTTGTTGTCCCGATTTCTCGTGAGTTCGGCGAGGTTGTGGCGAAGGAAGGTCTTTGCCCCGCTCATAAGATACGTGTTATTGGTTCGGGCTCAAGTGCCGGCGTTGACTTGGGCCGCTTCACGCGGACTAAAGAGAATATTGCTCTTGGTCAGGAGATTAGAAAGCAGTTTGGTATAGGTGCAGATGACATAGTGATTCTATTTGTGGGCTGGCTTCGCAAAGACAAAGGGATAAATGAGTTGGTTCATTCGTTTGAGTCGCTGTCTGATGAGTATCCGAATATTCACCTGCTTTTGCTGGGCAACTACGAGCCTACCGACCCTCTTGAGCCGGATGTTGTTTCTTCGATTGAAAATCATGCACGCATTCATCACCTGCCGTGGCTGGTCGAGCCTGCTCCGGTCTATACTGTAGCGGATATTGTAGCGTTTCCCAGCTATCGGGAGGGTTTCGGAAATGTCCCTATTGAGGCTTCGGCGATGGAGCTGCCGGTAGTAGCCAGTGACATTATGGGATGTCGCGAGTCGGTAAAGAATGGCGTGACTGGCTTGTTGGTGTCCCGCGGTGACACCCAAGCTTTGAAAGATGCTATAAAAAGAATTATTGACGAACCCCAGTTACGTCAAGAGTTGGCACACAAAGGTCGAGAGCGCGTAGAGCGGGAATTTCGCCAGGAAACTGTTTGGCAGGGACATCTTGAGTTGTTTCGTGAGTTGTTAGAGAAATAAGTTTTTGACTTTAGCGGTTTTAATATCCCCGAGAGTAATGTCGAATGCAACAGGAAAAATCAAATCTTGAAGGTGAGCATGTTTTTATCAGAAAATTAAGAATTTTCGATGCCAGGGATGTGTATATAAATATAAGAGATAAGGAAATTGGCAAATGGACTTTGGCACCTTCTCGTTCGTATCCAGAAAATGTTTTCGGATGGTTTCTCCGAAGAACAGTATCATTTGTTCGTAGAGTACTGCGATTTGTTGGCGAAGTACTGCGCCCAACGAATACAAGAGGGGAGTTCAAGCTCGCTATTGTTTTAAAAGAAAGTGCAAGAGTTATTGGTATTGTTACTATAGCGAAAATTGACCGGCACAGTAAGTCTGCGGAAATAGGTTTTTGGATTGGGAAAAAGCATTGGGAAAGGGGCCTGGCTACAGAGGCGGTCCGACTGGCTTTAAAATTTGCTTTTAATGAATTAAAACTACATAGGATATATGCCATAACATTTGAAAAGCACATAGGGGCGAGGAAGGTTATGGAGAAATGCGGATTCAAGCTGGAAGGTGTAATGAGAGAAGCGGCTCTTAAAGATAATGAGAGACACAATATATTAAATTATGGGATTCTGATATCGGAATATGAAGATGCTTAAGTACAAAGGTCGCTCGCGTTTTGTTCAGAGAGCGCCAATTCTGGAGAAAAATGATGGAAGTCGAGTCGAATCCAATGGCTGAGTTTTTTGAGAAGATAGGGCAGCGAGTGATTCGCAGCGAAAGCTCCTGGTGGCACGAGGTGCAGAGCCGCGTATTGCTTTCTTTTCCGTATTATAAACTCATCGAACCCAGCCAGGAGGAAACCAACGAGCTGTTTGGTAAATATAAGTTGCGCGCGGTGCGCTATCCAACACCGCTCAAGGCTTTCGGATTTGCCAGCACACTGGAATTGAATACTGATCCAAAATATAATCTATCTATGTTGGAACGTGAGGCTAGACGGCAGACGCGTCGGGGTCTGGAAAACTGCACGTTTGAACAGATTGATTTCGACTACCTTGCCAAACACGGCCTGTCTCTAAACCGTGACACAGCCGAGCGACAGGGCCGGCAGACTATCTACACCGACCCGGATTATTGGGCAAGATACTGCCGGGCGGGGAAGAAGACCGAAGGAGTTACCGCTTGGGGTGTGTTTGTCCAGGGCAGACTCGGCACGTTCTTGGTCGCTGTCGAATTTGATGAGTGGTGGAACTGGCTGCTGACGCATTCGTCCACAGAGCTACTGAAAAAACGGCCGAGCAACATTCTATTCTACGAGGCTACCCGTCGGTTCTTCGAGGAAAATCCTGGCAAAAAGATATGTTATGGGTTGGGGTCTTTGGAATCGGTCTCGGCACTGGATTATTTTAAGTTGAATATGGGTATTACAATGCAATCCATCAAGCAGCGAATCGTTTTCTCAAAGGCGATGCGCAGCGTGTTTTCTCTTGTGCGGGAGCCGTTTCTAAAGGTTCTGGAAAAATTCTTTCCTGAGAATTATACTGCCCGAAAGGCCATAGCTATGATTCGCCTCTACCGGCAGCAAACCTATGATGTACCATCATCAGGTAGCGAGCAGAGTACTTAATCTGGATATTAACGATAGCATATGGATAAAAACGTGAGCGGCAATTGTAACAAATATGAATCAGCATTTGCCAAACAGTTTGGTTTTGATTGTGCGTTTTCATTCTGGAAGGGCCGCGTTGCGCTTTATGCGATATTAAAGGCTATGTGTGTTGGGCCCGGAGACGAGGTAGTCCTGCCGGGATATACCTGCGTGATGGATGTTAACCCGATTAAGTATCTCGGGGCCAGGCCGGTTTATGTTGATATTGAGCCGGATACTTTTAATATGAATGTGGAATTGCTCTCAGGCAAAATTAGCTCAAAGACCAAAGCAATTATAGCTCAACACACTTATGGCTATACCTGCGAAATGGATGGGATAATGAAAATCGCCGACCAAAATGGTATCCCTGTTATTGAAGATTGTTGTCTTGCGTTTGGCTCAAAATATAAAGGCAAGACAGCAGGAAAATTCGGAAAAGCTGCGTATTTTTCGTTTCAATGGAATAAACCTTATACAACAGGGCTTGGAGGAATGGTAATAACAAACGATGCTGAGCTTGCTGGGAAAATTGAAACACTACGTGCAAATGAAATGTGTGCTCCTTCAGGGAAAGAAACTATCATGCTTGCAGCACAACTTGCTGTTTATAGATTATTTATTTATCCGAGAACAACAGCTTTTATACAAACTGTTTTTAGATATCTTACAAAGAAAGGCCTCGTTGTAGGCTCATCGGGCGTATCTGAATTTAAACCGGTAAAGTCCGATGACTTTTTCAAAGGCATTAGCTCTGTGCAGGCCAGGTCAGGATTTCGGCAACTAAAGAAAAGCCAGCAGAATATCGCTCAGCGCAGGAAAATGGCTGAATTCTATGACCATCTCCTTGAAAAAAAGGGCTGGTCTGCCCGGCGATATGACGCATCAATAATGGAGCCGGTTATGGTAAGGTACCCCGTAAGGATCGCTGAGAAAGACAAAGCCCTTGCGGAAGCTGCAAAAGCAGGTATCGAGCTTGGCAGTTGGTTCGAGTGCCCATTACACCCAATTGAGACACCTTTGGCAGCATACGACTACGAAGTCGGAATGTGCCCTGAGGCAGAAAAAGCCTCTATGGAAGTAGTGAACTTGCCTTTGCATCCTCGAGTCAATGAAAAGGTTGCAGAAAAGACAGTTGAATTTATAACCAGCTTTACAGAAATCAAGTGATATGAAAAGGCTATTTGATATAGCTTTGTCGTCATTGGTAATAGTGATACTGTCGCCGTTTCTTTTGATTATTCTTTTGGCTATCCGCGTCAGCGATAAAGAGCCGGCGATTTTCAGGCAGGAACGGGCTGGAAAAAATGGCAAGCCGTTTATATTCTATAAGTTCCGCACGATGAGGCTCGGTGTTGAGCCGTTCGGGCCGAGCCCAAAATCCGCAAAAGACTCTCGGCTGACAAAGATTGGAAGATTTCTACGGGAATATTCACTTGACGAACTGCCACAATTGTTTAACGTATTAAAAGGTGATATGAGCATTGTTGGGCCAAGGCCTTTGTATCTTTCGCAGATGGCAGAATGGAACGAGCGGCAGAAAAAACGCCTGCTTGTTAAGCCTGGCCTGACAGGCCTGGCGCAAATTTCAGGACGAGGGGAATTAACACGTGAAGAAAAACTTGAGCTCGATGTTAAGTATGTCGAAACAAAAACATTAGGGCTGAACCTTAAAATAATTCTGACGACAATCACTCTGGTCTTTCGGCGAAAAAGTATCTACGAAAAGAGATATTCAAAGACCGAATGTACCCGAGGGGAAAGCAAATAGTAGACCATCTAACAACTAATTGGAGTAAATTTAATGGAAGCGAAAATAGCTACTAAGACCAAATATGTAACCAGCATAGGGCAGTTAGAGCACCTAAACGAGCAGGAACGGGCAAAGCTGAAAAAGGTCACCGACAAGTTTGCATTTCGCAGTAATGATTATTATCTATCGCTTATCAACTGGGACGACCCCGATGACCCGATACGAACAATTATAATTCCCCATACACGGGAGCTTGATGAGTGGGGCCAGCTTGACCCTTCGGATGAAAAGGCCTACACAATTATGCCCGGCCTTGAGCACAAATATAATTCCACAGCACTTCTTTTAGTTAGCAACGTTTGTGACGGTATATGTCGCTACTGCTTCCGCAAGCGCGTTTTCATAGGGCAGCAGGGCGAGTACCTGCGGGACCTGCCGGCGGCCCTACAATACATAAGCAATCATCGCGAGATAACCAATGTACTATTGACCGGTGGGGACCCACTCGTGCTGACAACTGCAAAACTTGAGAATATTATCCGGCAATTAAGGCAAATTGAGCATGTCCGGATAATCCGTATCGGAACAAAGACACCTGTATTCAATCCATATCGAGTTATTGAAGATCCCTCTTTGCTGGCAATGGTAGAAAAATACAGTACCGAGTTCAGAAAAATATATGTGATGTCGCATTTTATTCATCCACGAGAGATAACGGATTTATCGGTTCAAGCGGTTCATTTATTGCAGAATGCCGGCGCGGTGATAGCCAATCAGACTCCGCTTATCAGGGGCCTCAATGATAATCCTGAGGTTATGGCGGAATTGCTCAGAAAACTATCTTTCATTGGAGCGGCACCTTACTATATTTTCCAGTGTCGCCCGGCTCTCGGCAATAAGGCATATACAGTGCCCATTGAAGAAGGATATGAGATTGTTGAGCAGGCCAAATCGAAAGTTTCAGGTCTGGCAAAGCGGGCAAAGTACGCAATGTCACATAAAACCGGGAAAATAGAAATCATCGGCAGGACAGATGATTTCATCTATTTCAAATATCATCGAGCGGCTAAGGATGTTGATAGTGGGCGTATCCTGGTTTTCAGGAGAAATCCGAATGCATACTGGCTGGATGATTATGACGAGCCTGTCCAGGATTGCCCGATTCCTTTATCATAAGCACTATGGAAACTGGGATAGAATAAGAGTTTTTAATTTTAAGTTTTTAGTTTTGAGCTGTTTGGGTAACCCCCGCTAAAATCGGGGGTTAATTTTTGGGGATTAGAAAGCAGATTGAAAATGCTAGTTAGGGCTAATATCGTTATTTTACTGATTTTAGTGTGTTCTGGGGCTGCGTTTGCGTTGCAACCTGATGAAATTCTCGTGCTCGCAAACGGCGATAACGCTGCGTCTGTACGGATTGCCCGATATTATTGCTTAAAGCGAAATGTGCCGAAGGATAATATCCTGAGGCTGTCACTGGGGGTGAAGCTAAACGATACAATTTCCAGAAATGATTATGAAAGATTCCTTGTTGAGCCGATTCGCAAAGAGTTGTTCACAAAAAGACAGCCCGGCAAAATCAGATGTTTGCTGACGACCTACGGTGTGCCGTACAAAGTGGATGGACGAGGGCCGTTAAAATATCTCCAAGGCAACCTTAAAGAATTAGAAGAATCGGCTGAACAGGAAAAAAACGTACTTAAACGATTGGAGGAATCTGAAAAAATTAACTCACCTGAATACAAACAAGCAAGCTATAAGCTCGTCAGGTTACAGGTTGATATCGACCGCATCAATGGCAGGGAAACACGCGCCTCGGTGGATAGCGAATTATCAATGGTTTTGGCTGGTGATTATGAGCTGTATCGATGGCAGCCAAACACGCTGAAAAATAATCTGCTGGGCCTAAGCCTCGGTACGCTTATGGTCAGCCGGCTTGATGGGCCGAGCTATAATCTTGTCAATGGCCTCATTGATAAGGCAATAGCCGCAGAGAAAACGGGATTAAAGGGTATCGCCTACATCGATTCACAGGGTATTGCAACAAAAGATATTTCTGGTTACTTTGACCAGTCTTTGCGGGATTTAGCAACCCTTACAAGATCGCAAACAGATTTACTCGTTAAAGAAGAGACTACGGAAAAGCTTTTCCCCCCTGGTGCATGTCCACAAACGGCTATCTATTGTGGCTGGTACAGTTTGAAAAAATATGTCGATGCCTTTGATTTTGTTGATGGTGCTGTCGGCTATCACATCTCGAGCTGGGAAGCGATTGACCTGCACGACCCAAATAGCACCCAGTGGTGTCCGGCTATGCTCACCGATGGAATAACCGCAACGCTTGGTGCGGTGGCCGAGCCCTATCTTCACGCATTTCCGGAGCCGAGAGAGTTCTTTCTGGAGCTGTTCAAAGGTAACTGTCTTGTTGAGGCATTCTATCACACCAAGCCGTTTAACTCGTGGCAGCTGCTTTTACTCGGTGACCCCCTCTATACGCCTTTCAAAAAAACGCCTGAGAAAGACTAAGGCTCTGTCTCATGTGATTTGAGGAGTTGTCATTGTGACGAGCGAAGCAACGTGGCAATCTCAAAATGTTTAGCCCTCCAATTTATTGGGGGGTTTACACACTATTTACCGGCGATGGTATTTGCTATTGCCTGACCGAATGGAATCACCGCTAACGGGCTGCTGGCGGTTATTATAAACCCGCTTCTTTCAACTGGAGTCCCGGTATATACAGCACCGGCTTGTATGAGTTGGGCTCGTTCAGACAAAAAGCTGGTGGCTCTTACACCGTTTAGCACACCGGCATTGGCAAGAACGGTTGGAGCGTTGCCAATAGCTGCCAGGACTTTTCTTTTAGCTGCTGCCTCGCGAGCTATATTTATTGCAGTCGGGTTGCTAAAAAATTCGACTATAGCTCCTGGACCACCTATAAAGATTACTGCATCGTAATCGTCGACTCTCAGTTGATTCAGGGAGACCCTTGCCTCGGCAGTGCTTGCCCCGCTACTTATAATTCCTGTCCTTGTACTTGCTATCATCGTTCTTACTCCAGTTTCCTCAAGGATGCGAATAGTCTGAAAAAGCTCATCAACGTGGAATTCCTGGCTTGCTGCAATCAGTACGGCTCTTTTTACTGTTGTGCCGGTTTGCTCGGTAGCTGCCGGCGTAACTGGCTGAGCTGCGGGGTAACCTACGCTAATTATATAAAGCGGCTCTAACTCTCTTGGCAGTTTGCAGGCTTTGCTGACGTTCCTTACATTAAAACCGCCGATTGTTACAGAGCCCAGACCCAGGCAGACTGCCTGCAACTGGATATTTTGAGTGGCGTGTCCTGCTTGAAGGAACATATATTTTCTGGCGTCTTCTTTGAATTGGCCTGAGAGTTTTTTCGCAGAGCCGGCAACGATAATATCGCAGGGTGCTTCAAGTACTGCCTGCTGCATAGAAGCAGAAACCATTAGAGTATTTCGGATATCCCGCTGGTCAGTTTGTTCCAGACTATGTTGGCCTGGTCGATAAACAAATACCCCATCCGGCGTAGCAAAATAGAGCTCTATCGGATAAGTTGGCTCTGCCGAAAGTTTCGTTGGCAAAGCTGTTTGTACTTCAGTTATGCTCGCACCCGCCCAGCCCAACTGGCCAATCTCTGTATTTTTTAGCGGCTGGTTGCTAAATTGGCGTACAATTCGTTGCTTAGCCAGCGCCTCTTCGAAACTTAGCGGGCCTGTCGACCTCGGCTCGGCAAGTTGAAATATTTTGAGTGGCAAAGTCCGAGAGCCATACTGTCCAAAGCAAGGACTTGCAAAGCTGGCCAGGATTAACATGAGGATTGTCAGACGTTTCATTTTATCAAACCTCCAAATTAATTTTGAAATGGCAAATCACTAACTATTTATATTGTACGCCTAATTAGCTATATATTAAACTTTATTTTTGGAATATAACTTTTATTTATGCTTTTCGATTGCCGATTATAAAAGGTATTAATTAAGAAATACGATATATTTGGGTAACTTCGATGACCTTATCACAACAGCAAAAGCTCACTTTGGGAGCATTGATTCTTTATTGGCCTGCACTTTTTATCCTTGCACACATACCCATCCCGCGATTGGTTTTCAGGGCCAATGTATCTGACAAAAGCCTTCACTTCGTTGCCTATTTGATTTTGGTCTTTCTGCTCTGGTTTGCAATTAATCCTGAGCGCAAGGTAAACTGGCTCAGAGCTTCGGTATGGTGGGTACTTTTAGCACTCGCTGGCTACGGAATCGCTGACGAACTGCTTCAGGACTGCATATCAGGACGCAGTTGTGATATCATGGATTATGTCGCAGATTTAGTCGGGGTTATTACGGGCCTGATTTTATTTTCACTTTTTAGCTTTTGGCCGGCATTGCTTGTAACAGCGGGCATTGTCATCTTTGCTTTAACAAATGTCGCACGGGCAAATCTGTCGGACATAATGCCGGTTACAAACGCAATGTTTAATTTTCTCGCCTACGGGTTTTTCACTGCCGTGTGGATTCAAAACGCGTATCCTTTCCTTACACCAAGAGCACCCAGCGGTAAATGGATTATAACGGCATTGACATTGCCGATGGTTTTCCTGTTGGCTGTCAGGATATTTTCCGCAATTCTCGGCAAAGCGTTTGTGCTGCAGGACGTAGTTCTCTCTATTGCAGGAATCGTTTCCGCTGTCTTTTTAGTTTGCATCCTCACCCTAATCCGCAGGCCTCGCGTATAATACTTTGTTTACTCGTCCCTCCTCCATCGTCTGTCGTCTGTAGTTTGTCTTTATTTGCTGTATCGATTTGTAATCGGCAGACGCCTATCTTTACCGAACGCCTTCGGCGTGATTTTTATACCCGGCGGTGATAGTCTTCTCTTGTATTCATTTTTATCGACCATACGAATCACTTTTTCAACCACGTCTTTCGGCAGGCCTGATTCGATAAGCTCTTTAGCGGATTTATCTTCTTCAACGTAGCCCTTGAGTATTTCATCGAGCAGGTCATAATCTGGCAGAGCATCCGTATCCTTCTGGCCGGGCCGCAGTTCGGCGCTGGGCGGTCGGCTTATCACATCAGCCGGTATTATTTCGCGCTCCGCTTTTTTGTTTATATGTTCTGCTAATTGATAGACCATCGTCTTGGGCGCATCTTTTATTATCCCGAATCCCCCTGCCGTATCGCCGTAAAGAGTTGCATAGCCCACTGACGTCTCGCTTTTATTGCCGGTAGTTAACACCAGAGCGCCGGTACTATTGCTCAGCGACATCAGGATAATGCCGCGAATTCGCGACTGTAGATTCTCATAAGCAACACCCTTGTTATCCCAGCCATCCGCTGTCGCCAGCGATTTGTCGAATTGCTTCAGTATCGACTCGATTGGAATAGTAAAGAACTCAGCTCCCAGATTTTCCGCCAGTTTCTCTGCATCTTTTATGGTTTCTGGGCTGTTGAATTTCGATGGCATTGAAACGCAAGTAACATTTTCGGCTCCAAGAGCGGTAGCAGCAATAGCAGCCGTAACCGAAGAATCTATCCCGCCGCTGACGCCCAGAAGAACCCTCTTAAATCCGTTTTTACGGGCGTAATCTCTTGTCCCGAGCACAAGTGCTTGATATACTTCATCGATAATATCGACCGGCTGAGCAGCGGCCGGTTCCATCGGCTCAACCTTCACATTTCCGTCGGTGGTGGCGCTGACCTCAGCAATCAGCAAGTCCTCCTCGAAGGCCCTGGCCTTTGCAACAATCCTACCAGCCGAATCGGCAATCATACTTCGACCGTCGAAGACCAATTCATCCTGGCCGCCAACCAGGTTACAGTACGAAACAGCGCAATTAAATTCCTTCGCGCACTGGCTGAGTATTTCTTCTCTTTTCTTAATTTTGCCCGTATGAAAGGGCGAAGCCGAAATATTCAAAATCATTTCGCTTTGCCCGATGTCCTTGAAAAACCCTTTAAGCCATTCAATATTCCAGATATCGAAGCAGATAGTAAGCGCGATATTCAGCCCGCCCATATTGATTACTACCGGCTCGGTCCCGCTCTGGAAGTATCTCCGCTCGTCGAATACGCCGAAATTCGGCAGCATACCCTTTCGATAAATTTTACTTATTCTGCCGTTTTGCAAGACAGCCGCAGAATTGTAACTGCTGCCTTGGTAACTTTCGGCAAACCCGGCTATTATCATTATATCAGGGCAATCGCTGGCAAGTTTCTCGACGACCGAGCGATTATCCTCTAAAAAATGCTTTTTGTATAACAGGTCTTCCGGAGGATAGCCGCACACTGCCATTTCCGGAAAAGCTAACATATCCGCTTCAAGCTGGACTGCCTGGGCATAGATTTCGCGCATCTTCTCGGCATTACCCGCCAAATCACCAACCACAGCATTGAATTGTCCCAGTGCCAACCGCATCGATTACGGCCTCCAGGCTAAATATCGTAAGGCCTATTGTATCGTTCTCTCAGAACCAATCAATGCTTTTTCAGCACAGCCAGGGGTTGGAAACTATAGATGAGAGCAACCTATGTTGCTCGGCAATGCAATAACGACCTCTCGTAACAAATTTGTGTGAGAAAAAGGTTGTATTGCCTGATTAAGTTGGGTATACTGTTTTTTAGTATTTAAGGATTTACTTGGACAAATTTGAGTAGTAGTGATACCATATAAATTGTGGTTCTTTGGAAGGACGGACACAATGACTAAAAGACTGGTTTTCGCAAGTTATTTAATTGCAGTCGTGCTTCTTGGCTTTTCCGGTTGCGAGACTATGAAGCAGGCCGAGTCCAAAAAATTCGTTCTGCGTGTGAACTGCGCTGCCTTTGACCCTTACACCGACAAGGCTGGAAACGAGTGGCTGCCTGACCAGGATATGAAGGAAGGTTTGACGTGGGGTGCCGTCCTTGGAAATATCGGCGACCACGGAGAACTGGATATGACCGGCACTGATGCACCGGAGATTTACGAGACCGAACGCTATAGTGTTGAAGCTTATGAGTTCATCGTTCCAAATGGCAAATACACCGTCCGGCTGCACTTTGCCGAAAACTATGAAGGGATAACCGGTGTCGGACAGCGTGTTTTTTCGGTAACCATTAACGCCAAGACTGTGCTCGAGGACTTCGACCCCTTTAAGGTCGGCGGTTTTGGAAAGCCCATCGTCAAGGAATTCAAGGGCATAAACGTAAAAGATGAAAAGCTGAACATCGGATTTATCCCGAATATAGAAAATCCGGAAATCAACGGCGTCGAAATACTCTCCGAATAATCTGATAAAGACGCTCAAGGCAAGGAATTATGGCAAAAAAAAGAGAAATCTCTAACATGGCAAAGACAGAAATATTGGATGCCGTTGAAAGCAAATTCCTCACGAAGAGCATTCCGCACTTTGAAGTGGGCGATGTCGTGGATGTTCACTGTAGCATTAAGGAGGGCGGCAAAAAGCGTATTCAGATATTCACTGGTACAGTAATTGCTCGCAAAGGCCGTGGCATTAACGAGACTTTTACTGTCCGACGAATCGTTGGTGACGAGGGCGTCGAGCGAATCTTCCCGCTTCATTGTCCTTC
>Ga0315551_10002615_pt1 | contig 13075 bp, 8 predicted proteins | sample SalMarSW160290MG_FD_203678 | JGI IMG/M metagenome (GOLD analysis project Ga0315551, IMG submission 203678) | Salt marsh sediment microbial communities from the Plum Island Ecosystem LTER, Massachusetts, United States - Salt Marsh Sediment SW1602-90 ... | reverse complement strand
CTCAAGTCTTCGATACTGCGCATGAGTTTATGGGGGTCGAGGGCGTAGAGTCTGGGTACGAATACTTCTTCTATTTCTTTCAGGGCATCCAGTCCCATGCTAAGCAGCAGTTCCGTTTTGTATTCACTGCAAAAGTACTGCATGGCGCGGGCGACGCCGGCGTGCAGTTCCTTCCAGTCGACGCCGTCGCTGCGGTTTATCGGGGCGTAGATGCGGGCTTTTTCAAGGGTGACCTGGTCTCTGGTTATTTTACTTTCGCCTGTTTGCTTTACGTAGGCAGCGGCTTTTCTGCCGGCGTACCTCCCGGTAGACGCCGCGTAGCTGTGATCGCCGGCGGCGAACATCTGTCCCCCGGCAACGTACAGACCGTCGAGAGTTGATTTCAGGTCCCAGTCGACGATAGGTCCGCCGGCGCCGGCGGTTCGCCAGTTGGCCGGACCGTTTCCTTCAGTCAAAAGATAGTTCATCAGCAGGTGTTTGGCCGGGTTAAAGCCGGCTTTTTCATAGGAACTGGTGATATTTTTGGTGGTAGACTCCTCGCCCAGCATAAGTTCCCAGGTAACCCTGCGTTCGATATCGGACATAGCGGGGAAATCGCCGTAGAAGGGCAGGGCGTAGGTGCCATCCTTGATGCCCTTGATGATTTTTTCCATGCCTTCCGGAGAAGGTCGCATATCGCCGCCGTCCGGCCATCCCTGCAGGGGCCAGGGAAGCTTTTTACCGTTAGCGTCGACCTGCTGGATATTTTCAAAGCTGGCATCCCCGGAACCGCCGTACCAGGTATGTTTGAGTCCGGTGCCAATAAAACCCATACCGGTCTGTTCCATCAGGGTAAGCTCGGCGCCGGCCTTCCAGGCCATGGCCATGCCGTCTCCACACTTGGTTCGAGAGTTGGGGAAGGTATTATAACCGGCCAGCTCGGTATTGAGAAACCAGAGGGAAGAATTACCGGCGGTAGCCAGCACGGCGGCTTTCGACTTGAAGACCATAAACTCGCCGTTGCGGTCATTAAAGCCCGTAGCGCCGACTACTTTAGCTCCCTGGACGCCTCCCTCTGTCAGCAGGCTGGTAACCATGACACGGTCGTAAATTTTAACGCCCATCCGCTGGCACTCTTTCTTCAAAGCGGGCTTAAAGGTCGTTCCCCAGACGCGGATAGTCACCTCGGTGGCATGGTTGGGGCTCATACGGGGAGAAAACATAAACTTGGTATCGTCATAGCGGCCTTCGGCTCCCAGGTATTCGTCGTCAACGTCACGGATTTTGCCGCCCATCTGCTCCATTTCCAGCAGTGTGTCGAAGTCCTCACGACATTGAATCTGGGTGCCGATACCATTGGAATAGGCAAGTGGAAATGGTTCTGTCGGTGGCTGGCCGGCGTGGACCGGATGCTCAACAAGTCGCTTGGCCCAGTCATCGGGGTCAACCTTGGAATGGGGATTGGCCGGCGTGACACACCAGTGGTCGCAGCCGGGGCCTCCCGAACCGCTCCTGATGGTATCCGCCTTTTCCACCAGCGCCACTTTAACACCGTTTCTGGCGGCGCTGATAGCTGCCCAACACCCGGCGATACCCCCGCCGATAATCAGGACATCGGTCTCGATTTCTTGTTCCTCATCGTAGCGTATGGGGTAGGGCCAGGACGTTGGCTTGCCGTATTTTTCCAGTAAATCATACCATCTGGTCATATCATTAAACTCCTTTCACAAGTGATAAACTTAACTAAAAAAACCGGATATCAGGTCGGTTTCACCATTAGCTCCCTGCCATCCAGGTGACCGGATAGGGATGTCAGTTCAAAGCTACCTGTAATGGTTCACAAAAATAATACAACTAATTTTATATACCATAACCGGTATCAATATTACAAGTAGAACTTATAAATATTTGGTTGGAAATTACTGGAACGAATATGTTCGAGAGGAATAATCAGGAATCCCTGCACAAAGCACAGCATTGTTTCAGGGGGAGATAGGGTCTCCCCCGTCTCCCCCATAGTATAATCAGGCTCCTGAACAATTCCAGAACCTGCTTCTATATGGACGGTCTCGGGGTTAGGCCGGCTGGGTATGGCGCTCCTGCGTGAACTCTGTGTGTATTTTCAATTAAAGTATTTATCGATGGTTTCACCGGGAATAAAAGATACAACCTGACTCAACGGGTGTACTCGATATCAGGGGCTGGTCACACGCTGCCGTGCCAAATTGTAGATAGGGTATCTTTGTGTTATAATTCCAAGCAAAGTACCGAGGGGAAAACAACTGTTAAAGGTATCGGAACAGGGTAAATGAATAATTTTAAATTTTCCCCGAAGCTTCTTATCGGCTTACTCGTCGCCGTGTTCTTTTTTGTTGCTTTAAGCTTCCGGATTTTTCTCCCTTACGACCAGGTTTTCAGCAGTGAATGGATAAAGTTTACCAGTATTGACGCCTATTTCCATATGCGTCTGGTTGATAATCTGGTACACAATTTCCCCATGCTCACTAACTTTGACCCCTACTATATTTATCCTCAAGGCGTCGTGCTGGGCAATACTTCTTTCTTTGACTGGTTCCTGGCCGGTATTATCTGGGTGATTGGACTCGGTTCACCGACACAGCAAACCGTAAACACGATTGGAGCCTATTTCCCGGCAATCCTGGCTGCACTGACGGTTATCCCCGTTTACTTTATCGGCAAGGCGCTGTTCAATCGCTGGGCTGGCGTAATTGCGGCGGCTTTAGTAGCTGTGTTACCCGGTGAATATATCGGGCGGTCGATACTCGGATTTACCGACCAGCATGTTGCCGAGACCTTGTTCAGTACCGTAGCCGCCCTTTTCCTAATCCTGGCGGTGAAAACGGCGAGCGAAAGGCAGCTGACTCTCAGCCACCTGATACACGGCGACCGGGCAATAATTACCCGGCCCCTGGTCTATGGTTTATTTGCCGGTATTTTCCTGGGCATGTATCTCATCACCTGGCTGGGTGCCTTGCTCTTTGTTTTTATTATTTCTCTCTATTTTATAATTCAGTTCATCATCGACCACCTGAGGCATAAGTCTTCCGACCATCTGGGCATTGTGGGCGTCATATTATTCCTGGTTGCCTTCATTATTTACCTGCCATTTTCGCCACGCTTGGACTTTTCCACTATTGCCATGGTCATTGCAGTATTTATCCCTGTGGTTCTATGCGGTGTCTCATTCCTGATATCGAAAAGGAAATTTAAAGCGATTTATTACCCGCTATTCCTGATAGTAATCGGGGTAGCTTTCACAGCGGTATTATACGCTATCTCACCTAACACCCTCGAGACGATGCTAGCTAAATTCGGGGATGTCTTCATCCCGGGAGGGTCTTCAGCCGCCACCACGCTCGAAATGCAGCCTTTCCTTTCGCCGCAGGGTAGCTTCTCCACGGGCGTTGCCTGGGGCAACTATACCACCAGCTTTTTCCTGTTTCCCTCGTGGCCTGTTCCCGGTTTCGCCTTTATTGCATTCATCGCCTTAATCTGGCTTTATATCAAGCGGCGGAGTGATGAAAAGCACCTCCTGTTCTTTTTCGTCTGGACCCTGATAATACTGGTGGCGACACTGGTACAGCGCCGTTTTGCCTATTACCTCGTGGTCAACATTGCCCTGCTTTCCGCTTATCTTTCCTGGCAGGCAATCTGGCTGGCCGGTCTCAAGAAACTGGAGCTGAAGTCCGGGCAGGTGCCGGAAAGCCCCCGTGTGGAAGGTAAAAAAGCCGGCACGAAAGAGGAGCATAAGAAAATCTGGGGCGTTAATATATACTACATCAATAGTGCTTTAGCGGTGATTATAATTTTCTTCTTTGTGCTCTTCCCTAACATCGTCAAGGCGAAGGAGGTTGCCTCGGAAGCACGCTTCGCCCCCTCGGATGCCTGGCAGGCTTCCCTCTCCTGGATGAAAGATAATACACCGGAACCCTTTGGCGACTCCGATGCCTACTATCAAATCTCCGAGGTGCCAGCGGGCCTGACGAGCAGCCGGCCGAATGAAGGAGCCAGCACTGAAGAGCTTTTGGAATGGGTGAGATTATTAAGAGAGCAGGTTGACTACCCCGAGTCCGCTTATGGGGTGCTGTCCTGGTGGGATTACGGGTACTGGATTACATATATCGCCCACCGTTCGCCCAACGCCAATCCCGGTCAGAATCCGGCTGCGTTAACGCTGATAGCTCGCTTCTTTATGTCTGAGGAAGAATCCGCAGCGGGGGAGATAATGCAGAGTTGGGACTCATCTTACGTAGTACTCGACTACGCGATGGCCACGTCCAAATTCTGGGCAGTGGCTACCTGGTCGGGTCGGGATGTTGATGAATTTACTGGTGCCTATTACTTGCCTCACGAGGGTCAACTCGTACCGGTACAATTTTACTATCCCGCATATTACCGGACTACGCTGGTAAAACTCTATAATTTTAACGGCGATGCTGTTACTGACGAGAGCCCGTTGGTGATTACATACGAGAATAAAGTTGACCGTGCCGGTAATCGCTACAGGCAGGTGACGGAAATAAATGAGTACGACAGCTATCAGGAGGCGCTTAACCACGTTGAAAGTGAGGGGCCGGATAATCACATTATCGTGGGGGTTAACCCCCTCGTCAGCCCGGTGCCACTGGAGGCGATGCAGGACTTCAAGCTGGTTTACAGTTCCGAGTCCGGTATATCAAACCAGGAAGTAGGCATGATACCGGAAGTGAAAATACTTGAATACCTCGGGGACTAGCCGGATTGCGGGTTGGTGCAGCCCATGTTTTCGAAGATTAAAGAGCGGATACCCAAATCTGCATATTTAATGCTGCCGGTAATGGCGTTGGCGTTCTATATCGCCTTTATACCGCACCAGGATTACCCTTACCCCGTCCATATTGATGATTGGATACATTGGGCTCATTCGGAAGCAATACTGGAAGCGGGCAGCCTTAATTACGTTAAACCATTTATCGGTGAAGGCACCATAAGTATCAGTTCCAATCTGGAGCTGGGCTTTCAATTGTTCTGGGGTGTTTTCCATAGTGTCAGCGGAATTTCCTGGTTGACCATCTTTCGATTTTTCCCGGGGCTTATTTTAGTCTTCATCGTGCTCGCCGTATATATCATGGCTCACCGGCACGGGTTCGGCTGGGAAGCCGCCTTTTTCACCTGCCTGATACCGACCACGGTGGGTATTTTGGGGCCCGCCTTTATCGTACCCGTCGCCATGGGGCTGCTCTTTATACCGCTTGCCCTGTTTGTTGTTTTTAACTTCCGCGGTTTCTGGACTTACGTGGTACTCTTTATCTTTAGCTGTTTCTTGGTAGCTATACACGCCCCGTCCGCAATTTGTCTGGTTATCGTCCTCCTGCCGTATATTGTCCTGAACTTAAAAGGTAGCTTCCTGCACAGCCTGGGTATATTTCTGGCGTTAGCCATTCCCTTCCTGGTGCCGTTCCCCTGGATATTAGACATGTTACTGCCGACGGCGCAGAAGTTACTTACACCGCAGGTCCTTCCCGATTATGTTGATTTTCCGCGTATCATCCGGACCTATGGTTATTACCCCGTCGGGCTTTGCCTGCTGGGCACCCTGGTGCTGGCTGTAAAGGGCGGCAAGCAGAATTATAGCCTGATATTCGGTCTGTTGCTGCTGCTGTTGATGCTGGTGGTCTTTTTTACCTTTCATTACGGAATATCTATTATGTATGAGCGCGGGCTCATGTTCATGATGTTGATGGTGGGCATCGTCGCCGGCGCCGGACTCATGGCTGTAAAGAACCTGCGCCTGCCGGAGAGTCTTAATTCCATTGCACGGGTGTCTAAATACACACGCTATGTAGGCTGGTCCCTGTGCGTGATTCTGGTGGGCGTAACCCTGTTTATTGCCATCCCCGACCGGCATGAACTTCCCTATTACCATATGATTGATGATAAAGAGTACGAGGATTTCGTCTGGATAAGGGATAACGTGGACGAGGGCTACGACAAAGCGATACTGGACCCGTGGAAGGTGACCCCTTTTACGGTGATAACCGGGATACCGGGCTACAGCCGGATACATACCGCGCCGACGGAAAAGGATGTTCAGGCGCGTATATTTCTGGACGGGGGGTGCGGCAATACCACGTTTTTAAAGGAAAACGGGATTTCCCTCGTTTATTGCCCCGGGGGATGTTCCAATCCGGATTTAGTCGAAATTAGAGAAGGGATTTTTGTCCTGAAAAAATGATAATATTAAGTACAGGTAAAGCATGACGAATATAGGCACCGTACTCCCCTGGTTCCCTTCCCACGCTGCGGGAGAGTCTATTCTGGCCGTTTTTGTCTACCGGGAACTGAAGAGACTGGTAGAAAGGGGTAATGAAGCCGTTGTCATCACGGTCCGGCGACCGGGTATGCCCGAATTTGAGGTTATGGACGGGATTCAGGTCTACCGTTTCCCGTCATGCGCGGTACGCCAGCTTAGATATGAACTGCCCAATTTTCCCAGGCTGAATCGTCTCATCGCCGATATCAGCAAACGTCATAAGCTGGATATCATCCAGTTCGTTAATTCGGATTTCCTGACTTCGATACCGGCCATCTATATCGGGAAAAGAACCGGGCTTCCCGTAGTCGTGGTTGTCAACGGGTTGCCGGGAATATCATGGTTCACCGGCAACTGGCTTATCGATAAAATGGGATGGATATATACGAACCTGATAGGCAGGAGGATTATTAAGTCCTCCGACGGCGTGAGGCTTCTCCAGAGTCCGATATTTGACGAGCTCGCCGGGATGGGGGTACAGAGGAACAGAATGAAGGTGATTCACCGGGGTATTGATACCGGCGTCTTTCACCCCGGCTATGACAAAATGGAGGTAAGGGCGGAGCTCGGGTTGAAAGAGGAAGATTTCGTGGTGTTGTGGGTGGGACGCCTGGTCAAACCGGTTGAAATGAAGGGTACGAGGCATCTCATCGAGGCGGTAAAAGAACTGGTGCCGCTCTACGGGAACCTGAAGCTGGTCCTGGTGGGCGACGGTAACGGCAGGGCGAAGAACGAGGAATGGGTACGGAGTATTAAAGACAGGGTGATATTTACCGGCTTCAGGAGTGATACCTATCGGTTAATGAGTGCGGCTGACGTTCTAGTACTTCCCAGTCTGGGTGAGGGTTGTCCCAACGTTGTACTGGAAGCCAGCGCCTGCGGAACGCCGGTAATTGCCAGCAGGGTAGGCGCCGTGCCCGACCTTATCGAGGATGGTAGGACCGGGATTATCGTCAGCCCGTCGAGTTCAGAGGAGATAAAGCAGGCGCTGATACAATTGATAGAAGACCCCTCTCTGATAAAGGGAATGGGAGAGAGGGCCAGGGAACGTATGGAGAAAGAGTTTACCTGGGATGCGATATGTGAGAAACTTGAAGGATTTTATCTGGAAGTAATCAATAATTATCAGCGAAGGGACAGCAATAAGGGACGGGAAACGTAATAATTTGAAAAGCTGTGTAGAAAAAAGCGATACTAAATATAACGGATGTAATTATTCTCTAGAGAGGAATCTTCATGAGTAGCATTAGAAAAGCGCGTAATCTCTACAGTTTGATGAAAAGCCAGTGGAAACCGTACGATGAACTGCGGGAAATTCAAAACAAAAAACTCAAGGCTATCGTAAAGCATGCATACGAAAATGTGCCCTTTTACCGTGAGAAATTTACTTCTTTCGGGGTTAATCCTGACGAGATTAAAACGGTTGACGATTTACCTAAAATACCCATCACCACCAAGCAGGAAGCCAGGGATAATTATCCCGGTAAAATCGTGGCGCGCGGGGTCGACCTGAAGAAATGCTGGCTGCCGCATACCAGCGGCTCAAGCGGTATGCCCCTGTACGTTGTTTATGACGAGGTAACGGAAGACTATGAGAAGGCACTGGCTCTCCGGCCGAACCTGACCTGCGGTCAGGGCTTGTTTGATAAATGGGTTGTTGTCACCTCTCCTCTTGACATAATCGAGCGAAAACCCAAGTGGTTCCAGCGTTTCGGTCTGTTCCACACGATTGACGTTTCAATGATGGCGGACCTGGACGAGCAAATCTCGATAATCACGCGTGAAAAACCCGATGTGATAGACGGATATTCGTCGGCCCTTTTTATACTCGCTCAGGAGGTAAGCCGGAGAGGTCTGGAAATTCGTCCCAAGCTCGTATTTTCGACTGGTGAGCTTCTGGCGAAAGAGGAGCGCGAGGCCATAAACGCGGCCTTCGGTGTGAAGATGTTCGACCAGTTCGGTTGCGTGGAACTTTCCCGCACGGCCTGGGAATGCCCCGCACACAACGGCTACCACATGGATGCGGAATCGGGAATTATGGAGTTTCTAAGAGACGGCAAACCCGTTAAGCCGGGTGAGAGAGGCGAAATTACCTATACTAATTTATACAATTACGCGATGCCGTTTATCAGGTATTCAGTCGGCGATATCGGAATCCCCAGTGACGAGAAGTGCTCTTGCGGCAGGGGACTGCCCATGATGAAGGTCATCGAAGGTAGAAATAACTCCCTCGTCCGGCTACCCGGCGGGAGAATGCTGCCGTCGTTGTCCTTCTGGTCTATTATGGGTATGTTCTCCGAGAGAGACAGGATAGCCAAATTCAGGGTAATCCAGGACAAGCTGGAGGAAATCAGGATTCAGATAGTCCCCAAAGGGGAATTTACCGGGGATACCGCTAATCTTCTCGTAAAGCATGTTGCGCAGTCTATAGGCAGTGAAGTCAATATTCTGATAGAGCCGGTAGATGATATCCCCAGAGACAAGTCCGGGAAGATACACTCCGTAATCTCGAAAGTAGGCATCGACTGGGACAGTGCCTCATAATTGATTGAAGAAGTATTCTTTCACTCCAGACAGGGGGCTCATGTGGAGAAAGAGCTAAGGACAGGCAGTAAGGGCTGAAAAATATAAAATGAGGGTAAATGTCTTAACTGATATTCGCAGAGGCGGGCCACGTATTTGGGGTGCGAATCTGGCCTCTACATTAGGTCAATGTGGTATAGAGGCTAAACATGTTCATACGCTGGGGGCCCTGCTATGCAGCCCGATCTATCAGGATGCTGATATTATTCACACAATCCTTCCGCTGTCGTACCGATTGTGGAAAAAACCGGTGATAATTACTATTCACGGGGCGTTTCACGCGGAAAAGAATATCTGGAGGTTCTTTTATCCGGCGGCAATCAGGAAAGCGGACATTGTCACGTCGTCCAGCGCTTTCTTGAAAGAGAGACTCAACCTGGATAAAGCCATCGTAATCCCAAACTCAATCTTCCCGGACAGGTTCAGGATGGTCGAACACACAGATAAAGATACCATCAATCTGGTGACGGTTACCCACTTTTATTTCCAGGATAAGGCCAGGGGCATACTGGATATACTGAAATTCCTTGATACCGTAACGAGAATGGTGGACAAGAAAGTCAAATATGTAGTGGTCGGCGGCGGGCCCCATCTTGAGTCGGTGATGAGTGAGGCTAAAAGATATGATGTTGATGTGGAGTTTACCGGCAATATACCAAGTACGGCAGGATTTCTGGAGGGCAGCGATATTTTTATCTATTTTTCGCACCTGGATAATTTTCCGTTAGCGATTTTAGAGGCTATGGCATCCGGGCTGCCGGTGATAACGAACAATATAGGCGCCGTCTCTGAGATAATCGATAGCGGACAGGATGGATATATTGCTGAAAGTAAGGAAACTTACCTGGAATATCTTTTATATTTAATCGGCGATTGTGAATTAAGGCAAAAAATAGGGCGGAAGGCGCGTGCCAAGGTTGAGGAGAAATTCAGCTGGGACGGTATTATCGGGCAATATATCCGGCTCTACAACCAGTTACTAACCGACTAGCAGGTTAGATTTATCCATCACTTATGACTGGCATTTCTATGGGTTAAACCGCTTTTGTCCCCCGTCCCTCGACAAGACCCCCGTAGCCACGTTCGACTTCTATATTCTCCAGTCCGGCCTTAACGCACCACCGGGTTACTTCAGTCAGGGATTTCGGTTTATCGTAGGCGGGAGAGAGGCCGTCGAAGGTATCGAGTATCGCCCATTCCTTGAGCATGGCGTCGGACAGCGGGTATCTACCGCGGTAATCGGCAATCAACAGGGCGAGATTAATATACCTGCCTTTGGGCAGCCTGTTTATCCACCTGGCCAGCGGCCACATTAGATTGATATACTTCTCACACCATCTGTAGAGGGTTTCGGGCGGCAACCGTTTCGTAATCGGCCGTACCCAGTAACGGGTAACTAACAGATACCTCCACCACTCGTAGCGGTAAATATCTATCGCCAGGCTTCCGCCGGGTTTGAGATGTTCGGTAAGGCGGAGAAACGCCCTCTCCGGGTCGGGCGTATGTTGTATCACTCCTATACAGAAGAGCTTATCGAAGAAATTTGTCCTGAAAGGCATGGTATAGATATCTCCCTGCACTACCAGGACATTGTCTTTATGCCCGTTGGAGGCATAATTCGCGTCTACGGCCGAGCTGTAGTCCAGTGAGACCACCATGGCGCCGGTTGCTGCGGCCGGCTCGGTGAACCTGCCGGACCCGCTGCCGACCTCCAGGATGACCTGCCCGCTCAAGTCCCGGGGCCACTTGGTCTCTTGAAAAAAGCGCTCCTCGGATATACGGGTCCCGGTATAGCTGTCGTATTGTGTCCTGGTATGGCGGTTCCACTCGTAGCCGAAGCTGGCAGCATAATTCTCTGTCGGTACGAACCTCGGCACATGACGTATGATTTCATAAGTGGCTTTACAGTCGCTACACTGCAACTGGCCGGATTCTATCGAGTTTTCCTGCCCGCTACTGACTTCTTTAAGGATTAAATCTCCGGCACACCCCGGGCAGGCCAGGTATTTGATATGTTCACTTTTCATTGATACATCATCTGACGCGAGCGACACACCGCACTATTAAGCACTACATCCCGCTCTTGGATCGCTTTCTTGTTAAATGACAGATAGAGTATAGTATAATAACTGTGCTAACATAATTCAAGGTGACTCTTAATAGTCGGAGGCGATGGTATGTGGACTCCCGAAGGTTGAAATTAGTGATAATGACCAGAGAGCGGCCGAGGCTAAGTTAGCAGGGAAGAGATAGTCAGCCGAGGTACGGCCATATTTAATAAGCTTGTTTAGATTACCTGCACGAACCGTTATGAAAAAAGAAAAGACTGAAAAAAATTTCTGGGAAAATACGTGGGGGAAAAGCCGGTTAGATAAGTATTATGGTGTTGAAAAATACATGGCTGTCAATAAAAGGCTGGACGGGTTGTTCAAAAGGTTCCTGGATAAAGGTGATAAAAAAATCCTGGAGATCGGCTGTGCTAGGGCCAAGCAGTTGATTTATTTCGCCAGAGAATTCGGTTATGATGTTTGCGGCATCGATTACTCGGAAAGGGGTGCAGCCATTGCCAGGGAAAATCTGAAAGCCGCCGGAATAAAGGCAACCGTACTCTGCGAAGATATCTCTCAAACTTCACTCGCGGATGAATCTTTCGATGTTGTCTATTCGATGGGTCTGATTGAGCACTTCGAGAACCCGGCGGAGATAATCGATAAGCATATCAAATTACTAAAAAACGGAGGCAAACTGATAATTACCATACCGAATTTTCGGGATAGTCTGTATCTCACCCTGAGCAAGATTCTGGGCGGCGACAAAAGACTGCTGTCCGCCCATAACCTGGGTATCATGGACAAGGGATTGCTGGCTAAAATCTTAAGCGATGAAGGTATAGAAATAATGTATCTGGACTATTTCGGGCCGATTAATCTTACCTTGGTAGCCGGCGATATTAAGTCGCGGTTATTAGAATATCTGATGCATTTTGTCAATCAGGTTCTGGGATATATCACCTTTTTCATGCCGGCTTCGAGGTATTTATCCCCGTATCTCGTCCTGATAGGCACGAAACCAGCAGATTTGTCAGAGACATAGAGAGGGAACCACATGAAGATACTCTTACTATGCTACGAGCGTCCTTCACCTTCCGTAGCCGGCAGCCTGAGGGCACTTAATTCCATAAAGTATTTGTCCCGGAAGTACAGGCATGATATAACCCTCATCTCTTTCAAACTGCCGGGAGAAGATTATACTAACCTGAGCGACTACTGCCATGTTGAATCGGTGGATATACCTGAATGGCCCGGCATGAAATCGTCAAAGACTATTTTATCCACACTGGGCAGGTTACTTACGCCGCGCGGCAACCTGTCCGGGTATTCTTCCTTTCTCAGATATCACTATTCGCCCAAAATGGAGGAAAAGGTCAAGGCTCTTCTGGATAAAGGCGGTGCCGATGTCTTCGTCGTTAACCATCCTTACATGCTTCCTTACGTGTTGAATAAGGGAGTTCCCACCGTGTTGCTGGAAGCCTTTGCCATCTCGGAGATAGCCTGGATGGAATTTCAACTGGAACGGAACTGGCTGAAGAAGATAATTCGCCTGCTTTACTACTATCAAACGAGGGGCTACGCCGGGATGTACCGGGTCGCCGGTGTGTCCGTAGCGGTTTCGGCTCACCAGAGGGATATGGTCAGGTCGCATTGCCCCGACTTAAATATCGCGGTCATTCCTCACGGCATAGATACGGACTATCTGAAACCGGTAGAACCGGAGACGGCGTTCCCAAGCCTGATTATCACCGGCTCAATGAGTGGGCCCAGAAATAAGAGAGGGGTTCTGTCTTTTTATCATGAGATATACCCGTTGATAAAGGCCAGGGTACCAGAGCTTAAGCTGTTCATAGTGGGACGCGGCCCGGAAAAAGAGATAATGCGACTGGCAAATGACGAGACAGTCGTGGTGACGGGTTATGTGGAAGACCTGAGACCATACCTTTCTAGAGCCTGGGTGGTGGCGGCTCCTCTTCAGGAGGATCACGGTGTAAAGATCAGAGTTCTACAGGCCATGGCAGTGGGGAAAGCGGTCGTCTCTAATTCCATGGTAACAACCGGGATAGATATCACGCCGGGTAAGGATATCATTATTGCCGACAGCCCGGCGGAATTTGCCGAGAGAGTTATCGAGCTTGTGAATGATAAA
>Ga0315551_10002612_pt1 | contig 13077 bp, 8 predicted proteins | sample SalMarSW160290MG_FD_203678 | JGI IMG/M metagenome (GOLD analysis project Ga0315551, IMG submission 203678) | Salt marsh sediment microbial communities from the Plum Island Ecosystem LTER, Massachusetts, United States - Salt Marsh Sediment SW1602-90 ... | reverse complement strand
CGCGTTTTCGTTTCCGGTACAATCTATTGCGACATCGGCGCCTTCTCCATCTGTCAGCCCTATGAGGGAACGAAGAGGGTCATTCTTTGATGCGTCAACCACAACGTCCGCCCCGAGCTCGCGTCCAAGCTCGACCCTCATGGGATTCTTCTCGAGAGCGATGACGCGCGCCCCTGCCCATTTGCAGATAGTGAGCGCGGACAGCCCTATGGGGCCAAGCCCGAATAAGGCTACAGTATGTGAGCTATCCACAGCGAGTCTCTTTATCGCTCGATAGGGCGTGCCCAGCGCATCGCCGAGAAGTGAGCCGACATCGAACGCAACGTCCTCGGGAAGTGGCAGGAGGCAGCGCTCCGGAAGAGCGACATATTCCGCGTGGTAGCCGTCGAGCCATTGTGCGTTGCGACACATAATCGCCCGCCCCGACAAACACTCCGGGCAGGAGCCGCAGAAAATCGCCGCGTACAGAACGACCTTCTGCCCGACCCTCACTCTGCTCGGCGAATCAACCTCCACAACTTCCCCGCAAGCCTCGTGGCCCGAGTTATACTTGGCGCCCTCGAGGTAGCTGTTCCTCTCGCTGCCGCAGATACCGGAGGCTCTTATCCGAACAACCGCCCAGTCATCCTTTGGTGTGGGCTTGGGGCGGTCGGCAACTTCGACTTTTCCCTCGCCGAGCATACGTAGGCTTTTCAACAGCTCAGTCTCCAGTCATGGATTTCGGATTCTGGATCTCGGATTTCGGACCTGCGATCACGGATTTCGCACTGGCGGTTTCGGGCTTTGGATTCCGCAATCTGCAATCCGCAATCTCCAGTCATGGATTTCGGATTTCCGACTTGGGATTTCGTGCTGGCAATTTGGCGTTTCAGATTCCGCAATCTGCAATCCGCAATCCGCAATCGGCCCTTTTCTCTGCGCGCGCTCCCTGGCAAAGCTTGCGATGATGGCCCCTCGTCTTGACTTCCGCTCAAGTCAGGTCCTTGATGCCCTGATAGATCGAGTCAAAGACCTCCTCGATTTGGTCCCTTTCAAGGCACGAAAACGCGATGCGCACATCCTCTTTCCCCATTGAGATTACACCCAGCCCGTATTGTGAAAGGAGGTGTTGCCGCAGAGCTTCCGCTTCCACAGTTTTCAGCCGGATGCACATGAAGTAGCCGGAATTGAAGGGATAGACCGAGAAAACCTCCGCGTATTCCGGTTTTTTCAGGACTTCCTTGATCCTCAGTGCGCGCGCCTTGAGTGCCTCATATTTCCGGCGTTTTTCTTCTCGGAAGGAGGGCGATTGGAGAGCCTTCAAAACGATGGATTGTGACGGGTGCGGACTGTTTGAAATCCCCGACCTGATGGCGCCGAGAGTTTTTTTCTCGAGCGCATCGAAGAGAGCCGGGTCGTTGTTAGCTTCGCCCGGCCCGTAGGTCAGGAAGCCTGTGCGAAATCCCCACACGAACTCCTCCTTCGTCGCCCCGTCGAGCTTGATCGCCAGAACTCGCTTGTGCAGATTCGTCAGATACCCGAAAAGCGATTCCTCCAGCCGACCCGCCTCGTACACCAAGCCGAAATAGGCGTCGTCGCTCACTGCCACGATGTTGCAGCCCCCCTCCGCGGTCGCGAGAATCGCCTCTGCAATCCCCTCCGCTTCCTTCGCCGTCGGCATGTAGCCCGTGGGATTACTCGGGAAGTTCAGCAAAATGACCAACTTCTCTCGCTGCTTCGCCTCCTCCGCGAGCGCCTCCGCAAGTCCTTTCACGTTGAACCCGCCGAGGTCATCGTAAAAGGGAAACGAGCGGATCGTTGCGCCGTGCCTGACCGCAAACGTCAGCTTGTAATTTCCCCACATCTTGTCGGGGATGACGATGACATCTCCCTCATCCAGGAACAAGTCGCCCACGAGGCTCAGTCCGTGAGTTATCCCGCTGGTGACGATGGGCACGCCGAAATCTTTATCGCCCAGTAGCGGGTTCTCCGCCAGCATTTTCTCTCTCCATTTTTTTCGCAGCTCCGGCTTGCCAAAAGTGGAATAGGGGAAAACCTCCGCCGGGGTCAGTCCACTGAAATGGCTGGCGATGCACGGAAGATACATCGGCCCGCCCCCTTCCATAGCGATGCCTATCGTCGCATTGAACCTGTGTGCGCTTTTCTTGGCCTCGGCGCTCTGAGCCAGAATGCCCTTCGGAAAAAATAGCCTTTTGCCGAGGCCGGATAGAACCTCCACAATGTGAGGACTGAATTTCCGAATGGTCTCGTTCAATTCTTCCGCCAATGGGTTCATCCTTTTCTCCTGATTGAATTCTCACCTTGCCCTTTTTCTGACAAAACTACCGCGAAACCATTTCCTTCGTTCCCCCGCCCAAAATGGCGAGGTATGTTACCAACCAGACCTCTCATTGTCAAAATATTCTCTCCCTGCAAGAGAATAGTTTTCGAGCCGCGAGCCGCTCGCGGACTCCTTGCCTAACCTCGTCCCCAACCTATCCAAAAGACATTGCCAGCGAGCCAGCCTTTTCAGTATAGTCCCTCACTGGAAGTGCTGCGCCCGCCCTCTGGCGGGCTTTCGTGCGGCGAGCAGCAAGCCAATGAAAAGACCAATCTTTTTACTGCTCTTTTTACTGCTCTTTTTACTGCTGGGAGAACTTCAATGTCCGTCCGCGCGGTGTTATTCCTGATGTTATTGTACGGCTTGGCCTTCCCTGTCAATGCGGCAGTGGAGGCCGAACCGAGCGCCTCGCCCAGGCGAATTCGCGTTGCCGCAATCGGCTTCGTGCCCGCAAAATGGGATAAGCAAGCGAACTTCCAAAAACTCGCAAGCCTCATTCGACAAGCCGCAAAGACCAAGCCCGACCTTATCGTCTCGCCCGAAGGTATCCTTGAGGGTTACGTCATAGATTCTGTGCGGAAAGCCGATGAACAGAAGCCGGGGAGCTTCGACAAGAAATTCCTCGACATCGCCGAGCCCCTCGATGGCAAGTACATCGTCGCCCTGCGGCAGTTGGCGAAACGGCTGAAAGTCTGTCTCGTCGTCGGCTTCGCCGAAAGAGTCCGGGCAAACCGAATCTACAACTCCGCCGTGCTCATCGGGCGCGACGGGGGGCTCGTGGGCGTGTACCATAAAAACCGCACCATCCACGAAAAATGGCGGCCTGACTTCTACCTCCGCGGCACGGAACGCCCTGCCTTCAAGACCGACTTCGGCAGAGTTGGCCTCATGATCTGTTACGACCGCCACTTCCAGAACATCGCCGACGACCTGAAGAACAATGGCGCTCAAGTCATCCTCATCCCTTCCTACGGCTCATGGGGCGACAACAACGATCGCGAAATGCAGGAGCGAGCCACAAAGACAGGTCTTCCCCTCCTCTTCGTTCATCCGAATCAGGCTCTCCTCGTGGACTCCTCCGGCAAAATCGTTTTCAATGGAAGACGCCAGGAAGACAGTTACATTTACTCGGTAGCAATCGTTCTGAAACCATAAAGCTCGCGGCCATACTGCTCCGACGTTCACGCTTGCCAACGCGGGGACACGGGCAGAGAACCGTATGCCCTCCCCGGCTGTTGTGCTGCGGCTTTAATCCCGGATTTGAATGCCTCTTGAGCGCACGACCTCCGTAAAGTGACACCCCCGCCGGGGCGAAGCGGTGCCACCTCGAAATGGACATCTTCGCCATGACCATTCTCACGGGCGAGACGCCCGTGCCACAAAAAAGTGATCCGCCTTTTGCTATTCACTCCCCCCATGCGTCTCTTCGTCTTTGCGTTAAGGTCACCCTCCCTGCTACCCTTCCTACGGAAACCCAGCCACACCCCGCAGGGCTGCGGAATGGGAGATTTCTCGCGTTGGAGATGCAGGAGGTGAGAGGATGGGTCGAGGAACACAAGCGAATCAAAACGCCAATGCGGCAGATATCCAAGAACTCTCTGGCGATCATCCATGGCCACGTGCCGGCAAGCCGGGCCGCCGCTCGAGACAAAAAGAAATCGCAGAGTTAGTCCCGGTGCTGGTCAAAACCATCCGACATTTTCTGCCGTGTCTGTCAGGTCTCCTGAAGCGACTCCCCGATCCCCGCGAGCCCGGTCAATTATATTATCCCAGGGAGACACTTGTCTGGTCAGCCTTTTGAGGGTGTGGCCGCGTCTCCGTGGCGTGCCCTCACGCCTTGTTTTGAACCTCTCCCGTCGCACGTTGACGTCGTGGATCTGTGCCCTCTGTCCCTCTATCATAGAACAGAAAACGCCACGGTTCGTAATCCCTCAGTCTCGGGCGGATAGCCGGCCGATGCGGAGGAGGCAAGAAGGGAACAGCAGATTAACGCAAAGGCGCAAAGGCGCAGAGAATAAGGTGAGAAGGACACCCCGCCATGGCGGGGGCAGGATGCCACCGGCACAAGGGCTACTCTGCGTCCTATGAGATGCGAACCTCAGCCGCCGCTAATTGAGGCATTACGCCACCGCCTCCTTTTCGCCCGCACTCGGCGGGCGCCTGGAGTTTGGACGTTTTTCGCCCGCCCTCGGCGGGCGCCGCAGTTAGCCACCGGCTTTAGTCGGTGGTATCGCATACGAGATTCTTCTCGTGACAGCCGGCTTCAGCCCCGCCGAGGCGGGGCTTCTCGACCAAAGGATTCATCCGAAGTATGCCACGCAATACGGCCGCACCCTCCTGGCCTGCACTCTGGACAACGCTTTGCCAAATACGTTATCCTCTCCCCTGAGCGCCGGCGGAAGGAGTATTTCCCGCACGAGTGGTTTTATTCCGTTTAGCGACTGTGGCAGCATTTTCGACTTTATCCGGGGAGGTGACAGAGATGCCAGGTTTCATCGAAGTGGATAGCCGAGGCGGCGCCGCCGCCCGGTTCATCGAGAACGCTATTTACACTCTGCGCGACGAATATGCAGAGGCGGGAATCAAAATTCGTCCTTTGGTCCTGGAGTCCGTTCCTCCGGTTCCTCAGGTTATCGTCGGGATCATTACGCCCGTGCCCTCTCCCTACATCGTCAAGCTCATAGACACCATCCTGAAAGCCTTAGCTGATGCTCAGAAAGAATTACAGAACCCGCAGGTAAATATCTTCGTCACGCACCAGGAAAGCAGCATGAGATTCAGCCTCCCAGAAGATAGGGAGAAGTGCGAAGCGTATTTCGCCTCCCTTCCCTCCTGAGCCGGCCACTTTTTCCTTGAGCTCGGCTCATCCTGGCAGAGTCCCGTCAGGAGATTCCCTTCAGCGTTCCTGCCGGGCGCGCCCGCGTCTTAGTGGCACGGAGGTGCGCTCTCGTGTCCCTATAAAGGAGAGGTGTGGAAATGGGGACGGGGTTTTTTCACAGCCCGGAGTCCGAGGGCAATTCCGCCACTGAAATGGAGCCGCACCCATTCGCCGGACCGAGGTTGCTTTTCCGTGGCAAAAGTAACGTCGCGGAGCCAAAGCACCCGAGAAACCGCGTTGACGCTCGTTGTGAATCGGGTACAATCATCAAAAAATGGGGCGGTAATACGGCGATGAGATGCTTATCTGAGACATCTCGACCGAAACACAAATCGGGAGGAAAAGTCATGAAAAGGCGGTCATTTTTGAAGCTCACGGGCGGTGCTTTCGCGTCAACGCTTTTGGGATCGGGCCTGTCTTTCGCCAAAGGCGGCAGTGGCATTGCAAGCGGCGACGGCGTGTTTATCAATGAGGACAGGGTCCGCAGCAGAAATCAAAACCGCTCGACGGTCGTGTGCCAGCGGGGGCTTGTCTGCGCCAGCCAGCCTCTCGCCAGTATTGCCGGCGTTGACGTTCTCAAAGCTGGCGGCAACGCCATTGACGCGGCGGTCTGCGCCAACGCGATGCTGAGCCTCGTCGAGCCGATGATGTGCGGCCCGGGCGGCGACCTTTTCGCAATCGTCTGGCTCGAGAAGGAGCAGAAGCTGTTTGGCCTCAACGCCAGCGGCCGCTCACCGTACGACTGGAGTCTCGACGACGCCCAAGCTCTTGGGCTAAAGGAAATTCCTCCGTACAGCCCACTTGCCTGGAGCGTGCCGGGGTGCGTGAGCGGCTGGGCGGCGCTTCTGGAACGCTTTGGCACATTGAGCATAGCGAAGCTTCTGGAGTCGCCCATCTTCTATGCCCGTGAAGGTTTCCCGGTCTCGCCGATTATCGCCAGGAGCTGGCCAGTGGATGCAAAGAAAGACTCCAACCTCGCAAAGACCTTTTCGCCCGAGGGCAAGCCGCCGAAATTCGGAGATATTTTCAGAAACCCTGACCTCGCGCGGTTCTTCGAGGTGATCGCTCGCGGTGGTGCGAACGCTTTTTACAGGGGAGAACTCGCCGAGAAAATCGTCAAGTTCTCCCGTTCCCACGGCGGCCGGTTCTCCATGCGAGACTTCCGTGATCACACAGTCACCTGGGTTGACCCGGTGTGTGCCAATTATCGCGGCTACGACGTGTGGGAACTTCCCCCCAACGGGCAGGGAATCGCCGCCTTGCAGATGCTCAACATACTCGAAAACTTCGACATCGCTTCTTTGACCCCCAACTCTGCCGAGCATCTGCATCTTTTTATAGAAGCGAAAAAACTGGCTTTCGAGGACCGCGCTGTTTACTATGCGGACATGGATTTTGCGGACGTGCCGGTGAAGCAGCTTATCTCGAAGGAGTATGCCCGCCGGCGTGCCAAGCTCATCAATCCCAGGCTTGCCTCCCAGAACGTCGCCCCCGGCAAACTCACCGACAGCTCCGAAACCATCTACCTGACCGCCGCAGATGACGATGGCAACATGATCTCCCTCATCCAGAGCATTTACTATGGGTGGGGCTCCCGCTTTGTGCCGGACGGTCTCGGGTTTTGCCTCCAGAACCGAGGGCAGCTTTTCTCGCTCGACCCGAGACACCTCAACAAGCTACAGCCCCACAAGCGTCCTTTCCACACCATCATTCCCGCTTTTGTGACCAGAGACGGCAAGCCGGTCTTTTCCTTCGGAGTGATGGGCGGCGCCTTTCAGCCACAGGGACACGCCCAAGTCCTAATGAACATAATTGACTTCGGGATGTCCCCCCAGCAGGCCGGTGAACAGCCTCGCGTCCAGCATTCGGAAAGCTCCACGCCTACCGGACGCAAAATGGTCGGCGGCGGCAGCGTCGCTTTTGAACGGCACATCCCTGAGAGGGTCAAACAAAAGCTCGCCGATATGGGGCACAAGATAAGGCCCGGCGTGGGCGCATTCGGCGGCTATCAGGGAATCTGGCGGAAGGCGAACCCTCGCCGTTACTTCGGGGCTTCCGATCCCCGCAAGGACGGTTGTGCGATAGGCTACTGAGAGCGAGTCGCCCGGAGCTTCCCTGTGGCCGCAGTCCCAGCAAACGCAGTGCCCGGATGGCACGCCTCCGAGAATGCGCGCCCGCAATCGCTGCTCAAGCGTCCGCGCTGCGCATCAATGATATTCGAGCCGTGACGAAGTGTGTTGTTTTGCTGTGCCCCGGTTCGCTGGAGACAAAGACGACCGTCCGGGCCCGCCGGACGTCTGCTCTCCTTAAACACGCCGCCTTTGCCGGTTTCGCCGCCCACGAAACGGGAAAGTTTCGGAACCGCTGTCTGGGGTAATGCCTCAGTTACCGGCGGCTGAGGTTCGGACCTCATAGGACGCAGAGTAGCCCTTGTGCCGGTGGCATCCTGCCCCCGCCCCGCGTTCCGCGGGGGACGCCCTCGGGGCAGCGTTACATAGACCGCAACACTGAGCTGCACCTGGCAATCAAGCGCCAGACGCCCAGGGAACGACAGCCCCGCCATTGCGGGGTGTCCTTCTCACCTTATTCTTTGCGCCTTTGCGTTAATCTGCTGTTCCCTTCTTGCCTCCTCCGGCTCGGCCGGCTATCCGCCCGAGACTGAGGGATTACTATCTGGAAGAAGAAACCCTTGACCCGCTAATAGGTTGCGATATAATAAGTTCCGTGGTGCTCGTTTTTACTATTCTTGTGCGCTCGAGGTTAAAGCGCCGGGCATAGATGTAGGGCTTTTTCCCGTGGAGCAACAAGCGAGTTTGCGGTGAGGAATCTTAGCCTTGAGCTGGAATGAGAAACCTCGCGGCAGCGACTGCCGTCCTTCGCAGAAGCAAACTTAGAACTGTTCTCCTACCCAAGCCTGTGAACGTGTACGCGTCATTTCGGAAAAGCGTGGCTATGCTCCCATTTCGGATTTCGGATTTCGGATTTCGGATTTGGCAGTCGGGACGCCGGATTGCCCGCAGGGCAGCCCGCAATCCGCAATCCGCAATCCACAATACCAGTTCGAAACACCTTTCATGCCTTTCTCTCCTTGCCTTTGTGATGGTTTTGACATCTTCTCTGTGCGCGGGGGAGAAGAAGGAGAAGCACTCGCTCCCCCGTCTGATTTTTACGCAGATACCAGCGGGAACGGATTTCGGACTTCGGACCGGCGACACGACACTGCGCGCCCCACAATCAGCCTCCCTCAATCCGCAACCGATATCGAAGCTCGCGAACCCGCAATCCGCAATCCGCAATCCGCAATTGCAATCGGCACTCCCCGATCCACGACTAATGCCGGTGGCCGCGAATCCGCAATCCGCAATCCGCAATCCGCAATTGCCGCCGGCGCCCCGTTTCTCCCTCCTCTCCGAAATATACCCGGAAGCCGCGTCGTTTCCCTTGACTTTTCAAAGGGAGGGAAGACGCTCAACGTTCTCACGCCGGAATTTGCTTCGGCGTGCTCACCGGTCGTTTCTTTCGACGGCAAGCGAGTTGTCTTCGTGGGGAAGAAAGGCGCCGACGATCCCTGGAACGTTTGGGAGATGAGCATCAGCGGCGACGAAAAGCGGCGTATCCTGGAAACGCCGTGGGATTGCGTGACGCCCACGTATTTACCGAGCATTTACACCCTCGACAATCTCAACCCGCGAGACCAGGTCGTTTTCGCAGGGGCGGCGAGCGGCGAGGTGAACGAGTACGGCACGGGTCCGGCATGGTCTTTTTATACCTGCGAATTGAGCGGAAAAAACCTTCGGCGAATCACCTTCAACCTGAGCGCAGATTTCGACCCAGCGGTTCTTCCCGACGGGAGGATTGTGTTCAGTAGCTGGCAGCGGTTCGGAACCCGATATTACCCCACCGGGCTGTTTTCGCTTTTGACGGTGATGACTGACGGCACGGACCTCTTTCCGTTTTATGGAAACCACGAGCTGCCGATAATCAAATGCAAGCCCAGCCCCGGGCTGGGCGAGGGTGGCTGGGTTTATTTCGTGGAATCGCGCCCCGGGGAGGACCCGCTCGGCGGCGGGTCCATTGCAGCGGTCAATCTCCGACGCAACTTCAAGACGTACACGCCGATTGCGAGCGACCGGCGAGGCATTTTCTATTCACCTTTCCCTCTTCACGGGGGAAATCTCCTCGTCTCCTACAGAAAAAGAAGGCCCGGCGCGACGTATGGTCTGTACGAACTCTCGCCGCAGAGCGGGAGAATAGTCAAAAAGCTTTTCGACGAGCCCCGCTGGCACGATGTGGAAGCCCACACTGCCCTCCCCCGACCCAGACCCAAGGGGCGGTCGAGCGTCGTGAATTACGAGGTCCAGACCGCGGACATATTCTGCCTTGACTGCTACTTGTCGGACTGGCCGGGAATGGAAAAGGTCGCTGCGGGCTCGCTCCGGCGGTTGCGGATTATTGAAGGCATTCCTCTGCGAGATGACACGCCGATTGCGCATCGCGGATTGCGGATTGCGAAATCTGGAATACCGAGTGGGAAATCCGAAATCCGAAATCCGAAATCCGAGGTCCAAAATCGCAGGTCCGCAGTCGGAGGTCCGCAGTCGGAGGTCCGCAATCCGAAATCCGAAATCCGAAATGCGAAACGCGGCGAGGGTAGCGCGCTCTCCGGCACGGCGGCGAAAAAGTACTCCGCGACTCCCTTCGGTCCGAGGCGAATTCTGGGAGACATTCCACTGCCGAGCGACGGATCGTTCTACATCAAAGTGCCGTCGGAAACTCCCATTGCGTTCCAGGTTCTCGACAAAAACGACATGGCGGTTCTCACGCACCAGAATTGGATGTGGGGCATGCCAAAAGAGAACCGTGGCTGCATCGGCTGCCACGAAGACCGAGAACGCACGCCCCCCAACCGGTTGGCGGAGGCGCTGAAGAAACCGGCGCCGAACCTGAACGTCCCCCCGGAAAAACGCCGGACAGTTGACTTCCAGCACGACATCGCGCCGCTGATCAAGACCCGCTGCCTCCAATGTCACACTCGGGAGCATCCGCGACTGGATCTAACTGACATCGCGAAGGCAGGGGTGAGCAGGGATTACCACGGGCGATTCCCGAGGGCTTACGAGGTTCTCCTTTCTCCGAGGGACCGAGGGGCGAAAGAATTAGCCGGACGTTACATAAAGCCCGGCAGCGCCCGGGAAAGCCCGCTGATATGGCGCCTTTTTGGATTTAGCATTTCGGATTGCGGATTGCGGACTTCCGATTCGGCACTGCGCGCTCCGCAATCGGCGCTCCCCAATCCACAACCGCTGCCGGGACTCGCAATCCGCATTCCACAACCGCCGTCAGGACTCGCAATCCGCATTCCACAACCGGCGTCAGGGCTCGCAAATCCGCATTCCGCAATCCGCAATCCGCAATCCGCAATGGATGCCGGGGCCGCTGAACTCATGCCCCCGAAGATGCCTCTGAGCGACTCGGAGCGGAAGCTTTTTGTGGAGTGGATTGACCTCGGCGCGCAGTGGAGCAATCGCCCCTCGCCCGAAGATGTAGCATCGGATTTCAGACTCCGGATTTCGGATTTCAGACTGCCGACTTCGGACTTGGCAGTGCGCCCTCCGCAATGGGCACTCCCGAATCCACAACCGCTCCCGGGACTTGCAATCCGCATTCCACAACCGCCGTCAGGGCTCGCAAATCCGCATTCCGCATTCCGCAATCCGCAATTTACAACTGATGCCGAGGTCGGCGAATCCGCAATCCGCAATCCGCATTCCGCAATCAAGGAGCCGGTTTCTGCCAGAGCCGCTGAGAAGGAAAAGTGATATGCGATGGTTCCCCTCCCCCTCCGCGCCTTTGCGTCTCCCGCTCTCAGCCGCTTTGCGTGTTTGCGCCTTTGCGAGAGGTCTCCCCGGTGTGGTTTCTCACGCCAAGACGCCAAGACGCCAAGCGTTTCTCCTGCTCGCGATTTGCTGGCCGTTCGTGCTGGAAGGGGCGGAAAGCCTTCCTCAATATACCAACGTAACAGAGAAAGCGGGAATCGAGTTCGTCCACTGTTTCGGCGACGACAAACTGGATACTATTGTTGAGACGACCGGCGCCGGCTGTGCCTTCTTCGACTACGACAACGACGGATACCTTGACGCATATTTTGTGAACGCCTGTTACAACAGAGTCGTCAATCATCCCAGCGGGAGGCGTTTTGCCGGAAAGCTCAAAAACGCTCTCTACCGCAACAACGGCGACGGCACTTTCACCGATGTGTCCCGGGAGTCCGGCGTTGACGACGGAGGCTTCGGCATGGGCGCCTATGCGGCTGATTACGACAACGACGGGCACACTGACCTTTTCGTGAGCAACTACGGCCCAGATGTCCTCTACCACAACAACGGCGACGGCACCTTCACCGACGTGACCAAGAAAGCTGGCGTCAATAGCGACCTGTGGGGTATCGGGGCGACCTGGCTCGATTACGACAACGACGGCTTCGTGGACCTTTACGTGGGCAACTACCTGACCTACGACCCCGACTATCGTTACTTCTACGCCGCCGAAAACTTCCCCGGTCCCGCCTCCTACAAGGGGCAGCCGGACGTGCTCTATCGCAACAGGGGCGACGGCGCCTTTGAGGACGTAACCCGTAAAGCCGGCGTTTACAACCCGCAGGGCCGCGCTATGGGAATAACTTCCGGAGACTTCGATGACGACGGAGACATGGACATCTTCGTCAGTAACGACGACATGGAGAACTACTTGTACGCTAACAACGGGGACGGGACCTTCCGCGACATCGCTCTTCTTTCCGGCACCGCCTTCGGCGCCAGCGGCGATATGACCTCCGCCATGGGGCCGGAGTTCGGCGATATTGACCGCGACGGGCTGATGGACCTGACCGTTCCGGATTTAATCTATGGCTGCATCTATCGCAACGTCGGAAATTCGATGTTCGAGGAGAAAAGCAACCTCATGGGGCTGGCTCCCGTCGTTGGCCAGTATGAGAGCTGGGCAGGCAACCTTTTCGATTACGATAACGACGGATACCTCGATTTCTTTGTCAGCAACGGCAACCCCCACCGGCTCGAGGAACAGGAGGATGTCCTCCTCCGAAACGACCGCGGCAAGAGGTTCGTTGACGTGTCCTCGATTTCGGGCGACTATTTCGCTGAGAAGTACGTGGGCCGCGGGGCGGCTGTCGGCGACTACGACAACGACGGCGATTTGGACATTCTCATTGTCAATCTGAACGGCCCCGGCCTCCTCGTCCGTAACGACGGTGCAAATCGCAATCACTGGCTCACCATCCGCACCGTCGGGACAAAGAGCAACCGGTGCGGAATAGGCGCACGGTTTCGCCTCACGGCGGGCGATATGGTACAATTAGGGGAAGTCAAATCGGGTTCATCATATCTTTCCACGAGCGATTTGCGGGTGCACTTTGGCCTCGGACAGGAGACCGAAGCCTCCAAAATCGAAATCCGTTGGCCGAGCGGTCGGGTGCAAGTTCTGACGCGAGTGAAAGCAGACCAAATCCTGACCGTCGAGGAACCCGGGAAATAAGATGAAGAAAAGCGCCAAAACGCGATATTTCGCGATTGCAATCCTCATTTTCGCCGCGTGCGTGCTCGTCATCACCTTCCGCGCTTGGGCGCCGCAACGGCAGCGGCCCTCCTACTTCATGGGCGTGCGAGTATGCTTTCCATGCCACGGAGGAAGCAAAAATTGCGACCAATACAGCCTCTGGCGACTCTCCGAGCACGCCAAGGCTTATGCGGCGTTGAGTTCCCCGGAGGCTTTCGAGATCGCCGAGATTTCAGGTGTGGACATTGACCCGAGGAAAAGCCCTATTTGCTTAGGATGTCACGCAACCGCCTCCAGCGCTGAGCCG
>Ga0315551_10002611_pt1 | contig 13079 bp, 9 predicted proteins | sample SalMarSW160290MG_FD_203678 | JGI IMG/M metagenome (GOLD analysis project Ga0315551, IMG submission 203678) | Salt marsh sediment microbial communities from the Plum Island Ecosystem LTER, Massachusetts, United States - Salt Marsh Sediment SW1602-90 ... | reverse complement strand
GTCACCTTTCAGAGTAATGAGAACCCGGATTTGCCAGGGTCCTCCTCCTACGGGTTTAGCCCTGGACGACCAACGCCAGGGATGGCATACCCTTCTACGTCACCCCTTAGATAATGACATTACAAAAGTGGTACAGGAATTTTAACCTGTTTCCCATCAGCTACGCCGTTAGGCCTCGCCTAAGGGACCGACTAACCCTGAGAGGACGAACCTTCCTCAGGAAACCTTAGACTTTCGGTGAAAGGGATTCTCACCCTTTTTATCGCTACTCATGCCGGCATCCGCACTTCCATACTCTCCATCGCCCCTCACGGGTACGACTTCAACGCTTATGGAACGCTCTTCTACCACCAACGGAAAAATCCGCTGATTCATGGCTTCGGTGACAAGCTTAAGCCCCGTGAATTTTCGGCGCAGAGTCGCTCGACCAGTGAGCTTTTACGCACTCTTTAAATGGTTGCTGCTTCTAAGCCAACATCCTGGTTGTCTGAGCAACTCTACTTCCTTTACCACTTAGCTTGTACTTTGGGACCTTAGCCGATGATCTGGGTTGTTCCCCTTTTGGTTATGAAGCTTATCCCCCACAGCCTGACTCCCGAATTTTGAGTTATGGCATTCGGAGTTTGATTGGGTACCAGACGGTTTAAGTCCAGCACCCATTCAGTGCTCTACCTCCACAACTGATCATTCGAGGCTAGCCCTAAAGCTATTTCGAAGAGAACCAGCTATCGCCGAGTTTGATTAGCCTTTCACTCCTACCCACAGCTCATCCAATAGCATTTTCCCGCTAACTAGTTCGGGCCTCCACGAGCTTTTACACTCGCTTCACCCTGGCCATGGGTAGCTCACTACGGCTTCGGGTCTACTCCATCTGACTAAATCGCCCTATTAGGACTCGCTTTCGCTACGGCTTCCCAAAATATTTGGTTAACCTTGCCAGATAAAGTAACTCGCCGGCTCATTATGCAAAAGGTACACAGTCACCCGTAGCCCGGTCCGAAGACCAGGCTATAAGGCTCCTATTGATTGTAAGCATACGGTTTCAGATTCTTTTCACTCCCCTCACCGGGGTTCTTTTCACCTTTCCCTCACGGTACTTGTTCACTATCGGTCAGAAGTGAGTATTTAGTCTTAGAAGGTGGTCCTCCCGAATTCCCCCGAGATTTCACGTGTCCCGAAGTACTTGGGAAAACAGAGAAGAGATTGGTCGATTTTCGCCTACGGGATTTTCACCCTCTTTGATGAACCATTCCAGATTTCTTCGGCTAACCTCCAATTTTGTAACTCTTTAGCTTCTCCGCAAAAAGCTTATCTGTTTCCCACGACCCCTCTTCTGCAACGCTTGCGGGCTTTAACACAGAAAAGGTTTGGACTATTTCCCCCTTCGCTCGCCGCTACTAGGGGAATCGTTTTTACTTTCTCTTCCTCCAGGTACTAAGATGTTTCAATTCCCTGGGTTGGCCTCCCTTTCGGGATAGGTCCGGTTTACCGGACCTGGGTTAATCTCCCATTTGGAAATCCCCGGATCTAAGCCAGCTTGACGGCTCCCCGAGGCTTATCGCAGCCAGCCACGTCCTTCATCGCCTACTTCTGCCAAGGCATCCACCATATGCTCTTAACGCTTGTCCAAAAGTCTAACATCTATTATCTATTCAATTATCAAAGAACAGGTTTTATTAATAATCTCTTAATTAAATTTGTCAAGGGCTTTTCATTAAAAAACAGTATAAAAAACCCTTTTTGACCTTTTAACACTCCAAGCCAATCCTGATAAAACTTTTTTAAACTAATTTTTAACTAAGTTTATTATAAATATAAACACCCGAACTGTTTTGTCAAGAGGGAAGGTTTCCTTATTTTACACCATTTTTCAACTATAAAGAACACAACGCGGCAAAACCGCTAAAATGTAAAAAGCAAATATCAAAATGGAAAATTACAAATCAAAGTTCAAAAAAAATTAGCCACAGAGACACAGAGAACACAGAGCCTCACCACACCCAATTTTTTCTTTTCTGTTTTAAACATCCAACCGCCTAACGACCCATCGAACTAATTAAAAAAGAAACAACGAATCACACAAATAACACGAATATTAAAAAAAGACTTTGTTTTTTACATCAATAGAAAATACTATTCTTAATTTATTTATTTGTGTAATTTGTGCTATTTGTTGTTGAAAAAATGGGGTGTTGGGGGCAATAGAAAACCCGTTTTCTCGGTTAAATATTTTGTTGTAAGAAAGAGTTAATTTTGCATTTTTATATGTCATTTTTCTTTTTGATTTTTAATATTTAATTTATTTTTCGATGGAACTTTTTTGCGTTTTTTTCGTCTTTAATATCAAAAGAACATAACAACCTCCTTATTAAAGAATGCCCTCCCCCCCTCTGAGGGCATTCTCTATTAAAATAGGGTTGACAAATTAAAAATAATGCGTATAATGTTTACCGATAATCGTGTAAGAAATCTTAAAAATGGAGGTAAATTATGACGGGAAAGGACTTATCGGGCTATGACCCTATCGACAGGATTTTTAACCTGCGAGAAGATTTTGATGACATCGTCAGGGATTTCTTTACGGGTTTCTCTAATATAAGTGCAACCAGAGGCGTTTATCCTCTACTGGATATAAAAGAAGATAAGGAAAAATTCATTATAGATATCGAAGTACCTGGCGTTGATAAAAACGACTTGAAAATTTCAATAAAGAAAGACAATCTGGTTGTTCAAGGAGAGAAAAAAGAAGAGAAGAAAAGAGAAGAAGAATCATACCTCCGCGTTGAGCGTTCTTACGGAAATTTTATGAGGTCGGTAAATCTGCCGGTGGAGGTAAACCAATCTAAAATTACAGCTCAATACAATAACGGTGTTTTAAAGATTACTCTGCCGAAAACACAAAAAGAGAACGCTAAGGAAGTAGAAGTCAGGATAACTTAACATAAAAATCAGGCTGAAAGTCAATTCCATTCTGCTTCGGCATCATAGATGAATGGTAGGGTAAAATCCGTAAAGGGAGATTTTATGAACAAAAAGTTAATTTTATATGGGTCTTTTTTTGTTGCATTAGTTGCCATTATGGGTTTTTTTATAGGGATTATAATAGCTTCCAGTTTTTCTTTGACTGCGAAAGTGGATGATAAGAATCCGGGAGTTTATACTCCGGGGGAGAGAAGCTCTTTTGCTCCGATAGTTGAAAAAACCTCTCCAGCTGTGGTTTCTATACAGGGAGTTAGGACTGTCGTTCATCGTTCTCCTTACGATGATTTCTTCAATGACCCGTTCTTTCGAAGGTTTTTCGGAGAAAATCCAAGAGGAGATTTGAAAGAGCAGCAAAAATGGTTAGGTTCGGGATTTATTGTTGAGTATAACGGAAAAGATTACATACTCACAAATAACCATGTGGTACAAAACGCAGAAGAGTTAACGATATCTCTGGCCGACCAAAGAAAATTCAGCGGAAATGATTTAGAGGTTGTCGGAAGGGACCCGGAAACGGAAGTTGCAGTTATCAGGATAAGGAAAGGCGGAGACCTGCCCGATATTGTTCCCGGTAGCGTCGAAGATTTGAAGGTCGGGGATTGGGTAATTGCAATCGGTAATCCCTTTGGTCTATTCGGCACGGTAACCGCAGGAGTGGTTTCCGCTAAAGGAAGAACCGACGTATCTTTCGGTGGAAACATATTCGCCGATTTTATCCAGACAGACGCAGCAATAAATCAGGGAAACTCCGGAGGTCCTTTAATCAACACGGAAGGGAAGGTAATCGGAGTAAACACAATGATAGTCTCGCAGACAGGAGGAAATATAGGAATAGGTTTCGCCGTACCGATAGATATAGCAATGGAGATATTGAAGTCTTTAGTCGAAAAAGGGACTGTTGAGCGGGGATATCTGGGTATAATTCCCGTAGACTTAAGCGAAGATATCAAAAAAACACTAAACTATCCTTATCAGAATGGAGCTTATATAAAACAGGTTGAGGAAGGAACTCCGGCCAAACAAGCAGGTCTCGCCGAGGGCGATATAATTCTGAAACTTGACAATAAAAATGTAGAGAATGTCAATATTTTAAGAAAAGTGGTGGCTTCGAAGAATCCGGGCGAAAAGATTAAAGTAACGTTATGGAGAAATGGAGCCGAGAAGAATATAACTGTTAAACTCGAAAAAAGACCATCGCCGGAAAATCTTACTGCAGGTCCTCTTGCTACCCCGGAAGGGGAAGATTGGTTAGGGATGCAACTACTTCCCTCATCATCGGAAGAAGCGCGGAATGTCTGGGGCGATAAAGAATTAAACGGAGTGTTTGCAAATAAAGTCGAAGAAAACAGCCCTGCTTACGAAGCCGGAGTCGTAGAAAATTCCTTGATCACTTTGGTCCAGGCTGAAAAGCAGTCTTTAAAAATAAAAAATATCGAGGATATAAAAAGAGCCAAAAAAGAATTCAAGCCTCCGTTGGTACTACATTTGCAATTGACTGATGGCTCAACAAGAGTTATAATCATAGAGGGGAGTTAAAAAATAAAAAAAGTTAGAGGTTCTTTACCTGTATACTTGCAGGAGATACAACAATACAATCTCCTCACCCCTGAAGAGGAAAAAGAACTGGGGAGAAAAGCTCGGTTAGGAGATGCAAACGCCAAAAGGAAGCTGGTTGAATCCAACCTCCGCTTCGTCGTTTCTGTAGCAAAAGCCTACAGAAATATGGGAACACCTTTTACGGACTTGATTAACGAAGGCAACGTAGGTTTGATTAAGGCTGCCGAACGCTTTGACGAAAGAAGAGGAGTCAGATTCCTGTCTTATGCTGTCTGGTGGGTTAAACAGGCTATAATGAAAGCCGTCACCGAACATATAAAATCCTATCGCCTGCCCATGAGTAGAGCAGGAAAAATGCTTAAAGTAAAGAAGACAAAAGAAAGAGTAACCAGGGAAATCGGTAGAGAACCTTCCATAGAAGAAATTGCCGAAGAACTGGATACCGACGTTGAGAAAATAGAGGAGTCGATAAAAGTTGCAAAACATGATATTTCTCTGGATGATACAATAAAAAACACGGATGATCTGGAATACCTCGATGTGATATCCGAAGATGTCGTGACGCCGGAGGAGGAGTATTATAGAAATAAATTCATAGAAGATATTCGATATAGCCTCGACCGACTCAAGCCGAGAGATAGGAAAATCATCATTTACTATTTTGGAATGGAAGGGAAAAGGCCTCACACCCTGGAAGAAATAGGAAGAATACTGGGAGTCTCAAGAGAAAGAGTAAGACAACTGAGGAATCGGGCTCTGAAACAATTGAGAGAGAGTACCCCAATAGATGAAGAATTCATTCCTTAAGCTTGTTCTGATTCCACATGACAAAGGGCAGAACGTATGGTTGAAAATACCTTTATTTGTTTTAATTCTTGTTGTTTTGATATTTATTCTTGTAGGTTTTTTTTTCTTCAACAATCTCCAGAATTTCGTTAACGTATCTTCACTCACTTTCTTAAAAACGGATAATCAAAAACTTAAAGAAAAAGTAATCGTACTTAGAAAAAGAGCAGCAGAGTTTGATGAAGAAATCGATTCACTGCTTAAAGAACAGAATAAGGCGTTTAAAGAACATCACATTATGGAAAATATTCCCGAAAGTGATTTCTGTTTCCCTCCGGAAAGTCTTATGGTCATATCCCGGTGGATTGATTCCGTTTTCGAAGTAACTTCCGAATTGGACAATTCTCTCTTACATTCTGTACCCTCCATAATGCCGGTTAAAGGACACGTAATAAGTAGATTCGGGGAGAGGGTCGACCCTTATACCGGCAGGAAAAAACCTCATAAAGGGATAAGCATCCTGACATCTTTGAACACTCCGGTTGCTTCAACTGCGGATGGTATAGTGACACAGGTAGGGCATGACAGAGGAAGGGGACTCTTTGTGGAAATAAGACATACATGCGGATTAGTAAGTTCATATTCTCATTTGCTTAAGAACACTGTGAACGAAGGAGAAAAGGTAAAAAGAGGCTCTGTAATCGGTTACGTAGGGCAAACCGGAAGAGCCCCTTATCCCTATCTCTACTATGAAGTAAAAAGAGGGAAAATTAATTTGGACCCGGAAAATCTAATTTTTGGAGGACTTTAATTGGGAATCATTACAGAACTGAAGAAGGGTAATATACCCTATTGGGTTCAGAAAATTTCGGATTCCGAAAATGTAAAACTCGATATTCTGACCCGGGGAGTACTCGAGGGGAAAATCGTAATCACAAAAAACGAAAAAAGAAAAAAAGTAAGCCCGGCCGGGATTGGGTTCCCTTTAAAAACAAAAGTCAATGCGAACGTCGGAACTTCTACCGATAAACCTGATATGGCTTCGGAAATTAAAAAAGCCATTATAGCGGAGAAAGCGGGTGCAGATACTATTATGGATCTTTCTACCGGTGGAGATATCAAAGGTATAAGACGGGAAATTCTAAAGAAAACGAGCATTCCTCTCGGAACCGTACCCATATATCAGGCTGCAATAGAAGCTGTCCGGGAGAAAGGCGGTATTATCCACATGACGGAAGATAAAATTTTTGGTGTAATAGAAGAACAGGCGGAAGATGGAGTTGATTTTATGACCCTTCACTGCGGAGTAACCTTAGAAACCTTCGAACGTCTTAAAAACGAAGGGAGAATTATGGATGTCGTTTCCAGAGGAGGAACGTTACTTTTAACCTGGATGCTTTACAATAAAAAAGAAAACCCTTTATATACTAACTTCGATAGGATACTCGATATTGCTTCTGCGTATGACATAACTCTATCGCTGGGAGATGGATTTCGCCCCGGAGCTATAGAAGATTCCTCTGACAGAGCCCAATTCCATGAATTGAGTATACTGGGAGAACTAACAAAGAGAGCTCGGAAAAGAGACGTTCAGGTTATAATTGAAGGACCAGGGCACATTCCGCTGGACGAAATCGAAATGAATGTAAAGATGGAAAAGAAACTCTGTCAAGGAGCACCTTTTTATGTTTTGGGTCCTCTGGTAACCGATGTTGCACCCGGCTATGACCATATCGTATCTGCGATAGGAGGAGCTGTTGCAGCTTCTTACGGCGCAGACTTTCTGTGTTATGTAACCTCATCCGAACATCTTGGTATACCAAGTCTTGAAGACGTCAAAGAGGGAGTTATCGCAGCAAGGATAGCGGCTCACGTGGGGGACATTGCAAAAGGCATTCCGGGCGCAAAAGAATGGGATAAGGAAATTGCGCTTGCAAGAAAAAAAATGGATTGGAAAAAACAATTTGGGCTTGTAATAGACCCCGAAAGAGCTAAAGAAATCAGAAATAGACTCAAACCTCAACTTGAGGAAGTCTGTTCGATGTGTGGAGAATTCTGCTCGATTAAACTTTTGAATGACGCCTTGAAAAAAAAGAAATAAAGGATGTTTTGTTTAAATGTTTAAACAAAAAATGCTCAAAAAAAGGGGGAAAACAGAAACAATAAGGATATACAATTACCTGTTTTTTTTAACTCTTTTCCCGGCGGCAAATATATTCGCCCAGGAGAACCTTTTTTATACACTTGAGCCTTTAGTAATTACAGCAAGCAAAATACCTACAACCTTCTTGGCAGCAAAAGGAAATATTCTGGTAATTGAACGTGAAGAAATAAGAAATAGTCCCGCAAGCTCACTTGCGGACTTGTTGAATTTTTGCTCGGGTATCAACATAACTCAAAAAGGTCCGGAAGGCATTCAATCTGATGTTTCTATTGCAGGAGGAACATTTGAGCAGACCCTGATTCTTATAGACGGAATAAAAGTAAACGACCCTCAAACGGGACATCATAATTTGAGTCTTCCAATACAGTTAGAAGACATAGAGCGAATAGAAATATTGAAAGGATCCGGAACAAGATTATACGGAGCAGGGGCTTTTGCAGGCGTTATTAATATAATAACAAAAAAAGAAGAAGCAAAAAAATTAAGAATAAAGACACTGATAGGAGATTACAAATTACTTGACGGGAATCTTTCTCTCTCGAAACCTTTTGGTCTTTCTTACAATTATCTTTCTGTTTCAGGGAAACGTTCGGAGGGGTATCGTCCTAATACTGACTTCGATATATGGAATATTTTCTTCAAATCCGATATCAATCATAAGAGAACCAGAGGAGATATAGCCTTTGGCTATAACGACAAGGAATTTGGAGCAGGCTACTTCTATTCGGACATATATCCAAACGAACGAGAACATACAAAAACGGCCTTTTTAAAAGGTTCTATTGATTTGGGAAAAATTAATACGGGTTTTTACTGGCGGCGTTATAAAGATGATTATATTATGGACTACGAAAATCCTGATTTTTACAGGTCTTATCAAACAACATATATATACGGACTAACATCTCAGTCTAGTTTTTCTTCTAAAATAGGTGTTTCCTTTGTGGGTTTGGAATGGGGTGGTGAGAAAATGAGAAGTACGAACCTTGGTAATTATTCACGTATTAAATCCAACCTTTCCATCGAGCATAGTCTACCTATAATAAAGAACCTGAGCGTCGTTTTTGGTTCATCTCTTTTTTATTTTTCCGACTGGAACTGGCATTTTTATCCTGGAGTCGATGTCGGTTTCAAACTTAACAAGCAAACGCATCTATATGCTTCAATAGAAACATGCTTCCGGATTCCTTCATACATAGAGTTATATAGTGATAGCCCCGCGAATATCGGTAATATCGAATTAATACCTGAAAGTGCTTTATCTTTTGAGGCAGGTATCAAAATAGTAAAGGGAAGCGTATTGACCAATATAAATGCGTTCATGAGGAAAGAAAAAAATGTAATTGACTGGGGCAGGACAACATCATCCGACTCATCATGGACGGCAAGAAATGTGGGAGAAGTTACAGTAAAAGGAGTAGACGTCAATATTGCCTACGAACCAATTGTCCGCATGTATAAAAATTTTCCCATCCCACACATAAATCTCGGATACACTTTTTTAAATCTGGACAAAGATGAAAGTTCCCTTCAATTAAAATATCTTCTTAATAATCCGGAACATAAATTTACCTTTAGTACAGATTACGAATTAAGCAGCCATTTGAAACAAGTATGGACCGGTCGATACGAAATCCTACCGAACTCCGAGAAGCGCCTTATTCTGGATACCAGTGTTTCTCTAAAAATAAAAAACACCGAATTGTTCATAGATATCGCCAATCTTTTAAACACCGAATACACCGAAGGCTGGATTCCGATGCCGGGAAGATGGGCAAAGGCAGGAATAAGGGTCAATATTTAATTCTACAGAAAATCAACCACAGATTACACAGATTAACACAAGATTTTTATTTTTTTGTTTTTACTAAATCCCAACCCCTAAATCCCAAAACCTAATTTCGGACAGGATTTACAGGATTCACGGGATTTTTCTTTTTTGTTTTTTAATCCAAAAGTTAAACGCAAAGAGCTAAAAGCTTGTTTTAAAAACAAATAGCACAAATAAAGGTTTTATCATTTTATAGATAATTCTAAACCATATTTTATATTCCTCATAAATATTATTTAAAAGTACCTGTTTTGTTCACTGATGTCAAGATTTATGCGAGTCGTCAGTCATTTTTTTAGTTAGTGGGTTGGTGTGTTGGTGTTTCTGGGGTCGAATCTAGACTTTGGGCGATAGACCTTGGTTCTTGACAATAAATAAAAAGTTCATATAATGCATAAAAATAATTATATTAGTCATTAATCGGCAAGAGATATTTGCTTTTGATTTTTTGCAATAAGCTTAAGGAGGTATGAATGAAATATGTTAAATTAGCTTTATTAATTTTATTCTTTGTATTTTTATTAACTAATTGTGGAGAAAACACAGCTCCCGTAACTCCCGACAGTCCCCAGGGCCCAATGGTAGGTATTCCGCGCTTTCCCAATGTTTTTAGAACTTCTACAACAGACCGGAATAATGATGATATTTCATACCAATTCGACTGGGGGGACGGGACCGCTTCTGCCTGGAGTGATTTTGTCCCTTCGGGAGATACAGTTTATTTCAGCCGTTTATACTTGCAGAAAGGAACATACGCGGTAAGAGTACATGCGCAGGATGCAAGGGATGAGATGAGTGGATGGTCGGACCCGCTTATCTTAATAATAGGATTCCCGGATACGTTAGTAGCGGGTATCGGAACCGGTATCAATCCGCTTGACATAGAAGTACTCCCCAACGGTCAATATATATACGTTACAAACTATGATGAGGGCAATGTAAGTGTTATCAGCGGTTCGGATCATTTACTCCTTGGTTCGATGGAAGTGGGTAATGGCCCACGCGGGATAACTGCTCTACCCAATGGTCAATACTTATATGTTATGGTAAGCGGCGATAACTATGTTCTTGCGCTTCCTACATCCGGCGGGCCAAGGGATACGATACCTGTACCCGGTCCCTGGTTTGCGGCTGCTCTTTCCTCCGGAGAATACGTGTATGTTACATCTCCTTCAACAGGTAATGTTTATGTTATCCAAACTTCTAATAACACTGTGGTTGATACCATTGCTGTAGGTGGTGAACCCCTTACTATCACAGCTCTTCCGAACGGGGAGAACATATATGTCTCGACCTCTTTGTATAACTTATACGAAATAAGAACTTCCGACAACACAATTGTTGACACTATCCCCATAGGCGCTACAGATATGGATGTTTCTCCTGACGGGCAATACTTATATGTTTGTTCGGTCGGCTTAGTTTATGTGTACCAAACTTCAAACAATAATCTTGTTACTGAGTTTCCAGTAGGTGGCAATCCTGTTGCTTTGTGTGTTCATCCCTCAGGACAACTTGTATATGTTTCAGATAATAGTGGTAACACTGTTTCTGTAATATATGCGCCTAACAACACCGTTATTAAAAGAAATATACCGGTTTATGATGGACCTGCGTATATTGCCCCTTCGCCTGACGGAGAATATATGTATGTTCTGCACAACCGTACTTATGCTGTTGGTGTGATTGGATTTAGTCAATAGAGAGTGGGGAGTAGAGAGTAGTAAAAAAACAAAAAGAAAAACTTTGTGTCTTAGTGCCTTTGTGGCTCAAAAAATTAGTTTGGTTTTTATTTCTGTAATAATCTTATAGTAAAAAATGCTATCATTATAAAAGAAATAACAATCTTCAACAAAGTTCCTCCGAAGAAACCAATAACCGCACCGGTTCCGGACCTAAAAGCTTCTTTTATTTTTTTCCCGACTATAAGCTCGCCGATTAAAGCGCCGGCTAACGGTCCTATAATTAACCCCCAGGGAACAAAAAACACACCGATAATTGCTCCTACGAAAGCTCCAACAAATCCGAGTTTCGAGGCACCGAATTTCTTCGAGCCTATGGAACTCGAAATATATTCTATTACAACCGAAACTACGGTCAATATGAGAAAAACAATAATTAGATTTCTTGAAATGATTGTAAACCCAGTCAGCCATGCATAAATGTAAATTCCCGCGAAAACAAGAGGAGTACCCGGCAGCATTGGCAGAATACAGCCAATAAGACCGACCAGCATAATAAGATAACAGATTATAAGTATAAAGATATCCATCAAATGTTCTTATTTAAAGAAAGAGGCAAGCGCTTGTGGACCGCCTCTCCCTTTCATTTGTTTCAATAATTTCTGAGCCATCTTGAATTCTTTAAGCAGACGGTTTATATCCTGAACGGAAGTCCCGCTCCCGTTTGCGATACGCTTTCTTCTGGAAGCGTTCAAAATCGAGGGGTCTTTTCGCTCCCTCGGGGTCATAGATTGAATGACGGCTTCAGTTCTTACCATCTGTTTTTCGTCCATCATTTTCTTCAAATTTTTGCCTCCCGGGAACATATCAAGAAGCGTGTCAAGGGGACCCATTTTCTTTAATTGCTTTATCTGCCCGAGAAAATCTTCCAGGTCGAGTTTCCCATCTTTTAACTTCTTCTGGAATTTAACGGCGTCTTCTTTTTCTATTGCTTTTTCTGCTTTTTCCTGAAGGGTTTTAAGGTCGCCCATGCCGAGAATTCTTGTAGCAAGGCGCTCCGGATGCAAAACTTCGAGGGCGTCCGTTTTTTCTCCGATTCCAATAAATTTTATCGGTTTTCCGGTTACCTTTCTCATCGAAAGAGCTGCCCCGCCCCGTGCATCGCCATCCATCTTTGTCAGAATAATCCCCGTAATTCCAAGAGCCCCGTCAAACTCTCTCGCGATATTCACGGCATCCTGACCAGTCATCGAATCCGCGACAAGAAGAATCTCGGAAGGATTGACGGTTTCTTTCACCTGCTTGATTTGCTCGATCATATCCTTATCTATATGCAGCCTTCCCGCGGTATCGAAGATTAGAGTATCGTACCGGCTGAGTACGGACTGGGTAAGGGCCTGCTTGCAGAGTTTGACTTCGTTATCGAACCTCTTGGAAAAATAAGGGAGGTCTTCTCTCTCCGCCATATCACGGAGTTGTTCGTAAGCTGCGGGTCTTTTGACGTCAGCCGGTATCAAAAATGGGCTTCGCCCTTTGCTCTTCAGGAAGCTTCCCAATTTTATTGCAGTGGTCGTTTTTCCCGAACCCTGTAAACCTACGAGTAAAATAGATGAAGGCTGTTTATCCAATATGAGCGGTTCTGCCTTTCCGATTAAACTTATCAGTTTTTCACCTACGATTTGTACCATCATTTCTGCGGGAGTGAAACTCTCGTATATTTTACGGGCTGCAGCTTCTTTCTCGACTTCGGTCACAAAATCTGTCGCTACCTGTAAACTCACGTCTGCCTCGAGCAGTGCTCTTCTGATATCTCTCATGCTTTGCTCTACCTGGGAAGCCGAAAGCCTGCCTTTACCCGTGAGATTTTTAGCTATATCTCTTATTCTTTCGCTAAGCCTATCAAACATATGGTTAAATATAAAGAAGTTTCCTCTAATCGCAAGGCACCTAAAGATAAATCAAATATTAAAAATCAAAAAGAAAAATGACATATAAAAATGCAAAATTAACTCTTTCTTACAACAAAATATTTAACCGAGAAAACGGGTTTTCTATTGCCCCCAACACCCCATTTTTT
>Ga0315551_10002607_pt1 | contig 13090 bp, 9 predicted proteins | sample SalMarSW160290MG_FD_203678 | JGI IMG/M metagenome (GOLD analysis project Ga0315551, IMG submission 203678) | Salt marsh sediment microbial communities from the Plum Island Ecosystem LTER, Massachusetts, United States - Salt Marsh Sediment SW1602-90 ... | reverse complement strand
TGAACCTCGGTCAGCCTTTGACGCTCATCGGCGAGGCGGTCTTCGCCCGCTGCCTTTCGGCGTTGAAGGAAGAACGAGTTAAGGCCGCGAAATCTCTCAAGGGCCCGAGGAAGCAATTCAGAGGCGACAGGGAAAAATTCCTCAACGATTTGCAGCAGGCTTTATACGCCTCTAAAATTATCAGCTATGCGCAAGGCTATCAGCTTATGCGAGCCGCGGCGATTGAGCATAACTGGAACCTCAACTACGGGGGCATCGCGCTGATGTGGCGAGGCGGATGTATCATTCGCTCAGTATTCCTCGGTAAAATAAAAGAAGCCTACACAAAAAGGCCCAGACTGGATAACCTGCTGCTCGATCCGTTCTTTAAGAGGGCGGTAAGAAAGGCACAGAAATCATGGCGCCGTGTTGTTATCACTGCGGTGAAAATGGGCATTCCTCTTCCGACCATGAGTGCCGCTCTGGCATTTTATGACGGCTACCGTCACGAGCGTCTTCCGGCGAATTTATTGCAGGCACAGCGGGATTATTTCGGCGCCCATACATACGAGAGGGTTGACAAACCGCGAGGTGAATTCTTCCACACGAACTGGACCGGCCGGGGCGGCTCCACCGCCGCGTCAACTTATACGGTTTGAAAAAAATATCAAAAAAATCCTGTTCCGAAGACGAGTGATTTAACCCATCGGTGGTGTGCTTACGGCCAAACGGTTAGAAACGGCTGGATAAGCCACATCGTATGGTCGGGAAAAATCGACCATCTTATTTATCCCTGATTTCCCCGGCGGCTTGTATCATTTTTCTGGAGATAAGCGGGCCGATCAGCTCATGCACTACGGTTGCCCCGATGATGATACTTATGATGATATCTGAAAAGTCCGTAAAAGCCGGGTTCTGCTTAATCAACAGGGCCAGTCCGATGACTATTCCGCCCTGTGGAATCAGGCCTCCCCATGTATATTTTCTTATCTTATGCGGGCTTTTTGCCGCCGCCGCTCCGATAAGCGCGCCGCTGATTTTTCCAAAAGCCCTGAAGACTGCGAAGAACAAGGCCAGGGGCAGGTATGTGAAAAAAATTGAAAAATTGAGCTGCATTCCGCTCAACGTGAAAAAGAAAATAAAAATCAGCTCATCGGTATATCGTTCCAACATGCGGAAAATCTGTTCTTTCTTCGAGCTGAAATTCACCACGACCGCTCCGGCGGTCATAACCGTAAGAAGCTCATCGATACCTATGAGAGAGGATATGCCGAAACTCAGAGTCAGCATCGCCAGTATCGATACGATAAGCACACCTTCGGTTTCGCTTCTAAAACGCGCGGTGAGCACATTGAAAATAAAGCCGCCTATGATACCGAGACCTATCGCGCCGAAAATCTGATATACAGGAGCTATAAAAGAGCTGTAAAAATTGAAACCCTGATGCGCCACTAAAACCAGGCTTACGGCAATGGCGATGCTGAAGTTTATAATCCCGAGGGTGTCGTCGAGAGCTGCTATTCCCATTATGGTCGAAGAAACAGGGCCTTTGACTTTGTACTCGTGAACTATCGCCAAGGTCGCCGAAGGATCAGTCGGGCTTGCCAGAGAGCCCATCAACAGGCTCACGGGAATAAACACAGCCGACAAGCTCGCCCCGGAAGTATGAATAAAAAAAGGACAGACCAAAGCTATGCCTGCGGCGGTGACCAGAAAAGCAAATTCCGCCTCGAGGAATGTGATGTAAGTGATTCCCTTTCCCAGTTTTTTTATCTTGCTGTAATGTAAAGTCCCGCCGACCTCGAAGGTAATGAACGCAAGGGCGATATTGATAACAAGTTCCGTATGCTCTGCAAAGTCAATAGTAACAATATGGGTCAGCCTGGGATTGAGAATTATGCCGGCAAGGATAAACCCCGTAACTTTCGGCAGGCCGATTTTCCTTGCTGCTTCTCCGCTGATAAAACCGAGCAGAACGATTAGACCGAATATTAACATAGCCGACATAAGAGACTCTTATAATCAACGTTGGTCCGTATCAATTCATGTGGTATAAAATTTAGCATTCTTTAATTAGAGCGTGGATTTTTCTATCGAAAAACCGACTATGTTTGAATATATCCGAACCCGTTTGCAATTTCAACAGTTTTCGATATTCGTTGCCTTTTGTCAATCTTGCCCGGATTTTTACTGACAGACAAACTCACCTGTATTATTATATCCCCCGTGGAAGGTTCCAGAAGCTAACAGCCAAAGACAATAACCCAAAACCAACCATGCAGGGATTTTGAAATTTTGTTTCCGGTAGAATAATTAATTAAAAAAAAAATGTATGTTGATATAAAACCTTCAGAGAAATGACTATATCGAAGCAGAAAAGACCGAAATTGCCAATAGCTGTTGAGGAAGAAACCCTATTCAATGCGAGCCATTCTTGTTGCATCTGTAGGGATAGGAACAAGGACGTAGTAATCCATCATATAGATGGGAATAGGACAAATAATGATTTTGATAATCTAGCAGTGGTATGTCTGGATTGTCACAGCCGGATCACAGGCATTCGTGGCCTTGGCAAATCTTTCAAACCAGGTGAAGTGCGAAGATATAAGAGGTCTTGGGACAAACAAGTAAGAGATTCCAGAGAAGTTAAAAGACCCAAAATCTATTATAGAAAGGAACTCGTTTCTCAGATCGATTTTACAGTCTGTAAAATCCTAGCCTGCGAAAAGGACAACCTTCGTCAGGAAGAACTACTGAACACCCTTTACGAACTTCATTTATGGCGAGGAGATGATACAATAGACTCTAAGATAATTGATGGCATGGAACATCTTGCAATAATGAGCGGTCTATCTGATCCTAAACTCGTCGTACTGCTCGCCGAGAAAGCATGGGAGATGTGTTGGGAATTCGTTGGTCCAGACGACGTTTCCATGGACAAGAAAGGCGAAAAGCGTGTAATCAAATGCGCTGGGATCATTGAGACGCTTGCCGACTTCAACTGTGAATTCGCAAGAGGCAAGAAAGCCACAATCATAATCTCACAAAGTGCCGAAAAACTGTTTGAGATCGGTGTATGGTATTCAAAGCAGTCAATAGCTAAAATAGTGCTTTCTGCTTATAACAAGGGATTGGATGGGTGTCAAGAAAACGGCAAAATAAAGTTCCGAAGTGGCTATATGATCTTACGCAAGTCACTATTGCGTTTGTCCAGCTTTATTGAAGAAGACAAGTCATTTTGGCGAGGTATCCTCTCCATGCGTGGAAGGATGTTGAAGAAATACAAAAAAATCTAAAATGACTTTAAACACAACCTGAGGTGCACTCGATGGAGAAAACTAGTTTAAGCAATTCAATAATGGCTGGGGACAGAACTAAGTCATAAAAAAAGGGCCGCAAACATAAAGTTTACAGCCCAGGTTAAGAATATATTTTATCACAGAGCCTTTTATAGCCTCCTCATATAGTGTTTTTTTTACAGAATTCTGCGTCTGCGCATCCAATTTACAAGTCCCACGCCAAGACTGCCTAATAGAATAGCGCCCGGAGCCGGTATGATGTCGGTCTCGACATAGGTGCGGAACTGCAGGTCGCCGCCGCCGAAGCTCGTAACTACTTCCCAGTCGTAGCCATAGCCATAGTGGGCCCAGTACTGACCGGCCGCGTATGAGTCCGGGTCAAACTCTACGTGCAAATACTCATAGCCACCTGCAGGGAAGTAGGTAACAATGGCATACATCGTGCCAGCGTTAACGGCGATGTCTTCCGAGGAGAAGTCGATAGTGTTCCAGCCCATAGACATGTCGGAAGATACGGTGACGCTGCCCAGAACCGCCTCGCTCGGTGCACCGGCTGTTGTGGTTTCGCGTATTTCCCACGTCGTCGCCCCCGTCGAAGAGCAGCCCATCTCTATAGAATCCAGCAGGCCGGTAAGGCCTGCGGTGAAGGTCTGGGCTTCCTTGTACGTACTCTTTGGGGCTGTCCCGCCGCCCTGGTTGTCCTGGTATTGATCCAGCGTTGGTACTGCAAGCGCGCCCGAACAAAACAGCAGTACAACAGACAATGAGATGACCCCTGTGCAGGTTCTTGTCATAAACACTCCTCCTCTAAAGGCCCACCTGCTGAAATAAGAAGGAATTATCGGCGGAAACCTAAAGAAGCTCTGCCACCATTCCTCCTTTACCAAACACATATTTATATCAGATTGAGGTGTAAATGTCAAGAGAATAGTAGGCAATACAGGAAAAACAGACAATAGATATATATAATTTTGATTATCGAAGCGCCCCAGCTAAACAAAGGATGACAGGGCTACTCGCTTTACATAAACAAAGTATCGAGAATCAAGAATCGAGTAAAGGACAATTTACTTAAAAACCGGGATTTTGCTTGTATTACGGCGGTTTTTGGGTATAATATGTATCTCCCGTAAGGGACGCCTAAGGCGGAACTAAGGAAAGTTCGTAAGGATAGGGATAGGGGTAGGGATAGCAAGTCAAAAGTTCAAAGTGTAAAGTTCAAAGTTGAAAGCTTGCCCTTAGCGAAGCCGAATGGAGCAAAATTACAGAAAAACCTGCTTTTTGAGGTGAAAAACAAATTTGAAAAAACAAACCCAATATTAAGACGGAAGACGTAATTTGAAAAAACAAACCCAATTCGCCGGCCTTCGGCCGGAAGCTCGAAACTCTAAATCCTAAATTCTAAACGAGCTGTGTGGATATGAAATGGCAATCATCATAGAACCGACAAATACAGCAGGTGGAGAACACAAGAACCAGAAACATGCTGATCAATTGTACGAGATCAGAATTGGTTGTTGAAATATTCGGGTTTGCCGTCGTCGCTGTCGTAAATTGTTGTTTCTTCGGTCTCGGCATCAATGCTGATTCGTTTGATAAGTACGGCCTTTTTCGTATTGCTGTCGATGGTCGCCATGATTGCACTGAGCTTCACATCGCCGGTAGCTATCTGGAACGGGAACGGCATTTGTGTTCTGAAAGACTTGAGAACGCTATCGGCGTTTCGGCCGAGGACCGAATCGTGTGCTCCGGTCATGCCGATGTCGGTTATATATGCAGTGCCTTTCGACAGGATTCTTTCGTCGGCGGTAACAACGTGCGTGTGCGTTCCGAAGCACAGGCTGGCTCGGCCGTCGAGATGATAGCCCATTGCGATTTTTTCGCTGGTGGCTTCGGCGTGAAAATCGACGACTATGATGTCGGCCTTTTGCGAAAGCTGGGGCAGAATTTTATCGACGGCATTGTACGGGCAGTCGGCCGGCTTCATAAAAAGGCGACCTATCAGAGCGACGATAGCTACTATAGGGCCCTTGCCGGTTTTATAGACGGCTGCGCCCCGTCCGGCGGCATGTTCGGACATATTTGCCGGACGAACGATATTGTCGGCCGTTTCAAGAATTTTAACGATATCTCTTTTGCGATAGGTATGGTCGCCCAGGGTAATCAGATTAACGCCGTACCGCAGCAATTTGTCGTAGATTTGCGGTGTCAAACCCGAACCGCCCGCGGCGTTTTCGGCATTGGCTATTACGCAGTCGATGTCGTGCTCTTGAACTACTGTTTTAAGTTTATCGGCGATTATACGTCGCCCCGGCCGACCGACAATGTCACCGATACAAAGAATATTTACTTTCATGATTCGTATTTCGTATAATGAGATTTATTCCGGATCCGACATGCTAAACCGGAGCCTATTTGGCGTATTCTACGCAGCGGACCTCACGCAGCAGCGTTACCTGAACTTCACCCGGGTAGGTCATTTCATCTTCGACTTTTTTGGCAATATCCCGTGCGACCTTCATTGCAGCCTCGTCGTCCACTTCTTCGGCACACACGATAACGCGAATTTCCCGACCGGCCTGAATTGCATATGCGTTTTCAACGCCCTTGAAGCTGGTGGCGATTTCTTCGAGTTTTTCCAGCCGCTTGATGTATCTTTCGAGCGTTTCTCTTCTGGCGCCGGGGCGGGAAGCGCTGATTGCATCGGCGGCGGCGACCAGCGGAGTGTAAGGATTATCCGCCGGGATGTCACCGTGATGTCCTGCAACGGCATTAAGTATAATAGGGGGTTCGTTGAATCTCTTGAGATAATTGGCGCCTATTGTGGGGTGATTGCCTTCGACTTCGTGGTCAATGGCTTTGCCGATATCGTGCAATAATCCCGCTCGCCTTGCTATTGAGCCGTCCAGGCCGAGCTCGTCGGCCATGACCTGAGACAGGAAAGATACCTCGATACTATGACGCAGAACATTTTGACCGTAACTTGTCCTGTAGCTCAGGGCGCCGAGCAAGCTAAGCACCTTATTGCTCAAACCTCTTACGTTGGTTTCGACAACGGCATCTTTGCCGATTTGGAGAAGTTTATGGTTTATATCTTTTTTGGTCTGCGAGACGAGTTCCTCGATTCTTGATGGATGAATTCTGCCGTCCTGTATGAGTCTTTCCATCGACAGGCGGGCAACTTCGCGTCTTACGGGATTAAAACCGCTTACAACCACCATTCCGGGAGTATCGTCCACGATGACATCAACACCCGTAGCTTTTTCGAACGAACGAATATTTCGTCCCTCACGGCCGATGATCCTGCCTTTCATATCGTCATTCGGTATCTCGACGGTTGATACGGTAACTTCACAGGTCTGCTCGGCGGCATAACGTTGAATTGCCGTGCTGATTACCTCCCGGCTTTTTTCTTCAACAGTTTCGGTTGTTTCTTCTATCTTGCGCTGAATCAGGGCTGACATTTCGTGCTCGCACTCATCTTCGAGGCGCTTTAAAAGCAGGTCTTTGGCCTCGGATATATCCATTGAGGTGATCTTGAGCAGTTGATTTTTTTGCTGGGCTATCAAAGAAGTAAGCTGTTTTTCCTGTTGATCGATGTTATGCAGTCTTCGATTTACTTCCTGTTGTTGTTGTTTTAGCGTTTTTTCGCGTTGCTGCATCAATTCAGTCTGGCGATCAATTGTATCCTCACGTTTGGTTAATCTCATTTCCGTTTCGTGTAGTTCGGCACGTATTTTATTAGTTTCGGATGTGACTTCCTCGCGTTTTTTGATGGCCTCTGCGGCGGCATCAATTTGAGCCGATTTAATGATGTTTTCCGCTTCCTTATTAGCTCCGTCAATCTGCCGTTGCATGTCCTGATCGAAGGTTTTGGATTTCGCTTTGGAGATTATTTGGCTGACGATTGCAACTAATGAGCCTCCCAAAAGAAGGCCGATAACAACGGCGCTAATAATTGATATTGGCTCAATCTGCATCAGAATATTCATAGTTACTACCTTTCTATTGCAGTTTTCATAGTTTTATAAAATCCAAGCAAATAGATAGATTGGAGGTCTGCAGGTAAGAAAGTTTCAAAGAAATGGTTGTGAGTTCCGAAATCCTTTTCGCCAACGTGCGAAATCAGCTACATGTAGCCCCAAAAACCATGAATTGTAGTTTTAATGGCGTAAAGAGGTACGTCTTTAACGTTAAATTAGCTGATTTATTACTCAATCAATGCTCCCTCGCTGTTAGGCGAACGCTTATTCAAGCAGATTTCGTTTCACTTTTAATTCACTTTTTGATGCTTTGTCATAACCAGCAAAGTAACTTTAATAATGTTTATAACAGGCACAAAAAGTGTCTTTGCAACTTAACTACCTTCCGAGAAAAAACTTGTCAGTCCTTTCTCTGTTTATGCGTCCCTCTTCAAAGTATAATAAAAATCAACGATAATACGGGACAACCCACAATCAAGCTGATTATCCATTGCTTTCTGACTTTTAATAATATGGGATTTTCAGTAATTGGTCAAGAGTAAATCTATTACATTATACGATTTGTTGATTTTGGAGTTCTAAAATGCTCGGTGCGCTGAAAATCCGCATTTGGTTCTTTGGTTGCTGAAATTGTAAATTTGTAAGTGTTTATAATTAAAGATTATAGGTCGATTATGGAGTGTTTGTTACACATTAGCGGCGATTATATGTAATACGAATTGGTTATATTTTATAGGACCAGTTTCAAATAAAATCAGGTTTATTAGATAAATAATCGGTTGCTTTATTTTTTATAAAAATTGTATTTGAACCTATATCAGGAGCCTGGAGGGTGCAAAAAACCACCTTCAGAAAAGAATCATAAGGTTTTCTACGTGCTGTGCTTAAGTGTGTTCTGGCCTGGTAAATTAATCAGCAGATTCCTGGATATAGATGAGAGCCTTTTTCTCTCACGCCTTGCTTTGGGAGAGAAAATATTCCAGGATACCCGTTTTGAAGCTTTAGCATCGTTTTTTTTACCTTTCAAATCTACAGACCAGTTTTCCAGAGCAATCGGTTTGGTGTTAACATAAGCAGCAACCCCCGATGTAGATGTTTGAAGGGATTGCTGGATATTATCTATTTGCGGAGTCCATACGCCGTCAAAAATCCTTGCCACCTCCTTGTGCAAACCTGCCTTATGCTTTGCCATTGTTTATCCTTTCGGATGAATAAGTTTCTTCGCAGTTTGCACTTTGCGAGAATCAACTCGTTTAGTGAGATAAGGTTTGAATTGAAGATGCAGACCCTTAGTCATCTCATCAACCCTTCTCTAAAGTATAATATATAGAATTAACTCAAGGCTGTCAAAAATATTTCGGTCTTTTTTAGTTATTCGTAAAATAAGGCAAAAAAACCAATGGGACGCCCTAACCAGTATAAGAAATAATTCTATTCGGCGGAGAAATTGTTATTATCTGACATCGATAGCTTCAAATCTTGGGATATAACTGTATAACCGTTTTCGAGTTACCTGCAATTATTTGACAGGCTCCAATTTGTATTCGACTAATTCATCTGTTACGGTTTGCCAATCCCATTCAACCACTGCATATACATAATCCACAAGTGTTTTTGCACGAGTGGTCGTGTCTTTGTTTTCAATTTGCAACTGCATGGATTTAAGTTTTTCGCCGGTTGTTACAAGACTTGTTACATCCCAGCAGTCCAGTGATTCGTTTTCCTGGCCTACACGTACCGGGCCGTCTATTGAAATCCAGACCGCGGGTTTTTTAGGCCAGCCGGTACCGATGTTCCATTTCAATTTTCCCGAAGTAAACCTTTCCTGTTCAAAGTGTTCCACGTAAAGAATAACAGATTTTATTTTAGCGCCCGACGGAACGGAAATATCTGATAAATTAAATGATATATATGAGCCGGGATTAATTTCCAGACGGTTGTTATCACTGACCTGAACGATACCGGTTTTGTCGGTTGCCGATAACATATTTCTATTTGAATTGTCATAGCCGTCCGCGATTGTCATTGTGGTTATCTTGGGCGGAGTCGGATTGATTTCGATCCTGAACGACTGAGTATCTGTATTTGGTATTGCATTGCTGTCCGCGACCACGACAACCACCTCGTTCGGTTCTGCAATCATACTTGTTGGTAACCATCGTATTAAACCTGTTGATGGATTTATAGTCATGCCTTCCGGTTTGGATGCCAGGGAGAAGGTTAGTGTATCTGCCGCATCCTCGTCAACGACATTAACATCATAGGTGTACAGAACTTTTAACATGGCGGTTGTTACAGGTGTTGAAATGATTCGGGGCTTGTCGTTTAACGGTTCGACTGTGACATTAACTACAGCGGTATCGGTTTGATCTTCGCGGTCGCTGATAGTGTATGTGAACTTGTCTGCGCCAAAGAAATTGGCATCGGGCGTATAGCTCAGTGTATTATTGTCGACGTTGATTGAAACTGAGCCGTATTCGCCCTGCGTAACACTGTTAATCATGATCGGCTCATTATCGACTTCTATGTCATTGGCAAGTACCTTGATATTGTCTGCCGGTATATCTTCGAGCGTGGTCACATTGTCATCATTGGCTGTCGGCGGGTCGTTGACCGGGTTAACTGTGATTAATACGGCTTCGGTTTCGCTGTCTGTCGTACCATCGTTCACTTTAAAAGTGAAGCTGTCCAGCCAGTTGAAATTAGTTTCAGGAGTATAGGTCAGCTTTGGCGCTGTTCCACTGAGAGTTCCGTGAGACGGTTTTCTGACAATACTGTAATTCAATGTATCTCCATCCGGATCATCGCCCTCAAGAGCAATCGTTATGGAAGTATCTTCATCTAATGTAATGCTTCCGGGTTTGGCGGTCGGTGGGTCGTCAACGGCAGTTACTTCAATGGAGAAATTCGCAGCAGCGCTGTCTGTAGTACCGTCGTTAGCTTTGAAGCTGAAACTGTCGGAACCGTAGTAATCGGCATCGGGGGTGTAGATTCTCTCCGGCTCTGTTTTGCTCAGGCTGCCGTGGGAGGGATTTATTGCTACACTGTATATCAGTGAGTCTCCGTCCGGGTCGGTGCCTGTTAATGTTATCGGTATCGGTGTATCTTCCTCGGTTGTTATACTGCCGGAAATTGCGGTTGGGGGGTCGTTGGCAGGCGTCACGGTTATTGACACCTCTGCGACAAAACTATCCGCTTTATCATCGTTGACCTGGAAGGCAAAGCTGTCGGGTCCGTTGAAATTTTCATGCGGTGTGTAGGTAAGATTCGGCGCGGTCCCACTTAGATTTCCGTGTAACGGGTCTTTTGTTACGGTATAATTCAGTGTATCTCCATCCGGGTCATTTGCCATTAAATTAACTACTACGGGTGTATCTTCAGTTGTTTTGACAGATTGAGCATCTGCTACGGGAGGATTGTTCGGAGTAATATCGATGGCTACTGTTGCCGGTTTGCTGTCAAGTTCGCCGTCATTCAATATAAATGTGAAAAAGTCTGAGCCTATAAAGCCCGGCTGGGGTGTATAAACGAGCTTTCCGTTTTTATTGAAGTCTTGCACAAGGCTGAGTTTGCCGTGTTTCGGTTCGGTGCGAACGGTAAACGTATATATCCGACTATCCGAATCATTTCCTGTTAAGGTTATAGGCAGAGACTTTTCCGTTTTTGTCGTTGCAGACTGTGAAGTTGCGACCGGAGGGTCATTGACTGCTTTTATCGTGATCGATACTTTACTTGTTTCGCTATCCAGTTTGCCGTCGTTGACCATAAAGGTAAAACTATCTGTGCCGTTATAATTCGGTGCCGGTGTGTAAGTCAGTTCCGGCGCGGTCCCGCTGAGGGTTCCGTATGAAGGTTCTGTTATCACTCTATAAGATAATCGGTCTCTGTCCGGGTCTTTTGCCTTCAGGGTAATCGTCGCAGGTATGTCCTCATCGACGGTAGCTATAATGGATTCGGCCGCAGGAGGATTGTTTATTATAATGTTCGATATGACTATAGCTGCAATCGGCAGGAGAATTAGCAATAATAAAAAAATGGCAAAATTTCTCACAGGCTTCAGATCGGAGCTCTCATCGGGTTCGGTGGTTTGGACTTTTCGTTCAAATGGAACTATCTTCTGAGCCTGGGGAGAATCAGCAGCAGTATCTTGTACGGCGGACTGAGTTTTTTCGTTTATTGCCGATGCTTTTTTTAACTTTTTAGCCCTCTTTATGGGCATGGGACCCAGAATCTCCTGGGCCAGGGCCATGTATTCTTCGGCCCCTTTGCTTTCCGGAGCGTAGCTTAGTATCGGCTCACCTGCACTTGGCGCTTCCGCTAACGTTATGGTCCTGTGAATAACTGTTTCGAAAACCAGTTCTTTAAAGAAATTTCTCATTTGTTGTTCGATTTGATGGCTCAGTGCGGCTCTGTCTTCAACAAATGTTAACAATAATCCAAGGATCTTTATTGGGCGGGGATAGAAACGTTTTCTGGCGGTCTTAACGGTCTCAAGCAGTTGTTTGAGACCTTCCAGGGCATAGTAATGTACTTGAACGGGCACGATAATGTCCGTGCTTGCAACTAGTGCATTGAATGTCAACAGACTTAGCGAAGGCGGGCAGTCTATGATGCACATATCGTATATGTCGTTTACCTTTTTGAGCTGCTCAGACAAGATGTATTCCTTTTGAGGCACCACAGTGAGTTCCAGCTCCGCCTTTGCGAGTCGGATGTTACTTGGCGCAAGATGGAGACCTTCGATCTTGGTATCAATAAGACAATCGGAGATTGAAATGTTCTTATTGGCCAGCGAATGATAAATGGTATTGTCCAGATTCTCAGGATCATAACCGAGTCCGAGTGTGGCGTGGGCCTGTGGATCAAGATCGACCAGTAGCACCCTCTTGCCTATTTGAGCAAAAGCTGTTGCCAGATTTATGGCGGTTGTTGTTTTTCCGCAGCCGCCTTTCTGATTGGTTATTACTATTGTTCTCATTTTTAGTACATCTACTACACTGCCGAAGTATCCGCCATGTGACGGACTTCGCCGGACGGCTAAAGCTCCCAAAGGCCGAACTGAGGCACAGTTCAGTAGCGCAAGCCCTTTAAGATGCCCCGGGGCCGGTCATGCTGTGGATATCGACCTTTTTGCCTTGCTTCTGTTTATTTAAGTCGTTAATACTCACCATTTTTGTGTTATCGGAAGTCCGCTCAGAATTACTTTTTTATGAAAGCTTTTGTATATTGTTGTGTTGGGAATTTTCTTGATAACTACTATTGCTATGTTGCGTATTACGGTTTTTCGCCGCACCAGGGACTATAAATGCAGTATCGTACATTTTTTAACAGCCTGGTCTGCGTGGTCTACCAGGAGACCAGTTGCACCGGATAACTAAGTTCGGGCTTTTGGGATTGTTACTTTGAGCCCGGTTGTCCCGGAGATAGAGATTAAAAATTTTGCGGTTGAATACTTTTATCGAACCTTGTCCGTCGGCGGGCTGGTTAGTGAATAAATGATTTTAGGACCAAAATCGGCGTAGATTGCTGTTTCAAAGTGATGTATCATAATGATAAATGCGGCCATGTTCATTGTATGTGGTTCGTGATCTATAAACGATAGACTGGTAACAACGAACATAATCAAAGGTAAGAAGATGCGAATCGAACACATTGCAATTAATGTTTATGATCCTGTAGCTATGGCAAAATGGTACTGTGAGAATCTTGGAATGAAAATCGTCCGCAAAGGTCCGGCTCCGGCCAATGCACGTTTCATCGGTGACACCGGGAAAAATGTTTTGTTGGAGATATATAATAATCCGCCGGATGATGTGCCCGATTATGCCT